>VTLG01010900.1_pt1 | contig 164109 bp, 201 predicted proteins | sample 4694571 | NCBI WGS metagenome assembly VTLG01 (sample SAMN12604809, study PRJNA352737) | marine metagenome | biome: ENVO:00000447; feature: ENVO:00000209|ENVO:00000569|ENVO:01000036; material: ENVO:00002151; isolation source: viral sequences binned using virsorter ... | reverse complement strand
CTGTTGTAGTTACAAGTTTTCAATTTGATATGCCTCAAGATGTAGATTATATTAGTACTGGTTTTACTCCATTAGGAGGAACAGCGGTGCCGGGAGGATTTGATTATGAAACAGAAGCTTATGGAGTACCAGGAAGTGAATCAGCTTGGGCACCTACAACAAGTTTATTAACAGTATCAGTTGTTCCACAATACAGCAGACGAGATGTTTCTACATTTGATATGAAGAACTTTGTTAAAGGTGATTATGGAAAAGGAGATACAGGATTTATTTAATTATGGCAATTTTACGTTATGCAAAAACTAGTCCCTGGCACAATACAACTATAGGAGCAACTCGTCTTGATTATTTTAGGATAAGACCTGTTCCTGAAAGTGGAGATGATTTTTTATATACAGTAGAACCTCAATATAATCATAGACCAGATTTGTTAGCTTATGACCTTTATAATGATCCTAAATTATGGTGGGTATTTGCTCAAAGAAATATGGACGTATTAAAAGATCCTGTATTTGATTTAGAACCTGGTGTAGAAATTTATATTCCACAAGGACCTAAAATACGTGAACTATTAGGGATATAAATTAATGAAAGTTTATACTAAAATAGTTTATGATAAAGACGATAATCTCATAGAAGAACATTCCTACAATTATAATGGTCCTGTTGCTCAGGCTAGGAAGATTCCATGGAAAAAAGGAGCAGAGCCTATTTTTCAAAAAAAAGCAAAAGCTCTTAAAAAACTTACAGATCAAGGTACAAATTCTTATCTTGAAACATTTCAAAATGATTTCGATTACGCTGAAAATATATCACAAAGTATAAAAGGTGATAGAGCTGACGCTATGTTAAAACCTGGATTTGCAAAAAAATCCGAGGTAGAAATGTTAAAAGATTTTAATCCAGAAGCCAATTCTCTTAACAAATATAGAGCAGTTAATACAATTTTTACTTTAGCGGCTTTAGATTTTACTGAAGTAAATTTTCCTGAAACATTAAAAACAAATTCTCCAAAATTTGTAATTGCAAAATCTGGTGGCGGTGGAAATAGAGTTGCCAATGCAGTTCATGAACAACATGGAACTGTTTTAGAACTTTTTATTGATGAACTTCATGTTGATGCAATTGTTTCACCAAGTCCTAAAAATAGACATTCACAAGCGACAGGTGTAAATTTTAAAGTAATAGAACCTTATAGTATGGGTAAATTTTTAGAAGTATTACATTTAGGCGCATTAATGGCGGCAGATGATTTGTCAGGGAAGAAAAATACAAATCATTATAATTCTCCATATGCTCTTATAATAGATTTTGTTCCTGAGGGAGTTTTTAATTATAAAAATGATGTAAGTGGTTTAAGAAAAATAATTCCTATAAGAATTACTTCTGCTGACTTTAATGTTAATGCAGGAGGTAGTACATATGATATTTCAGCTATACCGTGGAATGAAGCAGGATTTGACGATGCAGTAGTAAACATTCCACATGATATTACATTAAAAGGTGACACGGTTCATCAAATTTTATCTACAGGCGAGTTTAGTTTAATGAATCAACTTAATAAAAGAGAAGAACCAAAAAAAGAAACGATGAGAAAGGGAGGTGGCCATCCTTTGGCGAAGAACAAGACCAGATCAAAATCAACATTACAAGGTGTTGATAGAGCAGATGAATTTATGAGAAACAGAAAACCAAATGATTATGTTGTATGGTTTCCTAAAGATAATCAATTAATTAGTAGAAATACTGCACCAGCGTTTAAAAATGTAGATAGAGCAGTATATAATGACTCGATAATGAGAGAAAAATCAGGCAATCAGAGTATGTATGTTACTAGTTTAACTAAAACACCATCTGAAGATAAACAACTTCAAACTATCTTTGGTGGACGTTTGTCATTAACTAATAGTCTTAATGAAGGTGTTCGAATACTTCAGGATGGTTCGGATTATGGAGATACGGATATGTCTTGGTATGACGGCAATGAAATAGGTGCGTCAAAGATGGTAACAGATACAACCTTTTATGAATCTTTAGGAAAATCAATGCCTGATCCTAGTGAAAATAAAAGTTCTACAGACAAAAAAGATAAAAAACCAGAAGAAGTAGAATTTGGAGGACAAACTTATACTGTTCTTTATGATAAAAAAAATAAACTTTATAAAAGAAATAAAATTACATTTAATCCAAAAGCCCAACATTTTACTTTTGAAGCAGGCACAAAAATTACGCATATTATTGAACAAGTAATATTATTAAGCGAATATGGTAGAAAATTTGATAGTAATAAAGTTAAAAATGGAATGGTAAATTGGTTTAGGATTCAACCAAAAGTTCTTCAATTACAAGATACTGCTATTGCACAGTCTTATGGATTTCATCCTAAGGTATTTGCTTATACTATAATCACATATAAAGTAATGGATAATTTATTTTTGTCTCCTACAGAACAAGCTAATTTTGTTCCACAATTAAGATCTATGACTAAAAAAAAGTACGATTATTATTATACAGGTGAAAACTTAGATGTATTAGATTTTGATCTTTCATTTAAATTTGCATTTTATCAACCAGGTATGTCTGATAGAGGACAAGCCCCAATAAGTGCAACAGAAGGAAGTAAATCCGGTACTAAAAATGATGGTACACCTATACACCAGCATAGAGGAGGTAATGCTACAAATTCTCAATCAGGTTCAGGTACTTCATCTGTATCTGGTAGTGCTGAAAAAGGTGCAGAGGCTGGCACACAAGATGAAAATCCTCTTATAAGAATTGCAAGACATTATAATAATGTAATTGTTAATAGTAATGTTGATTTAGTATCTTGTGATTTAACTATTATGGGAGATCCTTATTGGATGCCTAATAGTGGGCTTGGTAATTATATTGCCGGTCCTTCTAAAGTATCTAATTTAGGAACAGTTTCATCATTTATAGATAGTGATGGTGGTGCAGATTTTACAAGATCTCAGGTTATGTGTGTTTTAAATTTTAATACACCTTATGATTATGCAATGAGTGAACAAGGTGGACAAATGATGTTTCCTACTGTAAAAGCAAATTCTAAAGGTAGTGAAAAAATAGGACATTTTAGTGGATTGTATAGAGTATGGCAAGTTAAAAGTGAATTTGTTTCAGGAATGTTTAAACAAGTATTATCAATGTTAAGAGTTAATAATCAACCAGGTGCAGAGGATCAGACTGATGGAAAATCTGGCGGAAAAGTATTTCAAACAGGAAAAGCCGATAATGCAGAACCTATAGATATTGAAGGTTGGGCAGAAGACGATGTATATCAAGGTGGAACATATAATTAGGAATAAAAATGGCTGAAGCAAAAAGATCATCATTGAAAATAAATCCAAAACATGAGCCTGGTCCGTATGAGGCTATTGTTAGAAATGTTTTAGATCCTAAGTATAATGGATCTCTTGAAGTAGAATTATTAAAAAGTGTAGGAGCAGGAAATACAGCTCAAGCTACAGGTCAAAGAGTAACTGCAAAATATTTGTATCCTTTTTATGGTGCAACATCTCTTAATGCTGTATCTAATAATATAGGTCAAAAATATAGTCAACAAAGTTATGGAATGTGGTTTGTTCCGCCTGATATTGGAAACATTGTTATGGTTATATTTGTTGAAGGACATATTAACAAAGCATATTGGTTTGGCTGTGTTCAACAAGAGCTAATGAATTTTATGGTGCCAGGAAATGCGGCAACTTCTAATTTAGATAAAAAATTAGATGGCCCTCCAGGAACAATAAGTTCTGATTCAAAATTACCTGCTGTAGAACATAATAAACTTCGTTGGTCTACTAAAACAACTAATAGAGCAAATATGGTAAATTTAAAAAAACCTGTTAATGAAGATTTGCAAACAGTTTTAAACACTCAAGGATTAGTAGCAGACGAAACAAGAGGAATAACAACAAGTAGTGCTAGAAGAGAAGTTCCTTCTTCTGTATTTGGTATTAGTACGCCTGGACCAATAGATAAAAACGCTATTGCTTATACAGAATTTGCTCACGTAAGATTAGGTGGAAGTACTTTTGTAATGGATGATGGAGATGATAAATTTGTTAGAAAAACTAAAGCAAGTGAAGGCCCTTCAGAATATTATAATAAAGAATTAGATGAAAGAGGAGGAGAATTAGATGTACCTCATAATGAATTAATTAGATTAAGAACTAGAACAGGTCATCAACTTTTATTTCATAATTCAGAAGATTTAATTTATATAGGCAATGCAAAAGGAACTTCTTGGGTAGAATTAAGTTCTGATGGAAAAGTAGATGTATATGCAGAAGATAGTATAAGTTTTCATACAAAAAATGATTTTAATTTAACAGCAGATAGAGATATTACTATGGAAGCAGGAGGAAATATAAACATTAAAGCAAGTGGACAAACTACTGCTGAAAAAGACACAAAAGGAAAAATTCAAATTGAATCAGCTTCAAAAACAAGTCTTGTAGTAGGAGAAGGAACATATATTACAACAACAGGAAATTTAGAAGTTAATTCAACAGGTGAAACAAAAATTACATCAGGAGGAGGATCACATATTAACTCAGGTGGTAATCATTTAGAGACTGCACCAGAAATTCATATGAATGGTCCTGCGGCGGGTGTAGCCATACAGGCTGTAGAACTTCCTACACATAAATTACCTGGACACGAAGATTCACCTATTTTAGCACAACGTTCACCACAGCATGAACCGTGGACACAACACGAAAATTTAAACCCTGTAGCATTTAAAAGTGCATTAACAGATAGAGATAAAACAGAAACAGTTAAAAATGATCTAGAGGTTACACCTATACCAGATACATTTAAAAACGCAAGGACTTAATATTATGACTATACCAGTACATAGAGATACAGATTCACGTGTTTGTGGAGCATCTACAACTGTTGCAGGTAATACAACTGTATTTGCTAATAATTTATTAGTATCAGTTGATAGTGATCCAAACAGTCATGGTGGAGGATCTTTAACAGCAACAAGTAATGCTGTTTTTGCCAATAATAAATTAGTGGTACATAACGCACCAGATTCTGCTTCACCAGATGCATTATGTCCTATTCCACCGCATTGTGGACCGGATACTTCACAAGGATCACCTAATGTATTCACAGGATAATTTGAAGGTTAAATAATTATATGAGCACAAAAGAAAAAACATTGTATAAACAAATTGAAGTTAAGTCTAATACTAAACATAAGGTACCGCCTACTCAAAGATCTTATAAAGGAATTAGTACGGCTAACCCAAATAACACTAGTTTTACACTTCATGATATTGCTTTAATTAAGCAAGATATAATTAATCATTTTCATATTAGTCAAGGAGAAAAATTAGAAAATCCAGAGTTTGGAACAATTATCTGGGACGCAATTCATGAGCCATTAACGGATGATTTAAAAGAAGCAATAGGTAAAAATGTTACCGATATAGTTAATTATGATCCAAGAGTACAAGTTAACGATGTAGTTGTAACAGCATATGAAAGTGGACTACAAGTGGAGTGTGATTTAACTTATCTTCCTTACAATATAACTGAATCAATGAGGATGAAATTTGATGAGGAGGCTGGGTTAATAAATTAACTGAGCAGTTAACTAACACAAATAAATACGTTTAAAACAGGATAAAACAATGATAGCAAGTTTTGTATATACAGCGTCAAATAGTTATATTACTACAACAATAACCCATACCGATGGAACAGTTCATACGGTTGTTAAACCTAGACCTAAAGGAAAATAATGTCATCTACAAATAGACAAAATAGATTGTTATTAACAGAAGATTGGGAAAGAGTTTATCAATCTTATAGAAACGCAGAATTTAAAAGTTACGATTTTGATACAATTCGTAGAACTCTTATTAATTACTTAAGACAAAATTATCCAGAAGATTTTAACGATTATATAGAATCAAGTGAGTATCTTGCATTAATAGATATGATTGCCTTCTTAGGTCAAAATATTGCTTTTAGAATAGATTTAAATGCAAGAGATAACTTTTTAGAATTGTCAGAACGTAGAGAATCGATTTTAAGATTAGCTAGACTATTAAGTTATAATGCTAGAAGAAATCAAGCGGCGAATGGAATTCTCAAAATAGATACAGTTACTACTACAGAAAATATAATAGATAGTAATAACTTAAACTTGTCAGGACAAACTGTTACTTGGAATGATCCAAGTAATGTTAATTGGTATGAACAATTTATAAAAGTTTTAAATTCTGCATTACCAGTTAATGAAAAATTTGGGAAACCTACTAAAAAAGATGTAATAGACGGGATACCTACAAATACATATAGATTTAATTCTATCGGACTTGAGGTTCCTGTTTTTAATTATTCAAAAAATGTAGATGGTAGAAATGCTGATTTTGAAGTAGTATCAACTACAACAGAAAATTCATCTATAATAGAAGAAGCACCATTAGCCGGTAGAGCAGTATCTATGATTCATAGAGATGACGGTAAAGGTAGTGGTAGTAATAATACTGGATTTTTTATGCACTTCAGACAAGGTGTAATGGATGTAGGTAATTTTAATGTTACTACTCCAAGTTCTAATCAAGCAATTAATATTGATGCTACAAATATTAATGATACAGATGTTTGGTTATATTCTACAGATACACTTGGTAATGAAACTGCTCTTTGGACAAAACTTTCTGCAACTGAAGGAAATAATGTAGTTTACAATAGTACAGTTAAATCAATTAAAAACATTTATTCTGCAATAACTAAAACAGATGATAGAGTAACGTTACAATTTTCTGATGGAACATTTGGAAATTTACCTCAAGGAACATTTAAAGTTTATTATAGAACAAGTGATAATAGAGCATTTAGAATAGTTCCAGATGATATGCAAAATGTTGAAATAGATATAGATTATGTTAGTGAAAATGGAAAAAGTGAAGTATTAACTTTAGCACTATCTTTAAAATATACTGTAGATAATGCAACTTCAAGTGAAGAAAATTCAAGTATTCGTGCTAATGCACCTTCTACATATTATACACAAAACAGAATGATTACAGGAGAAGATTATAATATCTCTCCATTAGCAGTTAATCAAGAAATTTTAAAAGTTAAATCAGTAAACAGAGTATCAAGCGGTGTGTCTAGATATTTTGATTTAATTGATAGCACAGGAAAGTATAGTAATACTAATTTATATGGTAATGATGGAATAATTTATAAAGAAGAATTAGACGATTTAGGTACATTTACTTTTACTACAAGAACAGACATTGAAGGAAATCTTATTAATACAATTGAACCAGGATTGTCAACTAAAAGAGTTTATAACTTTTATACTGATAAATTTCCAAAAATTTTATTAACTGATATTAATCCAGTATGGACTCAAGTATCTAAAGCAACAAATCAAAGTACAGGTAATTTACAAGATGCAAATTCAACAAAATATCAAGTAGGAACATATACAGCAAGTCAATTAAAATATATTGAAGCTGGTGCTCTTTGTAAATTTGAAGCTCCTACAGGATATCATTTTATGTCCGATGGCACATTAATGGCAGGTGCGTCTGACCATGCAGGAGCATCTACTTATAAATGGACAGGAGTAGTTAGTGTTTCTACAGATGGTACAACCGATCTTGCAGATGGTTCAGGTGCAATTAAATTTAATGATATTATACCAAGTACTGCAATATTAACACAAATTATTCCTAAATTTAACAAGTATCTAAGTACTGATGTTAAAACACAAATAATTGATCAAATATTTGCATATAAAACTTTTGGATTAAGATATGATTTGTCTACTAGAAAATGGAAACTTGTAGATGAAAATAATTTAAATCTTTTTGGTGCATTTAATACAGGAAAAACAGGAGATACTAGTAATGCACAATTAGATGCAAGTTGGCTTCTTAAATTTACTAACAATGGAGAAACGTATACTATGACATCAAGAGGTATGCGTTATGTATTTGAAAGTGATAAAGAAATTAGATTCTTTTATGATAGTGCAGATAGAAATTTTGATTATAAATCAGGAAAAATATTACAAGACAGAATTTCTGTATTAAGCATAAACACTGCTCCAGATGTAATAACACCTATGAATAATGAAGTTGCATTTGATATTACAAAAGAATATAGAAATACAGATGGCTATGTAGACAGTAAAAAAATAGAATTAACGCATTATGATTCAGATCAAGATGGTATTGTAGATAACCCTACTGCATTTGATGATATTGTTGCTTCTTCTGTAAATCCTTCTACAAAATATATTTTCCAAAAGAAATATACTTCTAATAATATAGAAGAATGGAGATATATTAATGCTACTACAGAACTTATTTTTGTAAAACAAAATAATAGTTCTATTGGCGCCTATAGTACCTATACTGATGATAGCATAATTTATTTGATAGATGATAATGCATTTAAAATAGTAAATGGTACTAATAATACACTTACAGATACAACAAATTATAAAGTTCATGTAGGTCGAGACAAACTTAAATTTCAATATGTACATACTGTAGATGGTAATACACGATTAGATGCTAGTTCAACTAATATTATGGATTTGTATATGGTAACTAAAACATTTGATACAAACTTTAGACAATGGTTAAATGGAACAATTACTACAAAACCTTTACCACCTAGTAGTGATGCATTGTATACTAGCTATAGCACACAATTAAATTCTATAAAATCAATTAGTGATGAAATTATATATCATACTGTAAAATATAAAATTTTATTTGGATCTCAAGCTGAAACAGATTTACAAGCTTCATTTAAAATTGTTAAAAATGCAGAAGAAGTTACAAATGATAGTGATATCAAAAGTAGAGTATTAACAGCTATTGGAGAATTCTTTTCATTAGATAATTGGGATTTTGGAGAAACATTTTATTTCTCAGAATTGAGTACATATGTAATGAATGAATTAGCACCAGATATTTCAACTTTCATCATTGTGCCTAATGAATCTACACAAAGTTTTGGTAGTCTTTATGAAGTAAAATCAGAAAATGATGAAATCTTTGTTAGTGGAGCAACCTTAGACAATATAGAAATTATAGATGCCGTGACAGCGGCTAAAATTAAAGCATCTGGCAAAGTTGTGTCATCTACATCCTCAACCGGTACTGGAGTGACTAGTAATACAACTGGGACCAGCACTGGAAGTGGATACTAATGGCATACGATAAAGATCAAAAAGAATTTCCATTACCTACAGGAGATGAGTCAAACTCTCAACGTAAGACGTCTGAGTTTTTGCCTAAATATTTTAGAACACCTGTAAATGAAAAATTCCTTCATAGTACTTTAGATCAATTATTATCTCCTGGTTCAGTCGAAAAGTTAACTGCTTATTATGGTAGAAAATCTAGTAAAGCACATACTACTAGTGATGTTTATGTACCTGAAGTTTCAACTGATAGGGAAAATTATAAATTAGAACCTTCTACAATAGTTAAAGATGATTTAGAACAAACTGTATTTCATAAAGATTATATTGACTATATTAATCAAATTAAAGCATTAGGTGGTAATGCAGATGATCATAGTATTCTTAATAAACAAGAATTCTATGCTTGGGCTCCACATATTTGTTGGGATAAGTTTTATAATTTTAGAGAATATTATTGGATGCCTTATGGTCCTCTAACTATTTCAATTGCCGGACAACAACAAAATATTACAAGTACCTATACTGTAGAAGTTAAAAATAATGTAGATAGCTATGCGTATTTGTTTACACCTGACGGATTAACTCAAAATCCAAATTTAAAATTATATAGAGGTCAAACTTATATTTTTGATGTATCTACAGCTGGTTTACCTTTTACAATTAAAACTGTTAGATCATTAAGTGATGACTATCTTTATACTAACGGTGTTTCAGCACAAAAAGTAGAATCAGGATTAGTTGCTTTTCAAGTTCCAGAATCGGCTCCAGATTTATTGTATTATGGTGCAAGTAATGACATTAATGTATTTGGAGAATTAAGAATTCATAATATAAGTGAAAATACTTACATAAACGTAGATACAGATGTTATAGGTAAAAAAACTTATACTCTTACTGATGGAACAGAACTTTCAAATGGAATGAAGGTTCATTTTACTGGTAATGTAACGCCAACAAAATATGCATCGGATGATTGGTATGTTGAGGGTGTAGGTACTGCTATTCAATTAATAAATGAAAAAGATTTAGAAATTTCAAGCATTTATTCTCAAACTTTTGACGTTCCATTTGACACACAAAAATTTGACAGAGTAGGTTTTGGAACAGCTACAACTTATGCAATTGCAAAAGACTATGTTGTAATTAATAAAGGATCTTTAGATAAAAATCCTTGGTCACGTTATAATAGATGGACTCATAAATCAGTAATAGAATCAAGTGCAAAAGTTAATCAAGAAATTCCTTCATTTGATGAAAGTTTAAGAGCTAAACGTCCTATTATAGAATTTGAAGCGGGATTAAAATTACATGAATACGGAACTAAAGCTAAAGATAGTATTGACTTAATAGATACAGCAACAACAGATGTAATGTCAACTATTGAAGGTTCTATAGGATACTATGTAGATGGAATTTTGCTTGTAGATGGTATGCGAGTATTGTTTACTGCTGACACAGATTTAACTGTTAATAATAAAATTTATACTGTAAAAATTATAACAATAACTTCGAATGGTGTTGCTACAAAACAAATTGCTCTTCAAGAAGCAACAGATACTACACCAAATACTAATGATGTTGTTTTAATTAAAAATGGAACAAAAAACATTGGTAAAATGTATTATTATGATGGTTCAAAATGGAAAATAACACAAACAAAAACTAAAGTAAATCAATCTCCATTATTTGATTTATTTGATAGCAATGGTGTAAGTTATGCAAATACAACAACATATGCAAGTACAAATTTTCCTGGAAATAAAATTTTTAGTTATAAAGAAGGAACAGGAACTAATGATACAGAATTAGGATTTCCTTTAACATATCAAAGTGTCACTAATATGGGAGACATTGTTTTTAATTTTAATTTAATAAATGAAACATTTTCTTATCAAACAGCAGATACATTAACAACAATTGATACTAATTCGGGTTTGTTAAGAAAATATTCTGATTTAGCTACTTTTAAAGTTATATCTGGTTGGGAAACTGCAGATGTTAAAAGCAGTCAAAGAGTTATTAGACAATATGATGTGTCTACGCAAGTAAATGATTTTGCAGTAGATGTATATGAAAGAAGTGGCGATATAAATGATTTAAATGTTAAAGTTTTTGTTAATCATAAAATTAAAAGAGATTCAGTTGATTATACTATTAATAGAATTAATGGTATTGCATATATTAGATTTACAAAAGATTTAGTAGCAGGTGATATAGTTATTTTAAAAACTAGAAGTGCTACAAAGAAAAATGCAAAGGGTCATTATGAATTTCCTAAAAATCTAGAATCTAATCCATTAAACAATAAAGTATCTACGTTTACTTTAGGACAAGTAGGAGATCACGTTAATTCAATTGTAGAAGAAGTTCCAGGATTTATTGGAGTTTCACCGGGTAGTAATAATTTAAGAGATTTAGGTATTATTTCTAAATATGGTAGAAAATTTTTACAGCATTCAGGATTAACAAATCTTGCTATATATCATCTTTGCAACAAAGAGAATAATATAGTTAAAGCAATAAGATATTCTCAAAATGAATATAGTAAATTTAAAAGACAATTTATAGAACAAGCTAAAAATTTAGGAATGGATGGTACACCAGCTAATATGGTGGATGAAGTTCTTAGAAGAATTAATAAAGATAAAACTAAAAGTATGTCTTTTTACTTTACCGACATGGTGGGTTCAGGCGGTTCTAAAAAAACATCAATTACAATAGGAGATCCAGGTAATCCATATTACGCATTAACAAATGTATTTTCATTAAGTGAATTAAGTGATAAGTCTGTATTAGTTTATAAAAATGATGTACAATTATTACATGATACTGATTATGTGTTTAATAGTGAAGGTTTTATTCAAATAAAAACAACTTTACAGAAAAATGATAAACTTGCTATTGTAGAATATGACACAACAAATGGTTCATATATTCCTGCAACTCCAACTAAATTAGGTTTATATCCTAAATCTATACCTTCATTATATAATGATACTACGGCATTGACTCCAATTAATGTAATACAAGGACATGATGGTAGTATAGAAGTAGCTTACAATGATTATAGAGATGATATATTATTAGAATTAGAAAAAAGAATTTATAATAATCTTAAAGTTGCTTATGATCAAGAAGTATTTGGTCTTCATGATTTTATTCCAGGACATTATAGAAAAACAGATTATTCTTTAGATGCTATTAACAAGAGTTTATTAGTAGACTTTTCTAATTGGTTAAGTTTTGTAGGCAATATTGACTATACAGAAAATACATATCAAGAAACCCATGGTAGTAATTCACTTGTTTTCAATTATGGATCTATGTCTAGTTATGATAATAAACCACTATTAGGTTGGTGGAGAGGAATTTATAAACAAGCATATGATACAGATAGACCACATAGCCATCCTTGGGAAATGTTGGGTTTTGCAGAAAAACCAACTTGGTTTGATACTGTTTATGGATCGGCTCCTTATACTAGTGACAACTTAATTTTATGGCAAGATTTACAAGATGGTGCTATTCGTGAACCTAATAAAAATGTTGTAATTAAAGACAATTATAAAAGACCTGACTTACTTAAACATATACCTGTTAATTCTTTAGGCCTTTTAATAAGTCCACACAATAGTAATTTTTCACAAGAATATGTTGCTCATTTAACTAGAGATCCATTTAAATTTGGTGATCACGCACCAGTAGAAAATGCATGGCGAAGAAGTTCTGATTATCCTTTTGCTGTTATGACATCTTGGATATTAAATCAGCCTAGTCATGCTATTACAGTAGGTTGGGATAGATCAAGGGTTATAAGAAATACTGCAAAACAACTTGTATATAAAGATACAGGATCAAGAATTAAACTAGCTGATCTTATATTTCCAAATTCTATTGCCGATGAAAATAAAGTTTTAACAGCAGGGTTTGTAAATTATATTTACGAATATGTTGAAACAGATTTATTAACAAATTATTCTAATTATAGAGATAATGTTAAAAAAATTATTAATCAATTAGCATTTAAAGTTCGTGGTTATACTAAAAAAGACAAATTTAAATTACTATTAGATAGTAGAACTCCTTTAAACACTAGTAACGTATTTGTTCCTGAGGAAAATTATGATATAATTCTTAATACAAGTTCCCCTATAGATGTAGTAACTTATAGTGGAATAATTATAGAAAAATTAGCGGCAGGATTTACAATTAAAGGTTATGATAAAAATTCTCCTACTTTAAAATATTTTGCTCCTATTAAAAAACAATCTGATGCTGTTATTAGAATAGGGGGTGTGAGTGCTTCTTATGTTAATTGGGGAGAAAATAAAAGATATGATGTAGGAATGATTGCCAAATATGGTGATGATTATTATTCTACAAAAGATCAACATATATCTAGTACAACATTTGAAGGATCAAATTTTATTAAATTACAAGAATTACCTATTGAAGGGGGAGGTTCAGCATACTTACGTACTAATTTTGAAAGCACTGTTTCAGAAATTGCATATGGTTCTTTATTCAGAGAAACTCAAGATGTATTTGATTTTATTCTTGGTTATGGAAAATATCTTGAGTCTTTAGGATTTGTATTTGATGAATTTAATAGAGATATAGGAGCAGTTACTAATTGGCAATTAAGTGCTAAAGAATTTTTATATTGGACAACACAGGGTTGGGCGGAAGGCTCAGTAATATCTTTAAGTCCATTAGCTAATAAATTAAAATTAAAAACAAACTATTGTGTGGGAGATAATGTATTTGATAATTTTTATGATTATACATTATTTAAAGAAGATGGCACTAAACTTGATAAAGAATTTGTAAGAGTAGTAAAACAGTATAATGATTATGAAATAATAACAAAAAATACTGTCAATGGAATTTATTATGCAAAAATTCCATTAGTACAAAAAGAACACGTAGTACTAATTGATAATAAAACAATATTCAATGATATAATTTATGATGTCGAGTCTGGATATAGACAAGATAGATTGAAAGTTCTTGGATATATTACAGCAAACTGGACTGGTGGATTAAATGTTCCAGGGTTCATATATGATCAAGCTAATGTAATCGAATGGTCGCCTTATACTGATTATGTAATGAGTGATATTGTAAAACATAAAGAATTTTATTATACTGCTAAAAGTAAGATAAAAGGCAGTGCAAAGTTTATTGATAAAGATTGGGATAGATTAGATAATAAACCTGTGGCAGATTTATTTCCTAATTTTGAATATAAAACTAATCAATTCGCAGACTTTTTTGATTTAGATACAGATAATTTTGATTCAACCCAACAAAGAATGGCTCAACATTTAATAGGTTATCAAAAAAGACAATTTTTACAAAATATTATTAATGATGATGTTTCACAATATAAATTTTATCAAGGATATATTCAAGAAAAAGGAACTAAAAATGTATTAACTAAACTATTTGATGCATTAACATCTGCAGATAAAGAAAGTATAGATTTTTATGAAGAGTGGGCAATTAGAAAAGGACATTATGGTGTAAGTCAAGGATTTGATGAAGTAGAGTATACTTTAGATGATAGCAAATTTAGATCTAATCCACAACCTTTTGAATTAACAAATACTATAGATCCTTTAGCTACTGATTTAGTTATTAGACAAAAAGATAGTGATGTATATCTTAAACCTGAAAATTATACGCATAAACCTTTCCCAACAAAATATGAAAGTATACCGTATTTGCCAACTGCTGGATATGTAGATCCTAGTGATGTTAAATTTATTGTAGCAAAATATGATGACATATTAAATTTAGATGTAGCTGTATTAAAACAAGGACATTATGTATGGGTAGGAAATTATAAAAATGATTGGGAAGTATTTAAATTTTCTAATACTCAAGCCAAATTAAGTAAAATAGAAAAGTCAGGTGATTTAATTTTAGTTACTACACAAAATACTGCAAATGTAACTGTTGGAGAAATTTTTGCAATACGTGTAGGAACTGCAACACATATTTTAAAAGCAAATAAAGTAGAATTAAATGTTATTACCTGTGATAAAAAAGATGGTGTTTCTGCTGTAGATCCTGCAACAGGATACGTAAGTCAATTTAAAACATCTAGAATTGCAAGTATTACTGATGTAAATTCAAAAATAATGGATACAGGTCTCCAGAATAATGAAAAATTCTGGGTTGATAAAAACGATAATAATAAATGGTCCGTATTGAATAATAGTTTTGTATATAGTTCACATCAAGAAATTTCTAATCCTAATAATATAGCAAATACAGAATTTGGTAAAGTATTAGCTAGTAATGATGCAAATAACATTTTAGTTGTTGGTGCACCAAATGATTCAGATGGTAGAGCTTTTGTTTATAAAAGAGGAGGAGATAATTCAACATTTAATTTATTTCAAGTTCTAGAATCGCCTCCACAAGATCCTGCATTAAACAAATTAGATGTATATGATGCTGGTGCAAAATTTGGATCAAGCGTTGCAATAAGTCCAGATGGAAAATATATTTTAGTAGGTGCTCCACAAGCCTCTAATGTTAGAACTTATTATAAAGGAAATTATGCTGTAGGAACTCCATATACAATAGAAGATATTGTAAAATACAAAGAACAATTGTGGAAAGTTGTAAATCCTATATTACCTGAAGATCCTTCAGTAGATTTTACAACATTTGATAGTCATGTATTTGCTAAAGAATCAACATATGATTCTGTAACAGGAAATTATACACCATTAACACAAATAATTTTAGGAAATTATATTTTTACAAATGCTACTACAGATCATTTATTAATTAGAGCATCATTAGATCAATACCAAGGTACTAAAATAGGAGACAAATTACAATTAGCTTGGAATAAATGGAATACTTTTGTTCCTCCATCAGGAACAGCATACGAACCATTTAATGGTTATAATGCTGATGTTACTAATGCACTTCAAGGTGAACAAACAATTACAGAAAAAGTAGATGAAATATTAAGCATAGATCAAACTCTTAATGATTTAACAGTAGGTGATGCTATTGCCACTGACAGTGCAGATGGTACAGTAGCTTGGGTAAACAAAGTAGGTACTCAGTCTTTAATTTATTTGAAAGATGTTAAAGGTAATTTTTCAGCTACAGGAGATTTATTATTAGGATCTATAAATGTTGGAACATACCAACGTGTATTCCAAGAAGATATAAACTATTTAGGTGGCTGGTGGAAAATTAGTATTGGTGCAACAGTTAATAATTGGCCATACATTTCAGAAACAAATCCATATCTAGTAATATATGATATTATTAGACAAGGAATTACTAGAACAGCATTATCATATTATAATGTCTTATCCGCAACTCAAAATGCAGTTTTACCAGGTGTTCCAAGAACATCTGAAATAGGAATTTTATCTTATTACAAAACTTATAGTATTGCAGGACAACCAGTGTTCCAAGGTTTAGTTACTGATCAAAGATTCTTTTTTAGATTAGGCACTGCATTTAATACTAAAGTTGCTGGAAATACTATTAATGGTTGGTTAAACACAATAAGAGATTCAAATAATACAGTGTTTGATCCAGGTGTAATGGGGTTAAACTTTAGCGATATTAACAAAGAACTTACAATAAGCGGTGTTTGGAATGGTTACATAACTGTAGATGCTGAAGCAGATAATTTAGGTAACTTTTATATACCAACAGTAGGCAGTACTGTTAGAGATCAAACGACAATGGAAACTGCTGAAGTTACTTTTGTTAAAACAATCGACTTTAACAAAATACAATTATTTTTAAAAGATGCCACAGGTGCTTTCAAAAAAGGACTTGATGCAGGTGAATCAAGTGACATTTATTTAATAGGTACTCCAGATAGAAAAATAGGAACTTTAAGAGACGCAAGATTAGATGTTAATGGTCAAAGTGGACCATACTTTGTATTTGACTCTGGTAAAACATTAATTTCAACAACTAATACAGATATAGAAGTAAGACATTTTGATAAAGAATATTGGTTCTATGATGAACAAACATTAGATGGTATAGCTAGATCGGCTAACATTCCTGGAAGTACTAATAAAGATTATCTTCAAGTGTATAATATTTCTGCTGGAGAAGGAACACAAAGCGGTAATGTTAATGAAGGTGCATATTCAGTTTATGAAATAGGAACAAATAATTTATTTGCTCATGCAGGAACATTTATAGTACCTGATACTAAAGATAATTTAAAAGTAGGTAGTAAAATAGAAATAAGAAAAGTAGGAGATGAAACTGTTGCGTATGTAGGAGCTTCGGGAGATTTATCATCAGCTACTCCTGGGAAAATTTATTTTATTAAAAGAAGTACTACTAAAAATTGGGCACTTTCAACAAATCCTTTGTATATGGGCGTATTTGATCCAGCTCTTTCATATGCTACAGGTGAATATACAATTTATAATTCAGAATTATATAAAGCAAAAACAAATCTTGTTGCCGGTGCATGGAATTCAAGTTATTGGGAAAAACAAAGTGCAGGTACAGATTATTTAGGATATATTCCTAATGATTCAGGAATAACATTAGAAGGAGATTCAACTCTTAACCAAAGTAATTTAGTAATGTTTGGTGGACAATTTGATATTAATTCTACAGGAACAATTCTTGTAACTAATTTATTATACAGTACTGATGCACAAAAAGTTGCTGTATATAGATTACAAGAAGGACATTATACATATTCACAAACAATTACATCACCTGAAGATTCATCTCCTAATATAAATTTTGCGAATAGCGTAGCTATTTCAGAAGATGGAAGTATGTTAGCTATCGGTAGTCCTTTAAAAGACTTTGCTAATGCTGTTGATGCCGGAGTAGTTTATACATATCTACAAGCAAGTGGTGTTTATTCATTGAATCAAAATTTAAGAAGTCCTGATAGTGAAAATTCAGAAAACTTTGGACACCAATTAGGATTTGATGGAAATACATTGGCAGTTACAAGTCTTAAAGGAGATATAACAGTTACCACTGCATTTGATACAGAAACTACAATATTTGATACTGGAGCAACAACATTTTATAAAGTAATGTCAGATAGTGGTGCAGTACATTTATTTGAAAGATCAGGTAATACTTTATTATATGCTGAAAAATTTGTATACACAAATGATGGTACTGTAGAATTTGGACGTAATACATTAATAAATGATAATCATGTTTATATAGGTTTACCTACACTTACATTGGCTAATAGTAATAAAGGAACAGTTGTTAACTTTAGAAAAACTAAAGGAAAATCAAGTTGGATGCAAACAGTAGAAGGTGCTGACCATGTAGAAGTTGATAAAATTAAAAGTGTATTCATTTATAACAAGAAAAATAATTCTGTTGTTGCCAATTTAGATTATATTGATCCTGTATTAGGAAAAATTGCAGGTACAGCCGAACAAGAATTATATTATAAAACACATTATGATCCAGCAATTTATAATTTAGGAACTTCAGCAGTAACAGTAGATACAAATAATCACTGGGCAGAAGAACAAGTAGGAAGACTTTGGTGGGATTTAAGCACGGTAAGATATTATTATCCTTATCAAGGCAATATTATATTCAATAATAATCATTGGAATAAACAATTTATTGGTTCATCTGTAGATGTATATGAATGGGTAGAAACAATTTATAAGCCTAGTGTATGGACAGAACTTGCATCTAGTAACGAAGGATTATCTTTAGGAATAAGTGGTACACCTAAATATGATGATACTGTATATGTTACTAGAAATACTTACGACAAAATTGCTCAAACTACAAAACCTAAATATTATTATTGGGTTAAAAATAAACAAACTACACCAGATGTAGAATTTAGAAGTTTAAGTTCGTTAGCAGTTTCTAAACTTATAGATGATCCTAAAGGACAAGGTTACAAATATATTACGTTCTTTGATTCAAATAAATTTGCGTTAGTTAATTGTGAATCATTATTATCAAATTCAGATGCTATTCTTAATGTTCGTTATTGGACAATAGAAAATAAAGAACTTAATATCCATAATGAATATCAAGTTATGACTGAAGGATTGTCTACTAGTAAACCTTCTTCGGAAATAGAAAAAGTTTGGCATAATAGTTTAATAGGTTATGACGAACAAGGAAATGCTGTACCTGATCCAAATTTAAGTAACAAATTAAAGTATGGAACTTTATATAAACCTAGACAAAGTTGGTTTGATAATCATCAAGAAGCATTAAAACAATTAGTAGAAAGAGTTAATTCAGTATTGAAACTTAATTTAATTGTAGATAAAGTGGACTTAACTAACTTATCTAAAGCAGAAACACAGCCTACAACAAATACTAAACTTTTTGATAAAACTGTAGACGTAGTAGGAGATTTAGCTTTTGTAGGAACAAATACAATTAAGAAAGCAGAACTATTACCAACAATTGTAAATGGTAAAATTACTGATGTAACTATTTTAAGTAAAGGTAAAGGTTATACAACTGTACCTACATTTGAAATTTCAGGAGACAGCGGAAGTGGTGCTGTAATAGAATTAACAATTGATGCTTTAGGACAAGTTGATACTGCAATTGTAAAAGTTAATGGAGAAGGATATACATCAAATACAAAAGTTGTTGTTAGACCTTACAGTGTACTTGTAAAAAGTGATGCAGAGCTTGGTGGTAAATGGGCAATATATGGTTATGATACAAGTTTAAGTACTTGGAGTAGAACAGCTTCACAAAAATATAATACTGATCTTTATTGGTCATATATTGATTGGTATGACATAGGATATAATCAATTTACATCAATAGATTATACTGTTAGTCAATCATATTTGTTAGATTCTTTAAGTGATGAAATAGGAGATATTGTAAAAATAGAAAATGTAGGCACAGGTGGTTGGCTATTATTAGAAAAAATAGATAATCAACTTAATGTAGATTATACTGTAAATTATAAAACTATTGGTAGAGAAAATGGAACAGTTGCATTTAAAAATACTTTATATGATTTTGGTTCTAATACTGTAGGTTATGCATCAACTAGTTATGATACTGTATTATATGATAGACAGCCTGTTCAAGAAACAAGAATAATATTAGAAGCTTTAAGAGATAAAATTTTTATTAATGATTTAGAAATACACTATAATGAACTTTTCTTTGCTAGTTTAAGATATGCATTAAGCGAAAATAAATTAACAGATTGGGCATTTAAAACAAGTTTCATCAAAGTAAAACATAATGCAGGTGATCTTAAACAAAAAGCAACTTATAAAAATGATAATCTTTCTAACTTCGAAGATTATATTAAAGAAGTTAAACCATACAAAACTAATATTAGAGAATATGTAAGTTCTTACGAAAAAGTAATACCATCAAGTTCAGTTATAACTGATTTTGACTTACCAGCTAGATATGATGATGAAAATCAAATAACACCTAGTTCAGCAAAACTTGTAGGGACTGCTTTAACTGGAATAGATACAATTACAAGTTATCCTGATAAACATTGGTTAGAAAATGTAGGATTTAAGATTGTATCATTTAATATAGGAGAAAAAGGTAGTGGTTATATTACTCCACCAATAGTTTCAATAACTGGCGGAGGAGGTTCTGGTGCTACAGCTCAAGCATATATTAGTGGAGGCAAAGTAACTTCAGTTATAATTCTTAAAGAAGGATCAGGATATTTAACAGCACCTACGGTAACTTTACAAGGAGGAATTAAAGATGTAACTACAGGAATAGTTGCTAAAGTTAGTGCTGTGTTAGGTAAGTCTTTAGTTAAAGCAACTCATCTTACTGTTAAGTTTGACAGAACATCAGGAACATATTTAATAACATCATTAGCAAGAACAGAAACGTTTGCAGGAAATAATTCTGTATTAGATTATTATTTAAAATGGCCGTTAGATTTAAGAAGAAATACAATCAAAGTAACTGTTAATAGTATTGAAAGTTTATCAAGCGAATACACTTATACTAATAAATTAGATACAACTAAAGATTATAATAGATATATAGGACATATTAAATTTATTTCACCACCTGCTAATCTTCATGCTATTAAAATAGAGTACATGATAGACGCATCTAAATTACAAGCACAAGATAGAATTAATCTTTTCTATACACCTACATCAGGAATGCCAGGTAAAGAATTAGCTCAGATTTTAGATGGAATAGATTATGGTGGAGTTGAAGTAAGAAGTTTAGGATTTGATACTGCATCTGGTTGGGATACAGATTCATATATGGCAGGTTCTTGGGATACCTATGATGCAACTTTTGAAGATGAAATTTTAAAAATGGATGGTAGTACTAATTCACTTACATTAAGTAAAGTACTAGAAGATGGAACAGTTTATAACATTTATAAAAATGCAATAAGAATAGATGATCCTAACTATGGAACAGGAAATACTGTAACAAATAAAAATGCAATGATGCAAAGTGTTACAGGTGATGGTTCAACAATGACTATTACATTTGATACTGTACCAACAGTAGCTGGTGATGTAATTGTAGTTAGAAAATCTACTAGTGATGGTAGCTTCTTACCAGATCCAGAAACTTATGATACTTTATTGGCAGGTGGTGATTTAGCTTATTCATCTGCAACAGGATTAAAAGCAGAAGACATTATAGTAGAAGGAGATGATTTTGTATCTCCTACAACTTCAAAAGGTCCAGAAGAATTTGTACCAGGACAAGTACTTGATACTTTAGACATTCAAGTATTTGACAAAGGTGGAGAATCAGGAAGTAGAATTAGTAGTTACAATCATATAGGAGACGGTGTTACTACAAATTATCCATTTAGTGAATATCCACAAAGTTCAGATGCCGTATTTGTTTCAGTAGGTAATGTTTTACAAGAATCTAATACTTACGTTGTGGACTATCCAAATAAATTATTGAAATTTAATAGTGCTCCTATATTAAATTCTAAAATTAATTTTGTAACTATGAGTAATAATGGAGAAAAAGTTTTAGACTTTGATACATTTACAGGAGATGGAAGTACTTTAGATTATGTAACAAGAGCAACATGGATTGATAATAGTATAAACACGTTTGTAAGAGTAAATGGTTTATCTGTTCCATATACTATTTTAAAATCAGACAGTTCTTATGCTGTACAAGATAAAGTTGTTGTAAGATTTACAGATGCCCCTCCGGCAGATTCAGTTGTTAATATAGTTGTATACGCAAGTGCTAGTCAAACATTTAGTGAAGTTACTGAAGATAATTTTACAGGTGATGGAAGTACGGCTTCATTCCAATTAAGTCAAACACCATTTAATCAAAAACCTTTATCATTTAATACAGTTGTTAGAGTTGGTAGTGAAATTTTAAATGCAGGATTTACTAAAACATTTACATTAGATAATAATAGAGAATATGAATTTGAAACTTGGCAAGAAGTTCCAGGATCAATACTTCCTGCAGATGTAAGAGCATTTTTAAATGGAGTAGAATTAGTACAAGGACAACAATATACTTGGAATTCAGGAACTACTAGTATAACACTTATAACAGGAGTAGGTGTTCCAGGCGATACTTTAAGAGTGTTTGCAATGAACAATGGTGAATATACTTTAAATGAAACAACAGGTATGATTACATTTAGTACTGCACCAGCTCAAGGATTAACTATTTCAGTTTACCAATTTAGTAATCATGACGTAGCAAAAATAGAAAGAATTAATTATGATGTTGTTGCAAGATTAACTGTAACTGTTGGTACAGATGATTATTATATGTACAAACAATTAACTAATGGACGTATTAAATTAAGACAATTAGCCGAAGATGCTCAATATGTTTGGGTAACTCTTAATGGAGAATTGTTAGCTCCTAGTGTAGATTACAAAGTTACAAATGATCAGATGTTTGTAAAAATAAACAGATCATTGGCTACAAATGATGTTATAGATATTATACACTTTACAGCACCTAAATTTGTATCTAAATTTGGTTATAGACAATTTAAAGATATGATGAATAAAACTCATTACAAACGTTTAGGTAATACTAACAAATATCAATTAGCAACTTCGCTTAAATGGTCAGATCAAGATTTAGAATTAACAGATGCAACAGGTATAACAGAACCTAGTATAGCAAATAATCTTCCTGGAGTATTGTTTATTGATGGTGAAAGATTAGAATATTTTGTTAAAGTAGGCAATAAACTTTCACAACTTAGACGAGGAACGTATGGAACAGGAGTAAAAAATATTCATGTTGTAGGTGAAGAAGTATTAGATCAAGGACAATTTCAAACTGTACCTTATAAAGATGAATTTTTAACTGAACAATATACAGCAGATGGTAGTACTAATGCAATTACTATTGGATTTACTCCTAAATCTGCTAACGAATTTGAACTATTTGTAGGTGGTAAAAGGATGAGAAAGAATGATATTTCTATATATGACCCAACACAAGGTCAAGATAGTCCTGAAGCAGATGTTACTTCCCCTGCAGAATTTACTGTAGATGGTATAAGCCCAGTTGTAACACTTGCAACAACACCTATAGCTGGCACAAAAATAATAACTATAAGAAAACAAGGTAAAAAATGGCAATCTGGCATTAAACCATTAAGTCAATCAGACAATGATATTGCTAGATTCTTGCGACAAAAGGAACTGGCTTTGCCGCAATAAATACACATAAGAACTGGAGCGTAAATGAACAATATTAAAGAAAACAGCGGCGTACTACTTCAAGGACATATTAAGATCCATGATCCGGAATCGGGCCATGTATTTGTTAGTAAAAGAAACGCCATACACTATGAAAATATGAGTCAAGCCTTAGCAGATAGTCTTGCTAATGCTGGACAAGGATTTATAAATTCTATGGTATTTGGTAATGGTGGAACGTCCATCGATCCAACTGGTATTATTACATATCTAACGCCTAATTCAACAGGAACTAATGCTAGTCTATATAATCAAACATTTACTAAAATAGTTGATGATAGATCAGTATCAAATCTTGATCCATTAAGAAATAAACTTGAAACAAGACACGTTAATGGAACAAATTATACAGATGTATTAGTTACTTGTTTGTTAGATTATGGTGAACCAAGTGGACAAGATGCAGTAGATAATTCTAGTAATGTAGACGGATTATACGTATTTGACGAATTAGGTTTAGTAAGTTACTCCCCTAGTGGTACTGGAAATCTACTTACTCATGTAATATTCCATCCTGTCCAAAAAAGTTTAAACAGATTAATCCAAATAGATTATACTGTTAGAGTACAAAGTTTGACAGGATTTAACGAGGGGTAATAGATGTCATATACTGTTAATTTTTCTGATAGCGTAAGCAAAGGCAGTATTACTGTAGAAGATAATACGGTCAATCAAGAAACGAGTATATCGTTACCGGGAAAATCCACGACTTCATATGGAACTGTAATAGCTGAAAACTTTTTACATTTATTAGAAAATTTTGCAAAAAGTTCTGCTCCAGTAAGACCTATCGAAGGTCAATTATGGTTTGATACTACAGTTGGAACTAATCAATTAAAAGTTTATGATGGAACTAATTGGGTAGCAAGTGGTGGTTTAAAAAAAGCATTAAATCAACCGGCGGCTAGTGAAAGTATTACAGGCGATCTTTGGGTTGATACAGACAATCAACAATTATATCTTTTTACAGGAACAGGTTGGATTTTAATAGGTCCAGATTATAGTTCAGGTTTATCAACAGGAGCAAAACCTTTAACTATTACAGGTACTGATGACCTTTCACATACAGTTGTACAATTAGAAGTTAATGCTAAACCAATTGCCATTATAGCAACAGACTCATTTACACCTAAATCAACTATTACTGGATTTTCAATGATATTTCCAGGATTCAATTTAAGTACAGCAGATATTACAGGTGCAGGTGTAGGAAAATTTTATGGAACTGCCGAGAAGGCAGAAAATCTTATAGTAGGTACAACATCAGTTGCCGCAAGTAATTTTTTAAGAGCGGATACAACTAATATTGCAAATTTCCAACTTAAAGTTAAAAATGATTCAGGAATTGAAGTAGGCTCTAGCGGAACGTTTTCTGTAGGAGTTGAAGGACAAGCAGGAATAGTAGAACATAAAACATCAGGTTCACATATAGATTTTAGAGTTAATAATCAAGGCACAACAACTGCTATAATGAGATTAGATTCTTCTTCTAATGTAGGAATTAATAATTTAGCTCCAACAGAAGCATTAGATGTAATAGGTAATATTAAATCAAGTGCTAATGTACTTGCAGATGGTACTACAGATGCAACGTCAATAGGAACAGGTTCTTTAATTGTTAAAGGAGGAGCGGGTGTTGCCAAAAGTCTTTACGTAGGTACTGATCTTAATGTTGCAGGAGGAGTTACAGCAGGTTCTATTGTACCAACTGCTAATAATACAGATAGTTTAGGAGCAACTAACAATCAATATTTAAATGTTTATGCTAATAATTTTGTAGGAAATTTTACAGGTAACGTTAGTGGTACAGTTAGCGGAACTGCCGGTTCGGCTAATAAATTATCTACAGCAACTACTTTTGCAATGACTGGAGATGTTTCAGCAACATCATTATCTTTTGATGGTCAAACAGGTGGAACTACAAAAACTTTTAATACTACAGTAAGCAATAGTTTTATTGCAGATAAAACATTAACAACTACACCACAATCAACAGATGAAATTATAATTAATCGAACTACAGGATCAACAGGTGTTTATAAAATTACAGCAGATCAATTTTTATCTTCTGTAGCAACACCACCAGTAGGATCTATTATGTCTTATGGAGGAGCTAATGCTCCAACAGGTTGGGTATTATGTGATGGTAAAGAAATATCTAGATCAACATATGCATCTTTATATGCAGTAATAGGAACTCAATTTGGAACACCTAGTAATGCTAGTTTGTTTAAAGTTCCAGATTTAAGAGGAAGATTCCCATTAGGTGCAGATAACATGGGTGGTACAAGTGCTGGACGTGTAACTGATATGACAGCAGATAATTTAGCAGGATACAGTGGTACTGAAACAAAAACACTTATTTCTGATAATTTACCAGATCACCAACACGATATGAAATCAACTAATAATGATCAATTTTATGGAATTAGAAATATAACAGCAACACCTTCAGATCCAGCAGTAATTGTATATGACGGACCAACAGGTTCTAATACAGCTCAAGCAATGCCTAATTCAGGTGGAGTAGATGGAACAGTAGGACAATCGTTTAGTGTTATGAATCCATACTTAACAATTAACTATATAATTTTTACAGGAGTCTAGGATGGGATATAAACTTAATAAAACAGATGGAAGTTTATTAGTAGATCTAATCGATGGTCAAATCGATACTACATCTAGTGACTTAACTTTAATTGGCAGAAATTATACTGGCTTTGGAGAAGTATTAAATGAAAACTTTATCAAAGTATTAGAAAATTTTGCTAATACAACTGCTCCTGCAAATCCTATTAAAGGTCAACTTTGGTATGACTCTTCAGAAAATAAATTAAAAATTTATAATGGAACAGCTTTTGTATCCGGTGGAGGAACAACTGTTGCAACTACACAACCTAATATGGTTGCAGGTGATCTATGGATTGATAGTTCTAAGCAACAAATGTATTTCTTTGATGGAACAGCTCTTAAATTAGTTGGTCCAGATTATTCACTTGCACAAGGCACATCGGGTTGGGAAGTAATATCAATTTTAGATACACAAAATCAAACAAGAACTGTTATTAAGTTTTCTATTCAAGGTTCACTTGTAGGTGCCTGGGCTAATGTAGATTTTACTCCAGTACCAACTCAACAAATAACAGAACTAGTTAATGCAACGACTAATCCTAATGGTGCAATATACAAAGGCTTTAATGCTGTACAAGATTCTTTTATATATAGAGGTGTAGTTTCTAAAGCACAAAATTTAACTAATGCGGCTGGCATACCAAGAACTGGTGATCAATATTTGTATGCAGATGCTAACGATACAACTACAGGTTCAATAACTGTTCAAAATAATGCAGGAGTTATTGTTGGTTTAAACAATAACACTCAATTAAAATTTGATTCAAACGCATTTACTATAGAAAACGTATTAACTAATCAAGATTTTAATTTAAAAGTACGTAATCCTACAGCAACATCGGCAATTAAAGTAGATGCCACAAATAGCTATGTAGGAATATTTCAAGCAACGCCAACTAAAACACTTGACGTAGGTGGTGACGTAAACATTTCAGGAAACCTAACAGTAAGCGGAACACAAACTAATATTTCTGTTACTAATTTACAAGTTAAAGATAAAAATATTGAATTAGCAATAGATGATGCAGGAGTTTTTGGAGATGATACTGCGGCGGACCAAGGTGGAATAATTCTTAAATCCACTGGAGGTGACAAAAGTTTTGTTTGGGCTGACGGTACAGATAGTTGGACATCTTCAGAAAATATAGATTTAGCAGTAGGAAAAACATTTAAAGTTAATACAAATATTGTATTATCTGAAACTACATTAGGATCACAAGTAGTAAATTCATCTTTAACAAATGTAGGAACGTTAACTGCACTTCAAATAGATGAAATAATGATAGATGGAATGACTATTGAAGCAGATAGTAGTAATGCATCAAATAAAATTCAACTTAAAAGTCCGCAACCTATTACAATTATGGATAGCCAAAGAATTACAGGACTTGGCGCACCATCAGATCCATCCGATGCAGTAACTAAAGCATATGTAGACGGAAGTGTATCTGTTGGAATAGAATTAGATATTTCAGGACAAGGTTCAGGAACTACTTTATGGAATTGGATATGTAAAGTATTAGAAGATTTATATCCTGCAAAAGGATATTCAGCATTGAGTAACCCTAATGCTTGGGCCACTTATGCTCAACCAAACGGTGAACCACCTTTAAACACAAATGTTACAGCGGCTAATGCCGTTCCAATTGGATCTAAATCTCATGGAGTATTAGCAAGAGTTCGTACAGTTGATTATGGATCAGGCGGAGCAGTATCTGGTATTAATGTAGATGGTGTAAAATTAATAGACTATTCACCAGTTGATCAAACAGTTACAGCCGCACAAAGAACTATTAATGCAGTTGTAACAGGAGTAGATGATAATAGTTTAGGACAAACAACTAAACTTACTATGACAGTCTCTCACTATTATGAGGCAGGACAGGCAGTTGTAGTTACAGGAACAACGTTTGGAGCGGGTCCTGTTGCAAATATTAATGGTAACTATACTGTACAGGCGGCAGAATTTATTGCAGAATCACCTAATTATGTTTCATTAACTATTAATTTAGATAGTAGTGCTACAGGATTAAACTTTGCAGGTGGTAATTATAATGCTAATAGTGGAACAATTGAAAGAACACCTGTTGTGGGTAACGCAAATAAACAAGTTGTAGAAGATATTACATTTTCAACTGCTTCAGGAAACATAGGATTTACACCAACTAGGACTTTATTACAGTTTATAGTTAATGACCCTAGTGGTAATGGTACAGGAGCATGGGAATACGATAGAACACTTACACACTCTACGTAAAAAAGGATAAATATTTAAAATGGCATATTTAGTTAACAAATACGACGGGACTTTACTTACAACTGTAGCAGATGGTACTATAGATCAGACTACAGACATCAAATTTATAGGTAAAAACTACGCTGGATACGGTGAAATTCAAAATGAGAACTTCTTACATATGTTGGAAAACTTCTCAGGAGCGACTTCACCATCAAAAGCTGTTAGTGGACAACTTTGGTTTGATAGTGCAAATAGTAAATTAAAGTTTTATGATGGTACAAAATTTAGAACAACTGGTGGTGCAGAAGTAAATGCGGCGGCTCCAACAGGTTTAACCACTGGAGATTTTTGGTGGGATACTGGAAATGATCAATTATATGCCTGGAATGGAACAGGATTTGTTTTAGTAGGTCCACAAGGTGTAGGATCAGTTGTTACTCAGTTCAAAAGTAGAACTGTTAAAGATACATTAAACGCAAATCATTTAATTATAGAAGGTGTTGTTAACGATAAAACAATAATCACTATAAGTCAAACAGAATTCACAATAGGTACTTCAGATCCAACAAATTTAATTACAGGTTTTGATACAATTAAAAAAGGAATTACTATGGTAGATACTAAAAATGCTACCAATGGTACTACTTCAACAGATCATTATTTCTGGGGTAGTGCATCTAATTCTTTAAGATTAGGTGGAAAACTTGCTAGTGAATATCTATCTACCGGTAGTGGAACAACAACGTTCAGTGGAATTGCATCTTTTGTAGATGCTGGTTTTACAGTAGGTGATAGTAATGACCTTAGAGTATCAATTGTAAACGGTAATGAAGCTAATATATCAAACGAAGTAGGATCAAAAATAGATTTAAAAGTAAATGTTACTGGACAAGTTACTACAATTGCAGAAGTAACAACTACAGGTATTAATCCAGGTACTGGAAATAGAAATTTAGGTGATGCGGCAGATAAATGGTTTGAAGTTCATGCAACAAGTTTTAAAGGAAATGCAGATTCGGCATCAGGAATTTATTTTAATAATTCAACATATGCAGGAGCAACTACGGCAAGTGCATCTACAACAGCATTAAGAGATGTTAGTGGTAATATTACTGCAAATCTTTTTGATGGTACAGCGACAAAGGCTCAATATGCTGATTTGGCAGAAATTTATGAAACTGACGAAGAATATTCAGTAGGTACAGTTATGAGAGTAGGAGGAGATAAAGAAATGACAGCAGATGATGGTTCAAGCCCAATGGGTGTTATTTCCGAAAATCCAGCATACTTAATGAATAGTGAAGGCACAGGACAAGCTGTTGCTTTTGTTGGTAAGGTACCTGTTAGAGTTTTAGGCGCTATCTCCAAAGGAGATAAAGTCTATTCTGGCGAAAATGGCGTAGGAATTGGTCATGGAACCCCTGGTAATGTAATAGGAATTGCTTTAGAAACCAATCATGAGGCATCAGAAAAACTAGTCCAGTGCGTTTTAAAAGTGTAAATAATTCAAAGGAATATAAATGGCACTAGTTACAGCTGAAAGATACAATAATTTAAGACAAAGCGTGTTTTCTGTTTTATCAACAGGAGCAGGCGATTCTGGTTACGGGCAAACTTTAACTAGTTCTGCAGTATCAACAGGAAATCTAGTCCAAGCAAGTCATATCAATAACATTTACGAAGATATTAGAAAATGTTACAAACACCAAAGTGGTGGTAATCCAACAGCAGGGCAACTTCAAGAAGTTCTTACTACAGATTTAGTAACAGACGACGATCAAACAAATTATAAAGGTTGGGATCAATACGAAGCACTTGCAACAACTATATCAACAAACAGACTTACAGCTCACGTAAATCAAATATCAGTAAACGCCTCGGCGGCTAGTAAAGTTAGAAGCACGACTTGGAATGGAACAATTATACACGTTTTTACTGTTACATTTACTAATGAAGATGCTAGAAGATACTTTTTTAATTCAGGAGGTACAATAAGAATATCAGGAAGTGTGAATACGGGTAGTGCAAAAGACAATGATTGGAATACTATGTTGTCAAGTTGCGGTACTATAAGTTTTGGTGCTAATGGCACAACTCAAACTTCAGGCAATCCGATAGGAACAGTAGCGACTGCGTTAGGAAATTATCAATTAACAGCATCTTATCAAGATATATTTTCGGCAATAGATGCTGGAGGTGGATCATATACAGCAAACGATTTTAAAATTGAAGCCAAATTAGATGGAACTGATAAAATTTGGTTTACAATGACTTTTGATGACCAAGCCGCAGGTAATATCGACGAAAATGTTGTTGATGCTACAGCTACAATTGATTATGGTTTGGCACAAACTGACGTAATTGGTACTGCTCCAGCTTTTGCAATTGACGGAACTAGCACTCTTTAATACCAAAATCCAACTTGATTAAATTCACAAATCCTGTTATAATCGCAAAGAAAACGTATGGAAGAAATACAACAAAAAGCCTTGCGACTTGCGGATAGATTAAAAGTCCACAATAACCAAACTAGAATACTGAAAGAAAAGTTTGTGGATTCTAATATTCATTTCCTTAAAGGTCACCAATTTACAGTTGATTTAACATTAATCAACTATTGTAAAGGATTAATAGATTTAAACAAAATTAAAGACGTTATTATATTAGATGATTACAAAATTCCTGTTAAAATAGATAACGTTCAGGACTTTTTTGACGACCTTTCTGACTTATATCAAAGGAATCTTAATTCTTATTGGGTAGAATACAATAAGTTAGAAAAGTCAAAAGGGGAAATATTAAAGGATGACTAAAGGTGTATTACTATTTGCTCATAACAATAGCCTAATAGATTATGTATCGCAGGCAATCTTTTGTTGTGAACAAATTAAAAAACATTTAAACATACCAGTAAGTCTGGTAACATCAAATAAAGTACCTCCTGATAGTATTTCCTTGTTTGACAAAATTATTCCTATTAAAAACACTAATACAAACCAAACAAAATCATTTCTAGACGGTTCAACAAACAAATATAATGCTTTATGGCATAACTTTTCAAGACCTGATTGTTATGATTTAACACCATACGATGAAACTATTGTTATGGACACAGATTATATTGTAGGTAATGATCATCTATTAAAATGTTTTCAATCAAATGCGGACTTTTTAATTAATAAAGATGCAGAATATATCAATTACCAACATAGAGAGGATTTATTAGATATAGATGTAAGTGATCCTAGTATTCCTATGTATTGGGCTACTGTATTTTATTTTAAAAAGACTGATAAAATGAAAACGTTCTTTGAATTAATTAAACACATTAAAGATAATTGGTCATTTTATAGGTTCACATATCAAATAGTAGGACAGAATTACAGAAATGATCATTCCTTTAGTATTGCTATTCATATGTTTAATGATTTTCAGGAAACTAACTGGCCCATGAAGCTACCAAGTAAGTTGTATTACATAACTGATAGAGATGAAGTTATTCATTTTGATGGAGATTGGGAATTAAAGTTGTCAGTTGATACAAAAGAATACTATCCGTGTAAAATTAATGGTATGAATTTGCATATTATGAATAAGTTGGCGTTAGGACGTGCAATAATGTATGATCGTTGGATAAAGGAGGATCAACATGATAAAAAATAAAGGGTATCTTATTTTTGTGCAGTCGAATAAAAGTACAGACTACTTTAAACAAGCAGTTGCATTGTCTATGAGTATAAAATTACATAATAAAAATGCAAATGTATGTTTGATGACTAATATTAGTGTACCTGATGATTTAAAAAAGTATTTTAATAGTATTATAGGTATACCAGGAGATGATTATGCGGAAGAAAGCATTTGGAAAGTTGAAAATAGGTGTAAAATTTATAATGCATCACCATATGATGAAACAATAGTACTAGATGCTGATATGTTGGTCTTAGAAAACCTGGATCACTGGTGGAAATTTTTAGATAACTTTAATTTATACTTTACATCGCAAGTAAAAACATATAAAAATAAAATTGCATCATCAGACTTTTATAGAAAAGCATTTACAAAGAATAATTTACCAAATTTATATTGTGGTATGCATTATTTTAAAAAAACAAAAAATAACTTTAATTTTTTTGCTTTAGTAGAACATATAATAAAAAATTATGACATATATTATAAAAGATATACGCCTATGAACACACAAAGATGGTGTAGTATGGATTTATCGGTAGCAATAGCAAGTCAATTAATCAATAATGCTAATAATATAACTTCTAAAGTAAATTTTTTAACATTTACACATATGAAACCAAATATACAAAATTGGAAATACAAACCTAATGCTTGGATGTCTTATGTAAACTCTTATTTTGATGATGACTGTAATTTAAAAATAGGAAATTATAAACAAAATGGAATATTTCATTATGTAGATCCTGGATTTTTAACAAATGAACTATTTGATAAGTTGGAGAATAAATGCAAAGACCTGATTTAACATTTACGCCTAATATAAAAGAACAAAAATGGTATTTTAATTTTAATAAAGATACTGGACAAGTTCTTAATTGTAGTGTCATTAAAAAAGGAAATTCTGTAGAAGTTCCAGAGTCTTTAGGACATGATATTGCTAATGGAGTAAAAAATTTATCGCAATATGTTATAATTTTACAAGATGGAAAGTATATCGTTAAATCTAAAACTGATATGGATGGGATAGCGTACGAAATTGCGTCTCCTAAAAAGATAGAAAATAGAAATGTATACAAAATAGAGTCTAGTAATATAAATGATAAAATTTCATTTAAACTAGATATGAAAAATAAACAATGGAACATAGGTATAAATGATAATTTGGGGCAAGAGATAGAAAATACTTTAGATATGTCAAAAGATATAGTTTTAGATTTTTATGTTACTAAAAAGGATGATGCTAATATATTAGATTATATATTACCGGTCAATTTAAACAGTTTAATTAAACAAAAAACACTTACAATAAAACATAAAAGTAACAATGTTCCTTCTTTGTATTGTAGAAAACTTTATGATTATAGTTATGAGGTAGTAAATGGATAGAATTAAAATACAAGATTCTGATTTAGTATTTTTAAGTTATGATGAGCCTAATGCTGAAAGAAATTATGCGGATTTAAAGAAAAAATTTCCTTGGGCTAAAAGAGTACATGGTGTAAAAGGATTAGATGCGGCTCATAAAGCCTGTGCAGATGTATCTGATGCAGAAAGATTTGTTACAATAGACGGAGATACTATTGTAGATAAAGATTTCCTTGATGTAGAAATAGATTTAAAAGCATTAGGCGTTGACAATACGTATATGTTTAGTTGGTGTGGTAACATTGACTTAAATGGATTAAAATATGGCAATGGTAGTTTAAAATTATGGACAAAAGACTTTGTTAAAAATATGAAAACTCATGAAAACCATGATGGTAAAGATAAAAATTCAGTAGAGTTTTGTCATTTTCCAAACTATTATCAGTTTAATGAAAATTATTCTACAAGTTATATTAATGCTAGTCCTTTACAAGCCTGGAGATCGGGTTTTAGAGAAGGAGTAAAGATGAGTATTGACAGAAATGCTAGAGCTACAAGATTAAAAGAGTTATGGTGGCAAAATTATCATAGATTGTTAGTGTGGATGTCTGTAGGTGCAGATGTAGAAAATGGATTATGGTCAATATACGGAGCAAGAATGGGCTGTTATAAAGTTGTTTGTACTGATTGGGATATAAATCAAGTAAGAGATTTTGAATATCTTTTATCTGAATGGCAACCAAACAAAATGGCAAGTACAGATCGTTTAGTTGCAAAGAATCCTAAACATTCTAATTTAAATGAAGCAGAATTAATGGCTGAAATAATAAAATTAGGACACGAAATTAGAAATAGAGAAGAAATAGATTTACCCGTATTACCTTTGTCAACAGAACAAAGTAAGTTTTTTAAATCTGTTTATATGAATAGTCCAAGAATTTTTAAAAAAAGGAAACTATAATGTATGATATTGTTTTTATAAGTTATAAAGAAGTTAATGCTGATAAGCACTTTAACAAATTATATGATAAGTTTCCTATAGTTCAAAGAGTAGATGGTGTTAAAGGTATACATCAAGCACATAAAGTAGCCGCAAGTAAATGTTTAACAAAAATGTTTTGGGTAGTTGATGGTGATGCTAAAGTATTAGATGATTTTGATTTTGGTTTTATGCCTGAAAAAAGAAATGAAAATGTTGTACACGTTTGGAGAAGTAAGAATCCAGTTAATAATTTAGAATATGGATATGGTGGAGTAAAACTTTTGCCTCGTAGACTAACTTTAGAATTAGATGAAAACACAACTGATATGACAACTAGTATTAGTAATAGATTTAGAGCAATGGAACAAGTATCTAATGTTAGTATTTTCAATACAAATGAATTTAATACTTGGAAATCAGCATTTAGAGAGTGTGTAAAATTAAGTAGCAAAGTTATTGATAGAGGGGATGATAAAGAAACAGATAGTAGATTAAATGTATGGTGCACTGTAGGTAAAGATAAACTTTATGGCGAATATGCAATTAAAGGAGCAATAGCAGGAAAAGAATATGGTTCTGCTAATAAAGGTAATCAAGAAAAATTAAAATTAATTAATAATTTTGAATGGCTAAAGGAACATTATGACAATACCATTTAATGATATAGTTAAATTTGGACAAAGAACTATGTTAGAACAAAACGTGTTTTCTGTTAGCTGGATTCTTGGAAGATTTTGCAATTATGATTGTAGCTATTGTTGGCCTTATGCTAAAAGTAAAGTTTTAGATCATAGACCATTAGAACAATATCAAAATACTATGAAAGAAATTAAAAAACAAGCAGGAGAAAATGGATTTAGTAAATTTCATTTTAGTTTTAGTGGTGGCGAACCAACAACATATAAAGGTTTAATTCAATTATTAGAGTATTATGCAGATCCTACTAGTGAATACCTTAGTTGTCATATGACTAGTAATTGTAGTCCTGGACTTAAATGGTGGGGTCGTTGGTTAGATGCAACTTACCCTTTAGATCGTAGAGGTATTACAGCAAGTTATCATGCAGAATTTTCTAATGAAGATGACTTTGGAAATAAATTAAAATTTTTACAAGAACGAGGTGTGCTAATAACAATTAATCAAGTTATGGTGCCCGATAGATGGGATGAATATTTTGATAGATGTAAAAGATTTAGAGATAAAGGGTTACACGTTACTCTTAAACCTCAAAGTGATACTACAGCAAGTTTTATTGTAGACGGATATACAGAAGAACAAATTAATATATTGCAAAATGAAATGGATCATGAAGCAAAACAATTAATATTGTTTGATAATTTAGGAAAACAATATGAATTAGATCAAGCAGAAAGACTTAATGCATTTGGATTTAATAAATTTAAAGGATGGAGTTGTCGTTCTGGTTATCAAAGTTGTATAATTAGAGAACCGGGCGGAGAAGTTAAAAGAGGTTATAGTTGTCATGATGAACCATTAGGAACTATTGAAGGTGGATTTAAATTGTTTAATAAACCTAAAGTTTGTATAACACCAACGTGTGTAAGTTCAGCAGATTCAAAAATACCAAAGGAAAAAAATTTAAATGAAACTAGACAATTATAAATGTATAGTAACAAAAGGTAAAAAAGAAGTAGTGTGGCATTATAGCCTACCATATAAAATGATATTAGAAGAAGTTGATCAACATTATAAAGAAGGTGCTGACGCAGTAGAATTAGAAATGATTACTCAACAAGAATTTGACGATTTACTACCAAAGGAAGAAAATGTATAATTATTCAGAAATAAAAGATGTGCATTTAGAAATTACTAGCAAATGTCAAGCTAGATGTCCTATGTGTCCTAGAAGAATAGGTGGAGGTCCTTTAAATCCATTAATACATCTTGTAGAAATTAATTTAGATACATTTAAAAAATGGTTTCCTACAGAATTTTTAATTCAACTAGATAGTTTATTCATGTGTGGTAATTTAGGAGATCCTATAATTGCACAAGACACATTAGAAATTTATGAGTATATTAGAAGTGTTAATCCAAAAATTAGATTAGCTATGCATACAAACGGTAGTGCTAGAGATACAAATTGGTGGCAAGGATTAGCTAAAGAAAAAGTAAAAACAACTTTTGGTATAGATGGTTTGGCAGACACTCATCATCTGTATCGTGTTTCTACTGATTGGGAAAAAATAATTACAAATGCAAAAACATTTATTAAAGCAGGCGGCTTTGCAAAATGGCATATGTTGGTTTTTAAACATAACGAACATCAAGTAGAAGAATGCCAAGCAATGAGTAGGGAATTAGGTTTTAAATCTTTCAGTTATAAACACACATCAAGATTTAAAAGTGATAAATTTCATGCTATAGATGACATGGGAAGGACAACGCACATATTAGAACCAAGTAAAAAAAGTTTTGAAATGATAGATAAAATGAAAGAAGCAAAAATAACTTCTTGCATCATAGATTGTAAAGCTAAAAAATATAATCAAATATATATTTCAGCAGATGGTACTGTTAGTCCTTGTTGCTGGTTAGATTTGCAATGGACATTACCTACACAAGATTCAAGAGTAGATTACATGGATCAAATAGGAGAATTTACTAATTTGCATAATAAATCTTTAAAAGAAATTTTTGATTCGCAATTTTTTAGAAAAATTGAAGATACTTGGGCAGATAAACCTTTAATGGAATGTTCAAAACAATGTGGAAAATTTGATAGATTAGGAGAACAATTTGAAACTCAATATTAAAGATGTGCTGTACTGGATGGATGCTATCCGAGGTTCTGATGACAAATATAAAACGTTAGAAAGTTTTTGGAAAGGACAAATATCTAGTAAAGTTTGGTTAATAGAACAACTTAACGAAATAATTAGACCTGTTAATGCAAATGTTCTTGTATGTGGGGGTTGGTATGGAGTAATGGCTACATTATTATTTAATAGTAATATTAAAGTCAATAATGTTAGAAGTATAGACATTGATCCTGGATGTAAACCAATTGCACTCAATATGAACAAACATTATGAAATTAATGGAAAGTTTAAAGCAGAGACTTGTAATATGTTAGATTTTAAAAACTATAATGACTATGATATGATTATTAATACAGTGTGTGAACATATGGCTTGGGATGATTATTATAAATGGTTGGATAAAATTCCTAAAGATAGATTAATAATTTTACAAAGTAATAATTTTAAAGAACATAATGAACATATTAGTTGTGTATCTTCAGAAGAAGATTTTAAAAAGAAATGTGGATTAACTAATATTTTGTATTCAGGTACATTAGAGTTACCTAAATATGAAAGATATATGGTGATAGGAAATAAAAATGTCTGAACAAGTAACACAAGAAGTTATTAATAAATTTATTACTCGTAAATTAGGATGGTTACGATTAGATATAGATTTTCCTGAAATAGAAAAAGAATTAGTTAATGTAGAACCTTATTATGTAGAACACAGAGAAGGAGAAAAACATAAAGGTTGGGAAAGTTGTTGTTTACATGGTTTAGATATAGATAAAACATTGGTAGCAAAAGAATATGGTTATAAAGATGAACTAAATGCTCCTTATAAATGGACAAAATTAAAAAAATTATGTCCTGTAACTACAAAATTTTGGGAGGAGTTTCCTGCGGAAAGATATTCTAGAATAAGATTTATGAAATTGCGTCCTGGAGGTACAGTATCTATTCATAATGATCATCCAGGAACTGTAATACCTAAAGATTTAATGAATCATCTTATACCAATTAATGTAGCTGTTCAACATCCAGCGGAGTGTGTTATGCATATAGAAGATCATGGACACGTACCGTTTAAAGATAAAAGAATTTATATGGTTAATATTTTAAAAAATCATATGGTTACTAATAATTCTATGATAGATAGAATTCATATGATTGCTCAAGTACACGTAGGAAACAAAAGAAAAGAATTTACAGATTTAATAACAAGGAGTTGGGACAAGTATGGCGTACAAATTTGAAGCATTAACAAAAGAGAAATCTAAAATTGTGTTTATTTGTATGGACACAATGTATAAGATCCAAAGAACTTGGACTAAAGAATTAATTAAAAATATTGCAGATTATCAAGTGCAAAATATTACTAGTAGTGGTTATGATTTATTAACTGCAATAACAGAAGAAAATGGTCTAAAACAATGTGAAAAAGATTATACTCACGCAGTAGTTTATACAGTAGATACAGAATTTGAAGGGGATAAATTTTTTACATATTTAGAAGAATTAGTTAAAACAGATTTCTTTATAGCAGGACATATATTAGATAGAAAAGAAGGATATTATGAACTTCACGAACAATGTTATGTTATTAACTTAAAAAAATGGGTAGAATATGATTATCCAGATATAGGTGCAGAAGTAGAAAACGAAAAACACTTAAAAGCAGTACCTATTAGAAGTGAAGAAAATTATCATGATAATCATACACCACTTTGGATTAAACCTGGTAAAGAAATGATAGAGTATAAAGATAAATGGCATGGTTGGAATATACTTAATGTTGCTTTAGATAATGATGAGGATATAGTAATATTTGATCAAAAAGTAAGAGATAGTAAAAAATGTTATTATGCTGAATATGATTCAGACTTTCAAGAAAATAGTCAAAGAATATATCAAAAATATAATTTTGCCGCGAACAGACTTTATTATCCTACTAATACAGAAAAATTACAAGACGTTAATATAAAAGGACCTATTTCGCAATTAATTGTTCCTGCTAGTGGATTTAATTGGTTGTTATATTTAGACAAATATGGACATGATGAAAATACAGAAGTTATATTTTATGATTATAATCCTAATGCATTATGGTATATGAAAGAAACAATTAATAAATTTAATGGACATGATTATCATAAATTCTTAAAAGGTCTTATAAAAGATAAAGCACCCGACTGGTTTCAAAGTAAACAAGAAATTGTTACTAGGTTTAGTAAAGTTGCTAAACTGTGGCATTTAAAAGATGATATAAAAACGAAATTTATTCAATGTGATTTATTAAATGAATTCAATATAGATATTAATAATGATGAAAATACAATTTTTAATATTAGTAATATTTTTGCATACGAACCTACAGTAGCTTTTATTACTGCTAAACAAAGATTAGAAAAAGAAAACAAATTATTGCGTATATTAAAAGAGAAAAGTCCTAAAATACAATTAGTAGTTTCTGTTCATGCTTGGGATGGTTTGTCAGAATACAAACGACATTCAGGACCGGTAGAAAAATTTGATGAAATGGATCTTGAAGATTTAAAAGCACCGTTATGGAGATTTGGTGAAGATTGGAAAAATTTAGATGAAAAATAAAAGTTGTACGTTTTGTATGCACCCTTTTACAGGTCTTGCTACTAGAGAAGATGGCGCAATTAAAGTATGTTGCAGAAGTCTTCCTATTGGTAATATTAAAAATGAAACTTTAGAAGAAGCGTGGAATGGTGAAAAAATGCGTGAAGTTAGACGTCAAGTATTAAGCGATGAACGTCCTGACGTATGTAAACCGTGCTTTGATTTAGAAGATCAAGGAGTACAAAGTTTAAGACAAAGACATATTGCAAATAATATACCAGAATCAAGAGTTAATTTATATCCTGATGCACTTAAAAGCCTTACTACAGATATGACAATGCCTTTTGAACTTCCTACAATGGAAATTAAAATTAATAATTTATGTAATTTAAAATGTCGTATGTGTAATCCTTTAGATAGTACACAATGGAAAGATTGGAATAGTATTGTAGAACATTATAAAAAGGAAGACAATTACCTTGTTAAAGCAGTAGAAGATTTAGGACTTACAAAAGCACCATATGTTGGATTGTTTGACGATAAAAAAGAATGGTGGGATAGCTTAAGAAAACTATTACCTCATTTTAAAAGAGTAGAATTTGCAGGTGGAGAACCATTAATGGATCCTATGCATTATAAAATTTTAGACCTTCTTAGTGAGAATGGTAAAAATATAGAAATAAAATATGCAACTAATGGTACAGTGTTAGGAATAAAGGGAAGATGGATTAAAGACTATTGGCCTAAATTTAAAAGCGTAGCTGTCAATGTTAGTATTGATGGTATAGATGAAGTATATGAATACGTTAGATCCAATGGAAAGTTTCAAGATGTTGTAGATAATGTTAGAATAATGAAAAATATACCTACAGTAAGTAGAATTGTAGGAGCATTTACAGTACAATCTAATAATATAATGCAGATAGATAAAGTAATTGATTACTTTTTAAACAAATTAGAAATTGTATTTTATAGTCATAGGGTACAATATCCTAGAGCCTTAAGTGCCCAAGTATTACCTAAAGAATTAAAAGATAAAGTTATAGTAAAATTAGAATTAATGAAGGACAAAATTAAAGAATATAGGTTAGTTAAAGAACATCCAATATTGGAAAAAATTACATTACAACAAATTCAGGATAATATTAATTTTCTTAAAGCAAGAGATTTAAATCAGTATTGGAAAGATTGTGTAGATTTTAATCATAGATTAGATAAAACAAGAAACCAAGGTCCTTTTGAAAAAATTATTCCGGAGTTTGCTCCATATGTATAGAGTAGAACATTTATATGAAGATGTACGACAAAGTACTAAAATAGAATGGAACATAGGTAAAAGATGTAACTATGATTGCAGTTATTGTCCTGCAGAAATTCATGACAATTTTAGTGAACATACTGATATTGAAATACTTAAAAATACTGTAGATGTTATTTCTAAAATGAATAAACCTAGAATAAGTTTTACAGGAGGTGAACCTTGTGTGCATCCAAAATTTACAGAGCTATTAGAATATGCAAAACCAAAAGTTTCTTGGTTAAATGTAACTACCAACGGTACCAGAACAGCCGAGTATTATCAAAATCTTTTGGACAAATATCTTAACCATATTGTGTTTAGTTTACACTTTGAATATGACTGGAATAAAGTTGTAGAAACAATAATAAGGGCAGTTAACAGCTCAGTTAATAAGAATGCTCTTGTACACGTAATGATGCTTCCAGGCTCGTTAAATGACGTGCAAGACGCTTGTAGACGCCTTTTAAATGGTAATATAAAGTATAGTTTGCGTCCAATTCGGTGGACCAAAAAGCATGATGATTTTGAAGACATGAATCGGTATAGCGAAGAAGAAAAAAAGTTTTTGAAAATCCAAAATCATAATCCACCGCATAACACTTTGGTAGATCAATCCAAAACTTGTAATGTAAATGATATGTTAATTTTGAAAACTAATCAATTTAAAGGATGGCTTTGTAATGCAGGTTTAGAAAGTTTAATGATTAATTGGGATGGTGATGTACATAGAGCAACTTGTAGAGTAGGAGGAAGTATAGGTAACATTTATAATGGTACGTTTGGAATTCCAAAAGATCCTATTGTGTGTACAAGAGAATGGTGTACGTGTGCCGCGGATATAAATTTAACAAAAATAAAAAATGAAAATACACAAAATAACTTATAAATTTCCTGAACTAAACAATGTTTTATTAATAGAATGGACTTTAGGTAATACTTGCAATTATAATTGTTCGTATTGTTTACCTGTGTTACATAATAATTCATTTCCTTGGATTAATTTAGAAGCTAGTAAAAAATTCATAGATAAGTTACATGAACATTATACTAAATTAGGTATTACACATTTTATTTGGAAATTTGGGGGTGGTGAACCAACTCTTTATAAAGACTTTTCTCAACTATGTGAATATATTAATAAAAATGATAATAATTTAATTATACCTATTACAAATGGTAGTAGAAAAATGGATTGGTGGCAAGATAATTATAAAAATTTTTTTGCAGTGCATTTTAGCATTCATCCAGAATTTTGTAAAGCAGAACATATAAGAGATGTATGTGATTTTCTAATAGAAAGAAAAGTAGACAGTATTTGTCACGTAATGATGAAACCAGATGATTGGTCTAAATGTATGGAAATGATAGACACATTAAAAAATAGTAAAAGAACAGAATGGGGAATTCAAGCAAAACCTTTACATCATGCTTGGAAAACTGATAATGCAACTGAAAGAGATTTGTATCCTTATACAGATGATCAAAAACAAATATTTAAACATACAATTAGATCTCAACATAGGGTTAATGAAAAAGTAGATACTAAACTTGATAGAAGTATGGTTATGATTAAGTCAGATGGAATTATAGGGTGTGACCCTTTAACACTTTTAGAAGAATTTGACCCTTATTGGGCAGTAGCAAATGATATTGTTGACTGGCGTGGGTATAAATGTAAAGCAGGAATAAACAGAATTTATATTAACTTTGATAAACGAATGTATTTAGGAGCAGGGTGTAGAGTTTTATCTGAAGGTTTTTCAGGTAAAAAATATGATGAAGAATTTAAATTTCCTACAAATGAAGTTATTTGTAATCAAGAAAGGTGTGTATGTATAGCGGACGTTCAGGTGCCAAAAACAAGATAGGTTTTTTCGGAGACAGTTTTGTTGCTCATTCTCTTAGAGATAATTGGATGGGTCGAATGGCTGATTCTTTAGATGCAGAAATTGTGAATACAGGAATTAGTGGTTCAAGTTATTGGACTGCTGTTATGCATTTTACAAAAAACTTTCATAAATTTAAAGATTTAGATTATTGTGTATTTGCTTGGACTGATCCTTTTAGAATATATCATTCAAAAGGAGATTTTAGTCCACCTAGTGCTTATCAAGGTTCTAGTAAAAGACACAAAGCCGCTCAAATGCATTTTGAAGAATTAGTAGAGTGGAATAAAGAAAGATTAAATTTTCAAACTGTTGCTTATTGGTTAGACCATGAATACTTGTCTAAAATGAAAGGTAAAATTTTACACTTATGGAGTTTTGGAGATACTAGAGTAGAACCTTGGAGTGACGCAGAACTAGATCAAATTAAGTATTTGTATACTTGGAAATACGGAACAGAAATAAGAAAACCTTTGTATTATATTAGTTGTAGAACAGATCCAAAAAGAGCTTGGTGCGAAGAAAATTTAAGATTTTTACAAAGTATATTTGCTTTTAGAGTTAACCATATGGGACCAGATGGTGACAATGAAGTTTTTAATCTTATAAAAGATGTGATAACTCAGGAAAAATGGATTTAGCATCTAATCCTCTTATAGCATCTAGTTTAGTAACATATTCTTTAAAGCCTGGAAGTAAATGACTGTTGTCTTTTTCGTCCATATGTTCCATTACAGCCTCCCAACGTTTCCAACCATAAGGATTATGTTTCCAAAACTCATCATCTTGTCTGTAGTTTTTCCATAACCAATCTTTAAATTCTGCATAACGTTCACGAACTTCTTGTTTATCTTCTTTAGGCAATATTTGAATACTTAAAAATGTTGGTATATAAAGCAAGTGCATATTAACTAATCCACCACCCATTTGTGTGCCACCAGGTACAGTTCCTAAATTAAGTTTTTTAAATTTAGATTCTACTTTCCATTTCATAAAGTCTGGTAAGTGTTTTACATTAAAAATTTGTATAGCAGTTGCTAAACTTGTTTGTATATTGTCAGGTGTGTTGTCTAACATACGAAGATTTGTTTCTACGGTATCCCATTTAGTTGGAAAACGTATGTATTCATCTCGCAGATGACTAGCGTCCATACTAATTGCAAATTTAACTTTTTTAAATTTACTCCATAATTCAATTAAATCTTTATCTACTAATATACCATTTGAATTATATCGTAATAAGATTTTATCTTGGTAACCTTGTCGTATAATTTCTTCAATAAATGTTTTGTGCTCTTTAATCATTAAAGGTTCCCCACCAGCAAAATAAACTTGTTTTAAATTAGGAATTTGTTTATTCATTTCTGCCCAAAATGTATCTTTTTCGTGCCACTTGTTATTAAATTCTTGTTTACCCCAAGACATTTGTTTTCTAACTGTTGGTATTGTTAGTTGTGGCATAAGTCGTTGCCAGTCTGCAACCCATTTAGAACTGTCATGTGGAGAACACATAACACACTTAATATTACAAGTATGTCCTAATCTTAAATCTAAATATCTTAATGTTTCAGGTACAGTTCCATCTTCTTGTGTTTGTTTTATTAATTCAGGAATATCTACACCATCTTTGTGCCATGTACCGGTTTCCCAAATACGTTTACTAACTACTCCTACTTTTTCTTCGTTAAAACATTTAGTACAACTGGCAGGTATTTTTCCAGCTAACATAGTTTTACGAACTGACTTCATATATTCATTATTCCATGCTTCCATAGGAGCATCTTTTCCAAAGTTTGCAGGTGTGCCGTCTTCTTTTTTAACAAGACCTACTTTATGATCCTTACCTGCTCCACTGGCATTTGCACTACAACATAAACGCATATCGCCATTAGGACGTGTAGCAAAGTGAATCCAAGGCAATACACAAAAAGTACAAGAACCACTAACTGATTCTATTTCTCTTTGCCATTTACCTAATTTAGAATCTTTAGGATTTAACCAATATTCATTACTTTCAGTCACTGTTATCTATTCCCCATTGTCTTTCTTTACACCAAAAACATTCACCACATACTGGAATGTCTTTGCCTGGAACATATGTTTTATAATCTAGGTCTCCAAATATTTCAGGATAAGTTTCCTTATCACCTTCGCAACTTCTTGTAAGATTAAACAGATTCATGATGCCTAATCTCTTATATTGAGATACTATCCAATCTTTTTGTACGAAGGTGAAAGGATGACAAGCCACGCCATTCATGTGTGGCTTTATCAATCGATGTAGATTTTCAACAGTATCATTTGATAATGTACTATCTCTGTCCGTTAATCGGTCATCGAATTTTGTTTCAGGGTTTTTAGTAAGTCCACAAAACCATGCATCTAGATTATAATTATGACCTATATATTCTGCGTGTGATCTTAACTCAATTTGATTACCGCTTTTTAATTTGCCATATTCATCAATAATGTTTGGACCTTTAGAACCCCATTCTAAATCAGGTGCAATAAAATTTGTATGTTCTATAAACTTTATATCTTTAAATGTTTCTTTAAACCAAGCAAATACTTGCTTAAAAATATGTTGTTGCCAAGGGCGTGTTTTCCATAATCTAACATTATAGATTATGTGTATTTTGGTATAATAATTTTTACGTTTAATTAAATCGCATAAGATATATGCCATTAAGGCACTATCACAGCCACCACTAAGACTTATTCCTATATTTTTCCAATTTGGTGATAATGGAAAATATACATCAGATATATCGTGGATTATATTTTGGTATTCACTATTCTCGTAGAGACTTTTTACTTTGTTATTCATAGGCATCAAATAATACTTATCGTAATTAATTCTCGGGTTAATTCTTCACGGTAAATATTGGTATGCTTACAAAGACTGGTATAACCCATTCCTCTAAAGAAATATATAATTTGGTAAAACATTTTGGTCCTGGTAAAAACGTTTTAAATGAACCTACAGGAGATTTCTTTTATGATGAATGGAAGTTACTTCCTGAATACAAAGGAACTAGTTTAGAAGAGTTATTAACCAAATTAGGAAAAGTAGGAGAAGCAAGAATAAATGTAATGAAACCAGGTGAGTGTTATACTGCTCATGCTGATATAGATGATCGTTTTCATTTAACATTAAATTCAGAACATAGTTTTTTAACAGATATAATTTGGTCAAAAACTTTTCCTTGTCATGCTGATGATACTGTATATGGAATGGACGCAGGTAGATTACATACTGCAAGTAATTATGGATATAAAAATAGATATCAATTAGTTATTAGAAGACTTTTAAATAGAATAGATTTACAAGAACCTGCAGTAATAACTTGTATGGCTCTTCAACCTACACCATATAATTTAAGATATCTTTTTGATCGTAGTTTTTCTTGTTTATTAAACAAATTTAATAAGTTAGGAGTTATGACTAATTTTAATAAAGTTAGTGAAACATCTATTAAGTTTGAAGTTGAATATGAATTTGTACAAGAAGTATTAAAATTAAAAGAAACTTGTGGATTTGGAGTGCTTATAGATTATGATTAAAATGAAAGATAAAGAGTGGGATCGTTTTTATAAACCAATAAATGCAGTTGCTAATGTTCTTTATGAACCTCTTATAAGCAAGGATAAGAAAGTATTTTGTATGAATTGGAATCCTAGTACTTACTTTGAAAATAAATTTTTAAATAATGATTTAAGAGAATACTGGTTTTTACGTGAAATTAAATTTTTATTAAAATTAAGAGGTAAATCTTATATACCTGAAGTAATAGATATTGCATATGATGATAGACAAATATTTTTTAGATGGTATGATAATAAACTATTATCTACAGGAAATTGGCGAGAGCAAATTACAGAAATTAAAACTGATTTAGAAAATGAAGGTATTTTTAAAATAAATCTTTATCCTCATACTTGTTATGTTAATGATGATGGACAAATTCATATAATGGATATGTATGGTTGTACAGATATAGATTCAAAATGGATTAATACAGAATATTTAAAACCTCTTATGCTGGATAAACCACATAAAAGATTTACAGAATCAATAACAGGAACTGATTGTGATACACATAAGTTGTATGCAATTACTATTCAATCAAATTATGCTAAATGGCCGGGAGATTTTTTAAATGCTTAAATTTGTTGGAAATTGTAACGATATAATAGATTGGAACAAATTAATTGTAGAACTTAAAGACCAAAAGCCTGCTTATGTAGGTCCTAGACATGACGTAGGACACGAAGTTCCAGGTGTGAAAGAAGTTGCAGGGCAATTAAGAGATGCCGGATATAAAATGAAACATGAAGGAGGCAATGCTAGTTGGGATATGTATTTGCCCGAAGTGAATTTTGATAAAAGTATAGTTGAAAAATTTATTGACTTTGTTGGAATGAAAAAGTATACTAATGCATGGATAAGCATGGTTAAACCTGGAGATGTTGCTCCATGGCATTGGGATATAACTGATGATGAAAAAACTTTAAATGAAACAAAAGAATTTGATAGGTATCATTGTCATATTAGTCCACCTAGTGACGGACATATTTTAATTGTGGATGAACATTGTTTATATAAACAAGAACAAGGTAGTGTTTATAAATGGCCTAGTCGAAAATCTTGGCACGCCGGCGCTAATTGTGGTTTAGTTTCAAAATATATTTTTAATGTTTGGGGATAAATGAAATTTATATTAACAGGACATACATCACCAATAGGATCTGTTTTATACAAACACCTATTAAAGGACCATGATGTAATAGGAGTATCTAGACAAACTGGATTTGACCTTACAGATTTAAATACAGTTAAAAGAGTTGTAGAATTAAGTGTAGATGCAGATCATTTTATTAATCTTGCATCTGTTAATAGTGTACAATGCCAATTTCTTAATTTAGTTCATGCTAAATGGAAGGAAGTAAATAAAAGTGGAAATATTATTTCATTTGGTACGTTGGGCACTAAATTAGATGAAAAAATTCTTAAAGAAGTTAATGGTGATATGGAATATTTTAAAAATAAACAACATTTAGAAGCTATTCATAATAGTTTAAGTATAAAAGATGTATTTGGAGAACAACCTAAGAGTATTTTAATTCGTATTCTTAATTACGGAGAAAAAACAGGTGCTAGGACAGGAGAGCCTAGTTGTAATGCAAATGATATTATAAGAATATTTGATTTTATAGTTAATGAAAAAATGTACGTAAGTTCAATAGATGCAAGAAGGATATAATGTTTATAGATTCAACAAAATATAGTTCCTGGAATGAATTAAAAAACTTTCAAAAAAAAATATATTTCAACTATCATAATGCTTTTACAACTGGTTCTAATTCTACAACTGGTTCTTGGGATAAGATAACTAGAGCTCCTGTAAAAGAAGGAGTAGGAAAAACAGAAGCAGAAAAAGAAGGATCTACAAGAAACCCTGCTCCTTTTGTACTACAAGAATATTTAGAAAAAGTAGGTGATGATGATACGTATAGTAAAGATTTATATTTTAACGGTGAATTGCAAAAAGGATATCATGAAAGTGATATGTTTAAAGAAAGTATAGATTATGCAGTAAAAAATCTTAAAGGATTATATAAAATTTCAATTGACGGGTTACCCCCTGATGGAATAGCTTTACCACGTACTATACAGCATCATTCAAATCATTTTCAACAAGGTCCTTGTTATTCTATGTTATTGAGTATTGATATTCCATCTGAAGACATTACTAAATGTGGAATTAAAGTAGGAATGTCTCGAAGAGAATTTAATCATGGACACGTTTTAACAATTGATCCAACAATGACTTATGAAACATGGTATCAAGGATTAGGTCATACTTATATAGAAGGTTCTGAACCTAGTTCTTATAGAATTTTAGTAATCGTAGAAGTTTTAAAGAAGGAATTTAATTTAAATTAAGTTTCTTTTTGAATTCATCAGTAAATTTACAATCAATTCGCAATCCATATTCTTGTTCTTTGCTAGTTTCACCACCGTGCCAATCTTGATCATTCCACCAAGATGAATTTGAATTGATATATGTTTTACTTCTTTTTTCAGGATCCCATAGATAGAATCCTCTTTTAGTGTTGTTTCTTACATGAATAAATTCATTTGGATTATCTTTATAGTCCTGAGTTTCACCGGGTATTGCATACATATCTCTATGTTCAAATGCTTTTCCATCGTGTTCACAATGAAAAAATATAACTCTTCCTATATGACTAATAATATTTTGTTGGACTAAATTTTCAACCCATTTTACAACATTAGGAAAATATTTAGACTCTTCAGTCTTTTTACGTTGTGAATCACGTATGTCCCAATTTCCTTCTTCCCAAAGAAAATAGTATATGTAAGGATCGTTTGCTCCTAAGGCCGATTTTAAATATCTTGTAAATAAATTTCTTTGTTTATAATCTTTAAAATCTTTTGGAAATAATTCTTTACCACTAATTTTAATAGGATCATTTTCTGGTAAATCTTTATACTCTTTGAATGCTTTGTATATAGGTTTCCAATCCAAAGTATAACTCATATCATCAAGGTTAAATCCAGGTTCCATCCATGTTCCTTCTTTGGCATACTCTCTAGCTAAAGCAAAACCTTTACAAATTTCTGGATGTAACTTTTTGAAACCTTCGATATCTAAATATTCGTCAAGAGTGATATATGGTTGACCACCAATTCCTTTAATCATGCCAATATTTAGTGTTAAATATTGATGCCGGAAAAAATTCATGGATTATAAAATAATATCTTACGAAGAACATTTAGATTTAGCTAACTTTTACCAAAATGCTAAACAAAAAGGATTCGCAAATAATAGTTCAAAAAAAATATTAATAGATTCTATTAGTAAAGAACGTGAATGGCAAGTTTGGTTTTTACAATATAAAAATAAAATTGTTGGGTCTACTGCCGCACATTCTTTTGATGAAATGGGAGAAAACAGTTATAGAATACTAGCAAGAACTTGCGTGTTCACAGATGAATTGCCTATTAATAATGTAAGAACTAAAAAGCAAATTGTAGAACATCAAAGTGTTACACCTCAATTTTTTATGCCTGCTTGTATTGAATGGGTAGGACTTCAAGGTAAACCTTATGGGGGATATTCATTAGATAATAAAAAACTTTATATAACAACGAATGAAAATGAAGAAGGTTCACAAAAATTAGTACATAAAATATGGGCACCTATGTTAGCAAAATCTGGTTGTTTAGAATATGTTAAAGATTTAAATTATAGAAATACTCCACAAAGTATTTGGCGTTTAAATCCAAGAGTATTTTTATCTCAATTATACAAACAAAGATTATGGAGATATAATGATTAATACTGATTACCAATATTATTATAACAACGTTCCTGGAAAAGGTCAATGTAGAAATAATTTAGTTTACACTAGTTTAATAAACAGAAATAAAACTGAATTTGTACAATGGTTTTTTAATGATACATTTTATCATAATGGACATAATCAAGTAATGGATACAGAATTAATGAATGAAAAATGGTTGAGAGAAACAAATATGTTATTAAAAATGCATAGTAAGTACCCCCAACATATACCAGCAATACTTGATATAGATTATGCAAATAAAAAAATACATTTAGGTATAGAAGGTGTAGATTTTTGGGAACAAAGCCATAATAAAACATATGAAGATGTATTGCCTAATTGGAAAGAACAGATGTTAGAAATAATTCAAGCACATAAAGATATAGGTATGTACAAATATAGTCTTCATCCTAGCAGTTATTTTGTAGTAGAAGGTAGACTTAAATCTATTAATTATTTTTTTAGTTATATGGCTCATGAACCTAAAATCACTGTTAGAGATCATTTAAGTCATATATCAAATGACAGAAAAGTAATAGTGTATGAACAAATGAAAGCTATGAATATAGATGTTAATTCTCCTGTATCCTTTGATAAAGCTCAATTATTATGCTTTGAGAGTTTTCGTAATAACTATCCTGATGACTTTATTGACCAAGCAATAAGTATCTATAAATAATTATATGAACGATACAAAGACATTAAGTTTATGTCATATTTGCTATAAACATATACCAGCTGAACGTATTACTAAAAATAATGCAGTTTATCTTATTAAAACGTGCCCTGAACACGGTCGTATGGAGTATATGGTAGAGCATGACGTTGAATTTTACAACAGTTTAGAATATGATAGAGAAGGGTATAGTATACCACAAGGTATCATGATAGAAGTAACCGATCGTTGTAATTTAAATTGTCCTCATTGTTATCACGAGCCGGATAATAAAGTAGTAGATAGGTCTATTGATTCAATTTTAAAACAAATAGAAGAAAATGTACATCCTGAAGCAGGTGCTATAATACTTGCAGGTGCAGAACCTACAGTACGTAAAGATTTACCAGAATTAGTTGAAGCTATTTGTAAACAAATAAAAGACTTAGATAGAGGACATCAAGATGTTTGTATTTTAACTAATGGTGTTAAACTTTCTGATAGAGCTTGGGTTAAAAGAATTGCAAAAGCAGGTGCTCGAATGGTTATGATAGGATTAAATCATCCTAGTTATCAAGGCAAAACAGTACATAGAAAACAATTAGAAGGTATTGATAATTGTATTGCAGAAGGTATATTTGTTTATTATACAGGTTATACATTAGGAAGTTTGGATCAAATGGAAGATGTATTAGAAGAAATTCAAAGTTTAGGATACAAAAGTTGGCAATATAGAATTAGAGCTGGTTCGGATATAGGTAGAAGTCCCGATGAACCAAGATTCTTTTTAAGTGATCACGTAAAACTTATTAAAAGTATTTGTGATAAAAAAGGTTGGAGTTGGGAAAAGAAACCTGCTGATGATAATTTATATCATTACATGGTTAATATTAATGGTATTAGTCATAGAATTATTCAATGGAGTGATCCTAAAACTATAGATATGGAACAATTAATGTGTGGTCCTTGGTGTAATTTTGTTCCACTAAAACCTGTAACTAACTTTTTACATCAAATAATGTTGCGTGATGCTAACGTTAATAATGGAAAACCGTTATTTGATACTGTACCTGAACGTTATATGTTTAAACCAGAAACTGTGGATTATAAAGTAGCTGAATGGACGTATAAAAGTTGGGATGATTATAAAATTAAACAATCTGACCTAGTTAATCTGTAACATTATAAGTTATAGATATTACTGTAGGACTTTTAATCCAAAAATCAATTGTTTTTAAAATTGTTTCACTATCTTTATAAGAACTACTACTAATTTTTAATAATAACAAATCTGCATTATCAGGCATTTTCTTTGATGCTAGTATTAAAAATTCTTTTTCTAATAATTTTTTTTGAAAAGCATATTCTGGATCTGGGGTATCATCGTCATTATCAGTAATAACTGATCCACATACTATCATTTTTTTAACTTTAGTGTGCAAATCTTTTAAAAGATTTAGTTGTAAATGAGGATTAGGATTAGCATTGTTTATAAACAAATCACAACCTTCGGATTCTTTTACAATTTTTTCGTAATCATATCCTGAATCAAATCCCTTAACATTGTGATTTTTTGATTTATAATAGACGTATAATTTCTTACCAAGCCCTTTTGAGTGGCCCGTTATTCGGATTTTCATTTTAGATTATTAATTTAAATCGACCCAACTTGCGCCAGTGTACCCTTGGAATTTTGTACCTGTTGTATTAAACACTACCATACCAGCCGCCGGTGTTGCTATTGCGGCATCTCTTGCGGCGTTGTCGGCATATACTTTAAGTTGAACTGGACCATCTACATCTAATGTGCCAGCAGGACCAGTTGGATTTTCTTTGTTAATTCCTAATCTACCTAAGTAATCAAATGCTAATATTTTTTCTGTAGAACCATTGTCTGGTGTAGTAACCATTACAATTTTACCTGGAACTTGTCCAGCACCTACAGTAGCATTTCCATCATTTTCTACTGCAAATGATATATAAGCAGATCGTCTATAAGCAGTACCATCGTGACCATTTGCAAGATTAGTGAATAATATATCTCCTTTTTGTACTACTTGTGGAGATAATAAAGAATTTCTTGAAGAGTGATATTCAATTGAATTTGAAGTTGTACCATTAACTCCAGCTGTAAAAATTTTATAAGCTGGTAAAGTTGTAATAGGACTGTATTGTTCTATTCCAATACCTGTTGCAGAATCAGTTCTGCTTACTTTTAATACTGTTTGGGCATTAATTAACTCAAGTGCATTTTCATTCAATACAATGTCACCGTTAGTAATAACATTTGCATTACCATCTATTCTTAAAGTACTATCGTTAGCAAATATAGAACCACTTACATCACCAGTTACTGCACCTGTAACGTTACCAATAACTGCACCAGTATGTGTACCAGCACTATTACCAGTCAAATCACCACTTACGTTTCCAGTTAAATTTCCAACTAATGCTGTAGATGATATAGAAGAAAAACCAGTACCAACTCCACCTGTTATAGAAGCTGTACCGTCATTAAATTTTACGCCGAAAATTTCTTTCCATAATTTAGCGGCTGTACCTATATCTCTAGTGTTAGTTGTATCTGGAATGAAGTCTGCCGCAACGTTATTGTATTGCGATGCAACAGTAGTATCTACTGCATTACCACCTACTGTTGAAGCATCTCCTACATACAGTTTTTTAGTATCTGTAGTATAGATTAATTCACCTTCAGCGGGAGTAATACCTCCTCTTTGAGCGTCTGTTCCTCTTCGTACTTGAAAAGCCATTTTAAATGCTACTCCTTAATATACCTATGTTTGTAACAGTATTTATGATATTTATCATAGGTACGGTATTACAGGACTTTGCTATTTGTTCTTCTTTATGAACTTATGGGTGCGTTTTTGGATGTCTTTTTTAATCTTTTGCGTATCTAGACTAAAATCCACATTTTTTATGGCCCCTGCATAGGTTCTAAATATGTCCTGTAAGGTGTTTTCTAAGTCAGCATGGGTGAAATTTTTTCTACTAGGTTTAAGCCTAATATCCCAATTTTTACCGTCTTTAAACATTACCTTTATACCTATTAGATATTGTATAGGTATAGTTTGTACATCTAAATCAGAAAAAACTTCAGGCCAATGGGCCACAACTTCCTTGGGTAGTTTCTTTTTGTTAAACTTGACCATAACAGACATAGTTCTATTCTGCTTTTTCGGTCTTGCTTTTCTTAGGCGATAAAGCTTCAGCTTCTTTTCTTAATCTAGCCGCTTCTTTATATAATCTGTCAGCATCACTTCTCATTTTTGAAGCAATTTGATCATCTGTCATTACGTTTGCCGTTGGTGTTGCTACATTACTTGTAACACCTTCTTTAACAGATAATTCGTCTATAGATACACCTCTTTGATTAGCAATAATTTTGTTTAACTCATCCAATGCTACAGATGTTGTAGGATTTGGAGTCATTTCAACTTCGCTTGTAGGCACACTTTGCATATTTGCGAATTTATGAAATTTAGCCAACATAACATCTCCACTAGGAGCTCTTGTTCTGTTTAAAACTTCATAAAGTTCAAACGCAGTTTGACCTTCGTTAGATTCAACTGCTTTCATTAATGAATCGTGATCAGCCTCAGCTAATTTTGCCGTTTCAATTACCAATGCTGATTTTGAATCGCCTGGCAATGTTCTGTAAACTACTACAATTTTATTGCCTGACCCTTTAAGTCTGCCAACGTGTTTTGTATCAGCCATTATTTTTTTCCTCCTGTTGCAACAGCCGGTTTAGCTGGTGCGGTATCGGAACCTTTCTTTTCAAGATCCTTTTGTTGTGCTTGGACTACTTGTAAAAAAGACTCTAACTTATTAAATGTGGCGCCAACAGCCTGCATTTCATTTGCCTTGAATGCTCCTCTTTGGCAAGCCGCATCTATAATAGATTTGATAATTCCTAAATCTTGGACAGTCAAATCTGCAGAAGCACCAGGTTGTCCTGCTGGACCTTTTGGACCAACGGTACCTGCTCCTGCTGGTGCGGTTGTTTGTTTTGCCGCATCTGTTTTTGCTTGTTCAGTCATATTAATATGTCTCTCCGTATTGTTTTATTTGTATACGAAGATATTTAATGTTTAGGGAAGTGAGGACAACTCAAATTGAATATGCTCATCTCTTTTGGATCTTCAAATCCTACCAAAATAGAATGAACAACTTGATCTGACTTATCAATCTTAATGTGATTACCAATATAATATCTGCTTTTTAGATTATCCACAATCCAATTTTCAACAATTTTTAGATGCTCGTGACCTTTCTCAGGTAACTCTTGAAATACCAGACCTTTTGGTTTTTTGGTAAATTTTCTAGCGTCTAAAAAGTTTAATGGATTTGGTATATTGGTTTTTGGAAACATTATGCGTCGTAATGAGATGTAATACCAAAAGGTGCTTCTTTATTTTTATCATGATGTTCATGAAGAATCCATATTGTATCGCAATAATCAGGATCTCCCCAATCATCCCAAGGATAACCATCTGTAAATACTATTAATTTTTTAGGAACAATGTCATTGTCTTTCATATGTCTCCAATTTGCCATAAAGTCTGTTCCACCGCCACCTTTAGCATCATAGTCTTCTAAACTATTATCATTAGCAGTAAAATCTTGTTCATTATAAACTTTAGTATCAAAAGACCAAATTTTAATATTATAATCTTGATATTGATCCATAATGTTTTGAATTTCTCCTAAGAAATCTTTTAATTGTCTTTCTTCAATAGAACCTGATGTGTCTATTGCTACACAAATATCTATTGTTTTTTGATAGTCTGTTGCAGGTAAAATTATACCTGAATGCCAAGCCTTTCTAGAAGGTCTAGCAAAAGTATAGTCGTTTCTTATAACACTTTGTATTTGTTGTTGTAATACTTGTTTCCAATCCATTTTAGGATTAGTAAACTGTTTAATCATTCTTTTAACTTCTTCAGGTAAATTATCTGGGCCAGCCGCCTGTGCAGATTGCATTATGCCTTCTTTAATTTCATTTTTAATTTTTTCTTGTTCTTCTTTGCTTAAAACAGGTTGTTGACTTTTACCATTTTTATCTTTATCTTTTTTACCTGCTCCACTTTCAGGACCTTTTTCCCAATCAATGTGGTCGTCTAATAATTTTCCTAATTTGCTTATATCAATTTTTTTAGCATTTTTAAATAATTCATCATATACTTCTTCTGAAGACCAACCGTCGTATTTGTGATCTTGGAATATTTGAATGTCTTTAGGTTTTTCTCCTATACCATCTCTAACTAAAGTATTATTAACTAGATAGTCTGCCGCAATATTATAGAGCATTCTATTTCTGTTTTCGTTTCTTTGTAAATGATTAAAAACACAATGTAATATTTCGTGTCCTATTACAAATTCAATTTCTTTAGTGCTTAATTTGTGAAAAAATTCTGTATTATAATATAAATGTCTGCCATCAGTAGCCGCCGTAGGACACCACTCATCACACTCTTGGATTTTTAATCTAGTAGCCATATTACCAAAGAAAGGATGTCTTAATAGTAAACCAACTCTTGCTACAATAATTTTATCTAGAACTTCAGCTTTCATTTGTCTATACTCGTCGTCTGTACGTTTTACAACTGGTGGTTCTTTAATTTTTTTAATTTTAGTTTTTGTTTTTATTTTAGTTTTTAACTGCATAATTCCTTTTATGTTATAGGGTACCCGAAAGCACCCTATAACGAAAACACTAGTCGGCGCTTTGAGCGGCGGTTATGTACTTGCCGTATTTTTCATGGAACTCATCGAAAACTTTGATAGCGTCTGGATCAAACGGTAACTGATATTGTGTAAGAGCTAATTTAATACCCATTACAACTAATTCAGTATCAAAATTGTCCATCATAAATCTAAGAAATTTTCCAACTTTGTCGTTAAACTTCTTATCTTTTTTATCGCAAGCCTCTTTAAGTTCATAACATAAAGAAACCGTTAGGGAGTACATTGCACTGATTTCTTTACTTTTTAACTTCTCTACTTTACCATCTAAAATATCAGAAGGGTTAGGAAGTTGTGATGCCACCTTACGGTGAGCCATGAACTTAACTGCAAGTCCTTCGCCTACTGCACCGCTGACTAAATCAGTCACAGTGTTTTCATCTAAATCATCTGATAAGAGTTCACTTACAAATGACCAAGATCTCGGAGTAGCAAAAGACCTGCTTGAAGATTTAGGTTCAAAATCGTACAAGTCCTTTTTGCTAAAAGTCAAATAACCAATTACATCCTTATGGATTTTGTTATCTACTGCCCATTCAAACCAATCATCAAAAGCAGGTTTCATTTCTAAGTGAATGAATCTATTCGCTAATGGTGCCGGCATTCTATAAGTGATACCTTTATCTGCTTCTCTATTACCCGCCGCCACTATAACAACGTTTTCTGGTAATTCGTAAGTACCTACTTTTCTATTCAATATTAATTGGTAAGCCGCCGCTTGAACACTTGGTGCCGCGGAATTCATTTCGTCTAAAAATAGAATAATGTTTTTATATTTTTTAGACATCTTTTCATCTGGTAATTCTGATGGAGATGCCCATTCCATTGATTTTGAATTACTATTAAAGTATGGAATACCTTTAATATCTGTTGGTTCCCATAAACTTAATCTTATATCAATAACATGAGCATTGATAGTTTTTGCAATCTGACGAACAACGTCTGATTTACCAATACCCGGACCACCCCATAAGAAGATTGGTCTTTTGATTTTTAAGGCGTGTAATATACTTGCCTTTGCTTTATTTGGACTTAATTGTCTAGTAGCTAAACTACTATCTGTTGATGTGTCTTTGCCTTTACGTGCCATTATGTACTCCTTTTAATACAATTGGTTTATTATTAATAATAGCACCTTTTGGTAATTAAGTCAAATGAAAAGAAGCTTAAATGACCCGCATAAATCAATTGTTAATTACGATGTGAGTAACTAAATTACCCTTTTCGTAGGAATCTATGATAAATTTCACTGCATCAAACACTGCGTTGGGAGATAATATAGTGTTTTGTTCTTTACAAATTTCCCACATCATTGCAGTTTTCTCTACAACAGTAGGTTGTTCGAAAAACATATCTATATTTGTGTCAACAAAACCTGGAGAAATTAAACTAGCTTTACATTTTCCACCACTACCGTTTACTTCTTGTGTTATTTTCTTTAATCTCATTTTTTCAATGTAGTAATTTTCGTTTGCTAATTTATAATCAAACATTTCTAATTCGGTTACAATACTACCAATGGAAATTGCTAGTTTAGGATGGTCTTTACTATACTTGCAAAATTGATATAAGAGTGCGTGTTGTTTATTAAAGAGATAAGCATTGTTAATTAAAACATCAAAACTAAGACATTTGTCTACAACTCTTTGAGTATCCTCAATACCGTTTCCTTCGTCTTTGTCTAGACCGATAACTTCATAATAAGGAGAAAATTTATCATATAAACATTTTCCTATTCCTGATAAATGTCCTGTAATTGCTATTCTGCGTATTCTCATCTGTATATGTTAATTTATTGAGAAGTTTTGGTTTATTCTTCGTTATTGAATTCTTGTCTAGTCATAGCTTTACTAATACCATATTTTCTTATATCTCCAGAAAATAACATTAATTCCATAGCTTTCTTTTCATTAGTAACAATTATACCATCGTCAGCCAAAAAATATGGACAAGTAATAAATCTATCTAAAAAAATTATGGTTTGAGTAGTAACACTAAAGTCTACTGGGAAAGGAACTTCATACGTTTTTAAATCAAGTTTTTTTGTAATAAAATCTAAACCTTTATCAGTTAATCTTAATCCACCTACATCTTTTGATCTACTATTTTTCCACCACATAGGCAAATACTCTTTTAAAGTATTTGGATTAATACTAATATCTGCGTTTTTTAGGAAAATTTTTGTGTAGGTTTCTTTCCAGTTCATTGTTCGTTGACAGTTTCACCAGCAGTAAGTTTAACTACTGTGAATTCTTCAACGTTGAAAAGAGTATTCAATTTTTTCGCCAAGTTAAAGGCGTGACCAGGATTAGAAAAACTAACTTTTTTGTATTTTGGTCCTGGATAGTTGTTAAGCATATTTGCTGATTTAAGGTTAAAAGGTTTGTTCTTATGAAACACAGCCCAGATGGCTTCCGCTTCAAGAATCTGCTCTGTTTTATAGCTTTTCTTGTCCACGTGTTCCAGTATAATAGTAGGCTTCGGTCTACTCATAATTTTTCAAGGTACCCTCTTTATAGTTACACCCCATACTATATTTATCGTGAATTTCACGATTTTGTGTTACAAAAGTATTATGTTAATGATTTCGAAACGCGGTTATAGATACCTATACTAGAGGCTACCACCATCAGCTTTTACACTGATAGTTTCTTCGGCTTTCGATTGTTTAGTTATGAGAGATTCGTAGTCTCCGGCAAGTCTTGCCAGTACAGTTGCTAAAGAATATGTTAAACTTTTGGCAGTTGCAATGTCAATTTTTACTTCTTTTTGTTGACCAATGTCCGCGGCTTTTACTCTTTGTATAAATTGTTGTATTGGTGCTGTATTAATAGGTTCATCTGTTCGCATTTGCTAACTCCTGTTTCATTTCAAGTGTTGTTTTAAAAGGTCCTTTATTAGGATATCTTTCTAAAGTAATTAGTTTCGGGCAAAAACTTCGTACCCATCCTTTTTCAAATTTAATAATATAATATCCAGCACTATATAAGGATTTAGATTTTTTACTTTTTGTAAACAATGGTAATTTCTTTTTAACATCATACACCATATTGCAAGGTTTAAACTTACAAGGAAAACTGTACACTAGGTGCTCTGTGGGTTCAATGTGTGGGCTTGAAATAGTAGTATTGCCCCACATCCATTCACCATCAAAATTGTTTCTTAATTGTGTTTCATTATCGAATATTTTGGTTCCTTCATCACAAGTATATAGGTATTTCCTATCTTCTTGTCTACATAATGTACCTACCTTGTGTCCTTGTTTTTCAACTATCCAGAACCTGCTTTCTAGTATAGGTTTTGCAAAGAATTTTTCTGTCATGCTACCTCTTTCTGTTTATATTTTGCGTTTAAGGGCTCTGCGTAGCTTTGTGGGTACTCTGCGATACGTTGCATATCCCATTTAGCACAGAATTTAATAAGTTTTAATCCTACTTGTTCTATTGCTTTTGTTTTAACTGATGCTATAGTTTCTTTTATTACAGCCTTAATTTTGGGTGGTTGGGCATTTAAATCACATAGTATTACGTTTCTATTGTAATCATCTACAACTCTATGTTCTTCTCCGTCTTGATCTATCCATCTTTGTAGCATTAAATTATTCCAATTATATCCTTTAGTTTCTCGATCTTCAAATGCATCAAGTAAACCTACTTTCTTTTTAGTTCCTTTAGCTCTAACACCTGGGTATGCTGAGAATACATTATCAGTAGGATCTCCTCTTACACATTTTTCAAATAACATTAATTTAGGGTTAGGTGCTTTTTTAGGAAACCCTGTTTTCTTATCTATTACAGGTTTCTTTTTATTATCAAAATATCCTTCGTGTGTAATAGTAACTTCTTGTATTCCATTGTATTGTTTTACATTAGGTTTTATCAATTGTGCAAAGTCACCGTCAGTAGATATTATAATATGATTATCATCTGGATGTGCATTTACCCAACCTGCAATTAAATCATCTGCTTCTAATTGGTCGTGTTGTACTATTGTGCAATTTGTTTTTGTGTCTATAAAGTTTTTAAAGTGTGTAAATGTTTCCCAAAAAACTTCTTCCTCTTCTTTTTCTGAAACAGTTAACGCCTCTCGAGCAGTTTTTCTATTCATTTTATATCTAGGATAAACATCTCTTCTCCAAGATTTTCCTTCTAAACAAAATACAACGTGGTCTCCTTTAAATTCTTGCCATACTCTTCTAATACTATTAAGAGTAATATGTAAAGCCATTCCTATTTTTTCATTTAGAGCTCCTTTAATAACGTGTCTAGCTCTAAAAAAAGTATTTGCAGTATCTACTAAAATGTAATTCATGCGTTAAATTCTATTCCGTTAGAACGGTCACCTTCATAAAAATTTGTGTCAAATAAATCAAAAGCCATACTAACTCTTGTTTTATCTTCTTTATGTTCTTCTGCTTGGTGGTATATATAACTTGGAAATAATGTTAAGTCACCAGGAGTATTTTCAATTTTATAAACATTATATGGATCAACAGGATTATGATACATTGTTTTTGTATCATATTTTTCAAAATGTAAATTGCCACTTAAATAAGAAAAATGTTTTGCTCCGTGATTGTGTATAGAAATACTTTGTCCTTTTCTTAATACATTTGCCCAACAAAACATTATACATTTTCTTGGCTGTGATTTATGTTCGTGCATAAAATTTTTATAACTATCTTGTAACCAATGAAATAAATTTTGGAATGCTTGAACGTCTTGCGTAAGTTTAAATAAATTAAAATCTTTATATTGAGCAGTTAAACTATCTTGTCCTAAACCTGTGCCACCGTCATCTTCGGATTTATATTTGTGTTCTTCTATAATTTTCTTTTCATTATCTAAAATCCATTTACGCATAATATCTAATTTTTCTATATCTGGATAAGTGTCAAACCATAAAGGTATTTTCCAAGTTGGTGCAAACTCGGTTAACGGGTGCATACTTTTGTGAATTTCTAACATTAACTAATCTCTGATTTATCATCATCCATTCTGTTGATATTAATATATCCCATTCCAGTATCTGGATTTTGTCCTTGATCTTTTAAAATGTTTCTTGCAATATCTTTAAACCAAGCATCAACAATTTGTTCAGATTTTTCTCCTTTATAACCTGAATCTATTAATTGTTCAATAAATTCATTATTCCAATCTAATTCAAAAAAACCATTTTTAATATTATCTTTATTAACTTGAGTATCTAATACTGCTACCCATGGTTTTCCTTGTTTAGTTGCTTTTGCTTTTTCTTCCATTAATGCTTTTCTTCTTGGATCTTTTTCAGTATAATCTGACGCAACATCTTTTGCTTTATTTGTTTTAAATATATCTTTCATTTTTTTCATTATATCCATATGTTATTTTCCTCCTTCCTTTTTAAGTTCCCCATTGGTTTCCGAAAATATCGACGTGCAATCTTGGACTATATCTCCATCCTTTTTGCATTGCGAGTTCGGTAACATTTTTTGCGTTTTGTTGATATTCTTCATAACAACCTCCCACGGCCATACAATAGACCGGAGCATCGATCCCTGCTTTTTTATAAATTCCCACAGCTTTTGAAACTTCGTCAACATCGATGCTGTCACAAACGACAAATTTGAAATACAAATGACTATTGGGTACATCATAATATCCTTTAGCAACATCGGGTTTAATAGCATCGTCCCAACTTTCACCCGAAACGGTAAGTTTGGGAGAGCACGAAAACGTAATATGAATTTTAGTTTGAGTGTTTGCCCACTCCAATAACCTTTCTCTGATAGGTTGAGTAGTGTTTGTTTCAAATGTAACATTTTTTAAATCTTGCATTTTAGGGTGTTCAAATAAATCAACATAATGTCTTTGAAAACCTAAAAATGGTTCTCCTCCTGTTATAACAAGATGTACATCTTGTCCGTTATTGCAAGTCCACTTGCCTTCTGGCGTTAAAGATAACAACTTATCAACTAAATCATCAATAGTATAATCTGTTGTGAACTTACTAAATCTTGCGTCCCATGATGCATAACTATCACAACCTTTATGTACCAAAGGCAAATCTTTTAATTCTTTATATCTGTCATCGTCAGCATCTACTTTTAAATAATCGTCTGCAAGTTCGCCTCTTGGCATACCAAATCCACGACATTTAAAATTACATCCAAACAATCGTAAAAATATACTAGGTACACCTACAAATCTTCCTTCGCCTTGTACACTATAAAAAGCTTCAGTAACTCTTAATTTGTCTGCATCCATTGTTCACCTAAATGTTATGTCCTTTCATACTAAAGCAAATATCATAAAATTCTTTTTTAAGTGGTGCATGAGTATCAAAAGCGCCTAACATAATTGCAGTAGTCATATCATTGTCAGATTCTTTTACACCACGTTGTGTTAAACAATGGTGTTTTGCTTTAACTACTACTGCTACATTAGGTGTTTTAGCATATTTTCTTAATGCTTCAGAAATTTGTGTAGTCATTTCTTCTTGTATCTGTGGTCTTTCTGCAATATGGTGTACGATCCTATTAAATTTGCTTAAACCTATAACTTCATCTTCAGGTAATACTCCTACCCAACAATTTCCTACAATGTTTTGAAAATGATGAGCACAGGTTGATCTAACACTAATTGGACCACTAGTGTATAAACTTTTATATCCTGTATTCGGAAATGATGTTATTTTAGGTAATGGATTATATCTACCCGAATATATTTCATTAATATACATTTTTGCAACACGTTTTGCAGTTTCTTTTGTGTTGTGATCATTTTCAGTATCAATTACTAATGCTTCTAAGACTTCTTCAAATGCTTCTTCTATTTCTGTTTCTAATTCTTGTAATTCACCCTTCTCCAAATACTTGGCGATATTGTCGTTTGCATAAAAACGTACCTTTTTGTCTATTAATCTTTGTTTGATCTTTTCAGATGTTCTCATATTGTTACATTAACAGATTTGTCCAATTTTGTCAATAATTCTTTGATAGACAATCCGATTTCCTTCCTCCGTATAATGGTTAACTATTCCTCTATGTTTTATCCAAGTTTGGCAAAAGTCTATTTTATTTTTTTCGGTAGCAAACTCGGTACTAATACTAAAATGATCCAAATGTAAAGACGTTATTGGTAATGATCTCGTTATTTCATTTCGTACTAATTCGTAAATATCTTTTTGGTAATCGTCGTCATAAAAATGCTTAAACCAATTTTGGGCAGTTTTAAGTCTAGAATTGAATATTGATGTTTTATCCATAATGTCATTATAAATTAAATCACAATTTTTATGTAATCCTTTTTTATGTACTGGGTGTTTAGATGTATGAATTCTACTAGGACTAGTATGTGAAACAATTACTAATCCATATGTTTGAATCCAAAAAGCATCTAAAGTAGCTTTTTGTCTTAATTGTCTTAATATTTTATATTCACCCACGCCTGCTTCTGCTAAATTATCAACTTGAAATTGTTTACCTAGTAATGTTGGCCACCCATCATATTTAGGTTTATGCCAAGGACAGGCAAAACTATTTCCTATTATTAAAATTTTTTTATCCATGGAATATAATTCTCCGCTATTGCTTTATGGTATTCAGTGTCATAATGTTCTTCGTCATCTAAAAAATGTTTATTTGGATCTATATCATTGCTTTTCATATAATCTTCTATACTTTGTGAAGCAATTGTTGTAGCTTTTAAATCTCCATAATAATTAAAATCAACTGGATGTTTGGATCTTGATCTCATTACAGATAGATATAATTTTGCATTATTATCTGCACAAATATTATCCATTGTATAAATGTCTTTATAAAAATTTCTATGTTCTATATGTGTGTTTAAATCATAAAATAATTTGCATTCCATAAACGTTTGCTTTCTTAAATCGGGTTTTACTAATCCTTGTTCAGGAGAAAATTCAAAACCTACAAATTTATCATAGTCATCTTTAATTGGTTTATTAAATAATTGTATAGAATCTTCAACTATAATACCATCTGAATATATTTTCACTAATGGTTTTTCTTTTGCTAGTGTTGTAAAATGATCTACCTTTATAGTTTTTTCTAATAATGTTTTATTAAATGCAATTACAAATCTATTAAATGCCGCCAAAAGTATGTGTACTTCATCTATGTCATTATGTTTTTCAAACATACTTTTAAGCCAATCAGGATATACCATATTGGCAGTACCCGCCACGCAATATATAATTACTTCTTTATCATTTAATGTAGCATACTGTTCAGCAAAACTATTATCATTATAAAGAGAATAACTTCCCGGACCTGTTTTACCTGGGATTGTTTGATAACCAGCTAAATGACTGTCTCCCATAAACAATGTTTTAGACATTTTTTGTATAATCTCCTTTTCCAGGTATAACGTTTCTTATTCCTCCTATAGGATTTTTGGAGTCACCTTTTTTACGAGGTATTAAATGTATGTGAGGATACATTATAGATTGTCCAGCAGATTCTCCCACATTAATTCCAATATTATAACCATCAATAACTCCTTTAGCAACATTGTCATTAGCAATTTTTAATGCTAAATCGAAACATTTTATTATATTGTTTTGTGTTGCTTCTTTAGGTACAATTAAAGAATGACCTTCTGTTACTGGGTAACCGTCATTGTACCATACTATATCTTTAAATTCATGAACTACATCTTTCCAAGGTGCTCTATCTTCTGCTTGAGCTTTGTCTAATGTGTCTGGTTTAATCATTATTGCCACTCTTCCCAAGGAAATACAATCCATACTGGATTTTTTTCTTTATTAATTGTATATCCTTTAAAATGTAAACCTTGAAATTTGCTTGGTTCATTATGTATAACACTTGCAAATTTTAAATTATCAGGAGTACCAAAATTATCTTTAATATAGTTTAATGTTTCTCCTGTATCATTAATATCGTCTACAATTAATATTCTTTTTTGAAAAGCATGAGCTTTTTCTAAAACTGCTAAACTAGGTTTACTTTTATGATCTCTAAGTCTAATATCTAATGCCTCGTGTGGTATTTCTAAAGCATGACTAAGATAAATGCCTGGCACACAACCACCTCTATTAATTCCTAAAACAATATGAGGTTTCCAATTAATACCTGACATTTCAGACAAAATCATATTAAGACTATGTCTCATTTGTATCATAGTAAAATAACTTTTTTTAGTTTCTATAGTTTTAAACATCATCTTCTTTTTGTCTCGCCGCCCAATCATCATATACTATTCTATAAACATTTTTGAATTTTTCATATGCAATTTTTAATGAAGGGTATATTACAGTCATTTCTTCTACTTGAGAAAGACTGGGCATAGATTTTTCAAAAGGTTTGGGTTCTGAAAAATCATAATCAAAACTGTATTGTCCTGATACTGCATCTTTTTCAAATTCATCTTGTAAAGGGCCTCCTGGTCCATATAAACCTGGAGAATCTTGTTCTGAACCTGTAGATGCAGATCCTACTCCTCCAAAAGAATAATTTATAGCTGGAGAATTAGACGAATCTATTCCTCCACCATTGTCATCAAAATTAACTGCTATAGTTCCTGTATCTCTAGGAACTCCGCTATCACTTGGCATCCAAGATGAACTAGGATAAACGGGCCATTCTCCATATGGTCCTTCCCCTTTAGACCATTGGGCTTTACCAGATAAGTCTGGTGTTTTAGTTTGTTTTTTTGTTTTCTTTGTCATAAAGAATACTCCTTAATAAAGTTTTTCTATTTTGTCACAGATTGCTAGTTTTTTAGCCTCTTCAGCCGATAACCAAACGTCCTGTGGCGGTAATAATACTTCTTTAATTTTTTTCTCAGACATTCCAATACATTTTTTGTAATGTTCTACCATTCTTTTAGTTGATAGCTCAAATTCTTTAACACGAGCATATAGTTCGTGTTCTTTGCCATCACTTCCCCAACTGTATTGATGAGATAATATTGAAGTATTAGGTGTAAGTATCCTTTCTCCTTTCTTTCCTGCAATAAAAATTAAAAATCCGGAAGAGGCAATTAATCCTAATCCTACAGTTTTAATAGGTATTGTACTAGCTTTAATTGTATCTATTAATGCAAATGCGGCATGAACATCACCGCCTGGTGAATTAATAATTAAAGTTAGTTTAGGCAATCTAGTAGAAGCAAGATTGCAATTCATAATCCATTGAATACAAGCTCTACAAGAATCTGTATTAATTTCGTCCATTAACAAATAAAGACCATTTGCTAATAAATTATTCTTTTGATCTGGTGTTCCTTTATCTTTAGCCATATTTTATTACCTCGTATAATTCTTTACCAGAGAAAAATTGATTTTTTAATATTTCTCTTTGTTTCCATATTAATGGAATATATTTTGTATAATTTTCCATATAGTCGTGTATTTTGTCTATTACTTCTTGTTTGTGTTTACGATAATGTTCCATATCAATTGTCCATTCGCTAGGGTAAGCAAATTCTTCAATTGCCATTTCTTTATAACTTAATCTATTTGGCACCATTGGTATAACATCTAATAGTGCACCTTCATACCAACTTATACCTAATGTTTCTTGTAAGTTAGCACTAAAGATTAATTTAGATTCTCCTAGTAAATTATGATATTCCACTTTACTCAATGTTTTTTCCTGACATACTATAAAATCATATTCGCTTCCAATAGAATCTTTAAGGTCTTGAAATATGTCTAGTTGCTTTTCAGGTGCAAGTCTATGTGGAAATAATATTTGTTTTTTCTTTGGCATATTTTTATATTGAGCAAGATTACGTTCCATATATTCCATAGGCCATCCTACTCTTTTTATTTTCTTGTGTACTTGAGCATCCATTTTTTTACTAACTATTTTAATAAATGTATCACTAAACATATCTGTATGAAATTGTGTTGCAAAAAAATTATGATCAAAAGTTTCATACATACTTTCTTCTGCTTTTCTTACCCAAGGTTTATCTCCAATTAGTCTTCCTAAAAAGTCTTGTGGATCATAAGAACCGGCGTGCCACATACCTCCTATTTTAATTTTAATACCTAATAATTCTGCCATATATCTTAATTGTAAGACTGTAGGATTCCAAGCGTCAGTATATAAGAAATAATCTCCATTTTTAATTTTACCTTCGCAAAACATTTCTCCAATTTTAGCCAATTGATTACTCTTATAAACATTGGTCCCACCAAAGTTTAGAAAAGCACCAGGCGTAGTTTTTTGTGGAGTATCGCCACCACTTATAGTAACTACTTCATTATTAGTATGTCTTTTTAGTTGTTCTGGGAGATGTTTTTTCCACTCCTTTGTGTATCGAGTGTCAACAGCCTCCAAATCAACAATGTAAATTGTCATTCTTATTCCTTTTCATATACTGCGTGTGATCCATTTTCACCATCTTCAGAAACATCTATTTCAATATTTCTACCAGGATATCTTTTTTTAATTTGTGCATATAAATCATCTGACATCATTTCACAACTTTTAAAGTCGTTTTGTAATGTACCTTGACTATATAAACTCAAAATCCATCTTTGGAATTGGATGAATTCGATATCTCTGTCATCGTGAAAAACTTCGATCGCCACTTTAAAATGAAATGTATGTCTATGTGGATGTCCCAAAAATGACACATCATATTCATCTCCAGTTGCTAATTTAGGGTCAGTTAGAGCCGCAGGATACTTATGTATTCCTTCTTTTCTAAATGTTACCCAAATCATTTTTTTCATTGCGTTCCTTTTCTTTTTTAAGAGTTGTCCATTATAACAGCTTTATTTTTCATTGTCAATGTCCAAAACGGTATCGTCTTTATATTCTGACCATTCTGTATATTGCATATAACCTTTTAAAGTGTTGAGGTCTTTGGACCATACTCCTTTGTTTGTTAAACCCCACGTAGTATCATCTATTTTTAAAACTGCATTTTTATTCAGTTTTTCAATATTTGGAATTTTAGCACTTATCATTGGAATAAATTTTTCAAAGGCCATTAATCCCGATTCTATTACGTCATTGGAATAACTGATATCAAAATCTAATGTAACCCAATAATCTTTTTCTAATAATATTGTCATCATTACATACCAGTCTTTCCAATCTGTTTCATTGCTAGGATTAAAACTTTGACTTGTACCAAAGTAAATGTGTTTTATATCCTTTTTATTAGCTAATTCTTCTATTTCTTTTGCTGGTCTAACGCCAACTACAAATAAAGTACGTTGTCCAGTCATAGGTGTTGCTTCTATTTCTTCACCTGTAAAATATATTGATTCTTTTCTTTTACTCGTGTCTAACATTTTTTTACCACTTAATATATCCTCTAGTATATCCTTTTGGTCTATTAAGACCTTCGTTAAATGCATCTTTCCATTCAGTATTTCTATCATAACCTTTTGTCCAAAAAGAAGATACATCAATTTTACCTGAATGTACTAATTCTACTGCTTTACGCATACACTCTATAAATCCACTATCTCTTGGACTAGGAAATTTTAAAGTCATTGAATTCCATAACATTGTAGAAAATGTTGTTGTAACTTTATTTGGTTTTTCAGCACCCATTATTAGTAATGCTTCTGGATTAAATATTTCTTTTTCAAATGATTCATTTCTATTATTAAGATCAATTACTACATCATATTTTCCGTCAATTGTATCTGTAAGTTTGTTACCCCATAATTCTTTATTACTATGACCATATACAGTAATATTAAAATGAATATTTTTTTCTAGCATAAGAGTTAAAAGATAATGATATACAACCTGTGCTAAAAATCCACTTCCCATAATTAATAAGTTTGCTCCTTGTTTTCTGCCTCTTCTTTCAATTGGCATCTTACTAGAATTGATTATGTTTATACCACAAGCAACAGGTTCTATAATATATTTAGGATCACATTCAGGCACTTTAACATAAGTTCCTATGTCACAATTATAAAAGTCTGCGTATGCAGGTTCACCTCTAGTTGCTACAAAGTCTCCTATATCTACATCATATACATTTTTTCCTTTTTCTGTTACTTGTCCTAATCCTTCATGACCTTGCATAGTTAAAGGTAATGGTCCAAAGTTTCCTTGCATCATATCAATATCGCTTCTACATACTCCTGTATATTTTGCTTTAACTCTAATTTGTTCACTAGATATATCAGGAATATCTATAGTTCCTTCGTTAAATGAACCTTTACCTTCAGTGTATAATAGTTTCGTCATCATTTGTTATTATTTCGTGTATCCATAAATCGTATTCTAATTGTTTTTGCCAAAATGCATTGTCATCTTTATGAGTTATACAATCTGCAATCATTCGTTCATATGCACTTTCAGGACAAATACCTATTTGAAATGGATGTTGTTCGTCTTCTTGTTTAGTTTCTCCTGTTTTGTTAAAATGTACTGCAATATCATCTTCTTGTTCATCATCTTTTCTTCCTGATGCAGAAAAACCTTTACCTGCTTTCCAATCTGCTGTAAGTCTATATGTTTTTTCATTATTGTTAAATTCTAATTCTACTAAATCGTCTACATCATATACTCCATTAGGATTCATAGTTCCATAATTTCCTGCTCTATTATCACCTGTTGTTTCATATGTTTCTTCTATTAACTCTTTTAAAGTATTTTTTTGTTCTTTGTGAAATTTTGTAAGTTTGAAATCTTTATAAGTATTAGGATTTATTGCAATAAAAATACTCAATAAGTGTGGTAATAAATCTCGAGATACTCCACCATACGCAAGAGCTTTGTTTGTAAACCAACCACCAGGATTAGGTATAAAGTTTATATTACGCCAGTTTATATCAATTATATCATTATCGCTTACTTTTGTTTTAATACCATCTAACCATATTTTAGTTCTCCACATATTATTTTTTGTCATAATAAATTTTGTATTTTTATTAGAACTTACTAAAATTTGCCATTGTTGAGCATTTTGTACACCAGGTTTTTCAATAAAAACCATTTTACTATGCGGTGCAACTTTTTGTGCAATAGTATAATGTGTATTATTAGGTGTACAAATATGAACAGTATCATATTCTGGATGAGTTGCTAATGCTGTTGTTAATTCTAAAAACATAGGATTATGTTTTGAATTGATATCCACAGTAATTACTTGGTGTCCCATTTTTTCTAGAACACGTTTATATAATTGACCAAATCCTAATCCTATTATTAAACTTTTCATATTAATTAAATTTTTTTGTAAAGTTTTCTATTTCTGTTTTTATTGCAAGTTTAATTTTTTTAAACTTTTTTATTAATGCTTTTCCTTCCCAACTTCTATCTTCATCCCTTTCGTTTTCCATTTCTTCGACTTTTCTGTGATAATAATCAAACTCGTACTTTAGCTTCTTAAGTTTTTTATTCTTATTCGCCATTATACCTCCTCAAATAAATTAGCAAATTGTGTACTCGCGTTCACCGTTTTCTTGCCAGTCGCCCCCCTTGTTCCTATTACTGTCATAAAATATCTTTGAAACTCTTCTATAACTGCGTTTGCTTCGTCTCTACTGCTAGTTGCAAATATTGCCTCTATAATATCTCTAAAAGAAATTTTATCAAATTGTTCTTGTAATAACATACTTGGATATATTCCTTTATCATATGCTTCATTGGCTTCTTGTACTGCTGTAATGTGCATCCAAACATTGTGAGCCATTTGTAAAGTATAACTAAATGAATCCCAACTAGTTTTAGGATCATTTTTCATTTTGTTTAATTCTCCAGGAGAATAACAACATACATCATCAAGCATTAATCTTTTGCTAACTGGACTATCTCTAAAATTAGTAAATATTTTTTCTTGTAATACACCTTCTTTAAATGTTCTAGGATCTGGTTTATATTTTTTATCATCTGCACTTGCCTGCATTCTGTATACCCATTTTTTTCTATCTTTTATTTCGATATCAATATAAATTTGACCATTGGCACAAGCTAAAAACGGAGAAGCACAATCAAACGTAATCATAAAATTAGGATTGTGATATTTTCTTATAGCTCTTTGTATATCTGTTAATAATACTGCCCATTCTAATTTAGATGTTCCTAAGAAGTGTACTACATCATGAACACCTTTTTCTAATAATCCATCAAACCGTAATGCTACAAGTCTTTTTAATGCAAGATGTATATCACACATATTTTGACCACCAAATGACCATCCATTAAAATGTGTACTAGGATATTTTTTAGGATCACAATATTCTTTCATTTGTGCATACCAATCATCTGCTTGTTGGAAATTTTCACCTTGTAATACATTTAAAAACTTACAATCACCATTTCTATTTTTCATAAAATAATCATTGTTTATTTTTGTACCATTTACAGCTTCTTGATAGCTATTAATATTACTAGCTTTAGCACCTTCGGGTGATCTTGAAACCCAAGCTGGAATATCTAATATCATTCCATAATCCATATTAGCATCTAGCCACGTTAATACTTGTTCACGTTTCTTTTTAGCTTTAGGACAATTAGGATCTTTCCAATCACCTTCCCACACACCTTTACCTATTTGGAAACCGCCAGAGTCTCCTAATAACCAATTATTAGCTCTATTTCTATTTCTAATAATATCATCTCTAACACTAAACTTTTTCATATTCAAATCGGCGTGACCTGCGGAATATAAATTCCACTTATAGTTAAAATACGTATTCTTTGGTTCTAAATAATTTAAACCTTGAATTCCGTGTTCAAACTTTTTAGGAACTCTTTCAGGAAGTACATAATCATCTTCGTGTTTTGCCTTTCCTATATCTCTCGCGAAGAAACTACTCATCGCTGGCAAGAATACTGCCCAATCCTTCTGAACTTTTGTTAAGTCTGTGTTCAAGTATTACTCCTTATTTTGTTTGAGCTGGTAAAATGTAATTGTATTCACCAACACCACTATCTACAGTTATTTGCATTGCTCCTTGATCAGAAATTTTCATACTCATTCTGCCATCAAGACTTAATATACTAATAACTTGTTGAATAGGCCAACTCCACGCTTTTTTCAATTCTCCAGCATCGTGTTGGAATATAAAATTACCTGCGTGTGAATTTGCATCACCAAAGTAAAATACTAAATTTTTATCTTCAGTTTTTACTGTGAATACAGTTTCTTCTACGTGTGCCGCCGCTTGTAATTTTAATCTTTGTATAGACGCTACACTTGGTTCAAACTCTATATCCCAAGATGTACCTTTAAATTTAACAGATTTTAATTTCTCGTTAATAATTTCAGTACTCATAAATCTATAATCATTTTGAAAATCACCTTTTTCGTTTTCAAAGTGAATGTTAGTTGGAACCTTTTTTCCATTTCTGACAGCTGATACAACATTAAGTTTTGCATTTTTATCATACTCTGGGCATTTTAAATGAAGTGCTAATTTATCTAAATTAGGCATACCAAATACACCATCGAATTCATTTACTTTTTCGTTAGTGTTCGCACTTAATATAACTGAACGATCTTCAGCCATACTTTCTATTTTTGTTTGCTCTTCATTTGTAATTTTTACTAAACTTAAAAATCCCAAGGAATGCGTATGAGCAACAATGTCTTGTAAGATACTTTTCATATATTTCTCCGTTTCTTTATTATATTTAGGTTTTTATTCGAAGTCAAGTTAAAATGTTTCATTATCTTTGAACTCCAAAATATCTATATGCCTTTTGAATGCCTCTAGCTTGATATTTGCAATCTGCCAAAGCATTGTGAACATCCGTTCTAGGTCCTTTCCTCATATCTTTTGGCAACATATTTTGTACTGTTCTAGAGTCTCTAATTTGCCAATAGTTCCAAGGCACAGGTTTTCCTAGTTGTGCATATAAATTTTGTAATATTGCATAGTCAAATAATGGACCTTGGCACCAAAGTTCATCTAATCCTACACACCATTTATTAAGAGTTTTTGTAAACTCTTCTAAATTAATTCTTCCTTCTTCTGTAAATGCTTCTTCTTTAACTTCTTTATCTTGTTGTGCCCACCATTCTAATGTTTGATCATTTACAGTTCTTCCTAATTTTGTTTGTTCATCTACATCTACTTTTAGATATAAATCAGTATGAGGTGTTTGAGTATTATAAGGATTAAACTTAACTCCACCTACTGTAAGAATCGTAGCATCAGGTGTAGTGTTTAACGTTTCCAAATCTATCATTCCGTGTGTAGCCATATTATTCAAATTCAAACATAGAACTAAATGTATTATCTTGTAGTGTAGATTGAATATCCCAATTCAGTTCTCCTAATAAGTTTCCTAATTTATTGTCAATTAAAGTTGATTCCATTGCATCACCATCAAAAGGTAATTCTTTAAACCATTTTGGAATACGTAGTTGGTCAGTTGGATATGCAACAGATGTATATTCTAAAGGATTCTTTTTGAGTTTACATACAATAACTTTCATACCATCTACTATTTCCATGGAATGTTTATCTCCATGCATTCTTTTAAGGTTGTTCCAGTTCATACTTGCTCTAACGTGACCTGGCATATTAGCTTTTCCTTGTCTATTTTCTTTTCTTACATATTCTACAAGATTGTTAACTCTTTTAGGAGATCCTTTTTCCCAACCTGGACGTTGTTTAAAACTAATTCTAAATTCAGTAATTCTTTCTAAAACTTCTTTTTCTGTTTTTTTAGTTAATACCATTAATAATAATTCACTTAAAAAGTCTTGAACAAACACAGGAGTATCTGATCTTTTTAAATCTAATCCCATTGCTTTTACTTTGCCTGGATTGTCATGATCTAATCTAGTGCCTTCTACTTCATAATTTAATACTGCATATCTTTTTTTAGTAATAAAAAGTCCTGTTTCTGCAACAGATTCTTTACCTGCTTCAATAACGTCCCCTCTATTTTTAGGACAATGAAATGCTTCTAACATAAAGTCTTTAAAACTAGTATTGACTTCTTCTGCAACTTTATCATATAATTTTATAACACTTTCTTTATTCCAAGGTATTTTACCTGTTTCTATTTCTTTTTTTAATATAGGATGTGCAGAAAAATAAGCTGAATCAGTATCTCCATATATTATTGCTTTTCCTAAATGGTCATATGCTCCTGTTGTTACTTCATTAATTTTAGCCGCCATATGTTTAGTAATTTGTCTACCTGATAATGTTGTAGATTGTCCTATTCTTTTATCAAAAAATCTACAACCTGGATTTAGTATTGCACCATATAAACTATTCAAGTTAATTTTTTTCACTAATTGTCTTCTATCCCAAAATACTGTTTCTGCTTCGTTATTAGCATCTACGGCTTTTTGTTTCATTTCTTGTAAATGTTGTCTTTCAGCATACCATTTTTTTAATAGACCTGGTATAACGCCTGTAAAATCACTAGTAAAAATTGTACCATTGGCACTTAACATTAAAGAAGCATTACTATCAAATATCAATTTATAAATTTGTGCTCCACTCATTGTTTCGCTTTTGCCGTCTTCCCAGTCTACAGTAATATTAAAATCTTTTCGTTGAGACATCACTGCTTCATATTCTAAAGATCCAAACTGACCTTCCCATGCTGATGCGAATGATTTTTTTTGTAATGACATTTGTTCGTCTATAAAAGCATCAGTAGATTCAGGTTTTAATTGACCGACAATACATTCAGGAGCCATATTCAATGCTCTAATAACAGATGGATATAGTGATTTAATATCCATTGCACCTATCCAATTATGTAATCCTTTTTTAGGAAATGCCACATAAGCACCTGCCGCCGATTCAGTAGAGTGAGGTTCACGTTTAATTCTATTAGGTACTTGTACTCCTCTTTTGTGTGCTTCGTTAATAATAGCTTGTTCTGTTACTGCAACTGCTCCTAGTGTTGTTTGTAGTAATACAGTATTTTGATGTGCTAATTCATTTGTTAAAGATATTAATCTAAGTTTTTTATCTAACTTATTAAGTAAAGAAACGTCTTGTCTATTATACTCAATAAATTTTGCAAAGTCTTCATTATACAATTGATCTAAAGATCCTTCATATACAGTTTTCTTTTCACCTATTTCCCATTCACCTATTGCATCTAATCTATATGAATGTCGTTCTTCATATGTGTATTTTCTATAAAGTTCTAAACTATCTAAATGTACTCGGCCGATTAAATCATATGTTTCTTGTGTTCTTCCAAATCTATCAAATTCTCTTTTCTTAGGTAATTGTTTCCATAAACAAAAACGTCTAGTGTCGTCTTTGCTCATTATTTTAGATATTCTATTAATTAAATATGGAAGATCATACCCTTCACTATTCCAACCACTTAATACATCTACATCTTCTATAATATCTAAAAATGCAGTTAGTAATTGAGATTCATGTTCGTAAATTGTTACATTTTCAAAATCCTTAACAGATTCTTTTGCTCTTTCTATTGACATATTTTTAGGTTTTAGAGCAAAGGTAACAAGACTATCTAGCCAATTTAAATGTACACTAATTGCAGTTACTGGCATAAAAGGATCACTAGGTAAAGCAAAACCTTTTTCAGGATCAAAGTCTGCTTCTATATCAAAGAATGCAATTTTTAATTTTGGTGCATCAGCATTAATATAATTTTCACTTAAACATTGAAAAATAGGATTAATGTCTGATTCGTATAAATTTTTGTTTCTATTGATTGCAAGTTCTTTATGGAAATCTTTTGTGTTTTTACATACGATTCTAGATAACGTCTTACCGTCGACGCTTTTATGTTTACCTCTAGAGTCTTCGTAATAAAATGTATATTTGACTGGATATTCTCTGAAAATTCTTTTTCCGTTATCTCGTTCTACCACTCTTATGATATCTTGACTTCTATCGAAATAACCATTTATGTAACTCATTTATTCTCCTAATGTCACTTTTGGCTGACATATTACCAATCGTTGTTTTTGGCCAACTATACCTTTCTATACTATAACAAGTTTATTGAGCTTTGTCAAGAATTCGATTCATCGCTTCAATAATTTCTTTTATAGTCCAAGTGCCTTTTATTTTCTTTTCTAGTTCTTCTGCCTCAGTTAAATCGTGTCCGCATTTTGGACACTTATTTAAATTGTTCATTTTAATTGAACTGTACCGCCTGCTTCTTCTAATGCCTTTTTAACTGCTTCTGCATCTTCTTTGTCAATATCTTCTTTAACAGGTTTAGGTAAACTTTCTACAAAGTTTTTAGCTTCTAATAAACCCATTTCAATATATTCACGTACTTTTTTAAGTACTGCAATTTTCTTATCTGCATCAAAACCTGTAAGAATAACTGTTGCAGTATCTTTAACTTCTTCTTGACCTGCCGCAGGAACTCCACTTCCACCTGCACCTAATATTTCTTCATAATTAAGTCCCCAGGCCTTTTCTAATTTTTTAGCAAGTTCTCCTGCTTCAACTACTGTTAATTTTCCTAATTGTTCTACTAAATTATCTATCTCTGCCATATTATTATTTAATGATTCTCATAACTTTCATACACTTTGTTGACTACATTGTTTACACGAACGAAGTGTGAACATTTTGGTACATCTTTTAATCTTGTTGCACCAATGTATGTGCAAGTGCTTCGCACACCACCTAACAAGTCTTCTATTGTATTTTTTACTGGTCCTCTATCTGGTATTGTAATTGCTCTGCCTTCGTTGCCTCTATAACCAGCTTTTGATTTTCCATGTTTTTCTCTTGCACGGTCTGAACTACTTCCATAAAATTCTCTTTGTCCATCTACAATTGGTAATTCTGATTCATTGTGTCCTGCTAACATACCACCTAACATAACAAAATGAGCACCGCCTCCAAATGCTTTTGCAACATCTCCTGGTTCTGTACAACCACCATCAGCCATAATATGTCCACCAACACCGTTTGCGGCATCTGAACATTCCATTACTGCTGAAAATTGCGGAACTCCTACGCCTGTCATTATTCTTGTTGTACATACTGATCCTGGACCTATACCAACTTTTACAATATCAGCACCACTTAAAATTAATTGTTCTGTCATTTCTGCTGTGACAACGTTACCTGCAATTATAGTTTTGTCAGGATATTCATCTCTTGTTTGTTTTACAAAGTCTACAAAGTGTTCATGATATCCATTTGCAACGTCAATTGTAATAAATTTAACATCGGGATAATTTTTTAATACATTATGCATTGTATCATTATCATCTGTATTCTTTTTAGCACCTGTGCATACTGACAAATATTTTAATTTAATACCGTCCCCAACTGCTTTTTTCCATTGGTCTAATGTTGTACTTTTTGTAATTACAGTCATTATTTTATGTTCCTGTAATATTTTTGCCATACTAAATGTACCAACACCATCCATATTAGATGCAACAATTGGGCAACAAGTATATGATTCTTTAGAGTTTCGGAAAGTAAATGTTCTTGTTAGTTCAACGTTTTTTCTAGATGATAAAGTTGAACGTTTTGGTTTTAACAAAACATCTGCGTAATCTAAATGTATATTTTGATCTAGCCTCATTTAGATCCTGTATTATTTTTTAAATTTAGCCGCTTCTTCTGATCCACCAGTTGCTGTTCCTTTTGTATATGAGTGGGCACCCATACCAGCAAGTTCTCCATTTTGTACAATTAAGTATGGATTTCTTATTGGTGTACCATCAAAGAAACATTCTAGTATTTCTCTAACACCGTCAGCATATCTTGTTTGTGCTGATAGTGATGTTCCTGATGTGTGCGGAGTCATACCATGGTTTGGCATACTTCTCCAAACATGGTCATTAGGTGCTGGTTGTGGAAACCAAACGTCTCCAGCATAGCCACTTAACTGACCTGATTCTAATGCTCTCGCAATAGCATCTTTATCACATATTTTTCCTCTAGCAGTATTAATAATATACGCACCAGGTTTACATTTACTAATTAAATCATCATTAAACATATGTTCTGTTTCAGGGTGTAATGGACAACTTATATTAATCACATCACAAACTGCTATTAAAGATTCAACTGAATCATGATAAGTTAAATTTAATTCTTTTTCCTTATCTTCAGATAATCTATGTTTATCAAAATAATGTAAATGTACATCAAATGGTGCCATTTTTCTTAACATATCATAACCGATACGTCCTGCCGCAATAGTACCTACGTGCATACCTTCAACATCATAACTTCTTTTTACTGCATCTGCAATATGCCAACCACCTTCATTTACTATTCTATGTTGGTTGTGATAATCTCTTACTAAAGATAAAATCATCATTACAATATGTTCTGCAACTGATCTTGAATTACAATACGTTACTTCAACTACATCAATTTTATGATCCATCGCCGCTTGTAAGTCTACGTGATCAGATCCTATACCTGCTGTAATTGCCATTTTTAAATTTGGAGCAGTTTCCATTTTTGCTCTTGTTAAATAGTAAGGCCAAAATGGTTGTGATATAACAACATCAGCATCAACTAATTCTTTATCTGCTTGGCAACCTTCTCCGTCTTTATCAGAAGTTACAACTAATGTGTGTCCTGCATCTTCTAAAAATTTTCTTAATCCTAACTCTCCAGATACACAACCTAATAAATCACCTGGCGTAAAATCTCTGCCTTTAGGTGTAGGTAGTGTCATACCGTCTGGATATTTTTCTAATTTTGGTAAATCCTTCACAGGATAACTTGAAGGCATACCGTCTTTTGGATCGTCATATAATATACAAAGTATTTTCATTTATTTCTCCGTTATGTTCTAAGATATTTAAGCATGGTCTCAACATCAGAAACTGTAAATGGATCAGCATCATTACTTTCATTGTTTTTACCATCTTCAATAAACATTTTTGTAACTTCGCCGTTGTCTACAACCGCAGAATATCTCCACGATCTCTTACCAAATCCTTGTGCAGGTTTATTAACTAACATACCCATTCCTTCAGTAAATTTACCTTCACCATCTCCGATAGGTTTAACTTTTGTTATTTTTTGATCTCTAAACCAAGCGTTCATTACAAATGAGTCATTTACAGATACACAATAAACTTCATCTATGCCTTGTGTTTTAAGATCGTCATATTTTGCTTCATAGCCAGGTACTTGTTGTGAAGAACAAGTCGGTGTATATGCTCCGGGTAATGAAAACACTACTACTTTTTTATCTTTAAATAAATCATCAGTAGTTACATCTTTCCATTCTCCGCCAATAGCACAACCTCCACCTAATGTTTCGTCGTCATTTATTCTAGTTTTAAATGTTGTACTAGGAACCATACATTTATCTCCCCATTCACTAGCCGCTACTATTACACTTTCACTCATTACAGCCATCCTTTAAATCCAGCATTTGGATTTGTATAGATTGAACTATTTTTATCATTCTCTCTTGCTTCTACACTAATAACCCAGGCACGTCCTCTTGTTTTTTCACGTAACCATTTATCAGTCCAATCACAAAGATAATGTGCAGTACCTTCCATACCAGGTCCCATTGGATGAGTTCTAATTCTACATACTCCTGCTTTTTCTAACTCTCTAAATTTATCCATATATGGATCATCTTCATCAAGTACTAGAGTATGGTCGTACATATGTTCTAGATGTGCTTTTAATTCTTTTAAGTCACCATAGTCAACTGCAAAACCTTCTTTTGTAAATGATTTAATTCCAAATACAAAATGAAAACTTCTGCTGTATCCGTGAATTACATGACAGTTACCATCGTGTCTATATTGTCTGTGAGCACAAGGAAAGTTATAAAAACTTTTTGTGGAAGTAAATTGTTCTTCTGTTACGTTATCAAAATCTTCAGCCATTAAAAAAATCCTTTTCGTTTATTGCTTTATCGTCAACCCATTTATCATAAACTGGTTTACCTAATTTAATTGATGTAAATTTACAACCCCATTCATTAAGTTGAGCTACTGTAAATAGATACCAATCTTTTCCAGACATTCCTCCTCTGGAAGACCAATAATGAATTTCATGACCTTTATCATACAATTCATTAACCTGTTTTATTTTTTCTAAATCAGGTTTACTATTGTCATAGTCGCTACCTTCAGTATAACAAATGGTTCCGTCTATGTCAATGTAATATATCATATTATGTTAACCAGTTTGTCCAAATTAATCCTGCGGCGGCTACTGTTACCAAAGTAATATTAGTCACTATTAATGCAGGTTCTTTCCAAATTATACTTACTGTTAGCCAAAGGACTCCTCCTAAAGCTAAAACGATTGGACCTTCTGGGTAAAAACCTAATGAATTAATCGCAGTTCCAATAATTAAAGTCGCAGTGGCTAACCATTTAAGATACCAGGTTATTTCACTTATCTTTGCCAACTGCTACTATCAAGTTTTCTAAACTATCGAAAGCTTCGGAATACTTGCTCCAATCACCTTTATGTGCGATTTTAATTGCCTTGTTAATTAGTGCAGGTTTTATTTCTAATTCTTCGGCTACTGCTTTTACGGTGTCTTTTAATCCTGCATTTAAATCTTCTACTTCTGAAAGAACGTTTGCTCCTTCATCTACTATTCTTTTTAATTTGGCTTGTTCTTCTGGACCATAAGTTCTGTCACTCATAATTCTCCTCAATAAATTTAACTTATTTTACTTAATATTGATTGAAAAGTCAAGAATTCTTTTTGATTATTCTTTAGTAGGATTTGGTTTATCTATTTTTGGTTTATGTTCTTTTAATTCATATGCCCAAGTGTCGCCATCACCGTAATTGGCTGACCATTTTGGATTATCTTCTACACTATATTCTCTTGTGCTAACTTTAAAATCTGCCATTTTAGTTTCATGAGATACTAAACTTTGCTCAAACCATCTCATTCTGTTATTTGGTTGTGCGGCATATTGTCCGTTATCTAATTTCATTATATTAAATGATTTGTGTTCATCGGGTACTTCAGAAAAAGTTGTATTGAGTTCATTGTCATTGCTATGGCAACTATCTATTGTAAACATATATTCACCACTATGCATTTTTTTGTCTTTACCTAAAAATGAACAACGAAGTCCTGATAATGTTGCTTTTTCTAAAACTGTAATGTAATATGAAAAGGAATCCCAAATTTCTAAATGATCTAAAGGTAAAAATTTACTTGTATCTGCATCTGTTTTCCAAACGTATGCACTCAGAGGTAGTTTATCGTATAATGCACCATATTCTGGAAGTAAGGATTCTATATATAATGCTTTACCTGATATACTTTTTACAGTAACCCAGACAGCAGGAGTATATTTGCCTTGACCTAATAATTTCCCGTTATCATCTTTTTGCAGGTCATAGAGATATTCCATTCTAACATAACAGTCTACTGGCGGTAAGTTTGCTATTAAATAAGCCATACCTCGGTACCTCCTCTAATAATTTTTCCATAACGTAATTATAAGAGTATTTATTGTATTTTAAGGAATTGACTTTATTTTGATAACTTATTTTGAAGTTTTGTAGAAAGGTTTTCTTTGTAAGAATCTTTTTCAGTTGACTCTTTATTGTCTAAATAGTCATGTAAAAACGCATCAACATCTTCTATTGTTTTAAACGTTCCTAAATGTTTTTCACCTTGCCATACTTGGAAGTCACCATCTTTACTTTTTGTAGTGTATATTCCATATTTGTTCATATCAGGCATAGGGTTAGTTTCGCCAACATAATTTATTGAATTGTTAAATTTTTGTTTGTAATCAAAGTGATTGAATACAGTGGTTAAGTAATCAGAAGCTTTAGTAATTTTTGCTTGTATCCAGCCTTCTAGTCCTTCTGATTCACTAACACTTTTCATCATGTCATGAAGTTTAATTGAATACTTTGCGGCTTTGTATAAGTCACCTCGTGCCATTTGCACTTCGTGGTCTTTTTCAGCTTTTTGAGCCTCATCCGCTAAATTTTCTTTAATATCTTTGTACTGCATATTAGTATTTATACTCGTTTAATAGGTTGCCCAAATAAACTTACGTTAGGCATTTCGTGAGCACCTTTAACTCTACCGTCTGGGTGTTTAGGTGTAGCTACTTTAGGTACTTTAGGAGCTTTCCATCCTGATTTTCCTGGATATCCTGTATAAGATTTTTTAAATCTATCAGGACCAATTGCAACTTGTGGATTATTTACAGTGGCAATATTACCAGCCGAAGTTGCTCCTGCTGTTGCATACTCATCTACTCTAGTACTTAAAATTTCTCTAATCTTCATACTACTATTTATTAAGGAAATATCATTTGATTAATTCTGTAGATATTACCAGTAAAGCCCATTCCTTGTTTAATATATGGAGTATGTAGAATAAAATTATTATATATAACCAATCTATTCCATTTCATTTCAATTAATCCTATTTTTTCCCAATCACCTTCGGATTCTGTTATAAAATGATCTACAGATTGTTCAGGCATTTGAAGAGGAGACTGTTCTCCTTTATATGTGTATAGTGCTGTACCTCCAGAACATTCTTCAGGTGTGTTTAAGAAAACAGAAGAAGCAAAACCAGTGCGTGAAGAAATAAATTGTTTAGGAAATGTCATAGGACCATCTTGATGGGGTGTTCTAGGTTCTAACATTTCTTCATTCATTATATTTCCAATAAATGATGCTTGTTTAAACATTTCATAAATTGCATCATATGACCAATTTTTTGTATAATCCCATAAGTTAGTTAATATTTTATAAAAAGGATCTGCTAAAGGACTTAAATCATAGTATGATTCTACACGTCTACCAACCATACCACCTTTATGTGTTTTACTGATAGTACTAGGTATTGTTAGGATTAATTCACGGACCATTTTTGGATTTTTATAAAAATTGTCTGCAATAGCAATTTTATATTTTCCGATATTTTTTGTTTGAACTGTTAGTGATGGATTTATAGCAAAAACTTCTTGTTCATTTATTATTTTTATTTTCATTTTTGCCTTTATAGATTTGTTTGGCTCTTTTACTTATGCTATACTTGGCGTGGGGGACTTTTAAATTCTTTTTACCGTAAACGTTACCAATTACGTGTGGGTAGGTTACGGTCTTGGCATTAGGGTCAATGCCATAATGATGATCGTGTCTTCTTTTGATTTCGTTGATTTTCATTGTGAAATGAAAAGACAAACCTAGGGGAAACTACTAGTCTACTTTGATTATATTTTTAATAGCTTGATGTAGTTTTTCTGCAGTTCTAACACCCAATTGTCTATGTGCATACTCTTTATCTCCATCGATAAGAGCATTTATTTGATCAATCATTTCAAGTTTAGTAATACTACCGTTCTTGAAATTTGTGTTTATTGTTACTGCACTCTCGGCTATAGTTTTAGCCCAGTTATTTTCTGCTACTACTTCTGCTAATGCTGTTTCGTCTGCCGCCGCCATAGTGTATCTCCTTTAGTGTTATACTTGTATTTATATTATCTCAGCTTTTTAATTGTACGTCCTAACCCTAGTTTTTTAACGTTTTTATACTCATCTCCGGGCTTAACGTCGCTTGTAGTGTTTTGTTTAGTAATAATACCCACACCTGAAGCTTCTTCATTTTTATTCTTAATAAGTTGAACAATTTTAGTTCTAGAAGTTTCTAAAGGTACTGCTACAATTTCAAGTATTTTCATTATAATCTACCCTTTTTTAACATATCTTTAGTTATTCTAGATGGTACTTTTTGTACCTTGCCGCCTTTTTCTAAAAACTTCTTCATCATGTCATCAAGCTCTCTTTGTTTTTCTGCAGGGCTTCGCTCGCCTTTATCTGCCGAGTATGCTCTATTGATCCCTGTGAATTTTGGCATATTGTTCTAACTCCATTTTTACTTTACTTATCGGATTCCTATTTGCTTGATATAAAATTCCGTAACCACCTGCCGCTTTCCAACGGTCTAAATTTTTTGGTCTATCATCAATTAATATATTAGGCACTCTTGTTCTTTTATCTATTGCATATGATTCTTTTCTTCCAGTTATAATAACTTGATTTGGTGCTTCTATATTTTGTTGCAACCAATATTTTTTACCATTTGCTGAATTTTCATGGTCACCTCTTAATGGTGATGATAATATAGAAAATGTGCCACCTGTAAATTGTTTAACAGTTGCAATTAATTCATCAGCAGTAGGAAATTTAGGCAATGTTTTAAAGAAATCTGTTCCTTGTATTCTAGAAATTACTTCTTGTTTAAGGTCTTTAGTTTTATCGGATACTAATTGTTTCCAGTGTTCAACACCATATAATTTTTCTACACCACCAAAAAAGTCTGCTAAAACTCCGTCCATATCTACATAGACTATTGGTTTGTTTACTGGCTCTTGACCATCTACTTCAAAAAATTTCATTGGAATTATGCGATTCCTATGTGTGTTACCTTAGGAAACTTTTGTTTAATATGACGTGCATATTGATTGAATTGCATTATTAATTTATTATCCCAACCTTCTGGTTTTCCACCACCTATCATTGTAGGACCGCCTGGATTTTTAGTAACTTTTGTAGGAACTTCTCCAGATGGTTTATTAATGTGTTTCTTTAACCATTGAGTTGTAAGATTAATAAATTTATCTATTGGCATTGGTCCTGCATCTTCAAAATTAGGATCCATGCCTAATGAATTTAATATATCTCTCATTGAAAAGTTAGAAAGATAAGGACTTTCATCTTCATCTCCCATGCCATCTGGGAATTCCCAAACGGATTGCATTTTACCATCAAATTCTCTTTTAGTTAAAAAGTAAGGATTTAAACTTGCTCCTTCTTTCATTGAACTTTCATTATCAGGCATATATTTTGCATATTTCTTTTGCATATATTTTACTTGATTTAAATCTTTACCTATATCAAGTCTTAATTTTACGCCTTTAATATCTTGTATAATTTCGTTAGCTTTTTCATCGTCACCTTGTTCTTGTGCTATTTCTAATGCAGAGTTCATTGCTTTTACAACATCGACACTATTGTTTAATGCGTCATTAATTGAACCAATACCTGCTAAAGATCCTATAATTATTCCAGCCGCCGCTAATTTTCTTAGATAATCTTTTACGCCTTCATCTAAATTTTCATCTTCATCTGACCAATAAGCAGTAGGGTCCATAAATTTTAAATCTTTCGCTACTACATCTGTTTCACCTTTACCGTCACCGTAAGATATTGTGTAAATGCCTTCGTCATCATCTGTATAGTCAACTATTCTTACAAGTTTGCCTGTTGCTATTTCTCTAGCATAAGTTCCAATTAATCCTCTATGTTCAGTAATTGATTCTTCTTTAAAATCTTTATGTTTGATGTATGCGTCAATAATTTTATCATCCATATCGTGTAGAGCTTTCCATTCTGGTGTATCTACATAAGGTTTTGCAATAGGATTATCTCTATCTTGTTCTATAGGACTTTCATTTGTGTTTTCTTTAGCCATTTTTGTAGCAGTAGCATACATTACAGATTTGTAATCATCGCCATATCTTTTTTTAAAATCTTTGGCACTTTTCTTCATGCCTTTAACATATTTTTCTTTTTTAGATTTTTGTTTTTTAGATAATTTTTTTTCGGAAGTGAAAAATTCTTTAGATCGCATTATTCTGCCCTCAATGCCGATTTTTTCCACCCTTTAGCAAGAAACTCGTTATGTTTACTTTTAGGAATTAAAATTGTTTTACCATTTTTATGAACATATATTTTAGGTACTGATTGACCTAATCTTTTTAAGTCAGCTGGTTGCATACCATCGCTATCTTGTTCTTTTTTAAGAGGTAACTCTGGTTGTCTCATTCTTGCGTTTGTTATACCCATTTTTGCTAACTTCTCTGGCATTTTAGTTACAACAAATCTACCACTTGTATCATTGTCATCAAATTCGTACCCTGCTGTACTCATTAAATCTCTAATTGCAAAGTTTCCATCAGATGATCCAAAGCCTTCTCCATCTGGCCAATCTGCATAATGTGGACCATTAGCAACTTCTTCACCTGCCGCTTTTAATTCTTTAGCAAAATTTACATATTCTTCTGCTGATATAAATTTTCTCATTACAGCCATTCTAACTAAATCCATTCCAGTTCCAAATGGTGCATCTTCTTTTACTGCACTATCTTCTTTTTTTAGTGGTAATCCTAAATGATCTACACTTTCAGTTGTTTCTTGTTTACCAGCTTGTACTCTATCCCAATAATGTGAACTCATTTTACCGTAACCATGTCTCCAAGCCATTTGACGTAGTGTTGTTTCATCTTTGTCTTTAAATCTGTCTGCTAATTCTTTATCAGTCATAAACGCAAGTTTTTGCTTATGCTTTATAATTGACGCTGGCATTCTTTCTTTTAATCCATAATCTTTTTTATCAAAATTTAATATTTTATCTAATTCTTCTTTTGCAGAAGGTTTATATATATTTTTAATTTTATCAAGTAGTTCAGGCCAATTTTGTTTGATTATTTCGGCTTTAGTTTTTGCCATATTTTCATCGCCTTTAAGTACAGCATCAGCTAATTCTAATCCATGACCTAATGAAGCCTGTGCGGCACCTAATAGACGTGCTTCAGGATAGTCTTCTTTTACTGATTCATCACTCATTGGACTTGTTATAGGTGTACTTTTTAGAGCTGGGTCTTTTTTAAATGCTGGTTTTAATTGTTTTCCTTTATATGCAGTTTGTCCTGTAGGCACTTTTTGTACTTTACCACCTTTAGCAAGAAATTGTTTCATTAATTCGTCGCTGGCTTTCTTTTTATCATCTTTACTATCTTCAAACTTACTTCTTAATCTATCAACTTCCATTTCAAAGTCTTCTGAATTCATAAACTCTTGCCAAGTTTTATATTGTGCTTGATATTGTTTTGCACTAAACCCTCTAAAATAAATTTCTTTAGCTAATTCTTCTGGTGTACCTGGATCTGTAAAATCTGATAAACTAGGTTCATCATCTTCGTTTGCTTTTCTTAATGCATCAGCAACATCTGGATGGCTTGATAATCCTTTTGCAATTTTTTCAATATTTTTTACAGCGGTTGTATAATTATCTCTATATAATTTAGCATATGCTTTTGCTTTTGCTATTTGACCAAAAGAAAAGTTTTCTTTGCCATCTTCAAAAGGTTCATCGTCTGGTGCATCTGGTCCAGATGATGCATAATCCTCAGCAACCCAGTCAATAAGTTCACCTGTTTTTTCAAATTCTTCTAATTCTTTATCAGTTAAAGGTGTACCATCTATATATTTTGCTCCATGTAGTTCAAATATCATATCACTAAAATCTTGCATTTCATATTCTATGCTATTGTGATCTATTTCTTTACCATGAAACATTATATTGGCATAATCAACTTTTTGATCTCTTGCTAATTTGTATGCCTGTTGAGCTCTACCGCCATCATCTTCTCTTTTTATATTTTTTTCTGCCCAGTTTCTTAATTCTAATCTTCTTCTTTGGATTTCTCCCATTAATTCAGGGTCGGTTCTGTTTACAGGATCTAATTCCATGGCGTGAAGATGCTTCATTAACTCTCTGTAATGTTTTTCATTTCGTGGAGTTACAACTTGTCTAAATTCAGCAAGTTTACTAAATCTAATCGATTTGTTAAGATCACGTAAATTCATTATCTTTTTCTACCTCTAATTCCTGAAGTTTTTTGCATAAGTGGTCTTCTAAACCATAATTTAAACCATCCTGGATCTCCAGGTCTTAATCCTAATGCTTTCTCCCTGTCTTTAATTGCCTGCGCCGTATGAGTCATATTATATTCTGACTCGCTTGGTTCAGAATCAGTTATGCCTGCTAATTTTTTTAATGTTGCAATTTCCATATATAACATATTTATTATTATGCTGGCACATTTAATTTAGATCTCAATTTATTATACAGCATTTTAGCCAGCTTTCTATCGCCTGGAATTGCCCTTAAAAAGTTAATTTCATCCCCTCTAGATGCCATATCACGTACTCTACTACCGCTTACACCTTCTACACCATCTGAATCAGGATCTCTTGTGCCTGCATTTACCGTATTAATGTTATCAAATTGATATTCTGATCCATTGTATTTGTTTAATAGTTCACTAAACTGTTTAACTCTGTCACTTCCTGCAACATAGGTAATATCTGTATAACCCATTGACTCTAATTTTTGCATAGCTTGAATAATTGTTCTAACATTGGGGTCACCTACTTTAATACCTTTAAACATTTGTTGAGCAAAAAACAGTTTTTCAGCAAATCCTAAAGGATCTGTGTTTGCTTTTTGAGTATGTGTTAAAAATAAAAAATGATCGCCAGGTTGTGTTTGGATTGTGCTTATTAATTTTTGATGACCAATAGTAGGAGGATTAAATCGACCGAAGGCGAAAGATGCAGGTTTAGTTATAGCTTCGGTAAACTCCTTTGATCTCATTATGCATTCTCATTCTCTTTATCGATCTCGTCTTGTTCTGCTTCAGTATCAATAATTCTTTGTTGTAAAGATTCTTTGTCTTCATCTTTAATAACTCTATCAGGTCTAGCCTTTACATCAAATTGTTTAAAGTATAAATTAATTGCTGTATCTATTAAAGGTCTTATAGTTGAGTTATTGCCATCTTTTTTAGCTTTATCTATAGTTGGAAAATAATGTTTTCTATAAAAGTTAGGATCATTAATCATAAAATAATGAATATCATCCATTATATTATAGTCCAACTCTGTTGGCATTTGATAATCTGTAAATTCGTTAATTTTCATAATTCTCCTTAATGGTTTAACTTCACGGAATTAATTGATCCGTCAGTATATACCAAATGTGCTCTTACCCAAACAAAATTTCCTGTAAAATTAAAAACTTTTGAACCATCTGCTTCTGCGTCAGTTGTTGCAGTACTAGTATGTGTTACACCACTAATATCAAACCAATCAGTAGCTGTAGGCGTAGTTGCTAACGTGGCTTGTAATTTAATAGTACCTATAAAGCCTGCAACTGTTATTTGAACAGTATGAAACCCATCTGCTCTGCTGTAATACCCATCACCTTTATAGGCAGTACCTTCTACAGTCTCGACTGTACTATCTCCCGGGTGGGAAGTTGCTGACATTATTGTTTCGCTAATAGCTGACATACTGATATTTATCCTATATGCCTATCCTAAGGTGCAAGGCTAACTCTTGATGAGTTTGACAGCTTCTTCGTAGATTATTGTAATTTCTTTGTCTTTGGCGTCTATTTTAGCTTTACCACCATTTTTTAACTTACCGAATAGCAATTCTTTGGACAGAGGCTTCTTAATTCTCTCATCTATGAGCCTTTGCATAGGTCTAGCACCCATTTTATCGTCATGTCCTTTTTCTACTAACCAGTCTATAGCTTCATCGCTTAATTCTAGTACTGTATTTTTGTCTTTTAGTAACATTTTAAGTTCTAGCATAAATTTACCAACAATTTTTATCAGTATTTCTTTAGATAGTTTTTTGAATACAATAGTACCATCTAATCTGTTTCTAAATTCTGGTGGAAAGAATTTTTTCATCTCTTTATCATCATATTCGCTAGTAGATTGGGAGTCAGTGAATCCCATAACATTTTTATCTAGTTGATCTGCACCTAAATTAGTAGTTAAAATTAATGTAATATTTTTACAGTCTGCTTCTTTACCATTGTTACCCATAATTGTTCCTTCATCCATTATTTGAAGTAATATTTGACTTACGTCTGGGTGTGCTTTTTCTATTTCATCTAATAGTAATACACAATTAGGACTTTCTTGTAATTTTGTAATAAGCAATCCTGTATTTTCTTCAAATCCAACATATCCCGGAGGAGATCCAATTAATTTTGCAACTGCGTGTTTTTCTTGATACTCTGACATATCAAATCTAACTAATTTTACACCTAAATGGTTTGAAAGTTGTTTTGCTGTTTCTGTTTTACCACAACCAGTTGGACCCATAAACACAAATGACCCAATTGGTTTATTATCTCTTTTTAATCCTGCGTGTGCTACCATAATTTTATCAATAATTGCTTCTATGGCTTTATCTTGTCCAAACACACCACTCTTCATATTTCTATCTAAGTTAGCAAGTGCTGAAGATTCTTTTTGTTGAATGTTTTCAACTGGCATTTTAATAGCTTTTGCTATTTCAAATTGAATTTCTTCTGCTCCTATTACTTTTTCAGTATTAGGATCTTTAAGATTAAATCTACTACAAGCTAAATCTATTAGATCAATTGCCTTATCAGGTAATTTTTTATCGCTTTGATACTTAACACTGGTCTTAACTGCTTCATTAATTGCTTGATCCGTTATTGCAATATTGTGAAAGTCTTCATAATACTTTCTAAGTCCGTGTAATATTTTAACTGTAGTTGGTTTATCAGGTTCATCTACAGATATTCTTTGAAATCTTCTCATTAATGCTCTATCTTTTTCAAAATACTTTCTATATTCTTCCCAAGTAGTTGATGCAACAACTTTAAGGTCACCTTTAGTTAATACTGGTTTTAATAAATTAGCTAAATCATTACTATTTGTAGTCCCACCAGCACCTGCTCCACTAATATTGTGTGCTTCATCTATAAAACAAATAGTTTTACCTTTCTTTTTTAATGCAGATAATACAAGTTTAAATCTTTCTTCAAAATCTCCTCTATATTTAGAACCAGCTAACATACCACCTATGTCTAAATTGTATACTTTGTATTCTTTTAAAAAATCTGGGCAAGTTTCTTTTTCAATATTAAATGCTAGTCCTTCTGCAATAGCAGTTTTACCTACTCCAGGATCTCCTACTAGGATTACATTGTTTTTAGTTCTTCTTCCTAATGCTAATGCTATAGAATTCAATTCTTCTACTCTACCTATTACAGGATCTATTCTTTTCTTTTTAACTTCGCTGTTTAAATTTGTAGTATAAAGACCTAATGCTCTTTTTGCCGCGGATTGATCAACTTCATCTTCATATAAAGATTCCATTTCTGCAGAAACATACTCTTGAAACTTGTCTTTGCTTATTTCAGTCTTCATAATGAAGTAATAAGCCCAACTTTTCTTTTCACTCATCATACTTAGAAATACATCTGTAATATCTATATGACTTCTACCACTAAACAACACCTGTGTAAATGCTCTGTTTAGTATTCTTTCTACACTTGTTGTTTTTTTAGGTTTATATTTTGAAATATTTTCAAGTGTTATAGTTTTTAATTTATTTTTAAGGTATAGTTCTACTTCTGTTTTTAAATCGTCAATATCTGCACCAAACCCTTTAATCATATTTGCAAATTTGTCAGTACATAGCATTGCATATAGTAAATGTTCTACAGTTACGTATTCATGCTTTAACTTTTTAGCATCAACAACTGCTTTATCAAAAACTAATTGTAACTCTTGACTAGGCTCTACCATGTTCTAATTCCTTTAATGCTTTTTTTTGCTTTTTTAAAGCCATATCTAACCTTAATTTACTGACTCTTGCAGGATTAACGAACGTTATACCCTCCAAATGGTCGTATTCATGCAAAAAACATCTTGCATCATAACCACTAAACTCCATTATACACTCTTTTTGTTTGCTGTCAAGGAATTTAACGGTAACCTTTTCTGGTCTTCTGACTTTAATCCATAATTTTGGAAAACTAAGACAACCTTCTACATCTTCAATTTTATTAAGACTTATTTGCTCAATTGTAGGGTCAATTACAGCAAAAGGTTTAGTAATTCCTTTAGTTCTTTTTGGAAATATTGTAAAAACTCTTGCATCTAAACTAACTTGATTTGCCGCCAGGCCGATACCATCACTATTCATCATAATAGATATCATTTCTTGTTCAATTTTTTCAGAATCCAAATTTTCCCAGTCAAAAGGTTTAACTTTTTTGTCTAAAAATTCATTTGGATATTTAATTAGTTCCATATTTTATTCTCTGTAAAAGTTTCAATATTTCCGGGTCGTTTATGTTAGGTATTTCAGCTTGTACAGTCATATAGATATTACCTCTACCTCTTCCGTGTAATTTAGGTAATCCTTGCTCATTAATACTCAATACTGTACCTGGTTGACACCCTTTAGGAATTGAAATAGATAAATTTTTCTTATCTATTGTTTTTATTTCTTTTTTAGTTCCTAATAATAAATCAAATACACTTACTTTTTCTACACAATGTAAATTTGCTCCGTCTCTATGCCATTTTCTATGAGGAGTTACTCTAATTCTAACCATTAAATCTCCTCTATGTACTCCTGCTATAGAATTATCACCAAGAGCGGCAAATTTTATTGTAGTATTAGATTCTATTCCAGCAGGTAATTCAAGATTTACACTTTGTTGTTTTCCATTAGACAATCTATAAGTTGCAATTAAAGATTTACCAGTCATTACATCTTCTAAATCAATTGTAGTTTGAATTGAAATATCTTTATTTCGCATTCTTTGTCTTCGTGCAAAGGGATTATGATGTCCGCCACCGAAGAAATCATTTATTACATCACTAATATCATGAGGGAATCCACCAAAGTCGCCACTAGTATAGGTTCTCGTATAACCTTGTTGTCCTCCAGTTTCGCCGAACTGGTCATACATAGTTCTTTTTTGAGGATCCTTAAGGGTGTCGTATGCTTCGTTAATTTTCTGAAACTGTTGTTCATCTCCACCTCTGTCTGGGTGGTGTTTCATAGCTTTCTTTTTATATGCTTTTTTTAAGTCGTCTGTCGAAGCCCCTCGTTTGACACCTAATATATCATAGTAATCTGCCATAATAGTAATATAACAACTTTTTACCAAAAAGTCAAGTTGTAATTGTATTTAAGTGGATTTTGATATTGTTTTTTTGATTATTTTTTACCGTTTGGAAGTTTTGCACCCGGTTTGCCAACATATAAACCAAAAAATGCCGCGCCAGCACCGACAATAGTTGATATGTACATTGCTTGTGAATTTGTAGGATCAGGTAATTGCATAAACCAAGTTACAGATTTGTAAAAAGCAAAAATATATGCTAACATCACTAATCGAGGAATAACTCTAAACTTATCTAATAAACCTGCTGTTTTATTATACCAAGTAGGTGCTTCTTCTCCAGTATCTGGAACAAGATCACTTTTAGCAAGTTCATATTCTTCAGTTGTTCTTTTAACTTTAATTTTGTCTTTAGAAACTAACATATCTTCTTTTAATTCAGCCATTATTTTATGCCCTCAATCTTAGAATTTCTTTTTCTATGTCCGTTCCATGCAAACCAACCGCCTAGTCTTAATGACCAATATGACAAATAGTTCATAGTATAGAAGCCATTAACTTCAATATTAATGTTTCTGAATAATTTATCCATCCATTTTTGATCTTTAATACCAATAGTTTCTTTTTTATTTTTCTTTAATAGTGTTGCATACTTGTAACCGTAGTCGTGTACAAGTCCACCTACTAATAATACTCCTACTGGAGAGAAAAAAGTTCTTAAGAACTTCGGAATACTTGCACCATCAAATTGGAAACCTTTAGGGATCACATAATCTTCACCATCTATGTGATAGTGCCAGTCTTTTGTAGTAACCCAATTTCTTGTTGATAGTATCCACATTAATATACCTTTAAAAAACCCTATTCCTTTTGTAGATATTTTAAGTGCTTGTAAATGTGGTAATTCAGTGTATGAAAATTTAAGTTTATTTGGTTTTCTTTTATCTAATATGTTTATAAGAAAGCCGATAATGATAAAAGCAATAACTAAAGTCCATTGCCAAAATTTCATTGCAAGTGCTATTATAAATTCCATGTGTTCCTCTATTAATTAACTATGTAGTTATTTATCTGACTTCTTCTTGTCTTCAGGCTCGTAATATTTCTTGTATTCTTCTAAAAGATTGTTTGTTTCTTGCAATTTTTGTCTAATTTGTGCAAAGTTTTTTGCTAATAATTCAAAGTCTTTGTCTGATAGACCAAATAACACAGGATCTAAGCCTTGTTCTTCCATTTTCTTGAATACTTCTTCTGCGTTTGCACTTGTAATGACTATCCATTTAAGTTGTTCAAGTTGTAATGCAGTAGGCATTGGATAATCTAATTTTTCTCTTGGTTTTTCAACTGAGAATATTTTTATTTTCTTTTCTCCACCAATTGAACAACCAGTTAAAAACACTATTAATACTAATGCAATAATTTTACTCATAATGTACGTAACTCGGGTTTGCTAAACTAGGGCATTCCGGATTAATCTCCGATCTTTTTGTTGCTTTTAATTCTTCTTCTGTGTGTTCGGCACCTGATGCTAATTCAACACACCTTTGGGCATTGTTGGCACCTTTGTTTATTATTCTTTCTATAGCTTTTGTTTTTGCTATTGCTAGTTTGCCAACATCTCTTTTTTTCTTATTAAATCTTTTATCTAAATCGTCTAAATCTTTTTTGAAAGTTTGTATTAATACATTTAATTTTTTATTACTTTCCATGATTGCTTCAAAGTCTGCTTTTTGTTGTTCTAAAACTTTGTTCTGTTCTGTAATAGCAGTTTCTAATTGTATTTGATTTGCCTTAAGGATAGCGTTATCTGATCGTAGTTTCATTACGTACATTCCTGCACCCGCAATACTACTGATTATTAGAACTGTAAAAATTAATCTTATACTTCCAAACATATTATTCGCATCTACAATGAGCACATACTATTACTTCGTAAGTTCTGCCATCATAATCGGTCATAGTTTCTTTTAAGACTTCATCACAATGTGCTTTTCGACCACAATTATTACAATATTGCTCTTCTTCCATTATGTATGTATTTATTGATTATTCTGTGAGCCCGTTTTTATAAACAGTTTTGCCATCTTCTTTTACGGCTCTTAAACGTTGCATACGGTTTGATCCACGATTAAAACTAACATGAACCCAACCTGAATCAGGTATTCCTGGGGTGTGAAATTCAAGAATTAATTGGTCGAAGGTGCAATTATCTGAAATCCAATCAGCTACATGGCGATTACCTGTACCAGGACATTCAATATCTGCCGCTTGGCCTTGACAATGTTGTGATTTAAAAGATCCACCAATAGTTTTGTTTAATACTACTCCTCTATATCCAGAATTGATTGCTATTGGACCAAAATGATCTCTAACTGGCTGAAGAACCATCTCACATAATAGTTTAAGATTTTCAGAATGCTCTTCTGTAGGTGTATTATCAATATTTTGACGTATTGCTGTTTGACTTCTTGTGAATTCTTCTAGTGTAAAATTAGTTGATAGTCTCATATTTTTTCTTAAGTACTATACAGAAGTTCTTGTTTTCAAGAACATATTTGTTTCCATATATAGATATATTATAGTCCCCTATATACTTACTCAAGAAAATTATTTCAGGAAATTTATTGAATTCATAGGATTCTTTAATTGATTTTAGTACTTCTTTAGTGTTACCATAATCTATAAATTCAAAAAATAATGGATCATGGCGTCTTTTTTTAAAGATTACTGTTGTGTCTTCTAAAATTATATCATCAACATAGCTATCTTTAAAGAAATTCTTATAATTTTCCATTGGGGCTTCACCTATTGCTGTTTCATATGCAGTAGGATCAAATGGAATAACTTCATCTAAAGTTTTTGCGTCTGCAGAAAGACTTTTGAAGTTTTTATAATATCTAAATTTAAATTCGTTTAAGTTTGTTAATTTTCCAATACCGTCTAATAGTTCTGACACTTGTTTTGCAACTTCATTGTTTCTTTCTAACTCTACAAATACTCTATATTTGCCATCAGCTTGTTCTCCACTGCTTTTGTCAGCATCTAATACAAAAGGATATCCTTTTTCTACAAAATTTACTAAATCTAATGCTGGTTGTTCTCCAAGAACAGAGAAACTAAGAACTACTATATCTTTATCGTCTCCCATTTTTGATTTAAAAGAGTCAATTTCAAATATACTATCAGTAGTAAATTCTAAATCGTTTTTTTGAAGTCCCATTAAAACTCTCCACCAGGTTCTGCAGTAGGTTCTGGTGCTGGTACTGGTTCTGTTGCATCAGCAGGTTCTACTTGTTGTTCTGCAGGTATTTCTTCTGAAGTTGCAGGTTCTTGTGCATATATTTCTTCTTGTTCGTAACCACTATGTATGCTTCGAATTAATTCTTTTGGCATTAAAATTTCTACTAACCAAATAGGTGCTTTGTCTAGCTTACCTTTTTTAGTTCCTGCTCTCATATCCCCTGGTTCTAAAATTTGTCTTGGAACAATAAGTTCATCTTTTTTGAAATATACTTTGCACTCGTAATCTGTAAGTCTTTTACCACCCATTGGATCGGGCATTTGTTTTCTAGGCCACATAAAAGTACATGATACAAAGTGTCTTTTAATTATTGGACCCGCGGCTAACTCACCGTCCTGCCAATTATCATAAACATATAAGTCTAATTCATCAAGTACTCGTTCAAAGTCCTTGAGCACCGTGAAAGCGGTGTCATTATCAAATACATTTTGTACTGCTTTAACTACATCTATTGTATCTTGCATATTAGGTCCCTTTTTTATATTTATCTAATGACTAGTTTCTCCTAATAAGGTGAAAACCGTAAACAGTAGGGCAAGGACCACTGATTTCGCCAGGTTTTAAGTTGTCTACATAAGCAATAAAATCAGGATCCATTTTATTTGCTGGAAATGTTCCTAAATTTCCGTTATTTGCTTTACCACTAGGGCAATCACTATAGATTTTTGCGGCTTGATCAAAGGTATATTTGCCTGTTCTTATTTCCTCACTAATTGCACCAGCTAAAAACAATGCTTCTTCTCTACACATTGTTCTAGTAGAACGTTCTGCTTCTATATGGCTTACTAGTATATGACTTGCTCTATATATTCTACCTGGTACTTCCATTAGTTTCCTTTTTCATCAAAATCATGGTATAATGTATATTTTGCTGTTAATTCTTCACCAGATTTAATATCTCTAATTGTTACAAGGTATTTTACAGGTAATTGATGCCAGTAACCTTTAGTATTTTTACAATTAGGAGTATCTGAATGATTATAAAAGGCACCAAGAGCTGTTCTAATGTAACCATGGGGGAAATTTTTATTTTCTATATGAACTATTCCTAAGACTGTGTCTGCTTCAAAGTCTTTTGTAGCATATAGTCCTAATCCTTGAACATTAGATGGTTTGACGGTAAGGCCGTCTGGCAATGGCTTGTACATTTATATTAATCCTTAATTAAAATATCATTAGTATACCGTATACCACAATTCCAAGTGCTATTGCAACTGCGAGCCATCCGGCAACCGTATAAATTTTATTCATCATTTTCTTTTAAGTATTTCCAACTTATAGGAAAGTATTTACTACACTCGTTAGAGATTTGATTGCAAATGTCTCTTGTTTCTTTTTGCACATCAGGTTTACACCTAAGGTTGCATACTCTAGCAAACGCATACAAGCTACCAGACCAATACCATTCAGTCATCATACTTTGAGGTAAAACCATTCGTGCTTGTTCGGGTGCAACACCCTTATCAATTAATGTATTGTAAAGTATTAAACAACTTTGCATTGTTGTCTCTAAATTATGGTCAACAGTTGCTCCTAAATCAACTGTACCAGCAGAACCTTGTTTAGAATTTATAGGTCGTCCTCTCCAAGTGTCCGGTTTGAATAATTCGGGTGGATAATCTACATAACGTCTACTAACTTCGTTCCATATTAGTCCAACTTGATGTTTAACAAGTTGTCTTGCAACAAATACAGGTGCTTTAATTCTAAATTGTAATGATGCGTGTCCAAACGGGGACCAATGATTATGTTTAGCCAAGAATGCAATTAGTTTTTCGTCTTTATCTTCAAATTGTTCTTTAGTTTTTGCGTAAGAAACTCTGGCGGCATTCACCACTGATAAATCAGTGCCCATTCTATCTATTAATTCTACGTTCATTAGAGATTTTGTAATTTAATCATTGTTGCAGATAAGTTAATTTCGGGATCTGCAACAAATGAATGATCTACTAAACCTTGTTTAATAATTAATATTGCTTTCTCTTGTTTTTGTTCGTCACCAAATAAACTAATATTGTCATATAACCACTTATAAATGTCTTCTATTTCGTCTGGCCTTGCTTGACTACATACTAATTTTCTTGCTTCTGTTATTTTTCCTGCTTTAAACAGTTCAACCATTTGTAATTTGTAATCTAAATCACCTGTATCTGCTTTTTGTGGCTCAATTAACTTTCCTTCTTGTGTATTCATTTGTACAGTATTAATACATTTTCTTAAATCAGGATAAGTTGCTTTTACATAAGTGTCTAATGTGTTAAGATCGGGTGTAACACCTTCTTGCATTAATATTTCTGCCACTCTTGCTGTGAATTCTGTTTGATCAATTCTTTCTATATGAAAACCTTGACATCTTGAATGAAGTGCTGGTATAACTCTATTAGGATAGTTACAAGTTAATATAAATCTTGATGTTGTATGGTATTCTTCCATTACACCACGTAACGCCGCCTGTGCATTTGGACTTAAATAGTCTGCTTCGTCTAGTAATACTACTTTAAACTCACCAAACGGAATCATTTGTACAAAATTAATGATGTTTGTTCTTACTTCGTCTACGGAATTTGTTCTACTTGCATTTATTTCTAATACGTCAAGGTCATTAACTTGTAATTCGTTTAAAAGAACTTTTGCAAGTGTTGTTTTACCGATACCAGCAGTACCTGAAAACAAAAGATGTGGAATAGTCTTTTCTTTTAACCATTGAAGGACCTGTTTTCTTTGATGATCATCTCTAAATACATATTCATCAACTTTTTTAGGTCTATATTTTTCTACCCATAGTTCTTGCATTTAATCAATATTTAAATTTCTATATTCTTGGCCTATACCTGATAAAATTAGTATAACATATAACACCACCCAATACCAACCAGTAATTATACCAGTTAAATGGAGTACCATTAATGTTATTCCTGTTAGACCTGTTGTGTTAATTCCGGATTTTTTGGCTTCTGGTAATCTCATATACGTAGTATATGATAAAGAACGATTTTAGTCAAGTGATTTGTTATTCTAATAGGTCGCCGCCGGGGCTATATTTTAATCTGGCTTGATACCAATCTTTTGGTTTGTAATTTCCAGTCATCATTACTGCTTTGGCTTCTACAATTCGGAGTACCGTTTCTTTTCCGTTTTCATCTGCAAAACTGAAACCTCTTGACCATCGTCCGTGTTCGACTAAGATCCAGTCTCCTTTTTTGTATGTGTCTTTATTTTTGTGACCTTTAGAAACTACTTTACACCATCTAGGTTTAATACCTCTAGTGTGTCCATCGTCACTTCCGATAATAAGTCCACCTTTGGTTTTTGATTCGCCAAATTCCATGTCAGAAACTAAAACTCTGTCATGGATAGGTGTTATATTGCCTTTAATGAAATATTTTAATTTTGGAGGCTCGAACATTAGTATTAGTTAATGTTATTTTTTTACAAAATTGCCGTCTGCGTCTTCTACCCACTCGTCTTCTTTTTGTACGACTGGTTCTTCTGCTTTTTTAACTTCTTTTTTTGGCTCTTCTGCAGGTGCTTTTACTTTAATATTAGAAACCTTTTGAGGATGGTCTCTATAGTAATCTTCTAATACTTCTTCTCTTTTCTTAACAATTTTTCCACCTGGGCCTAATTCATCACCACGTGCATTTACACGAGCATTGCCTACCGCAGGAGTAAGTTCGTTTCTTTTTCTCAAAAGATCCATATCAACCTGTTTACCTTGCATTGTTTTGTAAACTTTTTGTCCTGTTTGTCTTACTGCCATTTTATTCTCCTAGTATATTATATATGTATTTAGCGAAGGAACTCTCGCCAGTTTAGATTATATTGTAATGAGTCTATTTTATGGACACCTAATAAGAACAATACGTAACTAGCAACCGAACTTCCACGTCCTACACCCCATATAATATTGTTTTCTTTCATAAAATTAACAAGATAATGTAAAAATCTTAATAGATTTATATAACCCATTTCTTTAAATGCTTCTAATTCTTCTTTTACTCTATTAATGCTATTTTGGTTATCTGGACATATGCTACGAACGTATGTTTCAATGTCAAAACTCTTATAACTGTTTGGCATGAACCATTCATTTTGTAAAAGTTTATCAAAAGATTTTAAATCAATGTCTAATGATTTATAAAATTTAAGTTGTTGACCTGTACCTGTTAATTCAACGGATTTATTAAATTTTTTTGTTTCATCATTGTCATCTGCTAATACATTAAACAATAAATCTTCCTTACCTTTATAGATAAGGTCCATTAAGTCATCGGTACCATATTTTGGTAACCCTAATTTATCAATTTGCATTTATTATTATTTTAATCTACATTGATAAGATTGTCAAGATCTTTTCCTTGGTCTTTAGCCAATTTATTAGCTTCTTTGGCTAATCTTGCTCTTAATTCTTCTTGATAATCTGTTATAAAGAAATTAAGTTGATTTCTTAGGTGGGGATTTCTTGCTTTGAAAAACTTACTTCTAAGTTCCATTAATTTTTGTTCTAATTGTGCTGTAGAAAATTGTGAAAGGTCGTCGTTTAACGGATGTAAATTGTTTACTTGTGGCATTACGTAAATGTTCCAAGATATCTAGCAAATACTGTGACACCTTGGTCATACGTCCAAAATTCAACAACCATCATATTGGAATTACTTGTAACATTAAAAGGTGAAGGCATATTACCATCCGCTTTAATAGATCCACCACTTGCCGCCCAAGTTAACGCACGAGTTGAACCATCACTTACTACTGATACTACAAGACTTTGTAATACATTTGTTTGAGTGGCCCAATCTGCTAAAGTTAATGTAAGATCAGCACCTATATTAAATGTTTGAAAATTACCGTTAGTTAAACTAACATTTTGTCCGCTTGTTATAGCTCCACCGTCAAAATGTTTTGTATAATTACCTTTAAATGTTGCACCAGTAATTACGTTACCTGAAAAGTTATTTTCTACATTTAATTTTGCAGTATTTGTTTGCAAAGTTTCAATTTCTGATTTAGCCGCAGTAAAATTATTCTTACTTACATTGAAATTGTCTCTAAATCCTTGGCTGTTATTGTCTTGTCCAGCTACTGGAAACGTTGCATCTATGCTAGTTGTGTCTATATTACTTGCCATATCTTATATCCTACAATTATTTATCTTATATGTTGTACTGATAATCAGGAAAGAGTACATATTGTTCTTGTGCTACTCCTGTTGTACTATCTATTATATACCTATCTATTTCAAAGTCAATGGTTTTGAAATCAAAACCACTATTTTTAATAGCCAAAGCTATTGTGGTACCAGATCCGGGTGTACAATAACATAAAGGTATAGCAGTTACAAAGCCTAAATGCTGAACTGTACCTGTTTGAGCAGTTCTCATCCAAAGAGGTAAAAATCCAGGTGCTGATGTTCCAATTCCTGCTATATTATCTCGCATATTTGTTGTATTAGCAATAAATCTATTCTCATCAGAAGAGTCTGTTTTTAGAATGCTGGTATCTACTTTTATAACACCACCTTTAGGTCTAAATCTAAAAGGATCTGCTTTATTGTAAACTACTGATCCAACATTTGCTACAGTACTACCGTCTACTAACGTAACTGTAAGAGTACCAGCAGTTAAATCTAAGAAAAGTCGTCCTTCTCTTGCATAAATTTGTAAATCTTCCCCAATAGCTTGAGTAGAGACCTGCGAATTATTTTGTAGAAATATTGTATATGTAGAACCCCCTACATTTAATTTTGTAGTGTCATCTGTAACTTCAATTTGTGTTTGATTCACTTTAAATTTTTGAGTATTTGCCATTTTGAAACTTTTTGCTACTTTAGTTCCTTTATTATCTTGAGGATCTACAACATCTACATATACAACTTCATATGCTACAGTATTTGTTCCTTCATATTTTGCTTCAGCAATTTTTACATCACCTAATTTGTATTTTTTTCTTTTATGATTTGATGCAGTTGCAGAAACGTAATGAGCAATTGATTTTTGTTCTATTCCTGCATACATTAACATTTTTAGTTTCTTTTGTACACCAAATGTAGGGTCAGTTTCTCTATAAATGTATTGCGGATCAAATATATTAGGATCTGATATAAATGTTCTAAATGAATCTCTTGATGTTAAATTAAGTAATGGTTGAACATACAAATTACTGTATAATGTAGTTCCTTGAACTTTAACTGATATTGAAAATGTTTTAGGCACTGCACTAAATCCATATCTGTCTCTAGCAGTTACCGTAAATGTAAATTTTCTATCTATTGAAGTTAATTCACCATCAAAAGTTAAACCATTTTCAAAGAAAGTTAAACCGGCAATAGTTCCATCACCATATTGATTAACTTTACCTATGATTTCACCATTAATTGTTAATGTAAGTCCTGGTGGCAATGTGCCATCTGTTAAAAAATATTTCATTTTAGCATCAGGAACAGTACTTGTAGCTTCTATTTTAAATGTACTAGTGTAACTTGCGTTAATAGATCCTAAATCAGTATCAGTTTTCCAAGATATTGTACTATCAACTTCTCCTAAAATTTTAACTGTAAATGTTTTAGTTGCTTTAGGTAATGTAACAACACTTTGAGAAGGAGTTACAATAAATTGTTTAAATGTAGTAGCTCCTTTAAATGCACCAACACTAATATTTTCACTATCTACAAAACTTCTAGTAAGATTTACATTAAGAATTAATTTATCTATTGCAGTAGCATTTGTAATTCCTTGATCTGCAGGTTCTCCTTCATTTAATACTGTTTGAACATTTTCAATTTTATATTCTTCAGTTGCACTAAATTTTAAAATTTTTCCAATGTATCTATTTTTATCTGCTCTATTATAAATGAAAATTTCATTAGCCGCTCTATTAATTAATGTAGGATTTGTTTTAAATGTAGATGCTTGATAAACTGTACCTGTAAAAACTTTTAAATCTGTTCCAATTAAACTTTTATCAAGTTGTAATACATCATATTTGTCATTATCATCATCATATCCTAATATTTTATAATTATTATTATTAACAACAATTTCTTGATTTTTTAATTCTTCTAAATCTGATATACCATCTGCTGTTCCTAATGGTAATTTTGCTACTTTTAAATTTGCAGTTCCTTGCATTTGGTCTTCATAAGGATTTATTGAAACTGCTACCAATGAAGATTGTAAATCATATCTAGTTGCTGATACTGTAAATTTGTATTCTTTAGTAATTGCAGGTTGATAAGGTACTCGACCTGTTATTTCTCCTGTTAAAGCATCTATAGACATTCCTGTAGGTAATGTACTAAGACTACCATCATCATTTTTAGATTCTAATATATAAGATACTGTACCTGGTACTGTATTTGGGTCATATAATTCTAAGAAAATAGTTACGTAATTATTTGCTCTTTTAAAACCGAGATCTGATGGTGTTAACCATTGTGGCTCTCTAAGATATGTTCCATCTGAAGTAAAAACTCCAGAACCAACTTGCATAATAGTATTATCTGCTCTAAGGAAGTCATCACCTACTACAAAAATTTGAAATGTTCTACTTTGAATAGTATCACCGTCAGTCGCATTTACTTTAAATTCATAATATCTATTAAGTTTTCTTGCTGATCTTATTTTATTATTTTCATTAAAGAATGCGTAATTTTGTTGAATATCAAAATAATAACTGCTTGACGGATATGCTCCTACGCTACCAAAGTCAAATGGGTAAGATGCATAATTGTTTGAATCATAAAAACCTGTTCCTGACTGAATATCTAAAGCTAGTATAGGATCAATTATTCCAGTTAATTTTCCACTGTCACTTAATGTAACTCCTGGTGGTAAATTTCCTCCATCACTAGGAATATAATATTTTAATGTGTCGCCTGCACTTAAATCAGCGTCAGTAACTGATAATTGATAACTTATATAAGAACTATCTAATATAAAAAGTTGATCATTTGCTCCAATTTTTAAAGTTCCTTCAGGTGTAATCCAAACAGGTGCATCTGGACCTTGTACGTTAACTGTAAAAGTTCTATCTTCTATGATTGGATCAGGTAAAGATGTTGTAGCTCTTAAAACAAATTTATATTCTGTATTTCTTGGTACTTCAAAAAATGTACCTGTAATTGTATTATTAGTTAATCTTGTTCCTGCTGGTAAAGTTCCTGCAATTAGCATAGTGAAAGGAGAACCTACTACTGGTAGGTTTATAGTTGTTGGAACCTTTTCTTGATAAGTTCCTAAATTATGACCGGTTGTGACGCTCCATAATGACATACGATTATTATCCTTTTTTAATATTTATCGTAAGAACAATTATGCTATACTGCCTAAATCTACGTTTGTTGCGTGTGGTGTAGCTGTAGAACCCATATCAAGTGGTTTTAAACTTTCAAACCATTGCATTAAGTTACTAACAGCAGTAGGAAGAATTCCACCTAGATCAAAACCTACAACAGAGTCAATATTACCAACATCTATACCTTTTACAAGTCCATCTACGTTTTGAACTGTTAAAGTACCTAGATTAGTAATATTATTTCCTGCCGCGTCTAAGTTTCCACCTAAGGATGGTGCTATTTCTCTAATTAATTGTGAATTTATTGTTACATCAGTACCAACTCCTGATGTTTGTGTTGATCCTGTACCTAAAAATCTAGCTAATCCAGTACTTCCTATTGGGTTAAGACTTCCTGAATCGGTTACAACTTGAATACTAACAATTCCTGATGAAGTTATAGTAATTTGATTGGCATCAGAACTAAAACTAACGTTTGGTCCTGCTTTAAGACTTTTAAATTTTAAATCAAAGTCTGTTACTGTAGAAAATAAACCTTTAGTAGTGGCATCATCGGCTAATAAATTAGATGCGGTAGTTTTTTCAGGGTTTCTAGCATCTAAATCAGTAAAATTATTATTAACTTTAATAAATGCTTCTCTTAAATCGTCACCTGTACCATCATTTGCTAAAGTACCTACGTTTATTGATGTAACTGCCATTTTTATCTCCTACTGATATTTATCACGTTAACCATAACTGAAAGGTGTACGACCAGCCATTGGAAAATAAGCAACTTTTTGTGATGCACCTAAAATTGATTTACTATTGGACCAATCAGTGCTACTATTTGATGAATATATAGTATCTGTAGCATTATCTCTTACATAATCAAAAACTTGCTTTGGTGTCCAATCTGGATGTGCTTGTAATATACAAGCGGCAATACCAGCCATTTGAGGCGCCGCCATAGATGTTCCATTAAATCTTCTTTGTCTGTAACTATTATTTGGATTGTATGAACTATTACCACCACCATCATTTGTATTTGACATAGCACTCATAATATTAGTACCTGCAGTCCATACATTAACTCCTGGGCCTCGACAACTATAAGATGATGTTTTATCATATGTTGAATTTTCTGATGAGGCATCTAGAGATCCAACATAAAATATAGGAGCTGAATCGTTATGATCAGTAACTGGTCCTCGATGAGGATAAACGGGTATTACTACTCCATTTGTTCCTGGTCCTGGATAGTAAAAGTGAAGTTCATTATCATAATCAGGACCTGATGGTAGATCACAATAACTACTGGCGTTTCCTGCTGATTTGGTAATAACAATTCCTGCATCAGCCATTGCTTCCATTTCAGCTCTTGTAGAACTAGCCATACTAGAAAAACCTTTAATAGTAGATCCACTGGATGGATTCATTCCATAACTTTCCATTGCTAAAAGAGTTGATTGCACATAACTAGTTCCTCTATATTTACAACCATAAACATTACCATAACCATAAACATAGTTAGGATTACTAGAAACAACAACGTAATATGTTACTCCAAAACTCATATTAACAACAGTAGGTCTTCCTGTATATGCGGAATCATTAGGATCATTTTTCTTATTATGCCATAGTCTAACTAAATCGTATGCACTATCACCATTTCCATTAGCATCACTTAAAGATACTCCACCACCTACACCTATATTAACTTTTAAATGATAGATGTCTGCATTTTTGGCCCACCCAAAGGTTTTTCCTGCAACTGTACCTGAAGTATGTGTACCATGTCCGTCTGTGTCTTGATATTGAGTTCCTGGCCACGTACCACCTACTCCTGCGGCAGTAAACCAGTTAATTTCTTTTACACGAGAAACTCCGTTTTCATCTTCAAATTCAGGATGATTTTTTTCTATTCCTGTATCCATTATAACTACATCAACACCAGTACCATCTAAAACATAATCATAATCTCCACCTGGATCTGATTGACTTACTCCAAAATTATTAGTTTTAGAACAATGTCTTAATAATCCCCAATTTTGTTGATCACCGGTGTTTGAATTATCTTTACTAAAATTTCCACCTCTATATTTGTCTTTAGAATATGGAATATCATATTTTTGTTCTATAGACTCTACTCTTGGATCTTTTGATAATTTTTTAGCTTCATCATCTGTTAAATTATAATGTGTAAGTCTAGGATTTTTTGCTCTTATTTTAACTGTAGTTACAATTCTATCTGGAACTATATTTGAATCTATTGAACTGTCTGCAGAAGTATCTCTAGTAAGATCATTATGAATATCTTCCCAGTTGGCATTTCTTTTGTTTATGACGATATATTCTTTTTTTGTAGAATCGTTAGTTAACGGTGAAGGAACATTGTTACTTTTATGTTCTATTGGTTGCATTAGACAGCTCCGTTATCGCTTACATATCTCCAATTTGATCCATCGTAGTATGCTGGTTTATAACTATTATCTGATACAGCAACCATTGTTCCAGCACTTGCAGTGAAAGTCGCTAATTGAGCCGCAGTTTTTCCAAGTAATTTTATTGGAGCATCTAGTATAACTTCACTAACTGGATCTAATGTGATAGTTGTTGGAGATGAAATTGTATATGTTCCTGCTAATGAAGAAGGTGCTGAAATAGTAGCTGTTTCTACACTATCAGTAATAATATTTTTAGCGGATAATGTATTAGTTCCTGAATCCCATGTTAAATCACTATCTCCAGCAAAAGCACCAGCATCATTATATTGAAGTTCTGTTGTATTACCACCTGGAGTACCTCCACCACTAGCTGTTGAAGTAATTGTAATTTCATCTGAACCTGAATCAGTTGTAATAGATATATTTGAACCTGCAACAAAAGTTAATGTGTCTGTTGATGAATCAGATACTACATTTGATTGTCCTGATACTGCAATAGTTGTAAAAGCATTTTGAACTACATTAGGAGATGTGTTTGTAATAGTTAAAGTGTCTCCTGCTATTGTTGTACCTACACCAGTACCACCTGATATTGTTAAAGTGTCTGTTGTAGTGTTTGCCGCTGTCGTTCCAGTATCAGCTGAAAAATTTTCCCATAAATTTTGAGTTACATTAGGTGAATCATTTGTAATAGTTAAAACATCTCCTGCTACAGCCGTTGATATACCAGTACCTCCAGCAATTGATATACTATCTGTTGTAGTGTTTGCAGTTGTAGTTCCTGTATCACCTGTTATAGTTGCCCATATATTTTGATCAACATTAGGAGCAGTATTAGTAAAAGTTATTGCATCAATACCGGCATCGGTAGTTATTTCTATACCAGCTCCAGCTCCAAAACCTACAGAGTCAGCATTAGAATCAGCAACTACACTAGTTTGTCCTGAAACTACTATTGTTGTAAATGCGTCTTGAACTATGTTTGGTGCAGAGTTTGTAACAGTTAAAGTGTCAGTAGCTGAATCAGTTGCTAGTGTTATTCCTGTGCCTGCTACTACAGTTAAAGTATCAGCTGTAGAATCTGCTGTTATTGTATTTTGTCCATTTACTACAATTGATTGAAATACATTTTGTGAACCTGATCCTGTGTAATTAATAGTTAAAAGATCATTTACAATAGATGTACTAATATCTGTTCCACCAACAATTCCTAAAGTATCAGTTGTAGAGTCTGCAGTAGTTGATCCTGTGTCACCAGATACCGTTTCCCATAAGTTTGGAGACGTACCACTATTTGTAATTGTTATTGTATCAGTAGGAGCATCAGTTGTTAATGTTATTCCTGTACCTGCAACTAAAGTTAATGTATCGCTTAAAGATTCTGCAACGACAGTAGTTTGTCCTGCAACTGCAACTGCACCAAAGTCATTTTGTGCACCTGCTTGTCCACCTGTGTATTCAACTGTTAAAGTATTACCACTCATTGAAGTAGTAATAGATGTACCACCTTCTATAGCTAAAACATCAGTAGCAAGAGTGGCTGTATAAGAACCTGTATCTCCTGTAACTTGTTCAAATAAATTTTGAGGAGTAGGTTGAGTAGAATTAATTGTAATACTATCTCCTACTGCATCAGTTGTTAAAGTAACATTTGATCCTGCTACAAAAGTTAAAGTATCTGAATTAGCATCTGCTTCAACATCTGTTTGTCCTGATACTGCAATAGTTTTAAACACATTAGGTATTGTTGCAGTATTTGAAATAGTTATTGTTTCTGAGTCAGGTTGAGTTATACCAATACCCGATCCTGCTGAAAATTTAACGTCTTCTGTGTAAGCACTAGAATTTGTTAATCTTAAAACAACATTACTACTACCATCTGTTGCCGCTCCAACAGAATAAGTTGTATTTGTATCAGTTCCGGTAAATGTTAATTCATTTGAAGTTCTAGTTATAGCAATATTACTTCCTTCTTTAAGTGTAATATCTTGAATAGCTTGTCCTGAACCTGTTAATCGAAGTAATTTTTCAGTTGCATCAGTTCCGTCACCTGCTGAAAATGTATATGTAGTATCTGTAAGTGGTACCCAGTTAGTACCATCATTTAATTCAAATTGGTTATTATTAAATCTAATTGATTCTGTTCCTGTTATAGTAACTGTAGTAGTACCTGTTACATCAGCAGTTGCAGTAGTAATATTACCTGCTCCAGCAATTTTTAATGTATTGTCTGGTAACATAACAGACGTAGCACTATCGTCACCTGCTACCATCCAATGACCGCCACCTCCAGTACTAACATAAGTTGTACCACCGCCACCTTGTCCAAGTAAACTTTGTGTATCTGTTAAATCACTAATATCTGCTGGTATAGTAGGTTTGTTTGAAAGATCCGCATAAGATCCAGTAAAAATATTTGAACCTAAACTTACACTCGTGGCTGTTATATTATTAACACCAATTAATGAAGAATTAGCTAAATCTAAATTATCGCCTATTGGCAATTCTTTTATTTTATTGCCATCCGATGTATCTACTACTAGTGGTATCCTATTTGCCATATTACTGTTTCACCTTTACTGTTCCGCTATCGTTCCATAATTGTCCAACTGCCAATCCTGCATCTGATGTAGGTAAATTTGACAACGTAACTGTTGAAGTTGTTTTTAATGTAGTAGTTTCAACTGGTCCAACAACTTTTCCATTAACTGCATCAATCATAACTGATGAGTCATCAGCAAATACAGAACCTTTAAAGTCTGTAACTAATGAGCCACCTTCTAATGCAATTATTCTAGTGTATGCGTCAGTAAAATTGTCGTTTACTTTTGTAAACGCCGTTCTTAACGGATCGCCATCACCTTTGTTTGCACTTGTACCTACATTTATAATTTGTTGTGCCATTATACTCTACCTACTACCATTTCTATTAAACCATTATTTGGATCCATATGGTCTTCTAATGCTTTACCTAATACTGTTCCAACTCTAGGATCAGGACTAGATGAAGCGTGTCCTCTAATACTACTTGTTACTAACATATCACCTTTTCTACACATTCCAGCAATTTTAACTTTAACTCTACCTTGTAAAGCAATTGGTGTTCCACCTTCTTGTGCTGAATTCATTAAGTATGCTGGTTTGTCTGAAACAACTCCAGCTACTCTTGTATCTTCAGATAATTGCGTAGTTGTAACTTCTTTATCTCCACCAAATATTACTACTGTACCCATGTCATAATTTTCATCTGCTGTATAATTTTCTGCCAAGTCAGCGTATTGGGCCTTTGTTGCTGTTCCATCAAATACATTTGCATATACCGTATTATATTTTCTTTGTGAGTCACCAATATTATATGTCATATTGGAATTACCAGGAACAAAACCTTGTGTTGTAACTAATACTGGAACTTCTCCATCAGCTACAAGTGCCACTCTTCCTTCTGCACTATCATCAAAGTCTGCCACATATGCATTACTTTGACCAATACCTATTCCTGTTGGATTAGCACTTTTTCCTGCAGATTCAATAAATTTAACATACATATGATCCACTGCAAGAGCTCCATCACTAGCACCTTGAGAATTACTTGCTGATGCATCTGCACCACCTATATCTAATCTTCTTCCAGGAATTGAAGCAATTGTATTATCCTGTGTACTTCCTATACCTGTAATAAAATCTATTCCACCAGGAGTTGTTATATTAAGTGTAGATGCGGAACTATCTAATGCAAGATTACCATCTATTTTTAATCCTGCTAAATCTGTTACACCAGTTGTATCTGTTTTAACTATACTATTAACTTCTCCTGTTTTTGTAACGTTAGTAACTTTGTAAACACCAGCACTTGCTTTTATAAGTGCTTCACCGGGATCACTAGCGGCATCTAATTCTGTAGTAAAGTCAGCATCAACTACTGCTCCACCTTGAGAAATTATATCTGAAAAAGTAACTGCACTTACGTCACCAGTACCTGAATCAGTTCGTCCATATGCTTGGTATTGATCTAATTGAGGTAAATCAGCAAAGTCTATACCTGAAGAAGATAATTCAACCCAACCATTAGTAACTGTAAAGTCACCTGAATCAAAACTTGCAAGTCCTAAATCTGCTTGACTAATTCCTGTAGCATCTGCTCTTGAAGTTGCGGCATTCATATTCAACTTACTTTGAGCTATTGCGGCATCTGATTTAATATCTGCATTAACAATTACATTTGATGCAATATTAAATGTAAGTTCAGTTTGTGTTGCAGTTCTATTTGCAGTCATTTCTACATCTGAAGCTGTAACAACTGCATTACCCATTTCATTTATTGCAGTATCTATAACTTGAGCAGTAACTCCGCCGCCAGTATCAATTGTATCTGCTGTAGTAAATTGTGTAGGACTAGATGTCCATGTGTAAGTAATTCTTGTGGCATTAACCGCTCCAGGTAATACAAGATTTTCTAAATCTACAATTGTTCCTGTTGCACCAGTTACTGATCCTGTAAAAGTATCACTAATTGCAAAATTTCCACCAACTGCTGGTGCAGTATACATTCTGTATTTGCCATTGAATATTAAAAGTTGTGCTTCAGCTAAATTTCCAATATTAACGTTTCTAATATTTTCTATTTGATCTGTTTCGTATATAATATTATCTACATAACTTTTTGTAGTTGCATCTTGATCCGCAGTCGGATCTGCTAAACCTGTTAATTTAAATCCACCAACTGCCATGTGATTTGTAAATGGAATAGAACCGTCTCTAGCAATAGCACCTGCTCCAATTGGATTACCTACTAAAGTATTTGCATGGTCAAAACCTAATCTTCTATTAACATATTCTCTAACAGCTGATTCTGTTGGTACACTATCAGTAGAATTGTCTACCATTGAACCATCTGTACTAAATTCTGCTACAACAACACCTCTTTTAAATCCTATACCATCTAAATTACTAATTGCAATTGCCGCCGCAAATGAAACTGTTCCTGTTGCTTGATCAACTGTGAAATATTTTCCTACTCTAAAGAAACCATCTTGGTCAGTACTAACATAGTAAACTCTACCTTTTAATTTTTCAACAGTTTCATTAGTTTGAGATGACGCCGTTGTTGCATCACCATAAATTACATTAGGGAAGTTTGTAGTATTAAAACCACCTGTTCCAATATCTAAGAAATCATGATTTGATGCTCTTGCTGTTGAAACAAATACAGTAATTGAAGCTGGTTCAGTAGATGTTAAACCAACTCTAAATGTTGGAGACCCAGAACTTCCAGTGTATCCTGTCATTGGACTATGAATTCCTGCGCCTATTGGAGTAGGATTAATATTTGATACATCTGTAATTTCTACTGTAGCATATGTTGTTCTATCTACGTAATTTGCAACTTTGTGAGTTTTACCATCCCAACCAAATGTCATATCGCCATTGTTTAATCTTGTAATATCTCCTGCTTCTGGAATTTTGTTAATTGCAATTACAACGTCACCAACTGTATGACCCATTGTTGTTCCTGAACCAGCATGAGTATTATTTTGTGCTTCAGTTTCGTTAAGAGTCATCTTAACATAATCGTAAACGTCATCAAAAGCAATTAAGGCAGTATTAGCCGGTAAAGCCGCACCAACTGGATTTGATGTTGAATAAGAAATACTTCTGTAAGTTATAGTACTTGTTTCATCAAATACTACAGCAGTTGTTGGTTTAGAAGGTGCTGTATTATTAACATCACTAAAGACGAATTGAGAATTTGCTCTAATTGTTAATGTTTGATCATCTGCAAGAGCGGCTTTTAATCCTGTTGTAGATGTTTCGTTTTTACCACTTGTTCCTAAATTAATTTTGTAAATTGTTGAATCTCTAGTACTTGCTGGAGCAACTTCGGCAGATGCTTCTACAGTTGTAACTTCATATCTTGTAACACCTATTGCGCCACCGTGATCTATTTCTACTTCTGAATTATTAGTAACAACAGTATCTAAATCATAAACATAAATTGATAATGCTCCACTAGGATGAGTTAAATTTACTCCGTCATCGCGAACTAATGCCGCTTGAACCATATCTTTTGTTAATGTTATAGGATCAATTGCTTCGTTTGGATCACTACCTGCTGAAACAATTCCGTATGTTCCGTGACAACAAGAACCGTTTAATGATCTAATTTTTCCACCGCTGTTGGCAAAGTATGCCGTTTCGCAAAAATAAGTGAAACAGGATACTAATTCTGTTAATGCACTATTATTAACAACAAAGCCATAACCTAAATCATTTACTTGAGTAAATGCGTGTGCTAAAGCTGATCTATTACCTGCTGTTTGTATATCAATACTAAAAGGTGTTGCTTCAGAAAATCCATTACCGTCATTAGAAGAACTATCAAGAAGTAATTGAGCTGTTCCATTTGGTCCATCATAACTTTTTATTGCATTAATTTGATATCTATTACCTGCAATATAAAAAGGACAAGGTGTTTGAGGTTTTCTAATTCTTAAACCTGTTCCTGCATCACTTGTTACGTCTAATGTAAATGCATTAACCACGTTAGTTACTTTTGTAGGTAAATTACCTGCGAATGCATCAATATACATTCCACCGCTAAATGTTTTAGCATTTTTAGATGCAGAATAACAAGCCGCGTCAAATGTATAAGGTGATTTAGTATAAACTGCTCCTTCAGGATCTAATACTTGAGAGAAGCCTCCATGATTTTGAAATGTTATATTTTTTATAATACTAGAATTGTTTACTAAAAGAACATCTAGGTCTTTATTGTTTTTAGGAGTACTAGCAGAATTTGTCGAATCTGACAAATAATGATAACCATAATTTTGTGTTGCAATTGTTAAACCATCAAATGTTGTATCTCTATAAAAATACATTCGTACCCAAGGAGATTCCGATACTCTGTCTCTTGGTCTAATAATAACTCTTCTAAATTCATCTCCTTGTAAGGAAACGTTTTCAGGTAATTTGATTGGATAATCTTCATAATATACACCTGATTCAACTTTAATTGCTATGTGCTTATCTCTAATTGGTTGAGCAAATTCCATTTCTTCACTAATGGAGAACATTTTAGGTTCTAGTAAATCAACTTCAATTGTATCTGCTGATGCACCTGCAGTTACAGAAACCACTCTACCTATTGCTTTAGAAGTTTTACCTCTAACAATTTTTCCAGCAATTAAATCTGGCTGACTTAACTGATTGGCATCTAATCTTCCTGTGCTACCATTATTAAGTGTAAGACTAATTGTACTACCATCAACAAGAGCTGGAGCCGTGCTTAATCCATTAGTAATAATACCTTCTATAATTGTAAATTTTGCTTGAGCAGATGCTAATCCATTTGCATCTACTGTTTGTCCATTATCAATTGTTTGTCCGTAATTTGTTTGATATAAAGTTCCTGGTGCTGTATTTGTTAAAACATTGTTTGTTATTGTTTTAGCATAACCAATTGCCGCCAATGTATGAGCTTTTTGTGTAGTGATTGCATATAATCCACTATTACTATTATAAAATCTTTCACCACATTGTACAGATTGATAATTTGAATTTAAACCGTTTAGTATATCTATAACTAAACCATCAAGCATATAACCTAAATCTCTAATACATAAATTTCTAAAGTTTGTGTGAGTTGGATATTGACTTTCTGTATAAGCAATTGCTTCTTGAATTATAAATTGTCTATTAGCTTCAACTAATATTTTTACTGCTGTATAACCACTACTGTTTGTTACACCTTGAGTTAATACTGTAGAATTATTTGCTCCACTATTATATGTAAGAGTTTGTACCCAAGGACCTGGTTCAAACGGAGCAGTTTTCATTATTTCTTCTGCTCTCTTACAAGCCGCACCTACAGTAGCATAAGCATAACTAGAAGATCTTCCCCATCTGTCTTGAGGTATTCCAGTCATTGAATCATCACCGCTAGTGTTTACATATATGTTACTTTTAGAATGTTCTGCCGCTTCATCTACATAAAATTTTGTTGCCGCTTGTAAATCACCATCTCTAACAGCGTCTTGAATTTTAGGTACTACACTTAAACCATTTGTAGTAATATCAACAATAGTTGCAACTAGCGAAGTTATTTTTGTAGTAGCACCTGCTTCTGCAGTTTTAGTTTTATAAACCTGAGTTGTAACTACTGGACTTTGATTTGTTGAAAGTGCAACTTGTGGTAAAATATTTGTATTAATAAAATCTCTTAATTTATTATTAACTGCTGTTGCGTATGCAATTTCTCCACTACCTAATTGAGATGAAGCACCTTCCCAATAATATTTTGAAGTTCTTATACTTTCTGAATTACCACCATATCTTATATCATGTGCTAACGCATCAATATTAAATTTTGTATCTCTTTCGCATTTTTCGTGACGTGTTGCATTATGAATTCCTGGATTGTTAGCATCAAACCAAGACATTACTTCATCTGCTAAAAATTCTTTATTTGCTTCTATTAAAGTTGCCGCGTCTGGATATAATGCTCCTAGACCTGCCATTGCTCCTGGGTGGTCGTGTAAATTAAGAGCACCTGCCATACTGTCACCTTGTCTACGGACAACAGATTTTCTAGGAAGTGCTTCTGAACTTAACCAATTTCCATATAAAGCAGTATCTAATTCAGCATCAGTTATGGTTTGAGTACCTGTACCTCCACTAGCTACAATTTTAACTCTTGTACCATCATTATCATTTGTTGCTTCTGCTTGGCTGGCGTGTAATGAAAGAGTACTTCCATCTACATATCTAATATAATAAATTGTTCCTGATGTTAAATTTACTGCATCATTTCCTGTTGAATTATAAATGAAAGCTAATCCATTAGATCCTGCGTCAAAACCATGACTAGCTATTGTAAGGTCACCACTATTATAAGCAGTAATTGTTAATGTATATTCTGTAGTATCTGCGGGTTCTGATCTAACTCTTAATTGGCCTGATGCTCCACTAGGGCCTCCTGAAACTTTTAAATATCTTTGGTCGGCATATTGTTTTGTAATTACAAGATCATCTATAGTAATATTTGAACCATGTGTTGTATTATAATCTGTTACTGCCGCATCTGTTACTTTTACATTACCTATTGCGAAATCATTTCCATTTAGTGGTCCACCTAAAGATGGTTGAGTGTCTGAGGCAACTGTTGCACCTGTACTGTTTAAAATAATTTTAGTTGCATCACTGACTGTATCGATAGCCATTCCTGTACCACCAGTAAGCTGTCTCATTTCGATAGCATTGCCGGCATCATTTGTTATTGGAATGTGTTTGGAACCTCCAAGTGTATCAGGAGTATCACTTAATGATGTAAATGTTACTTGACCACCTTGTCCGAATACTGCATATAGTTCTGTAAAGTTTTCATTCGATTTACGAAATGCGTCTCTTATCGCATCACCCGTACCATCGTTACCTTCTATACCTATATTAATAATCTGTTTAGCCATTTACCTTATCCATATCAAAAGTTATAGATTCTCCACAACCACATGACGATTTAACTTTTGGACTTGTAATATCAAAATGTGAACCCCATACTTCTGATACAAAATTTAATTCTGATCCAAGTAAAAACATTATACTTGTTGAATCTACTAATAATTTTCCACCAGTAAATTCAATTAATTCGTCACGCTTGTCAATTTCGTTCTTTTCTGCAAAACCCCAGTCATAGGAAAAACCAGCACATCCGCCGCCTTTAATTCCTAATTTTACTGCATACTTGTTGTTCTTTGAACAAAGTTCTTTAATTTTCTGTTCTGCAGATTCAGTAAGTGTTAATATCGCCATCTTTTATGTTTCCTGTTAACGTTATTTATGGCAAATTCATTAATCCTAATGTAAATAATAACATATGTTTATTAGTGAAGAAAAAATAGTGACTTGGGCGGAAAGAACAAGTAAATTAGGTAAAAAACACAAATGTAAAAGAACAAAAACAGTGTATTCTTTTAAGTGTGATTCTTGTTCAAAAATATTCTCTAGACTTAAAGGTAGTATAGAGGTGAAACGATTGTCTAATTTTTATAAACACGTATGTAATGAATGTAATCCTAAGAAATTTGCTCAACAGCAAGGCGTCAAGCAAAGAAAAATACTAGATATGCCTGTATCTAGTAAAAAGCGTATAAGCGATTTTTAATTATTATTTTTTCTTTTTAAACCAGTTAAAAGGATTAAGTAAACCAGCTAAATCTTCAACTTTTTCGTTTACCCACCATCCTACAACAAATCCAACTATAAATGCTATTGTTAAAAACATATTTGTCTCCTTGTACTATATTTATTTCCAATTCTCTTTACACCATGGATCACTACACACTTTAGGATTAGGATCTCCATGGAATACTGCTATGCTTGTTTCTCCGTGTATTGTAGGGTGACCAGCGGCTTTAAAATCTCTAATTCCGTCTGGACGTCTAATTAATGGAGGTCTACCTCTCATTTCCCATTTATAACTCATTATCCATTCGTCGGGCCAGAATTCAAAATTATTTTTTACATTGGCAAATAACCAATCTTGATCACCATGAAATCTTCTTGCAGTATGTCCTGCGTCTTTTATAAATTCATTATAAACTTGTGGATGTTGTCCTGTTTGCCATCTAACAACACTTGAATTAAATCTGTTCCAATCTTTATTAGTAGACCTATTAAAATCTCTTACAACACAAAAAGAACCAGGCTTATAATGAAAAAGTTTATCTATATTTTTAAATATTATTACATCTAAATCAATATAAAGAACTGTACTATGTTGTAGTTGAGGTAATAAAGGATTCATTAACAAAGGTTTATACCACCAACCTGATATTTTAGGATATGCAGTAGGCAACTCTACAACTTTTATATCATTTACTAATCCTGCTTTATCTTCAGTAAAACAAATAAATTCATGTTCAACTGTACAAAATCTTTTAATCATACTATGTAAAATATTCACATAGTCTGGTCCGTATTTGGTTCCATGTTTAAGACAAATAATTTTATTCATTAAATTTTACCATTTTTTAATATTTTTAATTTTAAGGTTTTTAATACCTTTCCAACTTGGGGGTAATTCAAAATGTTCATCTACCCAGTAATTAAATTTTATATTTGAAAAGTGTTCAAATATTTTTTTATTTTGATATATCCAATAACGTGGATCTACAGGATCAGTATCGGGATCATTATAACTTAGAGTGCCTTTATAAACATTATTTACTTTTCCATCCTTGCCATAGAGGTCATATCCTATAATATCTAATTTTCCTTCATTACAATTTTCTATACCTACTAAAAGTGCATATTGCCCTGCTCCCCAATGCATAGGCTGGTCAGGTCTATCTTTTCCTTCATAAAATAGTTTTGGTACTTCAAAAACACCCGTATACATATCAAGCCAATCGGGCCTAGTGTATATCATGGCGTGTTTGGTGTTTTCGTGACCTATTGATTCTCTGAGCATTCTTCTGTCGACACATACTAAATGGTCCACTATACAATCTCTAAAGACAGCATTACAGCCAACTATTTCAGATTGGATGCTATTTAATTTGATTGATTTTCTGCTTTCGCCGTTACCTATTATTACCATGCTTAAATATCGTTGTTATGTGTATTTACAACCATATCCAGAATTGGATACAATCAATTGGCACACCTACTAAAAAATTAGACGGTCATTCTGTTTGCCCATATGCTAAAAAGGCAGAATGGGATTTAGTTATTTGTAAGGAAGATGTTTTAGCAAATTGTTTTACTTTTGTTAGTAATAAACACTTAAAAAAAGAGGTTACAGTTTTTATATTTGATGATGACTTTTCTAAATTTCAATTAAAGTATTTGTGCGAATTGCTTAATTCAGAATTTTCAAAATATGTGTTTTATCCTGATCATCGTAAAAGAAAAACTTATGTAGGAGAAGCAATATCAAATAATGGAAAGTATAATGTTGTATTAGCACAAAGAAGAAAAGAATTAGAAAAAGCAAGAACTAAATTAAAAGAAACCAATTATTACTCATTTTGGAATAAAAAATACCTTAAAGAAATTTTAAATGCATAACTTATTTTTTAAGTTTTTTATGCTCTTTTCTTCTTTCTTTTTTAGCTCTAACTAAATCAACTTTAATACTTTTTAATTCTTTTGTAATTTCCGCAAATTTAACAATAGCATATTTTTTTAATTTTACAAAGTTGCGTACAGTACCAACTACCCACCACCACCATATTCCGGCAATTAAGGCAAATAAAATACATATTAGCCCTAGTGTATATTCTAATAATGTTTGAAAGTCAAATGCGACTACTAGTAAAACAATAACAAGTGCAATTAGTGGCCCTATTTTAGCCATCCAACTCCAAAGGTTAATTTGATTTTCTAGTCTCCGATAGTGCCGAAAGATTTCCATAAACCAGGTGTTCCTGTTTTTGTGCATACCCAACCGATAACGTTACCTGGAGTAGGATTGCTATTCCAAGTAATATCTCCTTGAGAATGTGCGCCTTCTGTTGGTGCTTCAGTACCTGTGTGGAATCGTTTGCCTTGAAATCTTATTGGACCGTCTACATCTAATGATATGTTATCTGCAAGTTGATTAACGCCTATACCAACTTTACCGTAAACGTTCATTTTCATTTGGCCACCTAGTGTTCCAATTTGAACATCACCGTGTGCACCAATTGTTATTCTGTCTGTTTTATCTGTTTGAATTTTTAATGAAGCTGTTGTATAAGTTCCTATTTCTGCATTGTCTTCGTTTGGTTGTACTCTAAATTCTACATCATTAGAAGAAACTGATAATTGACCATTAGGAAGATCAGTTCCTACACCAAGTCTCATAAAGCCTGCATCGTAGAAAACAAATGAATCTAAGTTAACATTACCATTAACTGCTAATCCTTCAAGAACGCCTACTGTTTTAAGATTAGAACTTTTAATTGTTGGTCCTAAACTAGTTGCATTTATTACTTCTGTATTATCTATAGAATAACTAGCGTCTTTATGTAGGTCAATACTATTGCTACTCCAAATTCTGTCAGGGTTTCCTTGGAAACTAAATGTTTTAGTATTTCCATATCCACTCCATTGTAGCCCTTTACCGTATATGGCATTGGATTCAGTACCTTTAAAATTGATTGATTTATCTACATTTGTTACTGTAGGAGCTTCATCTACAGAGGCAGTTATATTCTCTATAGCATTACCCAATGTAACTAGTCCAGCTTTAACGGAAATTATGTCTTCTCGTATACTCATATGCAATTATTTATCTAATAGCTCGAAGTAATATAACGTCTGGATTAATACGTCCATTTAATTTTAGGCCCATAGCTTTAATATCATCAAGGTCTTCTTTTAATTTAGTTTTAGGCCCTTTTATAAAGTGTGGTAGCTGTTCTGGGGGTTTTCTGAGTGTTTTTTGTACACTAGCTTCTTGATTAAACCTAATTACCGATGTACCTTTTACACCTAATCCGGTACCTTCTCTTTCTTGCCCTTGTGGGTCAAATACAGATGTTACGTAGTATCCTAGTTTTCTAGTTTTAGTATTATAAACCCATAGTTCTTCACAGCCTATAATTTCTTCTGGATTAATACTAATCAATTTAAGTCGGTCATCTTCACGTTTATATTTTAATTTTGAAATTGCTTTTGTTTTATTAACGGGCTTTCTTTTCCTTGATTTTCTATTAGCATTAGCTATATCTATCATATAATCACAAGCCTTGAATATATGTTCGTATGTTTTAATGTGTAATTGTAATTCTTCTTTACTAAATTCGTTATATGATTCTACCAATTGTTGGTCATCATCATTGAGTTCTTCGAATGGTTTCTTTTTTGCTTTAAGATAAAAAAAGATTTCATCGTATTGTCCTTGATATAATTCTTTAAGTTTTCTTGCGTGTTGACCTTTTGTTTTTTCCTTTTTAAGATACTCTATTAATTTGTAGTTTTCAGGATTAAACTTTTCTGGTTTCGCAACTAATCTGTCCAGCCATTGTTCTATTGGCTGTGAAATTTGTCCTACTCTCTGTGCGACTCTTTCTTGAATTGATACCTTATTATCGTCTGTTTTAGTTGTCATGCTATATTTGTTATATAGTCATTAGTTATAAAAATCAACGATTTAAGGAAACCAGACTGGTGTTTTTGGTTTTTTTACTTTGATAGGTTTGATAGGAATTGTGCCTTTTTTACGTCCGCCTTTATTTCGATGTATCCTTCTCGGAGTCTTGTTGAACATCCTTTTTTTGAATGCCATGTTGTTCTATCCTTTTAGCTTTAATTATTCTCTCCCACACTTCTCTAGTTGCTGTCATCATAACTGCACTATTTTTTAATAAACTTTCGTATCTAGATCCGTTTATCATATTAGATAGATACCAACCAGCAATCATACCTAATCCAAATATTAATATTATTCCTATTAAAAGTGGATCCATTTAAATTTCATGTGCCCCTGGTTTATGTTTATTAATATCTTTCTTGGGCATTAATTTAACTCGTCTTTCTGCTTCATGAACTATTTTATGAATATCTGTAACACCTTTTTCTTTCCAACCTTTTGCTTTCCATTCTCTTCTAATGTTTGCCATTTCTCTTCTTACCATTGTTTGATGATCTGCTTCATCCATACAAAATTCCCATTCTTCTTTTTCTTCTTCTAAAGTTTTTACTTTAGGTTCTTTATGTCCCATAGCAGGATGTTCTAATTTTTCGTATTTTAATTTAATGTCGTCACTCATTACATTTTCTCTCCGGGTTTAAATCCTCTAAATCTTAAAAATCTAGGAAATCTTAAACTCCATTCATTTTTAGTTTCTTGATTTTGTGTAATTGCATCTGCTCTTACTTCTACTATTTGACCAATTAATTTTTCTTTTGCTTTCCAAAATTCTTCTCTATTTTCATCATTTAATCCAGAACCTACATTAGTTTTAATAAACTTGCCATCGTCTTTACCTTCAACAATAAGTGCTCCAAGTTTACCTACATTTTTACCTGTACCTTCTTCAGTACCAATTACTTTTAATGATACTTCAATAAATGGTTTTAATTTTAACCAAGACGTCGTTCTTTTACACTCATATGGTGCCTCTAGGTCTTTTATCATGATACCTTCATATCCCCCGTCTACTGCCCTCTTATTAATCGTTGTGTACGTCTTTTGCCCTTCTTCTGTGTCCAAGTCAACAATTTCATGATCTAATACTTCTATAGTTGTTAGACTTGCCTTGTGTTGTTCGTACCAAGCCTTAACCATTTCTGTTCTATCCTTTTGGCTTTTGTTCCAAATACCTTTTTTGAAATCTGCTAATGGTATAAAATCAAATAAATGTAGTTTAGCATCTTTGGCAGTTGCAGAACTTTTTCTATGAATTTGTTTCATTAAGTCTTGAAAGTTATCACTCATAACTTCACCATCTAAAATTAATGGATAAGGTGGAGGAGAGTTTTTAACTACTTCACTTATTTCTTTTGCAATATGTCCAAAGTTGTTTAGTTCTTTTCCATTTCTACTAAACATATCAACTTTACCATCTGGATATACAATTGATACAACTCTAGCACCATCTAATTTAACTTCTAACATTTTCTTACCAGTAAGTTTCTTGTCGTGTTTTGCAGAGTCTTGTGCTAGTTGACAAGTGAATACTGGAATCATATATTGTTTAAATTTGTTTTTCTTTGCAACATTGTTTACAGTTTTTTCTGTAACACCACATCTTAAATCTTTAATTAGAATTCTTCTATAAAATCCATTCCATTGTTCTGCGGTTGCTGAACTCATTACAAGTTTAATTGCATCACGAGCCGCGTGTCCTGTAAGTTCTCTATTATAAAGTTTTTCAGCTAGTTCTTTAAAAACTTCCCATTTACAACCCTGGGCAGATACAACATCGTCTTTAGTAGGTACTTGTTTAACTCCAAATGTGTATAGTTTGTCTAAACACATTTTTAGACCTTCAAAGAATTCATCCAATCCTTCTTTCATTGCATCTAAAACTATTGCTTCTTTTTTAAGTCTAGAATTATCTGCTTCTAGTTTTGCTATTACTTCTTGTGGTTGTGTTCTCATATTACCTCGGTTTTAAAATTGTATTTTCAGCCATCGCTTGCCAATTATCTGGAAAACTTTTAGCCAAGTCTGCCACTTTAAGAACAGTTCTAAGACTTACTTCTCTTAATCTTCTTTTGTGGTTTTCTATCCATTGTATTATTTCTTGCTTAACTTCTTCTGGTAAAGCATATTCATTTAACATACCGTCTCCTACGATTTGTTTAATTCTTAAGATTTTTTCTCTCATAGTATCGATTGTTAAATCTATATAATGACATCTAGATTCTAATGCATTTAAATGGTCTCTTAATTTTTTAGATTTTACATTATCAAATTTAATATTAGTAATGAATATAGCAGAACCTTTAAATTCAAAATGATCTGGTACATTCTCTCTACGTAGTGTATGTGAATCTGTATTCCAACATATTCTTCTAGTTCGTTTAGAATCCAAAGCCGCTTTTAATAAGTTTAATGACAAATCATCTAATAAAACACTATCACAGTCATCAAATACAATTACATTATCTTTATCTTGAAAATTATATAATTTAACATATAATCCAATTGCACTCATGGCGCCTTTAACTACTTCATATTTTTTTTTGGTTTCTCCTAGTGTAGATACAACTCCATATCTTTCTAAAACTTTTTCAACACCAAATGATTTACCAACACCTGGAGGTCCTGATACTATCATTGCTCTGATGTCTCCTTTTTTAGTTGCTTTAGTCATTGAATCTAAAATTTCAAAACGTTTACGCATTCTTTCAACGACTTCTTCATCAGTTTCTTCTTTACTAGTTTCTGGTGGCTTATCTCTTAATTGGTTTTCATTATCCAAACTAATTCTTATGTGATCTTTTGTTGCACCAGGATATTGTGTGAGATCGTCTATTTTTACTGTGATGAATCCACCTTCTTTATGTGGATATGGTTGGTAAGGTTTAACTAATTTAAAAGTTGTATTTTCAACTTTTCTATTTCTATAACTTCCTTCTAAAACGTATATTTGCCTTTTCATTTTTATTATTATTGCCCTCTCTGTTGCCTTTTATATAATAATACTACCAAATAGTCAGAAAGTCAATAGCCTAAGAAGTCAAGTAATTAGCGGGCCATTCGTCATAAAAATAGGGCCAAAATGAATTCAGCCCTATTTAATATCAGAACTAACAGAGTTCTATTTGATTAAGCCTTGTGCTAATGCCTTGTAACCTGCACCTATTACTCTTTTAGATGCTTTACCAGTTCTATAAACTTTTGATTTAGAACCTTTAGGACCTTTATTTAGAAATACTGGAGTTCCTGCAAATCTTAGTGCTTGTATAACTGCACCTGGATTTCCTGCACCATATCTATTTGATATTGTTGCAGATGTAAGAGCTTTTCCATTTTCTAAAGCACATTTTACTTTTTCTTGTATTGTACTTGTCATTGAGATATCTCCTTAATAATTAATAATTGTCAATGTTATTACTATAATAAATGAATTAGGTTGTAATGTCAAGTATGCTTGACTACCAAATTTGATTAAGAGAAGAATTTGGATAACTATCAAAAATTTTCATATCGCAATTTAAAACAGTAGCAACTAAATGTATTCTATCTTCTTCTCCACCGTTAAATGCGTTATGATATTGTGTATTATTAGTAACCCATACAGATCCATCTGCTGGCATATGATGAACTACATCACCAATACACATACGAGCACCAAAATTTGTTATAATAGGAATATGTATTCTAGGTTCTGGATCCCTATGCCAACTTAATGTTGTACGTGGCATTTTCCAAAGTAATCTAATTCTACCCAATTTATATTTGGTTGTTAATTTATCATATACTTCTTTAAAATAAGTATCTTCAAATAGCTTAACAAATTCTGAATATTGTGATTCATTAATGGGTGCTTCTCTTTCTACTTCTTTATATGTACTGTCTGGTTTTGTCCAATATAGACCTCTAACATTACCGCCTGTAATTGAATTTTGATCTCCGGGTATTTGTGTTAAACAAATTGCAGTAAGGTCATTTTTTCCTAATGGGGATTGTCTTGCTACTCGTGAATCTATTTCTTTAACTGCATCTTGCAGTTTTTTAATATCAAAACAAATGTCTTGATCTCTATAAAATCCTTTTGGCATTACTTACCATCTGGTTGATTATTTGTAAGTTCAAAATTGATACCTTGGGCCAAGTTTAATTCTCTACCATAATTAATTGTTACAGTAGTTCTTCTCATATATTGTTTCCAAGCATCAGAACCTGATTCTCTTCCTCCACCTGTATCTTTTTCTCCACCAAATGCTCCACCTATTTCTGCACCAGATGGACCAATATTAACATTAACTATTCCACAGTCTGAGCCTACTGCTGAAATAAATTGTTCTGCTTCATTTAATTTTTCTGTGAATATACATGAACTTAATCCTTGTGGCACACTATTTTGCATTTCAATTGCTTCGGGTAATTTGTCATATTGAAATGTGTAAACTATAGGAGCAAATGTTTCTGCCATAGCTAAATCTTCATCATGAACATTATTTTTAGGTTCTATTAAGCACGGTAAAACATAATTCTCTCTATGTTCTTCGTGTTTAGGAGCCTTTGTAGGTTTAGCTAGTTCACCGCCCCATACATCATAACCTTTCATTCTAGCTCGTTTTATTACTTTTTGCATTTTATCAACTGCTTCTTTAGAAATCATAGGTCCTAAAATATTATTTTTGTCTAAAGGATCTCCCATTGCAAGGCCACTCCATTGACCTTTAATTTTACCTATCATAGCCGAATATATATTTTTTTGGATATAAAGTCTTCTTAATGACGTACATCTTTGTCCTGTAGTTCCTATAACACTAAAAGAAATAGCTTTTGCGGCAAGATTTAAATCTGCGAATTGAGTTACTATTGCGGCATTGTTGCCTCCTAGTTCATACAATCCTTTACCCATTCTTGCGGCAACTTTTGGTGCTAATGATTTGCCCATTTCACAAGAACCAGTTGCACTTAATAATTTAATTTTTTTATCTTCTGCTAACCATACTGCAGGGTCATTGCCTCCTTCTAAGATTAACAATAAGTCTTTTGGATCTATTCCTAAACTATCAACATATTTGCTTTTATAATCATTAACTGCGTCATCAAATATTTCTTTACATCTATATGAAATTTTTATTGTTTTAGGAGATGGTTTCCATACAACACTATCGCCACATACTATTGCTAAACAAAAATTCCAAGCCCACGGAGCCACTGGAAAATTAAAGGCAGTAATACAACCAACTACACCTAACGGATGCCACATTTCTTGTAGTCTATGATTAACTCTTTCTGAAGACATTGTTAATCCATATAATTGTCTTGATAAACCTACAGCAAAATCACACATATCAATAGCTTCTTGTACTTCACCTATTCCTTCAGTTATTGGTTTTTTACTTTCCATAGTAACACCTTTACCTAATTCGTTTAAATGTTCTCTTAATTTAAGACCAAATATTCTAATTAAATTTCCACGTTTAGGTGCTGGAACTTTTTTCCAACCTTTTTGGACCGCAGTTGATTTATCAATTAATAAATCGTATTCATTTTTTTGTATCTCTTCCATTATATATTCTCCTTAAAATAATTTACCTAGCAATTTAAGTCCATACAATATACCTATAACAGAAAGAGCACCTGTTATACCTTGGTCTATAAATGCAAGTATTGAACCAACAATTAATAACGCATAGAACACATAAGTTTTCCAGTTCCAAACATAATAAAACCAACCGTGGTCTTTCTTTGTAGGTCCAAAATCTAATTTAGGTTCTTTTGCCATTATATATTTCTCCGTATAAATTAGTTATAAAATTTTGATATGGTATGTCTTCTTGTTTGATATATCCTGTTCCTGTGAGCTTTCCTTCAGCATATGCTAATGCTACAGAACATACACCAGAAGCAGTTGCTCTTTGGATTGCACTATAATCTGGATCACCATAAATTTTATTTGAATATGTAACTTCTTGTAATTTACCATCTTTTTTACCAATTACAGATACAAGCATTACTACAACATCTGCAGTTGTATAAGGAACTTCTTGGTCAAATAATTCTATAAATTTTTGTTTGTTATGTTTTAAATTTAAATCTTCTAATAAGAATTTCATTTTATCACAGTGTCCTGGATACCTAATAGTTTTATATGATAATGTTCTAACTTTTCCTTTATATGTTTCACACATAGAAGCACTACCTCCTGATGTGTTAAATGCTTCATATCTACTTCCATCTATATAAATTGATTCTATACCATCTAGTGGGTGTGCTTTAATATGATCGTAATGGGAAATGACATCACAATAATTTACATATTCATTAAGTAAGCCATCAGTTGACCAAGTAAGATAATAAGACATTGCATTGGTAGGATATTTAGGTAATGCTCCAACTCTCATTTTAACTTTATGTGGTTCTTCAAATTGACTGATTAAATTTGCGGCAATAATATTAACTGCCCCGGGTGCCAATCCACATTGTGGCATCATAAATGTTTTTGTATCTAAATTTTTAATATACTCTGAAACTTCTGTATCTTCTGTTAAATCAAAATATGCTACACCTAATTCAGCACACGATTTTGCAATATTAATATTAACGTCGTGAGTTGTTGATGTGATTATTAAATCTTTACCTTTTATAAATCTTTTGCATTCATCTATATTAGATGCATCTAATTCCATAATGGATTCATTTTTATCCCATGGAACTAAATCTGCTAAATGTACTTTGAATATTTCAGGTTTTTTATTTAAAAAGGCGGCAATTGTTTTACCAATTTTACCAACGCCAATTATTCCAACGTTTTTCATTATATTAAGTAGTTATAAATTTTTTAGGACCTGTTGATATAAATTCGAGACCGGAACCTTTACCAATATAAACATTTTTTTCTGGATTCCAGGACATATTTAATTTTACTGCTCTTTGGATTGAAACACTTAAAAACTGTTCTTCTTTAAAACTAAGAACTTCGGCTTCCATTTTTTTACCGTTGTCGGTACATTCAATTAATGCTATATCATCAAAATGTGTTGTCATCGTCGTCGTTCCTTGTATCGTCTTGCCAATCTCTTTTTCTTTTTTGTTCTTCCCAATATTCTCTAGCTGACATTTTAGTTTTATACCATATATAAAACATAAAGTCTGCCCAAAAATAATTTAAAACATATCCTAAAAGTGTAAACCTAACACCTAATACGCCTGGTAAAAACCATAAGGCAAATATCATTAAAAGAAAATAATTTTTAAAATATCCATAAGGTACTGCAAATGTACTCCACTCTAAATCTTTTGCTTTCATTTCCCTCCTAAATGAAATTTTGTCTTAACTTTTCTGCCTTCTTAATATTAATTTTTCTACGTTTTGCTCTTTCACGTTTTTTAAAAGATGGTTTTTGATAGTACTGCTTCTCCTTCATTAAATCAAAAAGACCTTCCTTTTTCATTTTTTTCTTAAGGATACGCATTGCCTTATCTACATTATTATTTCTAACTTCTATTTCCATATTATGTATAATTACCTATAATATAACATTTTCTACACCAAAAGTCAAATGATAGATAAGTAGAATGATGGTTATAACGTTCAGTTTAGGAGACAACAGATGGCTAAGAAATCAGATAGAGTGCTACGAAGAGAACTCCGTAAAGCTGAAAAAAGGTTTAAGAATAGTAACCGAATTAAGCCAAAAGTTGTGGCTAGAGATCCAAAAGCGGTTCCAATTAACCAAATAATCACCCTAGATTATCTAACTAATCCCCAATCTGATAAATAAGGGATCTTACCGAATTATCTTTCTAAGCTCAATCCTATAGTGGCGAATTTTTGTTTCCAAGCATAAAATCTTTTGTTATGATTGGCATAAGGATCTTTTTGGATTTGCATTTGATAAAGATGTACCATTTCGTGTGCAAGAGTTTCAATAAAATCTTTCCACGTTCTAAATTTTGAAGCTAATTCCATTTCTATCCATAAAGTATGATTATGATAAGGAATTTTTCTAGAGTCATATGTTCCTAAAGGAGTTACTCTACCGTCCCAATCATAAACAATTTGTCCACGAGCATTATGAATTCCTTTAACATAGATATCAGGCATCCATAATCTATTGCCAAACAGGGCTCTGTTCAAAACTGAAAACCAGCTCTGAGCTTGAGCAACTGTAGGTTTGAAATTTCTCACACCTTCTCTTTTTTTAAGTGCTTTTTTGACTCGTAGTTTATGTTGAATTCGCTTCTGCATATAATATTAATTATCAAAATATATGCAGTTATTATCTGATACTTAAAAATAATAAAGTGCGTACTTTACTCGGAAATTGTGGATAATTAGTTGTATTTTTCTTGGGTCCAGGCTTGAGAACCTAATAAATTATGCTCTGCCCAACGAACAAATAGTCCAAGCTCTTTTCCATGGGCTTCTACTTCCCAAGGACGGTCCCAGTAATTTGTTTCTTTATCTATGATTTTATTTTGCCATTTAGTAGATCCACATCTTTCTAGGTCTATCATTTCTCCCTTGGCATATTGTTTTACGTGGATCATTTCATGAGCAATTGATTCCATAATTCTTCTTTTTGAAACTGAACAATCTACAGTTATAGTAAATTCTCTTGGTTTATGATTTCTGTCATCAAAATCTACTTCTGCTAGTACTCCAGAATCTTTATATAAATTTTTATCAAATTCTAAATCAATTGAAATTGTATTATATAATTGTTTGGATAGTATTGTTTTACCACAATAGTCAACTATACTATGTGCTAAATCGTATAATTTTTTACTTCCACCACTTATAGTAATATTCATTATTCTATATTTTCGGTAATATTTTTGTCGTTTGCAATTTCTCTTGCTACTGCTTGAATATCCTCTATCATATATTTTACTTCTTCTGGATGAGCAGTATCTTTTAATAATGCAAGGTCTTTAGATTTTTTATGCATTACGTCTACTTTGTGTACAAAATCTTTTAATGTATGGTACGCCATTGTCATATATTATTATAGCAAATTTTTGGTTGTATGTCAATATCAGATAAGTGTTGGTATTATTAGCTTATTTTAGGAAATAATATGTCTGTACAAAATTTTTCAACATCTTGCTCTTTTAGACCTAATGACTTCATTACTCTTGGTGTATGTGGGTTCATAGTTTGATTGGAACAATAATAGTTTTGTGCTTTAATTGTGTCATCTTTTTTTGCAGTATCTGAATATTGTCCTATACTATCAAAATAAACTTTAAGATTGTTAATTGCTAAATCAACTATTGCAGTTGCTTCTTCATCTGTTCTAACATTACCAGCGGCAATCATACTACTTGAAAATATGTTTTGTGCCCATTCAGGTAATTCTCTTTTTTTGCTAGGTATATAATTTGCTACTGCATCTTTATACCAATCCACTAATGGATGTTTTTCTCCACCCGATGATGCTGAAAAGTCATGAAAGGCACCAGTCATTTTATTTTTACCTGCAATAACATCAAAGCCATATATAGGTCCGTTGTTATCAAGATTAGGAAAGACGCATACGTGCATCATCCAAAGAGCTTTTGTATCTCTAGCATCTACTACATCTATATGACAACGTCTACAATGATTAGTATGCCACACCCTGTTCATCCAACCATTTTCAGGTTGATTGAAATGGTCCATGCCGGGTTCAGTTATTTCTGTACCTCTAGTATTAAACTCTTTAAGTATTTGATTTTGACACTCTATAAGTTTATTCCAAATAAAAGATTCATTTTTCATTTTCTAATTCTTTTATTCGGTCTTCCAGGACAGATATTGTTGTATGAAGATGTCCAGTGTCCGTAGGTTGAAGTAGTGTTTTAAGATGTTCAACTTCTTGTTTAAGAATATTAACCTTTATCATATTTCCACTGAAGTCTTTTTTATTTGCTCCAGTAAGTTGTGATACTGACCCTCTTATTATAGATAGTTTAGTCATTAGTCTTTTCCTTCTATAACTGTTCCTTTAAAAGGATCGTTTGTAGTATCTCTATTATCTTCGTCATAAATTTGTGTACTTAATTCTTTGAATAGTTTAGTAGCAAATTCGAAAGCAATTATTGCCTCATCTTTCATATCATCATTTAAATTTTTTCTTATATCGGCTTTCATTTCCTCAATTGGTTTAGGAAAATCATATAATTTACCACTACCAGGTATACGTTTTCTAATCATTTGACCACCACTTAAATCTGCCATATGACGAACATAAATGTGGGCCATTATTTTTTGTTTGTCATCTTTTATTGATTTAATATGATCTATAAATTCTTTTACAACAGGTGCTACAAAAGGTTTTTTAAAATTAGGATCGTCTGTATTTTCAGTCCATAGCTCTCTGAAATCTTCCCATATAGCTGGAGCTCTTCTAAGGTCTTGATTCATTAATCCATGAACCATTCCAATGACTTCTAATACATCATAACAAGGATGTTGATTATATAGATAGGTAGCATATAGCTCTTTTGGCATTTTGCCACTCATAAGCAGTTTGGCAAATTTATGCCTTTCTGCATTCTTATGATGTTCCCAAGTTAATTCTTTTAATTTGCTCACTCTTTTTCAATCTTTATTTGAAGTGGATATCCCAAACTTCTACTTTCGTTAGTTGCCTCCATACCTTTTTGTTCTGCTATTTCGTATGTATAAATGCCAACAATAATAGAACCTTCTTTATGAATTTTCATAGTAAGATCACGAGCCGTTTCTGGAGTGTGTTTAAATATTTTGATTAATATATCAATTACAAATTCCATAGGAGTTATATTATCATTCAAAAATATAACTTTGTAATTTTCAGGTTCTTTGACAACCTGTTTTATTTTTTCATCTATTTTTACTTCTATGTCAGTACTCATATAATTTATTTATAGAGCAGGGCGTATATACGCCCCACCCATATCATTAATTACTTAATGTTTATTTTTCTAGCCTTTTTATTCTCTGGAATTATTCTCTCCAAAGAAACTCTTAAAAGACCATCTTTAAGTTCTGCACCTTTTACTTCTACGTCATCCGAAATTGTAAAAGATTTAGAAAAATATCTTTGAGATATTCCTCTATGCACAACACCATCCTCCGTGCCATTTGCTTTAGCTTCTTTGATAGATTTGATTGTAAGTATATTATCTTTATACTCTACATCAATATCTTTCTTACTGAAGCCAGCAAGAGCAATTTCAATATCGTGAGTGTTTTCACCTGTTTTCACTATATTGTAAGGTGGATAGTTGACGCCGGCACCATTAAAGAATTGATCGCTTTCCATCATTCTTTCGAATTGATTGAATACGTTATCGAATCCAATAGTAACGGGTCTTAGTTGATTAAAAATTGATAGGGCTTTATTTGTCATAATTGTCCTCCTTTTGTTAAGCAAGTTATGTGTACGAGACCTATCATAGCATCACGTACAATGTTATTTATCATACTATTATAATATAAACATTATTCCCCGAAAAATCAAGAGCCTAAGTTAGCCAAAATATCATACCAGCCTCTTTTTACGCCAAGTTTAAGCTCTTTTCCGGTAACCTTATTTGTCTCCATATGATATGGTTGTTTAATATATCTAATGCCGTGAATTATTTGTTTACCTTCTATATCTGCATATAATATTTTTAGCTTGTCTAATTGTAAACCTAATGCGTTAGTAACTATTTTTTCTTCATTAGTCCAAGTACCTAGTTCGTGACTTTGACCATGGAAATAATGTTTGTCTTTTAATGAACTCATATTCCGATTGAATATACCTGTACAAAATACAGTAATGCCGTGTTTAGCTAATTTTTTAATAGATAGTTTTTCAGTTAATACAGTATGATTGTGTAGACCATCAATTTCTTCTATAGTTAAGTAATTTTTAGGATTAAGTTCGGCCCCGGCGGCGTGTGCTATACTATCATAATCATACCAGTCGGGAGAGTTTAATTGAGATTCATAAGGGATATAATCTAATTGATTCATATCACGTAACTCTGCTAGATACTCTCCTAGTTTGCGTGAACCTTTTCTTTTCCAATAATCGTGTTGTTGTTTTGTTATTGACCCCATTACTGATTCATATCCTAAACCAGTAAATCTAATAATATAGTGTTTGGGTATATTGATTATACTATCAATTAGTTGTTTTCGTGTTAGTTGTGTTGTCATTTAAATCTTTTAGGATTGTTTTTATTGGATCTAAATTATAGATTCTATTACTGCTTATTAAGTTATAAGGTTTTGGTTTAGGTATATCCATACAAGTATAAAAGGTTTTACTTTTAGCCAATAGGTATCCAATTAACCAATTATCTAATCCGGTATTGTCTATGTCTAAAATAATATAATCAGCTATACCAGATGATTCAATTAACCAATTAGCACTATCTTTATTTTCTAGTTCGTCATACATATAAAGATTAATGTTAACGTCTATTTCTTTTATAATCTTATTAAACTCATCTTTAAATGTATCTTTTAAATTAACCAAAAGAATACTTTTATTTTCATTTAATAATTTATCAGGTGGTGTTATCAACTTAATTTGCGACATTAAGTTATTTTAGCATAATGGATGGTAAATGTCAATATTATGATTCGTCGTCTTCTTTTGGAGTCGTTTTTCTACGAACTTGGATATTTTTGTCTCTAACTATGTAATTTATTGGGAATACTTCTTTATTTGGTTGCTCTACTGGCTCGTCAGTCTTTTTTTTTCTACGTCTGAATCTTCTTTTTCGGCTTCTTTATTTGCCGCATCTACCCATTTATTCCAGCTTTCTAAATCTTCTTGTTTTTCAAGGTTGATGTTTTCCCAGGGTAGTTTATCTATAAAACCTTTTACATATAATTCTTTATGTCTTTTTATGGTATCTTCTGGATTTCTTCGTTTCCATTCTGCTTTTTCGGTTTGCCAGGTGTTTTCTTTTTCGTCATATGTAATTAGACGTTTTTGTTCTTCATCATCTAGTGTTCTTAAAACTTCTGTTTCTTTATCTTCACCTATTTTTATTAGTTCTTCTTTTAGTTCTTTTTCAACATTGTAATTGTCTATTAATTCTTTTGTTGCTATATTACGATCAGGTAAAATCATTGCAACATCTGCCGTTGTTGGAACAGGCTCCATTGGGATAGGTATTGGTTTTGGTTCCGTTTCCATATCGTATTTTACTTGGTCTTCATCAAAGCCGTCTTTATATTCATCATCAATTAATTCATCAAGTAGTTCATCTTCTCTTTGTTCTTTAGCTTCTTCTTCAGCTTCTTCTTCAGCTCTAGCTTTTTGTTCTTCTTCAAATCCTTTTGCTAAGAGTTCTGAAACAGATGGTTCTTTTTCTTCTATTTTAATTTCTTCTACTTCTGCAGATGGCGAATGTTTTTCTATGTTATCTAACATAGTTTGTTGATCCTTTGCTAGTTGACTACTATCACTTTTAACTAGGTCAGATGCTTTAATAGAACCGCTTGGATTTTTAGGTGGCAGTTCAGGTGCTTTAGGTTTACTTGGTGGTGTAGGATCTTCAGGCGCCTCCCAGCCTGTAGGAAATCTTCTCATTAAACTTTGGTTCGCCGCTAATAACAATGCAACTGCAAGTGGATCAAATACGCAAATTATAATTAAGATAACCCATCTTACTGCTTCGTCTGTGTCAACATCTTTTGTAACGCCCCAATCAACTACAAGTGCGGCAATATATTTTACTGGGCCTATCTCTGCTTCTAATTTAATCATTTTTGCCTCTAAAGGCTCTCGGTCAATAATTAAATCATCTATATTGTTTTGTGATTTTAATATGTTGTCTTCTGCTACTTCTATTTGTATGTAGACCCCCGATTTGTCGTCAACACTACCTTCTCTTAATTTCTCTATTCTTTTCTGTATAACGGCAGTATCATTTGCGTAGTCTTGTTTAAGTTGAGCAATTCTGCTTTGGGATTCACTTATTTTTATATTGATATCTGCCCGTTCTTCTTTTTGTGATTCTTTTAATTGTTTAGCCGCCTTTTCTTCATTAAAAAATGATTTGTTTGCAGTTAATACATCACTTACGTCTTTATCCAATACCATCATTCTATTGCTTAAAGTTTCAATATTCTTGGTCTCAACTGCAAGTAAAGTTTTGAATTTATCTTCTACTGCTTTTAAATTCTCTTTTTCAATGCCTATTGCTTCATCATTAGTAGTAGTTGTTCTTGAAAGACTCTTTTCAGCTCTTTCAATAATAGCAGTTTGTCTTTTAATATAGGTTTCTTCGCTTTCAATTTTGCTATTGATTATTTCAATTCTTTGTACAACTGTATTTTCTGCTAGATTTTGTTCTAAATGGGCTTTGGATAAGAATCCAAAAATACCCATAGATGTTATTAAACTTAATACAACCACGGCTGTGGCGAGATAAAATTTTAAGAGAAACCGAGTTTGTTTCCAGTTCCGATACAACCAACTGGCGGCTATTAGTTTACCAACCTCTAATACCGAACCCATAATAACCACTGGCACGAAAGCACCAGGGAAGATTGTAGCCAATCCTATTACTGAATAGAAGATTGCTACACCCGATATTGAAAGGGCCGAAATTAATGTAAGAAGTGCGATAAACATATAGTATTATTTAAACTAATACTTATCGCTTTTAATACTATCTGATAAATTGCCAACCGTTGTATGCGACGTCTTTACAAGCGGTTTCTGTGAAATCTCTGATTTTGCCTTTTTTAGATATTTGTGTGAATAATATTCGGCAATATCCACTACCGTGAGGATAACTAGATACTATTTTAACTAAACCAAATGTTTGATTCTTATCATTGTACCATTTAACAACTTCACCTTCTGGTGCATTGTTTAATGCAAAAAATACTGCCTGCATCTGCTTAACTTGGTCTTCTTTTTTAAGCATATTTTTATTGTATTTTATTGCGTTGTATATTGTATGTGTCCAGTGATTAGTATTATTGAAGTCTTTTTCTACACTTCTAAAAGTACTTTCGCTATTAAGTTCAGCATTTTTAGTTGAGCTACAATTTACTAATAATAAACTACTTAGGATTATACACAATTTCCCAAGAGCCGTCAAATTTTTGGCAAACATAACCTTTCCTTTTTACAAATGTTCCACTTAAAACTATATCAAACCAGAACTCTCTACATTCTTTTGCTATACCACTATAATGTAAGAAGTCCTTTTTACCATCATCACATACCATTGTTTCTACGGTTTCTTGATTTATAATATCACCGTTAACATCCTTTGTGATTACCGTGTGTGTAGTTGCGTTGCAGTATTGTTCACTCCAAACACCACCAGCTTTAGCTTCAGCCGTACACACCAGAGTAAGGGTACCTAATATTAATAATAGTTTCTTCATAGGTTACCCCTACTGCTTCTCTGATTGATCTAATACCTTATCAGATATTTTTGAAATTGAACTGCTTAATTTCATTGCTTTTTTGCTTTCAACTAATGCAATTATTTCATTAACATCTTTCTGAGATATTTTTACTAAAACAAAAGACCTATAGTTATTATTGTCTTTGCTATATAACGTCAACTTCTTTTCTATAGAGTATGTTCTTAATACAGTCTTTGAAATAAAGTTAACAATAACATCTTCAGATTGTTCTATGCCTTGTACATTTTCAGCGGCACCTTTTTCTTCATAAACGATAGATGTTCTGTTGTTCATCTCACCATTTATTCTGTCAGTTATTTTAGCCTTTGCTTTTAATACTGCCTTTTTCATAGACATTTCCATATCAGGTGATACTGCAACAGCCACGGCATAAAAGTATCCGTGTCTGAATATCAAACCTTCTTTTCCGTTATCTTCGTGATTTAAATACCACGCCGGAACGGTTTTATGTTTTGGATTGTCAGTTGGCAGTTTTACCATTCTGTTCGCACAAGCATTCAAAAGGAATACCATTGCAAATAAAACAGTTAGTAACTTAAATGATCTCTTCATTTTTGCCTCCCGATTAAAAGTTATCATTATGTACATTATATGGTATTGCTACCAAAAAGTCAAGGTTTTTGTTCGACTAAGATGTCTTGGTATTGAAGGCTTTTTTGGTAGTAGTTTACCAAAATGTAAAATACAACCTAGAAATGGTCGTTTTCTTCTTCGTCTTCTTCTTTTTTTTGAGAGGCTTTATAGTATGCAAAACCAAAGCCAACGACTGTTAATGTACAGCCAATAATTCCTAATAATAATCCGTCTTCAAATGTCATTATATGTTTCCCCCATTATCTATAACTTCTTGTACAATCCATTCGAAGTCAGATAAATCTGATGACCCGTAAGTCGAAAGCATTTCATAATCATCGCTTTCATACTTATGGAGATCTACTGTAGTAATGTATGAGCCATCTTCTCCCTCACTACTTCTTGTAATTACAAGTTCATAACCTTTTTTATTTGGTAAGTCGTAATCTAGAACACAATCCTCGTGAGCATCGAATTGTTTTTTCATTTCTTTTGCTAATTGCTTAATGTTTCTTTTTTCTAATGTCATCTTCTCATATTAGCAATATCTTTAGCATCTTGTTCTTCAAATACAGGTACTTGATTTGATTTATGCATTGTTGCTATTCCTATTAGTTTTCTTTCGCCTGAATATTGCATTCGTTCTTTTTTAGCTGAAGTTCCTACTGGGATTTTATCTGATGTTGGTGGATAATTATCGTCGGTTGTATAACTAGGAAACCAGCTTTCCTTTGTTAATTTTTTCCATCTTCTTCTTAAACTTATTCTATCAATTCCTAATTTTTTAAGCCAAGCCTTATGTTCTGCACGGACTTTTCTTAGTCTTGCAGTATTAGGTAATTTACGTCTTTTCCTTTTTTTAGGAAATATTACTTCTATAAAGCTCATAGTATTATGGAAGGTTTTTATTTAATATGGCACTATATATTAAATGGTCGTAGTCTTTATTTTCACTCCAAGCATTTAAACCTTGAATTAATTTCTTATAGTTCCATTTACCTTCTTTTAGTTGTTTTGTTCTTTCATCTCTGAAAGGTTTATAAGCAGGATGTCTATTAATAATTTCTATCATATCACGAATACTTTCGCATTTATGTTCGTATTTTTTAACACCCCAATCTGCATCTGGATTACCTTTTGCTTTCATTTGTGGTATTTTAGAATCCCAAGTTCTAACTCCAAATAATGCATTACCTTCTATTGCAAATCTGCTAGTACCCCAACCTGATTCAACTCCAGCCATTGCTATAATAATTGAACTAGGTATTCTTTTTTCTATTTCTGTTGTATAATTTAAATAATCTACACATTGTTTAACTGCGTACATAAAAGAGTCTGCGTCATTGTAGTTAAATTCGGGTTGATGTATATCCAAGTATAAAGATACTTCCATATCTTTTTTATTTTGCATAGTTATTTTGTCTAATTTAATATTAATTTTGGCAAAATGTTCTTTTATACTTTCAAACATTGATGAAGTAAGTTTGCCTTCTGCAACTGGATTTGGAAAAAATGTTCCATAAGAAAAGGATATAGAAACTACCATAATTACTGCAAGAGTATAATGGAACCATTTTTTTAGAGATTTTAATAATTTCTTATTACTATTATAAATCTTAGAATCTTTATGTTTTTTACGCATATTCTATTTGTAATTCGTATTTATTTTAACACATACTATAATATATGAAGATTCTGGTAGTGTCAATGATTAATAAGTGTTGATATATGGGGTTATTTTACGTGTTCTTTACAAGCTTCGTACCAATATTTGCCACTATCACGAAGAAGCTCGTTTTGTTCTCTAAGATTTTCTAGTCTTTTTTCGATTAATTTCCATTGATAGTCAGAAATGGGTTTATTATTCTCGTATAGTTTTTTAAGTCTTTCTATAGCATTGTCAATAGAAGGACAAGTAAGATCAGGTACTTTTGGAGCACTCTTTTTTAACTTTCTAAAAAACTTCTTTTTTTTAATGCTATATCTCATACGTATATATTTAGAAATATATTAGTAAAAGAAAAATGCTAAGAAAAGTTATAAGGTATGTTAAAAATAAACATAGGGACCGAAGTCCCTATGCTGGTCTATGTTCTGTTGCCGAGATTAACCTTTCTCCGAAATGGCAGTATTAAACTGCAACCAGTTCTCTGTCAGCAAAAATGCTAACTGGAACTGTCACTTCAGGTTTAAATGCTAATGCATTTATAAATTGGACGTTACTTCGTGCCTACTAGATAGACTCCATTTGTCTTTACATTCCGGTCGATCCTAGTTCACCCCCGTTAAACACTTAAACCTTAAAATGTTTCACGTGGAAGAATTTGGTGGAGGTGGTCGGTACTGCCCCGACGTCCCTGAAATTTATTACCCAAACTTCAACGTCTACAGTAATATTTATAACATCTTTTTATTGATATGTCAAAGACATCGATGGAACAGTCCAATATGTTATTTCATATGTTGTGGGGGATTATTCTGTTACAATGCGTTTAAGATTTCCTGCTACTTGTCTTCCTCGGAATTCTACCAGTTCATACTCCATTAAGTCGCCGTCATGGACGTCGCTTAAATTTGAAGCCTTTAAAGCAGATACGTGTAAAAACACGTCTTTACCTTCTTGATCTGGTGTGATGAATCCGAAACCTTTAGCGGAATTAAACCATTTAATTTTGCCTGTTGCCATATTCTTCTTATGTGATCTCTTCTTATTAATTATTGTCTTACTGAATTATTTATGTGAATTCCTGAAAAAGGGTGTTGTTGGCATGGATAATCGATTAGATCCACGCCAACTTAAGATTACATAGAATTTTTCTTTTCTTGTATTTCTTTACGTCTAGCTTTAGCAAGTTTACCTAAATTCCCTAGGGCCTTTCTAGCTCTAGCCGCCGCGGCTTTAATTCCTTTTGTTTCAAAAGCTTCGTTTTCTTTAACGTAACTTTCTACAGCCTGAGTAATCTGTTGATGTGTCTCACTCATGATCTTTATTCTCCTTAATTATAACGTTATAAATCTCCATCCAATTCTTAACTCGCTGGACCGGAGTTTCATTAGTATTGTAGCTTCTATTGTGTGGAAGGTCAAGCAATAATGATTTCAAATCCAAAGATGCACCATCTTCAGCATTATTTGGTTTGTCTTCTATCCAAAATGTTCCTGGCTTGTACCGTTTCAGGACATCTAGTTTGCCAGAACCTTGATCTAAAAATGTAATTTCATTAAACACATCTCCAAAAACATTCATTAAGTTTTCTCGTCTTAATTGGTTTGCTTTTGTATCTAAAGTTTGAGATGTTATTACATCAAACTTATATCCTTGTTCTGATAATTTTTTTACTATTTCAACACTGCCTTCAACAGGTTCTAAATGTTTCATCCAAGCACTTTCATTGAATACTTTTATGAAGACTTCACTTTGACCTTCTCCTAAATGATAATTCATATCTATGCTATAATGATCTTTAGCAAATTTAGTAAAGCCTTGAGTTGCCATCCATTCGTCAAAGCCTTTTTCCCAAAGAAGTAAAACTCCGTCGCAGTCTGTTGCTATTATTTTATTCATTAAGTATTATGTTAATTTAAGACCTGTATTTGCTTCTGTATATTTTTTAGCCATTTCAACTTCTGTAGGTGAGTAGGCCATAATACTATTTCTGTGGATTCTGAATTCTTGATGTTGTGGAGTTGAAAACATAAAAGGTCCTAACCCTATTCCTTTTTCTGTTCTTATTAACATCATAGGACGTTTTATTATAAATTCTTTATCAGTTATTTCTAATACTCTTCCAATAACTTCTTCACCGGTATTTAATTTCATTGATATTGTTTGGTCAGGTTTAATCTCTAGCATATTTCTCCTCATCTATTTTTTTAAAATGTTCTACTAAATTGTCATAACTTCCTATTAATTTTCCGTCTAAGATAACTTGAGGAACAGTACGGACATTTGGAACTGCTTCTAATAATTGTTCCACAGTCCAACCATCGCCGATCATTCTTTCTTCATATACTATTTCTTTTTGTTCTAAAAGTCTTTTAGCCATATCACAAAAATGACATTGCATTTTAGACCAAACTATATTTGACATTTAATTATCCTTTACTTCTGGTATAGGAATTGCGCCTACGCCTTCGTCATGAAGTTTCTTAATTTCTTTATCAGTTGCAGTACCGTAAATATGGTCATCTCGTTCTCCCTTGGATGCCTTTCTGGCTTCCTTGGCAAAATTACGACCTACGTTTTCACAATTCTTCGTAACCCAATTATTTAAATTTTTCAATGCTTGTCTACTATTAAAAAAGACTTTGTTCTCTTTGTCTTTCTTTTTTGATCCTTTAGCTTTAAAAATACTAGGAGCCATAATTGCTCTCCTAATATTAGGATCATCACACATAGGGCAAATTAGTAAATTTTTCTTTTTTTGATCTAGGTATGCTTTTTCGGAATCAAACCAACCTTCGAATTTATGGTCGTGTGTGCATAGTAAATTATATTTCGCCATCGTATTTAATAGTCCAATTACTTTTTGTATTGTTCTTTTTGTCTATATGGTCTATTATAAGACTAATTGCGAAAATTGTCAAGCCGAAACCAATTATAAACCAAAGTCCTCTACCTTCGTCCCAATTACTTAATAGGTACCAAAGTACTTCTAATCCATTCATGTCAGCCCATTTATCCATTATAATTTAAATTTAGAAAATTGTCCTTCTTTTATATCTTGATTAATACCACCAATTAAGTATGACTCTACTTCTGTTTCTTGTGGAGCAACTTGTAATTCTCTTGAACTTAACCAATGTCTAGTCCAAGGTAGTGGATCTTGAGATGGTGGAATATCATATATTGGATCAAAACCCAAAGCTCTTAATCTTTTATTTCCAGTCCATTCTACGTATCTGTGTAAAAGTTTTTCATTTAATCCTATTAAAGATCCTTCATTAAACAAATATTTTGCCCAAGCCTTTTCTTCTTCAACACAATTTTTAAACATTTGAATTACTTGTTTGTCACAACTTTTAATAATTTTTTTCATTTCAGGATCATCACCTTTTTGCCAATTTTTAATTATATGTGATGTTAGGCTTAAATGCGTAGCTTCGTCTCTGGCAATTAATGATAATATTTTAGCAGAACCTTCCATAAGTTTAAGTTCTCCAAATGCAAATGTACAAGCAAATGAAACATAAAATCTAACGCCTTCTAATAAATTAACATTAAACATTGCCAAATATAATTGTTTTTTAACTTCTTTAAGATCACCTTTGCCTTTTACAAAATAATCCTGTGCCGCACTTCCAAAATTATCATAATGTTCAGTAACAGTTTTAGCACGTTTTAATATTTCTTTATCTGTTAAAATGGTATCAAATACTTCAGATGGATTAGGATAAACGTTCTTCATAATGTGTGAATAAGCTCTTGAATGAAGTGCCTCCATAAAATCCCAAGTTACTATACATCCTTCTAGTTCAGGTAATGAACAATATGGAAGAAACATTAAGGCAGGTCCTCTGCCTTGTACACTATCTAATAATGTTTGATATTTTAAATTTGCTGTGAATATATGTTTTTGTTCAGGTCTGAAATTTGCGTAATCTGATCTGTCTTTTTGTAAAGATACTTCTTCAGGTCTCCAAAAGTATCCAAGCATTGTTTGATTAAGTTTATCAAATTGTGGATATTTAAATATATCATACCTTTGTACATTTTGGTCCGCACCAAAAAACATAGGTTCTTTTGTGAAATTTATTTCGTTTTTATTGAATACTGATTTGCTCATAAGTTGTATTATTATATAGTACAAGCATCACAGTCTTCTCCTGAATTTGTTTCTACTAATTCGGCAACCTTCTCTTTCGATGCTTCTCCGTTAATTTTTGCATCACCATTTATACCAGTAATTGGTTTTTCTTTTAAATGGTCATAAATTTCGCTAGTATCAATACCTGCTGGTTGAACATCTTCTTCCTCACCTTTAAAGTCATAAGTGTTTTGGTAGTAAGAAGTTTTCCATCCAAATTTATATGCGTTAAGCATATCTTTTGCCATTGCAGATAAAGGAACTTCATTATTTTCATAGTGTAATGGATTATAACTCCAGTTACCACTAATTGCTTGGTCAAAGTATTTTTGCATAACTGAAACAACTTTAATATATCCATCATTATTTTCCATATCCCAAAGTAAAGTATATGCATTTTTAAGTTTAGGATAACCTGGAACTATTTGTTTCAATGGACCTTTTTTACTTTTCTTAATTGATAATATTGCTCTAGGTGGTTCAATTCCGTTTGTTTCATTACTGACTACGGAAGAACTTTCACTTGGCATTTGAGCTGTTAATGTTGAGTGTCTTAATCCGTGTTTTAAAATATTTTTTCTTAAAGCCTCCCACGCCATTCTTTGTTTGTGTGGTACAATTTTATCAACATCTTTTTTATAATGGTCTATTGGTAATTGACCATCTGCATATGTTGTTCTATCAAATTTAGAACATTTTCCTTTTTCTTGTGCTAATTCGTTACTAGCTTTTAATAGATAATATTGAAATGCTTCAGATAATCTATCAACGGCATCCCAAGCACCTTGTTCACTATATTTGTAACCTTGTTTTGCTAGATAGTGTGCTAATCCAATATAACCAACTCCTAAAGAACGTCTTGCTTTAGTGCTAATTTCTGCCGCCTTAACTGGATAATTTTGATAGTCAATTATTTCATCTAAAGCTCTTACAGTTAAATCGCAAATTGGTTCTAATTCTGATACGTCACTTATTGTTCCAACATTAATTGCTGAAAGAATACAAAGTGCAATTTCTCCTTTTTCATCATCAATGTGTTGAATAGGTCTTGTAGGTAGTGTAATTTCTTGACATAAGTTTGACATTGTTATTCTGTCTTTGAAGGATGAGTGAGTATTGCAATGGTCTATATTCATAATATAAATTCTGCCTGTTTCTGCTCTTTCTTTTAATATATCAAAGAATAATTTTTGTGCAGATACTTTTCTACTGTCAATTGATTTATCTTTTTCATATTTTAAATATAGTTCATCAAATTTAGGTGTGCCCCAGGCTTTCATTAAACTAGGTACTTCGTGTGGAGAGAATAATGTAATGTCTCCTTCAGTAATAAATCTTTCATAAAACAATTTAGAAATTTGAATTGAGTAATCCATTTTTCTAGCTCTATTGTCTTCGGTTCCTTTATTATTTTTAAGAACTATAATGTCTTTAATTTCTTGGTGCCATATAGGAAAGTGTACAGTTGCGTTTCCACCACGTACTCCATTTTGGGTACAACTTCTAACTGTAGCTTCGAACTTTTTAAGAAACGGAATCACGCCTGTGTGTTGAACTTCTCCACCTCTTATTTTAGAATTAATTCCTCTTATGCGTCCTGCATTAATTCCTATACCTGCTCTACGTGCCACATATAAACCGATTGCCATATCACTAGAAAAAATTGATGGCAAAGTATCATCACTATCAACTAAAACACAACTTGCGAATTGTTTAATAGGTGTTCTAACTCCTGCCATTACTGGTGTTGGAATATTAATTTTAAATTGTGATATTGCATCATAATATCTTTTAACATATTGTAATCTATTTTTTTCTGGATAGTTAGCAAATAAGGTTGCCGCAATCATCATATACATATCTTGTGGTGTTTCGTATAATTGTCCTGTACTTCTATCTTGTACAAGATATTTGTCTACTACTTGTCTTATTCCAGCATAAGTGAAATTTAAATCTCTGTCTCTTCGTATCCAAGAATTAAGTTTTTTTGATTCTGTTTTAGAATATTTTTCCATGATGTCTTTGTCATAAACACCTAATTCGCAATTTCTTTCAATTAATTTAGACAAAGGCATATATTCATATTGTCCGTGTGCTTCTTTACGTACATCATATAAAAGTAATCTTGCCGCGGCGTATTGATAGTTAGGTTGGTCTAGAGTTATTAAATCATTTGCTGATTTAATTAGGATTTGTTGAATTCCTTTAGTCGTTATTCCATCATAAAATTGAATATTAGCATTCATCTCTATTTGGGATGAACTAACACCAGGTAAATCGTTACAAGCTTCTTCAACTACAAAATGAATTTTATTAATATCTAATTTTTCTAGTTTGCCTTTACGTTTTTGTACCTTAATCTGTGAATACGCCTGAGTTGTAGTAGTAGTTTCCATTATATTTTTCTGTTTTGTCCCTGTCCGATGTATCCTTTAAAGTACTATTTATTTTATATTGATGATTAGCTTATTATATGCAATTTTTTTGTTTTTGTCAATTTATATTTGCTTCGTTTTTTGTAAAAATTTAAATGGTTAATATGGCACTAAAACTAAAGGTTGTTAGTTAAAGTATCATATTATAATTATCTAAGAAAATTTCTATTAAGAAAGAACCGAAACGTGGAAAAGTAAGCCTGCATTGTCTCCAGCAGTAGTATTTTTAACATAAAATACCAAAGTTTCCTTTGTTGCGTCACCATTTTCGTCTGATAATGCAGTTGTAAATTCTAAATTAGTTTGATATGCTACATCACCATCGTAATTGTATTCATCTGCAATTTTAGTTGTACCTTGTGCTATATTAAGCATTACATTTAATTCACCATGTCTTGTTGCGTTAACTGTATTGCTTAGATATGTGTAATCAATTTTATATTTTTTATTTGAATCTGCTGGTAATCTAAATAATCTTTGTGTAGTTGGTACATAACCTACTGAAGCATCAAACGTATATGAAAAAGTACCTGCAAACTTTCCTTCTATCTCTGGAATGTATGCAACGTTAGATAAATTTGCAGTATCAGATGATAAAACTTTTGTTCTAGTAAAGTGATCTGTGTGAGATGAATTATTTTTAGATTCAAATTTAATTACTCCAGATACTGGTCCATTTTCTGCACCACCATCATTTCCAACCAATGCATAAGAATTATTTGCACTAACATTTCCATAACCTTCTTTAACCCAAAAACCATTTTTATCTATGTTAGCAAATCTTGAATTAGTAATAGCATTGTTAATAGGTCCTGTAGCCATTGCTACATTTCCTAAATTTGTACCTCTACCCCATACTACACCATATCCTAAATTTTCAAATATGCTGTTTGTAAAAGTATTATTAACAATATCATTATCTGAAATTACTCCATTGCTCCAACCATCTATATAAAATTTGTTAAAATTATTATTTGAACTAGTAACAACAGAACTTAAACTTGTTAATTTAATTCCTGCTTCAGCACCATTTTGAATTGCTGTTCCTGTAGTCCATGGACCTTTTAATTTAACATCTTCAAAAATACTATTAGTAACATTATCTAATTGCATTCCAAAATATGCATGACTAGTTGTATGTTCAATTGTTAAACCTTTAATTGAAATGTGTCTTGGTTGATTAAGAGTAGTTGTTTGTGCAAAGTGAGTTGAACTGTCACCTGGAACTCTAATTCCGTTTACTGCAACAATAGTTGTAAAACTTCCATTTTGTTTTATAACAGTTTTATCACTACCATCTCCTTGAATGTTTGTAAAAGGTGGAAGGTGTAATGTTCCGTTAATAACATATACTCCAGCATGAAGATGAAGTGTAACTCTGCTTGTTTCATTTCCTACAGTTGCCGGGTTACAAAATAATTGATCTATTGCTCTTTGTAAAGCATCTGTTACATCTGTACCATCTCCAGTAATACCAAATGATCTAGCACTAACTAAATCATCTAGTCTAGATTGTAAATCTCTTTTAGTATGATTTAATGCAGTTGTTCCTGTTTGTACAGTAGATCCATTTAGGTAAATGTATTGATTGCTTAATTGAAATAAGTTATCGTGTTCTGTTAAAACTTTAGTATTTCCAACGTTAGGTGCACCTTCAGATACAGAGCCATTACCCAAGTATAATTCTTGAGAATCGACTGCCCATCCAAATTCACCACCTGCTAGTTGGGGTAAACCAGAACCTGCGTTCTTTTTACCTCGTCTAATCTGTATTCTTGATATCGATACAATAGCCATATATGTCCTTATTATTTTATATTTATCGACTGTATCGTCTTTTGAAATTTAGTTCGTATGTTTAATATAGTACTGCTCCACCCTTTTCCACCACATATCTTTATAATCATTGTAGTTTTCAGGTGTTATGTTAAATTGTTGGTATGTAAGATCCCTACAACATAAAAATACGTGTCCTTGGTTAATATTAGTACCGTACACTTCATTATGTGCTTCTGCATAAGCCACTAACTGCAAATAGTAATCTGTAACCCATTCTTCACGTTTGGGCTTGTTTGACTGTTTAAAGTCTATAATAGCAGGCATACCTTTATATTCTCCTAATATGTCAGTTGTACCAGCATAAATTTTAGGAAAATATAATCCAACTTCACTGCCCCATATTTCATTAATATCTTTTAATCCATTTTCATATATTTTTTGCGCCATTTTAAAAGCCTGTTGATGATAAGGATTAGAACCAGGTTTCTTCCATTCACCATTGTTTACATAATGTTCAAGATGTTTATGCATTGAAGTTCCAACAGTAGTTGCTTCAGCAGTTATTTCTTTAGCTTTTTCGTGACCTACTTTTTTACGCCACTTGTTTAAATGAGTTTTGTCTTTAGTATCGTCTAGGATTGTTGTGACACTTGCTAATTTGTCTCCGTCTGGAGTTTGATATACTCTTCTACCTTCAAGTATGGATCGTGACATCTTCTTGTATTCATACTTCTCGGTTATTAATGACATTAAAAATTATTTTATATTTTTTTGATTTTCTGTAGTTAAAGAATCTATTTTATCTAATTGTTCTGTTCCGGTAAGATTATCAATAGCATCTATGGGTTCTAATGCATCTTGCATTTTTTCTGATACTGTTTGTTCTGGCCAATCGTTTCTTGGTACAAAAGGTGTATAACCTTGTTCTTCTGCTTTTTGGTCATCTTCTCCTATAATCGCTTGAACCTCTGGAACATAATGCTTTAACATATCTTCCACACCTTGATGTAATGTTTGTTTAGACATAGCACAACCACTACAAGCACCTGCTAATTCTAATTTTGCCACACCTAATTCCATATCAAAATCTAAAAAATTTATAAATCCATTATGTTGGGCAACTGAAGGAGCTACTTTGTCTTCTAGTACAAATTTGATGTCTTTAACAATTTCTTCTTTAGTTCTATTACTCATGTCTTACTATTTTATATTATAAACCAAAATAAGTCAATTAGAATCTTTTGGCAGTGGCTCGTTTAGCCATTTGCTTAATATCTGACGTTTTCTTTTTTTGAGTTATTTCTGGATTTGAATTATTTGCATCTGTTTTTAATGTGATGCCATCTTTATCAAATTTTTGGGTTAAGTTTTTTACGCCAGGAACACTATCGTATCTGTTTTTGAAGTTATTAAAGCTATATTGACCGCCCCCGACATTCTGCATTATTTTATTAAGAGCATCATAATTTAAATAGGCAGTTTGCCCTTTAGAATTTGCACTACTAATTAAATTTCTTAATGTTTGGATAAGGAGAGTGTCGGAAGACTCGGTTAAGCCTTTTTTTTTCCTGTGGACTTTGCTGATAATGTTTCTGCTAGTCTTCTTGACATTCTTAAAATTGATTCTCTTTTGCCTCTGTCTGCTGGTAAATCTCCACCAGTTGCAGGTTCGCTCGCTCCGAAATCGTCTGCTGGAACATCTGCTATATCATCTGTTGGTTCTACTACAGGCTCGTCTGGAGTATCTGTTCCCATTGTTGCTGGAACTGTCTCGCCTGTCAGGACGGCTACGCCTCCTGTTAATGATGTTCTTGTAACTTCTAGTGCTGAGTATAATGATTCTAATGCTGGTTTAACTTGATTAACAAATGATTCTGATTGTTCTGAGCCTACTTCATCTCTAATTGCATCGCTTAATTCTAACATTGATTCTGTTTGCATTGACGCTGTGTCTTCCATCCAGCCTGTGATTTTGTCAACCATATCTTTAGCCGCCATCACTAATTGTGCATTTTCTTCTGCGCCTTCTTTAACTTGTACGTCTTCTTTTTTCATTGCTTTTTTAATTGCTATATCTTTTGATTTCATATAATCTTTAGAGTCAACATCACCATCTTTATCATGGTCCTTGCCTTTTGCTTCTGTTGTTTTTAAATCTGTTGCTTTCATTGTATCAGTATTTATGTTCTCGGGTGCCATATCGCTAGGGTCTGGAATAGCATCTCCTTGGTCATCAAAGCCATTTTGAACCATATCTATTGCAGTAGATAGTGTATATTGTGAAGTTGAGTCTTTTGCTTCTGCTTTTCTTCGCTCTAAATCTGCTATAACTTCAGCTTTAGGTTTAGCTAAATGATCCACGTCGTCTTGATATTCGCCTACTATCTCTTGAGCACCTACATGGATATCAGACATACCGCCTTCAATTGCCGCATTTATTACATCTAAAAACATTCTTTGTTTTTGATACTCTTCGCTAGTAGCTAAATTTTCTTGGGCTTGAAGTGTTGAAATTTTGTTGATAGTTCTTGCTTTTGCAGACTCTAATTGCTCCATTGTGAACTTTTTAAGGTCAATGCTTTCACCAAACATTTGTGCTAACGTTTGATTCATTTGCTCTGCTGTAACTTTTGCGTTAAATTGCGATATCTTCATTAATAATATCCCCTATATGATTTATTTATCAAATACATACTCATCTAGGCGGTCCCTTAGGTTTAACAAATCATCCCACGCAATATCGTAACGTATATGGGCAGAATCTACAGTAACTTCATTATCAGAATTAGCTATTGTGCTTTTGAATTGTACGCATTTATTGTATTTTGATTGGATTTCTCTATCTAGATTTGTTATTTGTTCTATGTCATCTTCACGATTATCGACTAGGGCTTTAGCTGTTGCAATGGCTCCTGTTTTAGTAAATGTAGTAGCAACTTGTTTATTATACCTAAGGTCGTATATTAAGTTACTATAACCGTTTTCACGTATTATATAATGTTTCATCCGTATGCCACTACCATTTTTTATAGGTATGCATACCTTATGAATGTTTCTGTCTATGAGTTTTTTTAATTCTTTAGATAGATGTTTTGTATTCATTTCCAACCACAAGCACTTGTCCGTCTTTTACTATTTTTTTAACGACACTTTTGTTTATAAGATTTCTGATTAACTGTTGTTCTCTTTCGGTAAAGAGATCTAAACGACTCTGTTCTTTAAGTTTACTCAAAACGTTATATTCTTCATTTGAGACGTAAATTTTAAAACTGTCTAATATTAATTCGTTAATCTTCATCCCTGTGCTCTTTGTCTTCTTAATAAGTTGTTTATTACAGGATTAAGGTCCTTCTTATTAAGTGTGGTTGTAGGGGGTTCTCCGGGCTTTGGATCAGGGTTTTTAAATGATACTGTATCTGTATCAACTTTGTCTATTTCCATGTCCGTTTCTTGATTTGGGCCAACAGGTATAGGAAGTACTTTGCCTGGTTTAAGTAAATCCCTGTCGACTTGTCTATTAATTACTTTGGTTGATTGTGAGGCGCCTGCTGATCTAATAGTTCCTTTAGGTAGTACACCTTGTGGAACAGGTCCTCCAGTTGATTGTCCTGCACCTATTTTTTTAATTAGGTTTTGTATATAATCGGTTTCTTTAATTTCTCTATATCTCATTATCTAAAGCGATGCCCTTCTCCAAATTTTAGGTCTCGTAGATGTTCTAAACGATGTTCTTCCTCTAACAGTTTGATTACCCATTCTGTTTAGTTTTGCTATACGTCTAGAAAATGTAGCTCTTTTAGTTCTTGCTCTTTTAACTTTAAGTGCAGAACCTCTTCTAGCTTTTGCTCTTTTGATTGATATGATACCAGACATCCTTTTAGGAGCTGTACAAGTTTTAGGATCAGATACTATTCTTCCTTTTCGTACTCCAGCAGTGCAACGATACCTACGTACCATTTTGCCACCAGTTCTAGACCAGACCTGGACAAACGTTTCACCTACCTGTAATGGACTTACTACTTCTACTATTTTCATACTTTTCCTACTGTATGAACGTATTTAGCGAATGTGGGGGGTTATAATGGAAATTTTAATAATAGAACTACTATTGTGGAAAGGAGTCCAGCTACTATGGTCCCTGTGGCACCTATAATAACTTTAATCATCGACTTGTTACCATGCATAATAGCTTGTTGATTTTGGTCAACTTTTTGTTCTATTGCACCAAGTCTCTTTTCCAAAGACTCGTATCTTTGGTGACACAACTCGACGTGTGCTTCTAAATTTTTCTGTTCTATACTTTTGGACTCTGCCATTTTTTCTCTCTTCCTATTATTTTATTATCCAGTGGAAGGGCCTAAGATTGTGCCTAAAATGTGCCTTGATTCGTTTAATGTTACTATTTATTGCCAAGGTTATCGTCTTTTTCTACTATTATTATATTATTAGTTTTTAAATCTTGTGTTCTGAACATACTATTGGTTAAACTAATAGTTTCGTCTAATGCATTGATTATAGGGACCAAATCTATGTCTTCTTTTAAATGACCTATAATTTCACTAATAGGTAAAGGGTCTGCTCTATCTTCCATTGTAAATTCCATAGACCATACATTATGTTCTCCAGTATAGTTCTCACCAAAATTTGTATTTGCCAAATTCATTTTCTCTAATTTTGGATTGTCAATAGGTTCAATATTTGATCTAAATTGGAGACAGTTTTCAAAGGTTAGATAGTTGGCGTTTTGGGAAATAGCTTTTTCGTCTTTGCTATTATTTTTGTGTAACCCTGTTTTTGTAATGTCTACTAATGATAAAATTTTAAATCTCATACACTTTTCTTCTCTTAAGCTAGTTGTACTTATTATAGATGAAAAAAGGGTGCTCAATTTCTTGAACACCCTTAATTCTGAGAATCTAAAAAGTTTAATTCTTATTTTAAATTACAGCACGTATGTTTTAGCTGTAACTGTTGCTGAGCCTAAACCAATACCATCAACTGTTCCTAAAGCCTGCACTACATCTTCTAAGTGTGCCGCTAAAGTTTCAGAATTAGTACCATCGTATGTGTCTTCGCCAAAATCACCTTCAACCGCAATTGACATATTGTTGTTTGTAGTGTGAAGTGGTCCAGCCAATACTATGTTATTAGTTTGACTTATTGCTTCTAGAACTGCTTTAACTGTTGAGTTTGGGCCTAATTTGCCGTTAACTGCACCATTAAAGTCAATGTCTAAATGCACTAGGTTTCTTCCTGTGTTGTTAAAGTCCACCGCCTCTGACGCTGGATTAACTCTTGTTACTGTCGCCATTTTTTTTCTCCTTTTTTCTCTTAAATGACTTAATCTACGCTCCGTAGATTAAATGTTAAAAAAATTAATATTATATTATATTAACTATTAAGACCAAGTGTCGCCACTGATAGTCGTTGCCGCTACCGTAACTGAAACACCAGTCTCTGTGTCGATAAGCGCCTTTAAAGTCGCCGCCGCACCTGTACTTCCATTACCTTCGTAACCACCTTCTAAGCCTACTACTAGGTCATTAGCCGCTGGTATACCAAGTACTACGATATTCGCTTCGCCAGATATAGCTCTTACAGTTTTGTGAAAAACTGAAGATGCACCTTCTGGAGCAGTGTGAATTCCTGTAGCACCTGTAATTTTGTAAAAATCAATATCTTTCGATAAAAATTCTACGCCATTAGGGTTTGTAATGTCTTTACTTCCTGATATTACTGCCATTTTTTTTCTCCTTTTTTATAAATTTTTAACAATGTTCTGGGGTGCCCAGTAAGAACACCCCAAAAACCTTATTAAAGTTATTAGCGTGAATTACGCCGCTACTAGTGTAGATGCCGCTGTAACTGTTGCGCCTGATATGTCATAGTCATTAGGACCTACTGTGTCTAATGCTCTAAGACGTCTTTGTAAATCAGTTGCGTCAGTTTGCGAGTTGTCTACTATTACAGTCATTTTTCCACTGTTATCGTTTACAATGCTGTAAAGTAACGGTTGTACTTCACCAAGGATAACTTCAACTGCTTCTCTAGCCGCATCGTCTTCATTACGAAGGTCTCCGCCTGCGTCGATTACGAATGCACCTAGGTTAGCTGTACTTCTTACGCCGCCGTCAGTTGCAAAATTACCGAAGCCGCTTGTTCTTGCTAATTTAGCCATTTGTTGTCTCCCTTTTAAAAAATAGTAACTCCCTAAAATTCAACGGACAGGTTGGACGTTAGTTTGTTACCGTTTTATTAAAGAAAAGATTAACAATATATGTGAATGTGTTTGTATGATCACTTTCAGCCAATATTTGTATATTCTTTTCTCTGTATTGGCAGTCTACACTCCGTAGACTGTGTATTGCATTTATTTAGTGTGAATGGGTTGAAAATTGTGTGTTAATATTACTTTCTACGTGTTTTTAAGGCTCTTTGATGCAATCCTTTTAAAATTGCTACAGTTCCTGGACCTGCTTTAACAATATCGTCTATCATTTTAATTGCAGGAATATATGCACCAACTATTGTAGCAGGTATAGATTTTCCTGCTAACGCAAATTCTATAAATCTTTTTAATTGAACTATGCTTTTAGTTCCAGTAAGATATCTATACATAGCAAGATCTCTACCTTCTACACCTATATCAGGTACACTAATTTTAGGTTCATTATCTTTAACTAACCCTGTTTCTAAATTTTTATCTGTAATTAATCTTTGTAAATGTTGTATAATATCACTATTTCTTAATTTTGCTCTAGCGGCATGAAGTAATCTAGTAACTGCTTTTTTACGAGTTGTTGGAGTTAAACTAGTATAATTTAATATGTCTCTTCTAACTGTTTTATAGTCGCTGTTTCTAATTTTTAAAGCAGATTCTAAGTTAGCGAATAATTGAGTATCAGTACTTTGTGATCCACTTGCTATTTTTGATAGGTATCTGTTTAAAGCCATAGTAGGAAATGTAGTAGCTTTTCTTTTTGCCATAGCACTTTTAGGATCTTTTAATTTGTTCATTGCTCTTTCGTCACCTGTAACAAAGTATATAAAATTGTACAGGTCAGTACCATTCATTCTAAAATTTCTATAGCTAGAATAAGTTGTTGTATTTTTAGCATATGCTCTTGCAAAATGTTTGTATGTTTTATATTTGCTTAATAGTTCTAAAATAAGAACAGTTAGATATAATCTTTCAGTACAGTCTGTATAAGTCAATATTTTAGTGTCGCTTGAATTACGAGTCATTCTCGCTTCATATATTTCACTAATAAATGGAACTCCAATTGTGTCTAACATTAATTTAATACCTCATTTAAAGCAATTACCATTTTATCTCTTTTAGGAGATTTAAAACATTGTACAAGTTTTTTGTGGGCTGTAATATGATCTTCATGTGTCATCCATACTTTATTATCTTTTGCATCTATTCCACCAATGCTTTCTGGAAGAATCCAATGTTGGACTGTACTTTTACCTTTTCTTTTTTTAGGTAGTGTTTTAATCCAACCTCTATATCTGTCGTACTTTATACACATCTTTAATTTGCTAGTGCCACGTTTGCCGTAGGTCCTGTTTTCGGGCCACCTTTAATAGCGGAAGGTCCTTTCTTGGGTAATACGCCTCGAGACTTTCCAGAAGGTTTAGGACTCCAAAAACTAGGTTTAGGTTTCTTTTTCTTCTTGATTTCATCAACTTGTTCGTCCTGGGCACCACCATCATCTACGTTCATGTACATTTGTCCAAATAGTGTTATCATATCTGGTGATCCTAAAAATTTAGCAAGAGTAGTTGACCCTTGTATATCTTTAGTAAATCGTCCTCTTAAAGCTGGTTTAATGTCATTAGATGTCATTAAATTTCTTATTAGTTCAGCTTGGGCTACTGTAACTTTAAATTGTTTATTATCATCTGTAGTAACGGTGTCTACTGGTTTAGGATTACCTTGACTATCTAAAACTTTACCTAATTGATTGAATAAAGAATCTTGTTTAAAGTCCTTGTCGTATGCTGGTTCCTGATCAGCTGGGTCTCTAAATTCATTAAATCTCATATTATTCTCCTATCTTTTATTTATTGCTCTGTTAGCCTGAGTGAACCCAGATCTTCTAACTAGTTTTATACCGCCCAACACATAACCTTCTCCACCAGGTCTACCATTTATAGATGCTTGAACATCTCCAGGTGCAGTATCTAATTGTGTTATAATATTATCTTTAGCATTCATTATACCACTAACAGTATTCCAAAGTGCTACAAAGCCATTTATATTTTGTTTTACATATTCTATAATTTTTTGTTTCTTTGGTTCACTAACTGCACTAGTTAATAACCATCTAGAAAAGTCACTACCTAAATTTTGAAGTCCTTGATCAACCTTTGCGTTAGTATATGCATATAATATTTTAGGTAGATCAGTTAGTTTCATACTAGCTAATTTGTTTTTGTCTAATAAGGCATCTATTAAAGTAGCATTTTGACTTACCACATTTTTTATTTTGTTTAGTGCGTTGGTATCTACACCTACTTTCTTGTTTACAGTTGTTGGCGGAATTACAAATAAACCACGTCCTTGAATATATCTATCAAGTTCTTTAATTGGCATAATTCTTCCTTGTTCACTCATCATATTGTGAACAACAACACCTGCTTTGCTTTGCCCAATTTTTTTACCTAATTCACTACTAGCATCAACACTATATTCTACTACATTAGGTTTAAAAACATATCTGCCATTAGCTTGTTCTGGTTTTGCAAAATATAACATATCACCATTAAAGTAACCTTGAAACTTATTAGGAATTGCTTTTGCTACTGTATTAAAAATAGGAACAATTTTATCTGCGTAGGCTTTATATGAATTTGTTTTAGAAGGATTTTTCTTTGCTCTATCTTTAATCATTCCTTTTAAGTCAGCTGAGTTCGTTGCTCTACCATCATATCCTTGTGCGTGAAATCCACTTTTGTCTGTAAAAATAAATTCACCATTAGGATTTCTTCCAAACACTACTGCTGGAGAACCATCCCATTTAATTGTAAGGTTATTAGTATTTTTAGCTAATCCTTCTAATTGTCTTATAGCATTTAAGGCTCCTTGGCTACCATTCCAAAATACAAGGTCTTCGGCATGGTCAATTCTGCCTCCTGTTTCTAATAAAGGTGTTTTACAATTACCTGTAACTTTTTTAAACTCTACTAATTTCATAGATTAACCTTTGCTAATAAACCTTTAAACCAAACAGGACTTCCTTCGATAACGTGTTCAGGCATTGTTTTTCCTATTTTTGCAAGACTATCTCTAAAGTCTGCAACTAATTCGTTATAGTCAGATGCACCTCTAATCATTTTATGAATATTTTCTACACTATCAAGATCAGATCCTTTAGCATTTCTACCTAATAATAAACTTGCTATCTGATCAGGCTTTTTAGATACAGGTTCGTTTGTATCTCTTTTTAATAAACCGTTCTTGTGACTCCATTTATATCCTCGTGCTTTAGATATACTAGCAATGAATACGTGTCTATCCGCTCCAGTATAGTTGGAGCCTGGAGATGAGCCTTTCAAACTCCAGGACATCCAATTTGGGTCACCGAACATTAAGTCAGTTTGTACGAATCCATTTTTAACATTACCGTTAATAGGTGTTTTAAAATGAACGCTAATACCACTTTTCTTAATCCATTTTGACGGGTCTTGCTTATTAGCTTGAGCCCATTGCGTCAATTTTGATACTAATTGGTCTTTTGTAATTTTAGATTGATCTACAGCAACATCTATATCTCCACTTGTAGGAGATGTTCCTGTAGTTCCTAATTTGTTTGATTGTAAAGGTAATCCTGTAATTTTTTCTAGCCAGGCAATAGTTGGGTCTACGTCTGCTTGATTAATTCTTTGTGTTGCTGGTTGGCCGGTAGGATTTTTGAATATGTTTCCGCCTTCATTAATTTGATTCATCTTGTTTACCCTCTATGATCTTCTTAATGCCGACTTTGAATTTTTTTGATTCACCGTTCTTAATAGAATTAATGAATCTTCTCTCTAATTCTTGGGCCTGCTCAGGAGGGTAGTTTTTATTAATGACGTCCAACAGGTTAACAGCACTTTCTATTATGTTGCTACCTGTAGTCTCAAGAAATGCTTCAGTATCCTTGACTCTATGAATACTATGCAAATCATCTAATATTGATCTTGTTATCTTTTTCATTTACCTGTCCGTTTGACCCTATTAGCAGTATTTACCGCTTTAATGGTGAATATACCACCGGATCAAGAGTACTTTAATTGTTTTATTGAGGTGATTTTGTAGGAGCAGGGTGATTGTATTGCTCTTTTTGACAGCTAGGGTCTTGTGGTGCGAAGACACATCCTATAACTTCGCCTATTAAACCTATATTAGCTATATTTGATTTGGGGGATGTTGTAAGATTAGTAGTAACTGGCGTAACACACCCTTGGAGTAATGTTATAAACATTACCCCTATAAAAATAAGTAGCCAGGTTTTATTAGAAAAATCCATTATTGTTGACCCATTTGATTCAAGTCCATATTTAAAACGGGTTCGTTGCCTGCTTCTAGCCATTGTTTCCATTCAATGAACGCACCTTCAGTTAAACAATGAATTTCACCTCGAGACTCAGGAAAAGTTGATGTAAAATATTCTTTTACCATAGGAGACGCCGCTTCACAGTTCGTCATACTATTGTAAGTAGACTCTTGCCAGACACCTTGACAATCAAGTCCTATACAAAATATTATTATCATAAAAATTTTTTCCATTTCTTTTTCCTTCGTCCACTAATTTATTTACGGTTAAATTCCGCAAAGTTAAATGGCTATAAAAGTTAAGTGAGTTTATTTCTTGTTAGTGAGTTTATTAATTAGATCGAACGCAACTTTAACCTTCTCCTCAAGCACCTTGATTCGATAATGCGATTGAGCTAAAACCACAATAAGCATTATGAAAGCCACAAAGATTGGCCATGCTCTAGAGATCATTAATAAAAGGTCCGCGTCCATAATTAAAACTATTTATATCTAAAAAAGGGTGGGTTATTTTGTTATGGTATATACCTTGATAAACTCTGTTTTGCCCTTAACTTTTATGTCATCAATGTATTCAAAACTATAATTGAGCTTGGCTCTATTAACTGTTTCTTCACCTATGACTATTGTTTTACCAAGTGTCTTTGAACTAGACTCTAATCTAGAGGCTAAATTTACTGCATCTCCTATTACAGAATAGTCAAATCGTTGTTTAGACCCCATGTTGCCCACAAGTGCTTCTCCTGTGTTTATACCTATCCCAATATTGATTTGTGGCAACCCTTCTGCAATAAGTTCAGCATTTAACATAGCAAGTTCTTCTTCCATTTCCATTGCACTTTGAACTGCACATTCTTCGTGTTCTCCATTCTCTATTGGAGCATTCCAAAATGCCATAATACAATCTCCCATAAACTTATCTATTGTTCCACCATTTTTAATAATAACATCTGTCATACGTGTTAAGAATCTATTAATAAGTTTTGTAAGTCCTTCTGGATTGCCTTTGTACTTTTCACTGATGGGTGTAAATCCTCTTATGTCTGAAAACAAAAATGTCATTGTACGAGTTTCACCACCCAACTTCAATAGTGATGGATCTTTTTGTAACTTCTTAACCATGTCGGGTGCAAGGTAATGTTCAAACTGTCTTTTGATTTGTAGTTTTAATCTATTCTCTCGTGCAAAGTTATTATATATTAAGTGTCCCCAAACTATAGTAATAATCACAACAGGTGTTAGCCATTCTGTAAGATATAGGTTTGTTGTCCATAGGTAAGCACTTGTTCCAAGAACAATACTTAGATAAACTATAAAAGGGGCTAAACTCCATAGCACACCTAATCTAGGAATTATTAATAAAAATAAAATACCTCCTATAATAATAAATGCCCATTCTACTTTTTCTAACCAATCTGGTCTACTAATAAAATTTTGTGATAACAATGTTTCTGTACCAATGGCCATTATCTCATGAGTGTTTTTTAAACCATTAGGCGTAGTAACAAATGTTGATCCTTTAAATGTAGTTCCAATGAATACAATTTTACCTTTCATTTTTGACCAGTTGCTTTTATCTGTATAATCTAATCGTGGAATATGATGTCTAAAATCCAACCATATTTCATTTTTTGCTTTATTGTAATATTGAATTGTTTCTAATATAACAGCAGGAATTGATTTATCAAGAGGTAGTCTTCTTATAGTACCATCTATGTCAATAGGTACACTTACATTACCTACTGCCCGAGCTTTTCGTTCAATGCTTATTATATTTTTAACATCGTTGGTTTCTGTAAGAATAACTGGATACTTTGAAATCATTTTAAGGAACATTTCATCTCCACCTAGTCTATCTTTGTGTGCAAACACGACTTGAAGGACTACTAGGGCGGCGCCATTACGATAGGCATTAACTATTGCCCGTCCTATAATATCCCTTTTCCAGGGCCATTGACCTTGACTTTTTAATGCTTGATCACTTATGTCTAATAATATTAAGCTCTTAGATGTAAAATGCTTACCAAACTTTTGATATGAATCAAATGTGGTAAGTTTAGCTGACTGAATAGGTGTAGGATCTACCCACTTAATGAATAAAAGTATCAATAAAGTGACACAAACCGCCCATTTGCTTGTTAAAATTTTTGACATAATAGTATAATATTTAAGCCACGGTCGCCTGTCAGATTATCTGATTGATTATGTATAAATATTACTGATAATAGAATTTTACCAATTTAAGGAGTACAATGAAGATTCTAGCACATATTATACTATTATGTTTCTTATTCACTGGTGTTCAAGCCAGCGAAATAACGTTTGACTTTGATAGCCCATCTTTCAGTGGAGAAGGCAAAAGTTCACACTATTTGACTATTGAAAACATAGAAAAAACAAGAAAAGATGCTATAAAAGCCGCTGATAAAGCCGCAAAAGAAAAAGCAGAGCAAGATGCAAAAAATACTGCGATAGCAAAATTCAAAGCAAATTTAGAATCAAGATTTTATACGGCTTTAGCAAAACAAATTACAACAAACGTATTTGGTGCTGATGGTTTACAACAAGATTCAGGAACATTTACATCACCTATTGGTGGCGAAGTTGTAACTTGGACGACGCCTTCAGGTACTGGTAATGTTACAATTACTGTTACCGAAACAGACGGAACTGTAACATCATTTACAATGCCGAAGGAAGACTAATAATAATGTTTAAAAAATTAGCAATTATATTTCTAGCAACTTTATTTCTGGCTAGTTGTGCTGGTAAACCAGACTTCGATTACAGAACTCAAAAGCCTGTAGCAAAAACATTTTTAGAGGTTCCTGAGTTAGATGGAGACCCTATTATAATTGCTGTCTATGACTTCTTAGATATGACAGGACAAAAGAAGCCAGGTGGCAATTTTGCATCAATGAGTACAGCAGTAACTCAAGGGTCATATCAACTTTTAATTAAAGCATTACAAGATGCCGGAGAAGGCAAATGGTTTAGAGTTGTTGAGAGAGCAAGTTTACCAAGTCTATTACAAGAAAGAAAACTTATTAGATCAACAAGACAAATGGCAGATGGTGATCAAGCTGAACCATTACCAGCATTATTATTTGCTGGTGCATATATTACAGGTGGTATAGTAGGATACGATTCAGATACTAAATCAGGTGGAATAGGTGCAAGAATTTTAGGTATACAAGCAAATACACAATACAGACAAGATGTAGTTACTATTATTTTAAGATTAGTGAATGTACAAACAGGTGAAGTTGTTATATCAACTACAATTGAAAAAACAATATTCTCAACAGGTAAAGGTGCAGACATATTCAAATACTTTGATGCTGATACAATGTTATTAGAAACAGAAGCAGGAGTGGCAAGAAACGAACCAGTAACTTTTGCTGTAAGAAAAGCAATTGAGGCTGGAGTTGCAGAAATTATTAATGTAGGTGCTAAAAAAGAATTATGGAAAATTGTACTGCCACCTGAACCAGAAGTTATTGAAGAATCAGATGCAGAGGTTGTTACTAAAGAAGAAGTAAAAGTAAATTTAGAAGTAGAACAAACAGTTGTAAAAGTTAAAACAAGAGAAGAATACCTAGCAGAAAAGAAAGCTAAAAAACTTGCATTATTAGAAGAGAAGAGATTAAAGAAAGAAGCCTTGGAGGCAGAAAAGTTAGCTAAAAAAGAAGCATTATTGGCTAAAAAACATTTAAAGAAAGTTCAAAAAAATGAATTAGCTTGGTACAATAAAGCTAATGGTACAGAATTTAAAACTTGGGCAGAATACCAAACACACTTAAAAATGTTAGTAGCATTTGATTTAAAAGAAGCAATTAAAGAAGAACGTAAAGTAAAAATTCAAACGATTTTAAATGATCAGAAAGCCGCAATGGAGGTCAAAGATGAGAGCGTTATTATTGACACTGATACTTCTCCTAGCAACGACGATTAATTGCTATGCGAGTAATAAAGTTTTTATAACACAAATTGACCAAGAAGGTGGTTCAGTCTATATAAAACAAGACGGATTAAACAATACGTTTGGAATAAGCACAGATAATCCTTTTGTAATCGACGGAAATAAAATTACTATTATTATTAAACAAATAGGTAATTCAAACGTAACAGATTATACTAATCACTTATCTTTTAAAGGTCTTAATATGACCTTTGATTATACAGTAATTGGTAATTCTAATAAATTAAGACCTGACATAGATGACGTTAATGCTTCAGGTTTTTATTTAGATCATGATATTACAGGTGATTCAAACGTAGTAGACTATGATACTTGGTCAGACTCTACAAAAAATTTCAATGTTGACTTAGACATCTATGGAGATTCAAATACATTTTGGGTTCAGAATAGAGGTGACAACCATTTCTTATATGTTCGTATGTCGGGTGATTCAAATACTGTAGAATGGTACAGCTCAACAGATTCAGAAGGATTTAATACAAATGCAAATAAGGCAATCGGTCCACAAACTGCTTCGCATAGTCAGTTTGCAGATAGTTCGGGTAGTGAAGGTGCAAGTGCAGATATTTACATAGTAGGCGATTCAAATGTAATACACACTTCATCATATGGTACAGGCAACTATCAACTTCACGATTTTATAGGTAACTCAAATCTTTTAGATATTCACTCTAGTTACACTGGTGATGATACTGACCCTTATGGAGATTCAGCAATAATATCAGGCAACAACAATTGGTTAAGAACAATAATAAATGGTGATGATAATACAATAAGACTTCACATGGCGGGTGGTAATAATATTGCTAAAATTTTTCTTTATACAGATGATTCAGTAATAAACTTTGCTCAAACAGGTGGAGGTAATGATGGTAAGGTTACTATATCAGGTGATTCAATTTACGATTACACATTAAACTTTTCACAAGATGGTTCAGATACTTGTGATTATTCATATAATAGAAATACTCAAACAGCCGATGTAACTGCTACTGTATCGAACGGGTGTTAATCATGAAGAAGTTCTTCTTTGTGGTATCCTTCCTAATACTATTTGTAACTAATGCCTTCGCTATAAATGTAGGTGAAGTTAAAGACAAAATGGGTTCTACGTTTAATGAACGTGGCGGAAAAACTTATAAAGTTGTAAAAGGCTATCTATTAGAAATGAATGACTTTCTCCAAACAGGAGAAGATGGTGCTATGAACATAGTATTCGTAGATAATACAAAAGTTACTCTTGCACCCAATACAGAATTTTTAATTGATGAATTTGCTTTTGACACAACAGTTGTACCAATAGAAATTGCAATGAACGTATCGGTTAACGTAGGAACGTTTACTTACGAGTCTGGCGAAATTTCTAAAATGAATGGTGATGTAGAAATTGTGACACCAACAGCATCAATTACAGTACAAGGTACAGCATTTTCAGGATCAGTATCAACAAGTGGAGTTACAACAATTACACTACTTCCGGATTCTTCTGGACAAGTAGGAAAAGTTACAGTTTCTAATGATGCAGGTTCTCAAACAATAACTCAAGTATATACATCAGTAACAGTTCTTAGTGATAACCTAGTACCTAGGGCACCATCCCCATTAGATAATCTTCAGA
>VTLG01016126.1_pt1 | contig 164251 bp, 179 predicted proteins | sample 4694571 | NCBI WGS metagenome assembly VTLG01 (sample SAMN12604809, study PRJNA352737) | marine metagenome | biome: ENVO:00000447; feature: ENVO:00000209|ENVO:00000569|ENVO:01000036; material: ENVO:00002151; isolation source: viral sequences binned using virsorter ... | reverse complement strand
TAATGAATTTAGTATAGATAAGGTAGTTGGCCACCTTCGTAAGAAGGAGTTTACTAACATGAAGAAGTGGGTTGCTCAGAATATGGACAACGAACCACAAGTTATCATGCGTAAGATCTATGATAACCTATACAATTACTTTGACCCCAAGTCTATTCCAGAGGCAGTATTGATTATCTCTGAGTATCAATACAAGTCATCCTTTGTGGTAGATCAGGAGGTTAATCTGGTTGCATTTATGACAGAGTTAATGATGAGGTGTGAATACAAATGAATAACATAGGATTAGAAGTAGTATTCTGGACAGTACTAACAATTTACTTGCTAACTAAATTAGGTGTCTTTAAAAAATGAGACAAGATTATCAGACAGTTAATATGTTTCCTGTAAGGTGCTTTAGTTTTAAGGCACCTAAAGCATTGGTTAAAGATACTCTAGCAAAAGCACATAAGATGGAGTATCGGAATTACAATGCTGAGTATGGAGTTGGTACTTGTCCTGATATCTGTGCTAACCCCGACTATCGTGACTTGATGTCATGGTTTCAGAAGTGTGTTGACACGTTACATGTTGACAATGGCTGGAACTGTGATAGAGTGGTAGTTAATAAGTCATGGATTAATAGATCAGATGCTGGTAGTGGTCATCACCATGCACCACACAGGCATCCTATGTCATGGTTGAGTGCTATCTTCTATCTTACTGAAGGACCACCAACTATATTTGTTGATCCAATTGCACAGCGAGAGTGGGCACAGTTTCAACTGGATGGTGGACCTATTAGTGATGCCACTCAGTTTGTGAATCCTATACCAGGAGGATTATATATCTTTCCTAGTTACCTTATCCATTCTTCTGATCCTAATTTCTCTACCACGGATAGATTCTCTATCTCTTTCAATACATTTCCTTCTGGTAATGTTAATGGTGGTGGTTGGGGACAGTCTATGGTTAACATTAAGGTAGAGCAAGCATGGGATGATCTAGGACCACTAGATTTGAAAAGTTATGTCAAGGAAAAATAATGGTTTGGGAAGCAAGCAACGAACTTAATTTATTCCCTGTTAAAATAAGGGAGTATCGTAAACCAAAGGATGATATACACAAGCATCTTATTGAATTCTTTGAGACCTATCCTCAACAGTTATCTAACTTTCCAGAGGGTGTTATCACTAGTAGACCTGATCTACACAAGTGTGACAATGAGGACGTAAGAAATCTGGTAGGATGGTTTGGTGCTTGTCTTGATGAGTATCGTAACGAATATCAACTGTACTGTGATAGACTTAAGATCAGTATGTGTTGGTTTAACAAGGCACCTGCTCAGAGTGGGGTAGGTCATCCACTCCATAGACATCCCATGTCTTATGTGAGTGCTGTATATTATCTGACAGAAGGTGCACCCACTGCCTTCGATGATCCATGCACACCTAGAGTATATGATACACTAGAATTACATCAGCAGGATAAGATGGTTAATGACTGGGGTATTTGCGAGACAGTATCGGCAGAGGAAGGTAAGTTAATTCTTTTCCCATCATGGTTAAGACACTTCTCTGGTAGACATCTAGAAAATTTTGATAGATGGACTATAAGTTTCAATGCATTTCCAGAGGGTAAATGTAACACAGGGCCATTCGAGATGCCACAATTAGAGGTTAAAGTATTATGAAGTATTTGAAGACACCATTAAGATATCCAGGCGGTAAGTCTAGGGTTGCTAAAGATTTTATTCCTAAATTCCCTAAGAATATTAGTGAATATCGTGAGCCATTCTTAGGTGGTGGTAGTGTAGCACTACTATTCACACAGATGTATCCTGATGTACCAGTGTGGGTCAATGATAAATATACATACCTGTATAATTTCTGGGTGCATCTCCAGAAGGATGGCAAGAAATTATCAGACGATCTTGTAAGTATTAAGACAGATAATTCTACAGAAGATAAGGCTAAGGAGTTGTTTAAAGATGCCAAAGATAAAATACACAAAGAAGATTCTTATACTCAAGCTGTGCTTTTTTGGGTTCTTAATAAGTGCAGTTATAGTGGACTTACCGAGAATAGTTCCTTTAGTGCAACAGCAAGTAGACAGAATTTTACCATTAAAGGGGCTAGGAACCTCCTTAATATTTCCAATCTAATAGGTAACTGGAGGATCACTAACCTAGATTACTCTGAGGTTATGCAACAGAATGGTAACAATGTGTTTCTTTTCTTAGATCCACCCTATAAAATAGGGACATACCTATATGGTAGTAACGCTGAGTTACATAAGAACTTTAAGCATGAGGAATTCCATGAGAGTTGTAATATATGTAAGCATGATTGGTTTGTCACTTATAATAATGATGATGACCTAAAGGAAATGTATAAAGATTATCATCAAGAAGAATTTAAAATCACTTATGGTATGAAGCATAGGCCAGACAACAAACTAAAGAAAGAATTGTTAGTAGTTAACTACGATGTAAGCACAACACCGCTAGAGGTAATGTATGCATGAGTATCCGTTAAAGGATTATCTTAACAGCATCAATCTAAAGCAGGGAGATCTCTCTAAAGATGAGAGAGCAATGCAAAAATACCCTGCTTTTGTTGTGAACAAGTGTCTGTCTTCCTTTATAGACACTGTGATGCATGCAAATGAGATGAATTCCTCTTCACATTTAGATAAAGATCTTCAGTATCAATATTATATACATAGTGTTAGGAAATCTAAGCGATTTTCTCCTTGGGATAAGAAGTCTAAAGACTGTGACCTCGACTTAGTGAAAAGATACTATGGTTATAACACTGAGAAAGCTCAGCAAGCGATGAGAATTTTGACTCAAGATCAAATTGAAGTTATTAGATCTAAATTAGATACTGGAGGAAGACAATGAGTGATGAGATCTCGTGGTCTCAAGACATGATGCTAGAAGTTACCCTAAAGGAACCAGATGATTTTCTCAAAGTGAGAGAGACATTGACTCGTATAGGTGTAGCATCTCGTAAGGAGCGTAAGCTGTATCAGTCTTGTCACATTCTACACAAACGTGGTAAGTACTACATAGTACATTTCAAAGAGTTGTTTGCTCTTGATGGTAAACCTACTAACATAACCCCTAACGATGTGCAACGTCGCAATCGTATAGCAAAACTACTATCTGACTGGGGCCTAATAGATACTAGTGGGGATATAGAAGACTTAGCACCTCTTAACCAGATAAAAGTTTTATCATTTAAAGATAAAGGTGAATGGACATTAGAGTCCAAATATAATATTGGTAAAAAGAAAACACCACAGGAGGTGAAATAGTATGGCTAAGGAAAAAGAAGAAGACTTGACAAAGAAGGGTATTATTGGTACAATAAAGGACAAAGTATTACCAGATGAGGAGGATGCAGCTGCAATCTTCTCTACTTTTGTGAGACTTGGTGTACTAGTTTGGTCGGGAGGGATCTTGACGTTAAACTATGTTACTGTACCAGGTTTAGAACAACAGAAAATTGATCCAACTTTCATAGCTTCGGTTTTTACAGGAGTTTTAGCTAGCTTTGGCATTCAAACCGCTTCTAAGAAGGGGGATGGTACCATGAAGATGCAGAATGGTGGAGGAGTTGGTGCTGGTTCACCTGGTCCTGTGCAAACTCTAAGAATAGAGCAAGCACCATTGAAGATCATTGCTGTGGATCCTGGTAAGACTGATGATAAAACCTATAAATTATAGTTATGCAGAAAATTGTTAACATCATTGCTATTGCGTCTGGTGTTGTATCTCTTTCCGTTGTTGGTGGTGGGGTATATCTTTATACTCAAAAGGATGCCATCATAGAGTCAGTGAAAGAGAAAGCACTAGGATCTATTGGTGGTGGTGCTCTTAATGGTCTCTCTGGTAGTGCCCTTAAAGGTCTACCTGATTTAAAATCAGCACCTGATGCTGATGCACCAACTAGTCCTCAAACACTACCTGACTTTTCACCAGGAGTTAAATTTTAAATTAGATCATGTTTACTAAGTTGAAGTCTCCTATGGAGACTAAGTACACACGTGAATATTCATCATTTAAAGAACTTATTTTAGGACCAAACTTTGGTTGGTCCTACAATGATCAGGCAACGCCTGGTTACACAGAGTATGTCAATCGATCAGTTGAAAGTAATAAAGAAGACTTAGACGAAGGAGATAGACAAGAGGCACTTAGTGCTGCCGATCAATTAATCAAAGAGCAGACCAACCATGCTGGTTATCAGATGAAACAGCAGAGGAATGGGGACTTAGCGTTCTATTCTCATGGGTTTTTGCAAGGACCAAGTCCTATGCATAAGTTTTATTCCAACCCTAACTCTGAATATCTGGAGTATGTCGAGCCTGTTATTGGACAAATCTTTGAGATAAATAAAATTAACCCACAGGTTGTCTACCGTATTAATGCTAATGCGGTGCATCCAGTTGACGGTAATGTATTAACAGTACCGCATTATGATCATGAATTCCCTCATAAGAATCTACTTGTATACTTCACTGATGTAGGTGGAGACACAATTGCATTCGATGAGCATGGTAAGAAGCATGTCTTCACACCTAAAGAGGATGATATAGTAGTCTTTGATGGACTACATTGTATGGTGCCTCCTAAGAAAGGAAGACGTGTAATATTAGTAGTAACGTATCTCTAATGGACCTTCAGAAAGTAACAACAGGAGTCACAGCAGCAGCAGTCATAGGTACTGGTGCTACTATAGGTGGTGGTACCATAGTTGATAACTTTAAAGGTGGACCTGAGAAGAGAGCTAATGCTGAGGAGGTTAGACTGAGGGAGATAATCAGAGAAGAATTATATCATCAGCTAGTCAACGCATGGCCGACTACTAGTGGCCCAGTTAAGACGTTGCCGAACCCGAAGGATTACAAGGAGCAACTACCAAAATGAGTGGAGATCAAAGAGATCAGAGTTTAATCTTCTATAGTGAAGAGATGACTGTGACAAAGCAAATTTTAAAACAACATAAAAGGGATCAATCAATGAGCGACATACTCTTTCACGTATATGATAAGAAATCAGAGGTGGTAGCCCATACTCTGAGCGTTGAAGAATTGGAAGAGATGTTGAAAGATGAGAAGATCAATACAAGTAAGCATGAGATTGTCCCAGTATGGGAACCACCTTATGATGAGATATCACAGTGATCGAAACTAAATGGTCAGCACAAATATTACTCAACTCAAATAGATTAACCAAAGTAGAATTCTTCTGTCCATCTAATCTTAGAGAGGATGCAGAAGCAACAGTAAAGGCACTCTATGGTGTCACTGATGTTAGACAATTAACTAGGTTGTGGCGATGACTATCCCTCATATTAATATAAACAACACAGGTATCCCAAACATCTATGTAAATGCTACTGGGATACCTTTAATACGTTCACAAGGCACTGGTATATACCCTGTCCGTGGTGTGTTTGTTAGTGAGATACGTCCTTGGGAAGCACAAACTCATGTTACTACACCTCTAGCACCACCAGTTGTAATACATGCAGGTACACCTGTCGTTGACATGCCTGGTTGTGTCAAGGTACACAAAGAGAATGCTAAGAGAGATCCATCTAGTAATAAGAATCTAGTTAACGATGACCCTAAAGGTAACGTAGTATTATGTGATGCAGGTATGCCATACTATGAGCCACCAGACTATGATGCTAGAGAATTGACATGGCAGACAGTAACACCTGACCAAGAGGAGGGTGATGAAGGTTTGAATTTAGAAGAGCCTAATGTTGATGCACCAGATACACCAACTCCTGATACAAACATCCCTACTGACAAAGAAATAGAATGTCCTCCACCTAATGCTAGACGTATAGGTGATAGGAATCAGAAGGGTGATGAGCAAGTTAAAGAATATAAACTAACACCTGACGGTAAAATCTGTGAGACTATCTGGGAGCCTGTACCAGCAGTGGAACAGTTTCTACCAACAGCAGGAGTGGTAACAACTACAGCAGTCATAGCAACAGTTGCAACTACCTCTGCTTTATTTGCAAAACCACTGGCAGATCTCCTATTGAAGGTGATCAAACCAGTGGTTAAGAAGGTTATGACTAAGGTTAACTCTATTATGGGTCGTCAGACTCGGAGACCGTCCCGATCTGAAGTGTTGGCAGACCAGTACCGTTTGAAGAAGGGGTTACTTCCACTGAAGAAGACGTTGAAGAAGAAGAAGTAGAAGGGTTAATCCAATTAGGTTTAGGTAACTGATGCTCGTGAGGTACTAAAGTACCACCTGGTGCTGTTACTACTACATCAGCACAAACAGAATGATAAGGACTAGCTGGGTGGAAGTATATACCAGCTTTTTTTAATTCACCACAATTTTTAAGACGAGCTAACTCAAAGTCCAGTCTCTTATTAGATACTAACTGGTTTTGCATATTAATCTGAGCAGCAGCTGCCTCATGGCATTGCTTCATCAACTTTCTATTAAGAGGGATTGATAGTGTTGCAGAGAGACCAGCATTGAATGACTGGTTAGCAGACATGTCAGTCCTCACTGGTTTAAACCAAGTAGGAGTCATTGTTTGATTGCTTACTACGTCAGGCACACCATCAGGACCATCTAGATCCATTGTGATCTGCATGTCAGCACCATCTTCAAACCATCTACTACCATCTGACTTGGTTCTGGTGTCATACCATGTCTCCCAAGGATAGTTTTTAACTGTCACTGTAGTAGGAGTCATCTTACCACTGGTATCAGTCATATTATATTGTGGTTCATCATAAAAATCGATCCAAGGATCTTTTCTTGAATCAGCAAATTGCACATAGGGTGTAAGGTTAAACGTAGCACCCTGACACTGGACACCACCACCATAGGTGTTGGTTATGTATGGACCTTGTAAAACTTGTATTGCCTGGTTGGTTACTGAGCCCGAACTATTCGCTATCGGGTTTGCAGTAGCACTAACTCCACCAACTTCTGCTCTTGCAGGTAAGATTTGGATGCCGAGAAGTGCTGCAATTACTGGGTAAACGTACTTGTTGTGTCTGTTACGCTTCGGATGGTGGTGACTCTTTGTATTAGAGTCTGGTTGGTCATCCCTGGTCCTTGATAACTCTGTACGAATTGGAAGGCATCCCCTGGAGTCGTTATTGTGAACGTCCCCTGAGTGTTGAAGTCTAAGTTGTCGTATTGAGAGGTTACGGTGCCTGTTAATGCTCCGTCTCCCGACCCTACTGTTGGTGAGACTGTCACCGTTGATGTATTCACGTTGGGGTTTAGTGCTGCTCCATCGTTTGAAACGCCTACCCCACTCACTGTGTATTCCCATCCTGTCCTCATGTCAATCGAATTTATGGTCTCCGTGACCGTACTTTCAGTCTCCGTGTGGGATGTCATAGATCCCTGCTGAAAATTTGGTACCACGGGCACTGCGTTTGCAGCAGCACCCCCGAAACTAAGCAGTAGTAGTACTAAAACTCGTTTCATTATGTAGCATCCTTATCGTATGGTAACTTCTGTGACGAATTGTCCCGTAGCCGAGGTGCCAGCCCCACCAGCTGTTATTGCCATCGCTCCAGCGGAACTAATGGTACCAGCCAAGTTACCTGCAGTACCAGGTGCTGTAGAAACTATGTTACTGTAACCTAATACATCACCTACATCAGCAGCAGTAGTAACGATAGCGTCACCTGTGCTTATTGATTGTGTAAAGCTGTATGCATTTCCTTGGGTCGTCTGTGCCACGTCAGGAAGTGCAAAAGTTGCTACACCTGCTGTGCTGACAGCAGATATGCCACCTAGATTACTAGCTGCACTACCACCTGACGGTGTAATAGTTGTTGATACACCAGATCCACTAGTGCTATATGTATTTGCTGCTCTAGAAACTGAAGTATAACCCGCATCCACTTGGAGTTGTGTCGAGCTACTAAGTCTATGAGTCAGATCGGCACGTGCTGCTGTGCCACTCATCAAAATCATACCAAAAAGCAATAATGCTCTTTTCATCCAATTATCCTAAGTAGAAGTACTTCTATTTAGCAAATAAAGTATTGTAACAAATGTACTATTTCGGATACCCCTACTGACAATGGCCGAGTATGTGTTATAAATAATAGTGTCGCCTTCGGGGACACCAATTTAACACTCGCTTTTAAAGGAGAACTATTATGTCTAAGATACAGAGATACCGTGCAGCTGATTTACCTCAGTTGATGGATAAGATTTTTACTAACTCGTTAGGGTTGGATGATTACTTCGAGAGCTTCAATGCAATGGAAGCAAGTAACTATCCACCCTTTAATATTGTTCATATAAACAATCACGAGTCTAGATTAGAAGTAGCACTAGCAGGTTTCACAAAGGAGGAAGTCAATGTCTTCACAGAGTATGGAAAACTTCATATCGAAGGAACCAAATCTGAACCAGATGAGGAAGAGACGTTTATCCACAGGGGATTGGCTAAGCGAACTTTCAAGAGGTCGTGGACAATCGCAGAAGACACCCACGTCACAGACGTTGCCTTCGACAACGGACTCCTCGTTATCAAGTTAGGTAAGATAGTACCTGAGCACCATGCTCGTAAAGATTACCTAACATGAAGACAGAAGATGTCGTTATGCACCCCTTATGGATAGGGCCTGTGCTGATACTGGGTATGATGGTCATGATACAGACCCTTCATACCCTCACCCACTGGAGGATGGAGATAGATGCTGATGCATACTGTCGAAACAATGCTGAGTGGGTTGAGAAAAACACAGTGTCAGATGATTACTAACATATATAATATACAACTGAAGAGACCCCAAGGGTCTCTTTTTTATGGGCAAGACAATGCAAAAATGGTTAGGAATTAGTTTAGGTGCGGTATTTGGACTGTGCCATATAGGTATGATAGGGTTACTAGCAACTAGGCAATCCAATAAGGTACCATATATCAATCCTCCAGTAGGAGATTATACATCTTATGTTGTTTCAGCAGATGAGACTGGTTATAAGATCAGTTACACTGCTAACGATCCCAAGACAATGCACATCACTAAGGACATCAAAGAGAAGGGTGGTTTCTTAGGATTAGCAACAAATAAAACTCAAGTTGTTGAGGAGTATGTCATGGATGGTCAGACCAATCAGGGTGGACCTGTATCTAACAAGAGATCATGGCAAGATCCATCTACTATAGTTAAAGGTGGTGAAGTATCTGATAAGACTGTCGCCTGCATCGAAGCAGTTGGTGCTGCAAAAGGAACAGGTAGATTGGTTGGTACTAGTGTTGGTGCTAGTGCTGCCCCTGCTCTGTCTGGTATCCCCTTCATTGGTTGGGTAGCTGCAGGTTGGGTAGCAATGTTTGGCGGTGAGCAAGGTGCTAACATCGGTGGTAACATGGCAGAAGATCTAAACAAGAACTGCTAAATGGATGACTTCATAGGGGTGTTTCCTAACGCTTTCACAGATGATTTCTGTGGGAGGGTTATGGATCACTTTGATTATTGCAGGTCTAACACTACCTATGTCCGTCCTAGGACAGCAGAGGGAGTAGACCCACTAGATAAGAGTGACCATTCAATGTATCTAAATGACATTGATGAGATTAAGGAGTTGAGATTTCTCCATAGAGATTTCTCACAAGAATTCTTTGAGGGTAGTGGTAGATGTTTGCATCAATATTATAGTAAGTATTCAATACTTAATCGTATTAATACTGATCATGGACCTCGTAGTGGGGTGTTTGATCTTAAGATTCAGAAGACAGATCCAGGTGAGGGTTATCATCAGTGGCATTGTGAAAACTTTGATAGGCATTCACAGTCAAGTAGGTACCTTGCATACACAGTATACTTGAATACTGTAGAGGAAGGAGGGGAGACCGAGTTTCTATATCAGAAACGTCGTATCAAACCAGAGGCAGGTACTCTCGTTGTATTCCCATCAGGGTGGACACATGTCCATAGGGGTAACCCACCATTGTCAGGATCAAAATACATAATCACAACGTGGGAGGAATTTGTATGAACATGTATGTTAATATGTGCACAGGCACAGTACCAAAGAAGGACACCTTGACAATTGATATACCTCCAGAGTATACTGATGAGTTCAACCAGATGGTACACATCCTAGCTGAAGAAAAGAATATCACTGCTCGACGTGCATTCGTTGACCTAGTGAGAAACACATTTGATAACCTAATGGAGAGAGACTATGAGCGTAAAGGTCGTAAGAATGCAAAACGGAGAGGACGTAGTAGCTGATGTAAAGGAGATCCGTCCTGAGTCAGGTAAGTCTGCCATTGCATACGAATTCCTTGATGCTTTTGTTGTGCAGATCCTTAGATCAACTGAGGATATGTTTAATGAAGAGGTTGAGGTGCCTATGGATGAGTTGGGTGACATCAAATTGGAATTTTTTCCTTGGTCACCGTTGTCAACAGGCCGAAATATTGTTACACTGTATTCAGTAGTGGCGATTGCTGATCCACATTCCAATGTCGTAGAGGGATGGAAGACTGCTATAGAGAAATACAAAGCGTTAAAGAGAGACGAAGATGCTAAAGTTGATTATTCTGAAACACCACCCGACAACCTATTTGCTGGGTAAGATTACAGAGATGGATGAGGAGCCGAGTCTTCTTATTGAGAATTGTTACTATGTGAATCCAGAGGGGACACTTGAAGAGTATCCCTTACATAGCAGTCAACGTGACATCTTCTTGACATATGAGGATGTTATGACTATAATGGATCCATCCTTAACGATAACTAAGTTGTACGAAGAAGCAGTTAAAAGTGAGTGATTTCTATACTAACCTTTGTTTAGTAGGTGATGACATTCTATACCGTGGGTATGAGGATGGTGAACCTGTGCAGTATAGAGAGAAGTCAAAACCAGTAATGTATCTGGTACCTGACGCTCAGTCTAAACCTTCCAAGTATAAAACTTTGGATGGTAGGAAAGCATACCCAAAGCAATTCGATGGTGCTAGAGAAGCACGTGACTTCCTCAGACAGTATGAGAATGCTGCTGGTTTAGAAGTGCATGGGTATGAAAGATTCCTCTATCAACATATCGCTCAGAAGTTTACTTCTGATGTTGATTATGATATGACCAAGATGAAAATCTATACGATTGACATTGAGGTCGCATGTGAAAATGGATTCCCTGATGTAGCAGCGTCTGCTGAGGAGATGCTATGCATTACTATAAAGGATTTCAATACAAAGAAGATCATCACGTGGGGAACACGTGAGTATCAATCGAAGCACGAGTATCGTGTCTTCTGGACTGAAGCAGAGATGCTTGAGGACTTTGTACAATGGTGGGTGCAGAATACTCCTGACATTATTACAGGATGGAACTGTAACCTATATGACATACCATATATCTGTCGTAGAGTTGAAAGAATACTAGGAGAGAAGTGGAAGAAGTCTCTGTCACCTTGGAAGAGGGTATATGACAGGGAGATTATCATTCAAGGACGTACGAATATTGCTTACGATCTTACTGGTGTTAACATCCTTGATTACCTAGACCTTTATAAGAAGTTTACTTACACTAACCAAGAGTCATACCGACTAGATCATATTGCTATGGTAGAGTTGGATGATGCTAAGTTAGACCACTCACAGTATGAAAACTTTAAAGATTTCTATACTAATGACTGGGATCGTTTTGTAGAATACAACATACATGACGTTGATCTTGTTGACCGTCTGGAAGATAAGATGAAACTCGTTGAGTTGTGTGTTGCTATGGCATACGATGCTAAGGTTAACTTTACTGATGTGTATTCACAGGTGCGAGTCTGGGACACACTGATATATAATGACTTAAGTAAGATCAATGTGGTAGTACCACCGAAAAGTAAGACAAAGAAAGATGACAAATACGCAGGAGCATATGTCAAGGAACCGAAACCTGGCATCTATGATTGGGTGGTCAGTTTTGACCTTAACAGTCTGTACCCTCACCTTATCATGCAGTACAACATCTCCCCCGAAACGCTTGCCGACAGGAGACACCCCACTGCCACAGTTGAAGGACTGCTCAGTCAGCGAGTACGGATCGATGGAGATTTTGCAGTGTGTGCCAACGGAGCACAATACCGCAAAGACATCCACGGATTCCTACCTCAGATGATGCAACGCATCTATGATGAAAGGACAATATATAAGAAGAAGATGTTGGAGGCAAAACAGCAGTATGAAAAAGGACCAACCGAGCAACTCCGACGAGACATTGCTAAATTTAATAATGTCCAAATGGCAAGAAAGATCCAACTTAACTCTGCCTACGGTGCAATCGGTAACCAATACTTCAGGTATTACAATCTTGCGAACGCTGAAGCAATCACTCTCAGTGGACAAGTCGCAATCAGATGGATCGAAAACAAAGTAAACAAGTATTTAAACAAAGTATTAAAAACAGAGGAGACTGATTATGTTATTGCTAGTGACACTGATAGTATTTACCTTAATCTTGGTCCTCTGGTACAAGCTGTATTCCCCAGTGGAGAGAAGGACGATCAGAGTACACTTAGTTTCCTTAAGAAGGTGTGCGATGTGGAACTTGATCGCTATATTGCGAGTGCTTATGAAGAAATGGCAACCTATGTAAATGCCTATGAGCAGAAGATGTTTATGAAGCGAGAGAACATCGCTAACAAAGGCATCTGGACTGCTAAGAAGAGATATATTTTAAACGTATGGAATAGTGAGGGTGTGCAGTATGAGAAACCTAAGTTAAAGATGATGGGTATAGAGGCAGTCAAGTCTTCTACACCTATGCCATGTCGTACTGCTATTAAGGAAGCACTTAATGTTATTATGACAGGTAGTGAGAGTGACACTCAGAAATATATCAAGGACTTCCGAGAGAAGTTTGAATCTATGTCACCAGAAGAGGTGGCATTCCCTCGTGGTTGTAATAATATAGCAAAGAATACATCTAGTGCTACAATATATGGTAAGGGATGTCCCATGCATGTCAGGGGTGCTCTGTTATATAACTTCTACATTAAGAAGAGGAAGTTACATCATAAGTATCCTGTCATACAGGAGGGTGAGAAGATAAAATACTTACATCTTAGGACACCTAACAAGATCAATGAGAATATTATCTCATTCTTCCAGACTCTTCCAAAAGAGTTTGGGCTTGACGAATCAATTGATTATGATTTACAATTTGAGAAGAGTTTTCTTGCTCCTCTCAAAGCCATACTCGACACGATAGGTTGGGATGCAGAGAAAAAGAATACATTAGACGCACTTTGGTCATGAGTTTTTTAAAAGATATAGTAAAAGAGATAGACAATGAATACGCTGCTGTTGTTAGTGATGGTGTTGCTGCTGGTGACACTAGTGGTTATATCGACACAGGTTCGTACATCTTTAATGGACTTGTCTCAGGTTCAATCCACAAAGGGGTTCCAGGAAACAAAATCACTGCTATTGCAGGTGAATCAAGCACAGGCAAAACGTTTTTCTGTCTTGGTATCGTACGTCATTTCCTCGAATCTAATCCTGATGGTGGGGTTATTTATTTTGAGTCTGAAAGTGCGATAAGTAAGGACTTGATTGAGGATCGAGACATCGATTCCAGTCGTATGATACTGGTACCAGTCAATACTGTCCAAGAGTTTAGGACACAAGCAATCAAAGTGCTTGACAAATATATGTCCGAGAAGAATCAACCACCTATGATGATGGTACTTGATTCACTTGGTATGCTATCCACTTCTAAGGAGATGGAAGACAGTGAAGCAGGTAAAGAGACAAGAGATATGACACGTGCTCAGGTAGTCAAAGCTATCTTCCGTGTGTTGACTTTGAAACTTGGTAAAGCAAATGTTCCTTTAATAGTTACCAACCATACATATGATGTGGTGGGTGCATATATGCCTACCAAAGAGATGGGTGGAGGATCAGGACTTAAGTATGCTGCATCCAATATCATCTACCTTAGCAAGTCTAAGGAGAAGGATGGTAAGGAAGTAGTGGGTAACATTATTAAAGCTAAACTTGCTAAGTCAAGGTTGGCGAAGGAGAATTCTCAAGTGGCGATTCGATTATATTATGACAACCGTGGGTTGGATCGTTACTATGGTCTGTTAGAATTGGGAGAAAAGTATGGAGTCTTCGAGCGAAAGGGTAATAGAATTGTCATTGGAGATGATTCTGTATATCCATCGGTTGTATATAAAGACCCCGAAAAATACATCACCCCCGAAATTTTACAAGCACTAGATGAGTGTGCAGAGAAAGAGTTTTCCTATGGATCTTAAGGATTATATCGTCACCTATGATGACGTACTTGACGAGAATGTATGCAAGAATGCCATTGAGTTTTTCAATGAGGATCCAGGCATCGTCACCAGATTTGACGCTAAGATGTGTGGTTTCTCATCTATTAACTTAACTGAGCAGTGTGAGGTCAAGAAGAATACCAAGTGGGAACCTGTTAATCAACAGATCATACTAGCAATCAAAGAATGTGGTGAGAGATACATCAAAGACGTTGATTGTGAAAGGTATTGGCCCCAAAAGAATGCACTTGAGCAAGTCAAGATCAATAAGTATCAACATAAGACAGAGGATAGGTTTGATCGTCACATTGACGTTGGAGATCATAACTCTGCAAGGAGATTTCTTACCTATGTCATCTACTTGAATACTGTTGAAGAAGGTGGAGCAACATATTTCAATGACATAGATGTTGAAATTACTGCAAAGTGTGGTAGAGTAGTGATGTTCCCTTCTACGTGGACATACCCACATACCTACTGTGCACCTAAAGGTGAAGACAAGTATGCAGTATCCACCTACTTACATTATACATGACCTTAAAGATTGAAGAGATCACCTTAAGTAAACTCATCCTTGATGAGACATATACTAGGAAGGTCTTACCTTTTATAAAGGATGATTACTTTGAAACACAATCACATAAGATACTTTTTAGTACCTTATCTGATTATGTTAATAAGTTTGAGACCACACCCGAACCCAATGCCCTAAAGATAGAAGTAGAGAAACGTCGGGACATCTCCGAGGAAATATACAAGGAGGTTGAGCAGTTTCTTAATAATTTAGATAGGGATGCGTATAACGAGGACTGGTTAGTCGAGACCACTGAGAAGTGGTGTAAAGAAAAGGCAATTTACCTTGCCTTAATGGAGTCTGTCAAGATTGCTGACGGACAAGATAAAACACGTACGAAAGATGCCATTCCGTCTATCATGTCGGAAGCTATTGGTGTGTGTTTTGATGATCATGTTGGACACGATTACATACTAGATTCTGATGACAGATACGACTTCTATCACAAGAAGGAAGAGAAGATACCCTTTGATATCGAGTATCTTAACAAGATTACCAAAGGTGGTTTACCTAATAAGACTCTTAACATCGCACTTGCTGGTACGGGTGTCGGGAAGTCTTTATTCATGTGCCATATGGCTAGCTCCGTGTTGTTACAAGGCAGGAACGTACTCTACATTACAATGGAGATGGCAGAGGAGAAGATTGCTGAACGAGTTGATGCCAACCTTTTGGACATCCCAATCCAATCACTCAACGACCCACTCCTCAGCAAAGAAAAGTACGCCTCCAAGTTGCTTCAGTTAACTAAGAAGACACAAGGTAAACTAATCATCAAGGAGTATCCCACAGCATCTGCACATGTGGGTCACTTTAAGGCACTCTTAAATGAGTTGTCTATGAAGAAGGGATTCAGTCCTGATATTATATTTGTGGACTACCTAAACATCTGTGCCTCAGCAAGGTACAAAGGAACTATTGTAAATTCTTATACTTATGTCAAAGCGATTGCAGAAGAGTTACGAGGACTCGCTGTCGAATTCAATCTCCCGATTGTATCTGCCACTCAAACTACTCGTGCTGGGTTTGGTAGTAGCGATCCTGATCTCACAGATACCTCTGAGTCTTTCGGACTACCTGCTACTGCTGACCTTATGTTCGCTCTTATATCAAATGAGGAAATGGAGGAGCTAGGTCAGATAATGGTCAAGCAGTTGAAGAATAGATACAATGATCCTACAATGTATAAGAGATTCGTTGTAGGTATTGACAGAGCTAAGATGAGGCTGTATGATTGTGATCAGGGAGCACAAGATGACATCATCGATGCAGGTGATATTGAACCTGCCACCGACACTAAAAAAACATTCGAGGGATTTAAGATCTAATGGCTGATAAGACTTTTACAAATGAACCTGGTGCTAATTACGAACAGGACAAGGCAGCAGAAGAGATATCTAATGCTGCTAGAGACAAGGTAGATGATGCTAAGGACAAAGGACAAGAGGTCTATGACAAGACTGCTAAGACACCAGAAGAGCAGTCTAAAAACATGGGTACTGCCCACAAGAGTAAGAAGATCCTAGATGAAAAGATTAAAGACAAGAACAAGAAGGGTAAGAAACCTACGAAATTTGAGATTGATCTTGATAACTATACAGACTTTGTGGATCGTGTTACTAGTCCACCAAGTAAGGACTTTAATGCATTACTTGCAAGATACGGTGAGTTAAAAGGTGCTGGATGTGACATTGCTAGACTAGATACTGCTGCATCAGGATTATGTTCAGAGTCTGGTGAGTTTATGGAGATTGTTAAGAAGTTAAAGTTTCAAGGTAAACCATATAATGATGCACAGAAAGAGCATCTAACCAAAGAGTTGGGTGATATTATCTGGTATGCCGCACAAGCATCATTAGCATTAGGAGTTAGACTCGATGAGGTTATATATACTAACACTCTGAAGTTAGCAGCACGTTACCCTAATCAAATGTTTGAGGTGGGATACTCAGAGAATAGAGCACCTGGTGACATATAATGGCACAAGAACCATACACACATGGTAATCTATCGGTTGTGGTACCGATGGATGACATGAAAGACATTCTTAAACAGATGTGGAAGTCACGTTCCACCGAACCTAGAATGGGTGAGTTGTACAAGAAGTACCATCATCTTGTAGAGCTTGCAGACATAGATCCAAACCCCTGTGATATCTAATCCTTAAGAAATAATTAAGAAGGGTTGACAGTATTCCCAGAAGCATGTATATTATAAATGTGCTGATCACACATCGGGAGTGACTGAATAAACTTACTGGCATTTTGCTAGTTAAGGTGATGAGACACAGGTGGTGCTGCTGACGCAGGTCAGAACCGACCTACCAGTCGGGTCTCAGGCAGAGTGAAATTTACTTACTGTAGTAATGCCTCGCTCTTGTTGGTATACAGGAATCCAACCTCCCTACACCCACACAAGAAAGACTAAATAGAGGGGTAGCACCCCTCTTTTTTATGGCTATTACTGTACCCCCACAGAATAAAGATGCATTTAATGCGGTGATGTCAGCGTTAGGTGGAGATGATTATTCTTATTATTTGTTTGATGTTAAAAACGTAGAGGAGAAAGACTCTACAAAGAAAGTGCAGATAGCATTGAAGGTATTTGTACCTCAGTCTGCACGTCTTGGTGCTGTGGATAATATAACTGAGGCACTAGAGAATCAGGGATATGAATCACGAAAGAATGCTAAAGGTACTTCATTAGATGTCATCCTACCAGAGAGAGACAAAGAGCAAGTCATTAGGATTGAAGTAAAACCAGAGGGTAGTAAAGGATCTGGTGGTGGAGCAGCCGCAACTAAGATACAGGAAGCAGCACAGTGTGTCTATGCTGCTATGAGATATGAGTGTGGTGATGTAAAGAATTTCACAGAGGATGATTTTAAATGTGGTCTTAAGGCATGTGATATACCAGGTGTATCCCTTAAAGAGATCATGTCACTACCTAAAGAGTGGAAGGATTCATCATGGATGGGTGCACAGGAGATATTCAAGAAGGTTAAGGGAAGTGGTTGGCAATTTCTGAGGGGTGATAATGTCATCGATGATGGTGCAGTTAAGAAAGCATTTGGTAGAGTAAAGAACCAGACAAACTTATCCTCAGAGGACAAGTGGAATCCTGCTGACATATGGATGGTGAAGAAGACTTCTAAGGGTGCAGTCAAAGCACACTTAGATAAGGAAAAGACTATTGACTGTCTTAATAATGCACTACTACAACTGAGACAGGATGGAGATCTCGTTGGTATATCTTTAAAGAAGATAGAAGGTAGTGCAAAGATGACAATAAAGAATGATATCCCTGCTGCTGAAAGGAAAGCAAATGAGAAAGCACACTATGTAAAGTATGATCTTACCTTTGACAATGGTAGGAAGGGTGATGCTAGTCACCCTATGGATGTGTACCTATACTATGGCAGTGGTACCTTTGATAAGTTTCAAGCAAGAAACTTTGGTGGCCCTACCAAGGGTGATTGGAAGTTAGAATTGAAAGGTAAGTCTGCCGCACAGGGTAAGATACAGGGTGCAGTCCTTAGAAGACTATTAACTGATGCTGGTTTCAATGGAGTGCCAGATGAACCTACTTGGGCACAGAGTGCACCAGGAAACAAACCAGTTAGTGATGAGATTTATAAACTATTAAATAATAATAATGCTAAAGGATTTAAGAAGTCTGATCCTAAAGGTGATCAGTATAACTGGATAGATCAGGCACCACAGGCATGGAGATACAGTAAGTTAGCAGGTTTAAGACTGTTAAGCTGGGTCAAGAGTCACCCCAAGAAGGATAGTATAATGAAAGAAATGTATCTCTACGCATCCTCTCAGTCGGATAAGTCCTCTGTATACTGGAAACTCCAGTGAATAAACTGTCCACTAATTCCCCTACACCCCTAGAGATACTGCTATAATAAAGACATGGCAAAGAACACACACCTAGAGCACCTAGAAGATGATATATTCAACAGTGGTACTGCTGGTGTAACAAATTCTATCAACTTTCTAAAGTCACTTAGAGATATGCTGACTGAGGGAGATGGTGGTCTTGCTATGAAGGTCACTACCAAATGGGATGGTGCACCTGCTATAGTATGTGGTAGGAATCCACAAGACGGTAGGTTCTTCGTTGGTACTAAGTCAGTATTTAATAAGACCAATCCAAAGGTAGTATACAGTGAAGCAGATGCCGATAGATTGTATCCAGGTCAGACTGTTGGGGGTATCCTTAAAAATTGTTTGGAAAGACTATCCACTCTACCTATACAAGGGGTGCTACAGGGTGACCTGTTATATCAAAAGAAACCTCCTGTCATAATGCTAGAGGGTAAACGCACCTATAGTTTCAGACCTAATACTATTACATACACTGTTGATGTTAAGAGTGAGTTAGGTCAGAAGGTAGGTGCTAGTAAGTTGGGTATCGTATTCCATACAGAGTATACTGGTACCAGTATGACTGACCTAATGGCAGGTTTTGGTGCTGATGTCAGTAAGTTACAAGGTAAACCAGAGGTAGCAGTATTCTCCTCAGAGTTTCAGAATGTAGGTGGTGCTGCCAACCTATCTAAGGTAGAGAGGGCATCAGTTAACAGGACTATCCTTGCTGCTGAGACTAACCTCAGACAAGGACAGACATTCATTAAGGGTATACAAGACGTAGGTAAAGGACCATTTACATTACCTGCATTGTTTAAGGTATACTTTAACCAAGTAGTAAGAGAGGGTAGGGTACCACCTGCTCAGATAATGTCTAAACAATTCTGTAGTTTCATAGATAAGAAGTTTACTACTGAGATTGCAAAGAAAAAGACAGGTAAGTCTAAGGTAGAATGGATGAAACGACGTAATGAAGCTGTCAAATACCTAAATACTAACAGAACTTCCATGAATAATGCACTTGATGGGTTTAAAAACTTGATGGATGCTAAGGTCATGATCATAAATAAATTAACGAAGATAAAAAGTGTTGGCACATTCCTTGAAGAAGAGAATGGACTCCGTGCCACTAATCCAGAAGGGTTTGTAGCAATAAAAGACGGAGCAGCACTTAAACTTGTTGATAGACTGGAGTTTTCCAGAGCAAACTTTACAGCCGCTAAGGACTGGGGTTAATGAATTTTACACAATTCCTAAGAGAAGCTACAGCAAAGGGTAAGACCCCTGCTGAAAAGAAGAAAGAAGCACAAGAGGCAGACAACCATGTGGCTATAACATTTGGTAGGTTTAATCCACCACATGCAGGTCATGGTAAGCTACTTGATGCTGTGAAGGCTCATGGTGGTGACTCAGGTAACTATAGAATCTATCCTTCTAGGTCTCAGGATCATAAGAAGAATCCTCTAGGTGCTCAACAGAAGGTTGATCACATGCGTAAGATGTTTAAAGGACATAAGGACGCAATACAAAACAATGAAGGTCAACGTAATGTGTTTGATATCCTCAGAGATATAAATGACGAGGGTAAAGAGCATGTAACTATGGTAGTTGGAGATGATCGTGTCAAAGAATTCGAGAAGATCACTAACAAATACAATGGAATCCATTATGATTTCAAGACTATTAATATCAAGTCTGCTGGTGCTAGAGATCCAAAGTCTGAAGATCCAGTCGAGAAGTTAAGTGCTAGTGGTCAGAGGAAGCATGCTTCTGGTGATGACTATGATTCATTCCATGCAGGTCTACCTAAAGGTACCAGTAAGAAGTATGGTAAGCAGTTAATGGCAGACGTGAAGGCAGGTATGACACCTCCTAAGAAGGAAAGTAAGAAGAAGACTACCAAAAAAGAATCTGTATGGGACTATGCACCTAAGCTAGACTACGATTCATTCAGAGATTTCTATATGCTCAACCAAATCTTCAAGGTAGGAGCATTAGTAGAGCATGACGACACAGGATTGCGTGGTCATGTTGTCCACCGTGGTACCAATTACATTATTATGAAGGACGATAAAAACATTGAGTTACGTGCTTGGTTACAGCATGTGACAGAGGTAACTGAATTGTCTCCTGAGCAACAGAGAGCAGCAGATACCACTAAGGACCAGTCTAACTACTCTGCTGATGATGGCAGTGGTAATACGTGGAAGGCAGGTACAGATACATATAGAATAGCACTTCAATCTATGACACCTGGTCAAGGGGTCAAGAAGTTTTCTGACTTCAATGCAGAAATCAGAAATAATAAATAATCACGTATAGAAACAACCTTTCTTTCTGGACAAAGAAAAATGAATTTAGAAATGCTAGTATCATCTGCTCTTATGGAGTATTCCCAAGTGGAGCAGCAGAGAATCCTTTTAGCGTTGGAAGAAGGAGCAACCCCTCCAACCCCACGTATCAAGAGAGGACTTGAGAAGGTGATGGAAGTCTTCAATACATGGGAGCCTATCGTAGAAGGATATGCTGGTTTCCCTGTAGAAAGAGATCATATCGATAAGAAGAAGCGAGAGCACGACAAGGATAGAAACATTGGACGTGTTGTACGTGACTTCGTTATCACTGGTAAGAAAGCTGACGGACGCTACATTGTTGTCGGCAAAAAAGGAGAGAAAACTGCTAAAGCACCAGAAGATATGGGCTTGACTGCTGTTAAAGAAGGTGTAGGTATCGATATAGAGATACTTCATCAACAGATGTTAACTGAAGCAAAGAAAGCCAAGAAGGTGAAGAGATGGTGGGATGATGACGGAGATGGCAAGGGCTATGAGAAGCATGAAGTCAAAAAAGAATCCGTAACAGACCCAGATCTTATAAATAAACTACGTGCCTCTGGTATATTCACCGAAGAGGAGCTTAAAAAGATAGCGGAGACTGACTATGAGTAATCCCAATGGGAAGTCTGCACAGGATAGCTATCTGAAAACCAAAAAGAAGGGTAACATCACGGTTAACCCAAAGAAGGAGGATCTAATGTCCGAATTGTATTCAAAGAATTTAAAATCTGCACTTCAAGAGATAAAAGAGAAGGCAGTTACAGCAGCAAATACAACAAAGCAAAAAGAAAAAGTCAAAGGTCAAGAGAAGGTACAGCCTGCTACACCATGTGCTGAAACCAAGGAACCTATTGATGATAGTGCTACTAGAGCAGAGATACAGGAGCGAATGCGTCAGCGTTTACTTCAGTTAACTCAAGAGCATGACAGTAAGTATATGATTGACCTTAAGTAAGGTTATATATAGAGTAACCTACTCATAGTTGATCATGATTAACTTTTTAATGCCTATCGCTATTAGCATAATAAACAAGGCTATCGATAGAATCCCAGAAGATCTGGACTCAGTAATAAAAGATTTTGTTATTAAGATACTTAAGAAGGCAGCCGCCAAGACAGACAACAAAGTAGACGACGAGCTAGTCGCTGCTGTTGCTAAGGCACTGCTTGAATCTTAGTGCTTATAAATAAATTATAGGAAAATTAATTCTCAGAGGAGAAACAAATGGCAGTCTTTGGTACAATAGACGCTGCTACGTTTGGAAATAATGTCGCTGTCACGAATGGTGATGCTACTGTTACCAAGAATGCAGCTGATAGTGTTAACGTAGGAGATATATTAATCTTAAACGACGTTAACTATCTCGTAAGAGAAGTAACCAGCACGACATCAATCGAATTACACAAAGTATATGCAGGGAGCACTGATGCTTCTTTGTCAGGTGCTATCAGACGTACTGCACCAAAGGCAGTTGCTGAGTATGTTGTAAAGGGTGGTGACAGTGTAAGTTACGACTTAGTATTCGTTGATACTACAGAGCAATCAATCGCTTCAAACAAGACACGTGGAATCACTGGTCCTGGTTGGTGGCAGTATCGCACATACCAGTCACACAATGGTGACACTAAGCATAAGGCAGAATACATTGCACCTGCGAAGGCAGCTGCTGGTGCTGCTGGTGACATGGCTGACGACACAATCGCAGCAGATGTATTAGAAGTCATCACAGTTGGTACACAACCTGCAAACTCTACTTCTTCTAGTGGAGCTGGAACATTCGTTGCTGCTGCAACAGTGGATCAGTCAGGTACTATCACATACAAGTGGCAACGTCAAACAGCAAGTGCTACTACTCGTTGGGTAGACATCACTGCTTCACTTGATACAGGTGTCACATATGCAGACTTCACTACAGCAACACTTGCTTACAGTAGTCTTGGCGATGATTCACTAGATGGATACAAGTATCGTTGCGTGTTTAACACAAGCAAGGGTGCAGCAACCAAGAGAACAAACGGAGCTGCCACAATTACATTCGGTAGTTAATTAAATTATAATTTGTAATGCATTTTGAATCACTTAATGAAAAAAACTATTTGATGTTCGCTATTAAACACTACAATAACCCTCAGTCGGTTACTGTAGATGACTTCATGGAGGATATGAAGAAGTTTAAGTACCTCAAGAGACTGCTCAAGAGGTACTTAAAGACTGGCATCCTCCGAGTCAATTTGATATTGAATCATTTGATAATTCTTTTTAATGTGTTTAATGATGCGACCATACCTTTACTAATGTATAAGTTAGAGAAAGAGTATTGGTCTCTTATTAAAACCTTTCTCATCTACTTGAATAGATACCCTGAAAACCCAGCGTTTCTAAGAGATGTAGATATAGACGAAGACGTAGAGTCTCTCCTTAAAGATATATGATTAATGAAGATGCCCCAACAATGAGTGCTGGTAACGGTGGATTCTCTGGATCTGCTGCTGCCACTGGTCCTGTTGCGGGTTTCGATCCACTGCTAGGTAGTGGTAAGGTGAAGAAGCGTAAGTATAAAAGGAAAGAAGTAAAGGAGGATGCCTCCGACAGGTATGGTAAGTCAAACTACCTGCCTTTTTTAATATCTTATGATGGTGCAGAAGCATATGTATTATATGGTAAGTCACCAGCAGAGATTAAGATACAACTAAGAAAAATTTACAGACCAGAGAATCATAGTAAGATAAAAGTCAAAAGATTATATCCAAATGAAGTCATTCAGTGGTACTGGAAGAAGAGACAACAGGCACTAACAGACCAATGAGTGAGACAACTAACGCAGCGATACTGGAGAGACTAGAGAAAGTAGTCACCACCTTACAAGATAATTCTATAAAGATGGGTGAGTTACTTGCTGTACATAATGAGAAATTAGATAAACAGGATCAGATAGATGGGATACTCTTTGAAAAATTGGAGAGTCTTCATAAAGACCTCAATAGAGAGACAGAACTTATTAAAGCAGGTTGCGAGAGGGACATCAGAAAGGTTGATGAACGCCTACGCACAATGGAAAAGAAAATGTGGTCTATTTTTGGTGCTCTTTCTATTATATCTTTCCTCGTTAGCATACCAGGCCAATCTATATTAAGAAACTTGACAAGACCAGAACAACCTGCTACACTAAGTCCATCACAATATGATACTGCATGGACTACGTTGAGGACAAGTACATCCGTTTCCTCAATACCAGACTAGACAAGTTTAAAAACGTAAAGACAGGACTATACAACTTCCGTTGTCCCTACTGTGGTGATTCACAAAAACATCGCAACAAGGCTCGGGGGTATTTTTTTCTGAAGAAGTCTGAGTATATTTTCAAATGCCACAACTGTGGCATGGGAAGGTCTCTTGGTAACTTCTTAAAAGATCACGCACCTGATCTATATGACCAGTTTATTCTGGAAAAATATAGGTCAGGTGCTACTGGTAAGGGGAGGTATACTCCTAATTTCAAACCTAAATCTGCTAAGCCTAACTTTGTTAGCAAGGCTATAGATTTGGAATCCATCGCTGATCTAAATAGAAAACATGCAGCAAGAGAATACTTAGAGTCACGACAAATCCCACAGGAAAAGTTATCCTCTTTGTACTATACTGAAAGGTTTAAAACTTGGATTAATTCTAAGAAACCTGGTACTTTTCAAAGTCTTCAGAATGATAGAGGACGTATCATAATTCCTTTGACAGATAAGGAAGGCAAGTGGTTTGGTGTGCAAGGTAGATCCCTTCTACCTAACGCAACGATGAGGTATATAACTATCATCTTTGATGAGGATAAACAAAAAGTATTTGGACTTAATCATGTTAAAGAAGACAAACCAATCTACATCGTGGAAGGACCGATTGACTCGCTCTTCCTGGATAATTCCGTTGCGATGGTTGGGAGCGACTTTGATCCTAGGTCGCATCATTGGAGCGATTATATTTGGGTTTATGATAACGAACCTCGTAACCGACAAATCGTCGAGCGAATCTCCAACTCAATCGATAGAGGAGATAAAGTAGTCATATGGCCATCAAACGTGACAAAGAAAGACATTAATGATATGATATTGATTGGGTTAGATCCCCAGAAGATCATAGAAACCAATACCTATAGTGGTATACAAGCAAAAATAAAACTAACCGAATGGAAACGAGTATGACAGAGATCAGGGTAAAGAAACGTAATGGTAGAAGTGATGAAAACTTAAGACTAGAAAAGATACACAAGATTGTAGAGTATGCATGTGAAGGTCTTGCAGGTGTATCTGAATCCCAGATTGAAATGAATGCTAACTTTCAATTCTATGATGGTATTGCTACACAAGATATCCATGAGATATTAATAAGGTCTGCTAATGATCTGATCTCTCTTGACAATCCTAACTACCAGTATGTTGCAGCAAGACTGTTACTATATGGTCTAAGGAAGGGTGTCTATGGAGGACATCCAGACTACCGTCCATTCACTCACGACCATGTAAAGAATTGTGTTGAGAAAGGTGTCTATGATGAGACTATCTTAGATGCATACAGTGAGGAAGAGTGGGTCACTATGGATAGTTACATAGTGGATGACAGAGATAATCTATTTACCTATGCAGGTCTCCGTCAGGTGGTAGATAAATATTTGGTACAAGATAGGAGTAGTGGAGAGATATTTGAGACACCGCAACAAATGTATATAATGATTGCGGCTACTCTCTTTCAACGTTATCCTACAGACACCAGACTTTCCTACGTTAAGAAATACTATGACGCAATCAGCAAGCACAAAGTCAACATCCCAACACCAGTCATGGCAGGGGTCAGAACACCCATTCGTCAATTTGCATCTTGTGTTTTGGTTGATGCTGATGACACCCTCGATAGTATCTTTAGCAGTGATATGGCTATTGGCAAATACGTCGCACAACGTGCTGGTATCGGTATTAACGCAGGAAGGATCCGTGGCATCAACAGTAAGATCCGTGGAGGAGAAGTTCAACACACAGGTGTTGTCCCCTTCCTTAAGAAGTTTGAATCAACTGTCAGATGTTGCACTCAAAACGGGGTCCGAGGCGGCTCAGCAACTGTCCACTTCCCTATCTGGCATAAGGAAATTCAAGACATCATTGTTCTCAAAAACAACAAGGGGACAGAAGACAACAGAGTAAGAAAGTTAGACTACAGTATACAAATATCTAAATTATTTTATGAGAGATTCATTCGCAATGAGAATATTAGTTTATTCAGTCCTCACGATGTCCCTGGTCTCTATGATAGCTTTGGTAGTGGGGACTTCGACGACCTCTACACCAAATACGAACGGCAGAGCGAGATTCCAAGAATATCTGTACCTTCGCAAGAACTCATCCTCGATTTATTAAAGGAGAGAGCAGAGACAGGTCGTATATACATCATGAATATCGATCACTGTAATGATCATTCATCCTTTAAGGATCCGATATACATGAGTAACCTCTGTCAGGAGATCACTCTACCTACAGATCCTATTCATCATATAGATGATGAGGATGCTGAGATAGCATTGTGTATACTATCTGCTATCAATGTAGGTAAGATTAATAAGTTAGAAGACATGGAAGAGTTGTGTGACCTCTCTGTCCGTGCATTAGAAGAGTTGATTGACTATCAGAGATACCCTGTGGCAGCAGCAGAAAGGTCTACAAGGGCACGTAGGTCATTGGGAATAGGTTTCATTGGTTTAGCACATTATTTTGCTAAGAATGGTGTGAAGTATGATGACCCTGCCTGTTGGCAACTGACTCATGAATTGACTGAGGCATTCCAATACTATCTACTCAAAGCATCTAATCAATTAGCAGTTGAAAGAGGTCCATGTGATGCATATGAAAGGACAAAGTATCACGATGGGATACTACCAATTGATACATATAAGAAGGACGTAGATTCAATAGTAACACAGGAATTAAAGTATGATTGGGATGGTCTTAGGTATGATATCGCCACCTACGGTCTTAGGCACTCAACACTGTCCGCACAGATGCCTTCGGAGAGCAGTTCCGTTGTGTCAAATGCAACCAATGGAATCGAACCACCTAGAGACTACTTGTCCATTAAAAAATCAAAGAAGGGACCTCTTAAGCAGATTGTACCATCCTACCAGTCATTAAAGAATAATTACACACTACTATGGGATATGCCATCCAACGAGGGTTACATCAATGTCGTAGCAGTGATGCAGAAGTTCTTTGATCAAGCAATCAGTGGTAACTGGGCATATAATCCAGAGAATTATCCTGATGGTGAGGTACCAGTAAGTGTGATGGCAAATGATCTTCTTACCACATATAAAATGGGATGGAAGACATCTTACTACCAGAATACATATGATGGTAAGAAGGAAGAAGAACCAGCACATTCAATAGGATGGCATGAGGGTCAGTATCCTTTAGAAGATCTAAGTGAAGGTAGAGGTGATGGTAATGATATCAATAAACTTATTGATGACCTAATGAATGCAGACGAATCGGAGTGTGATGGTTGTTATGTTTAGTAAAGAGTTGAAAGAGGGAACTAAGAAGTCCCATAACGCAGCAGAGAATACTAAGTTTGTATCACAATTTCTCAAGGGAGTATTAAATCCTGATGAGTATGTAAAGTTATTGACTGACTTCTGGTACGTGTATAGCACGATGGAAGAGTGTGTCAGTTCATCAACTGACCCCAAGGTTAAGAATTTACAGCGATGGTCTGCTATACTGAACCGCACATCCTTCATTGAACGAGACTTGAGATACTTCAAGGGTCCAATGTGGAGGAATGATCTGCATCCTTCTGAAGCATGTAACACATACTGTTACAGAATTCGTGAGGTAGCAGAGAAAGATCCATACTTACTCATAGCACACCACTACACACGTTACATAGGTGACCTGTCTGGTGGACAGATACTAAAAGGCATTGCTCAGAAGGCACTTCAACCACCAGTGGGTGAAGGTCTACACTTCTATGACTTCCCCAGTATTGAGGACTCTAAGGCATGGAAGACTGAGTATCGCACAGTGTTGGACGGTTTAAATTTTGATGAGCATCAAAAGAATGCTCTTATTACTGAAGCAAACTATGCTTTCCGTCTAAACATGTATGTGTTTGATGAGTTGCAGTCTACAGATCCTTATCCTGTAGTGACTGCACTATGGAGAATATTAAAAAACACTATCCGAGGTTCTAAATGACACAACTTCCACAGGAAGATGATCCTCATGCATGGCGACTAGAATATCTGGAGATGAAAGTCCTCAGTAAACAACAACGAGAATTACTTGAGTATGGACCTAAGAGTCTGTCTCAATCATGGTTACTCGGTGCTATGCATAATGATTACAAAAGGAAGAAGGGGATTAAGGATCCACCAGTAGGTAAGGGAACTCCAAGCAACATAACAGAGGCATTGAAGAGATGGGATTAAGTGTATTCAACTGCGAAAAGGTAGACACCAAGAAGCAACCAATGTTTTTTGGTAAACCTCTAGGAATGCAGAGGTATGATGAATACAAGTATCCTGACTTCGACAAGTTAACTCAGACACAACTGGGTTACTTCTGGAGACCCGAAGAGGTATCCCTTCAGAAAGATAGAGCTGATTACAAGACTCTATCTGAACAACAAAAGCATATCTATACTTCAAATCTGAAGTATCAAATACTCCTAGACTCTGTGCAAGGACGTGGTCCTGGCATGGCATTTTCACCTTACTGTAGTCTTCCAGAATTGGAAGGGTGCATGGGTGTCTGGGAATTCATGGAGCAGATCCACTCTCGCTCCTACACTCACATAATAAAAAATGTATACTCTGATCCATCGGATGTATTCGATGCAGTATTAGATGATGATAAGATCATGGCTCGTGCAGAGTCAGTGACTAAAGCATACAATGATTTCATTGAGTATGCTGGTCAGTATGCTAGTGGTAACCTATGGGCTAAAGATGCCAGGTCATCACCAAGTCATCAGTGGACAATAAAAGATCTTAAACGTCAATTATACAGGGCAATATTAAATGTTAACATCTTAGAAGGCATTCGTTTCTACGTCTCCTTTGCTTGCTCCTTTGCTTTCGGTGAGTTAAAACTCATGGAAGGTAGTGCTAAGATCATCTCACTCATAGCAAGAGATGAGTCACAGCACCTTGCACTTACTCAGAAAATAATCTATAAGTGGAGGAAGGGTGATGATCCTATGATACAGGAGATTCATGAGGAAGAAAAGGATAATGTTATCCAAATGTTTAGGGATGCAGTTGAAGAAGAGAAGGACTGGGCTAACTACCTATTCTCTCAAGGTCCTATGATTGGTCTTAATGAAAGATTACTTTGTCAATATGTTGAGTGGGTTGCTAATAGAAGAATGAAAGCAATAGGTATAGATCCCATCTATGATATAGCCGCCAAGAACAATCCATTGCCTTGGACGGAGCACTGGCTAAATAGTAAAGGTCAACAAAATGCTCCTCAAGAAACTGAGATTGAGTCCTATATCGTTGGAGGGATTAAACAAGATGTCGAATCTAATACCTTTAGTGGATTTAAGCTCTAACCTCTGGCGAAAGGTTAGGGATCGATGGTTTGGAAAATTGAATGAGAAGAAGGACTCAGCAGGAGAAAGTGATTTCCTCGCTGAAAGACCAGAGAACTGGTATAAAGGACCACTTATATTTCCTAAAATCTTTGAAGAGGGATTTGAAAAGGAAACCGCACAACCTTATAGGACAAAAAAGGTTGGACTCTATAATGAAGAATGGTCTGACTGATGATAAGAAATGTAACAAGTAATACATTTTTATTGCATAAATAGTTAGGGTATGATAACATACCTATACGTTCATCCCAGAAGGGACGCAAGTAAGCCGACACGGAACGGACATCGTTCATCTCAATGGAATTCCTAATTGCCACCGCCTTAAGTTGTGCAGATATATCAGAAATGGTAGATCGAATCAACAAAAACACAACGGTATCTGGTGCTGAAAAGCAGGAGATAGTTGACATCTACAAGGTTCACCTAGTAGAGGCAACAGGTTTGGAATGTAATTGGGACGCAAATGCCGACTGAAGGAACGGGTTTTATCCACCCTAACTTCGGAGAAAGCCAATGGCACAAGTTACTTACAGAGGTGTCAAGTACGACACTGACCGAGTACAACCTTCTAACAAGAAGGAAGTATCCCTCACATACAGAGGGGTCAAGCTTGTTAAACAGTTACAAGCAGTTTAATAAATAGTGGGGAGTTAACGCTCCCCATTTTTTATGAACTTATGAAGATAGATACCCAAGGGATGAGTGGTCCTGCTGACCCTAACTATAAAGGGAAACCTTTAGCAGAGCAGCAAGAGAACCTTCCCAAAGCAATCATCACACCTAGAAGATTATTTACTGAGAGTTATGTTAAGGAGATGAAGATCCTTATCAATGAAGTGTTGGATGAAAGACAATACCGAAAGGAATTGTCACAAGCGGTTGACAACCCCACACCTCCTCGAATATCATATTTTGATGTAGATCATTTTAAACATAGAATTGATGAACCAGAACCTCCCTACGAAGCGTAAACGCATCGGTGTTATGTGCTCTGGTAAGGGCACCAACTTTGAAAACATCGTTACCTCATGCAATAGGCACGAAGTTGTGCTTATGATACATGATAAAGAAAAGTGTGGAGCAGCAAAGAGAGCAGAGAAGTGGGGAATTCCACACGTAAGAATTAAGCACGACAGAGAAGACGAGATGATTGCACTCTTCCAGTCATGGAGAGTAGATCTAATAGTCTTAGCGGGGTACATGAGAATACTGAAGAGACCTTCAGACTTTCACTGCCCCATTATTAATGTACACCCATCACTGCTACCAAAGTATAAAGGATTACACGCAGTTGAAAGAGCCCTAGATAGTAATGATACCATAACAGGATGTACTGTACACTATGTGAATGAAGAGTTAGATGGTGGAGATATAATAGCTCAGAATAAAGTAGATATACTACCTGATGATACTGTTGACACACTGACCAGACGCATTCAACTACAAGAGTATGCACTGTTACCTTATGTGATTGAAAATTATGAAACCCCAGTCAGCAAAAGCGAAAGGAAGACTCTTTCAGCAGTGGGTGCGAGACATGCTTATAGAGGAGAGGAATATACATCCAGAGGACATCGAGTCGAGATCGATGGGGGCGGGTGGAGAAGACTTGATTATGGCTCGTGATGCTAGACAAAAGTTTCCTTTTAGTATAGAATGTAAGAACCAAGAGAAGTTAAATGTATATGATGCTTATGCTCAGGCAGAAGCAAACTCAGGAGACCACGAGCCTATCCTGTTTATGAAAAAGAATCGTAAGAAAGCTCTTGCTGTTGTTGATGCCGAGTGGTTTATAAAAAATTATGGCAGTCCATAGTATGTTTGAAGTCCCTATCGTTCACTACGAGATAGCGAATTGGGATTTGAATAAGAAGAAGATATTAGATGCACTCCCACCAGAGTGTGAAGAGCATGCAGATGCTCAGGACAATGGATTGTTCACAGATTTCTTTGTGAATGCTAAGGAAGGATCAACTGATCTACCTGAGTATGGAGAGACAATAATCAGTGTGATTAAACCATACCTTGCTGACTTCTCTAGTCAGAGGAGGGTAGAGTTTACTGACATGTGGTACCAAAAGTATTACAAAGGGGTACAACATCAGGTGCACACTCATGGGCACAGTGGATGGTCCTGTGTAATGTATGTGGAGTTTGATCCACAGGTTCATGAACCTACTCAATTCTATTCACCATTTAAGAATCCTTGGAATGGTAACCTAGAGACCTTCCAACCTCCTGTAAATGAGGGAGACATGGTAATCTTTCCTGCAACTGTAATGCATGAGGCACCTGCAAATAGATCAGAGAAGAGAAGGACTATAGTATCATTTAATATCAGAGGTCATGTAGATGTAGTGAAGTATAAGTTATGGGAAGGTGATCCTATCAGGGTGGTGTCCTCATGACATTCAATTTATTCCCTGTGCCTGTAGAGTATATTCCTAACGCAGTAACAGACTTAGAGATCTTTTACTTGCAGAAAAAGATTAAAGAAATTAAGCACATACATCATCAATCTATTAAGGGTAATGGTTTCAGCACTCATAATCCTCATGAGACATATCCATTACTCAGTCAGGACATACACATTAAACTACAGTCCTATCTTGATGAGTATAATAATAAGGTAGGCAACGTCCCTAGTCTTATAACATATACTTGGTCTAACATACAGCACAGGGATAGTATACTTAAGGAGCACTGTCATCCACAGTCTCTTGTATCGGGTGCTCTCTATATAAATGTAGATGATAAGCAAAAGATATATTTCCATAACCCTAACCCATATGTTTACTCCTCACCTAGAGAGAAGATCACTCCATATAATATGGAGCATCAATTTATTAAGGTTAATAAGGGAGACCTACTATTGTTTCCAAGTTGGTTGAGACATGGTAAGGATGATGAGGTAAACAATATGGATGATAGAACAGTAATTAGTTTTAATGCGACATGAGTATACCCGAAGAGTTTACAGTTTATAAAGAGTTACTTTGTAAGAAGGGTACAGATTTTGTATGGGGTAGACAGATACCTGACGAGGTATGCGATCACCTCATAGAATTCTGGGAGAACCAAAAATTCTTACGTGTCCAACCAGGACAGGTGTATGCTCAAGGTGATATCACTACTAACCATGAGCTCAAAGAGTCTATGGATTGTATAATACCTCATCAGGTAGCAATGCCTCACATCCAAGACTATCTTACTGAATTGCAGGGAGTGTTGGAGGACTATATAAAAGAGTTTCCTTTCTGTAATACTTCTAGGTTTCAAATCGTTGAACCTTTGAGTATGCAATGGTATCCTAAAGGTGGTGGGTTTAAAGAGTGGCATACCGAGAGGTTGAATGCTCTACCTGGTACTGCCTTTAGACACCTAGTCTTTATGACATACCTTAATGATGTACCCGATGGTGGTACAGAATGGTATCATCAAGACCTTTACGTACCAGCAAAAAAAGGTTATACTGTTATATGGCCTGCTGATTGGACTCATTTCCATCGTGGAAGAGTTAGTCACACGTCAGAAAAGCAAATCATAACTGGTTGGTTTGCTTATGTCTGAGGAAGTACTATGAAAGATCAAGGGGCAATCCCAAAAGAAGGACAGGATGAATGTTTTAATCGAGCACTCGATATCTTCATTGAATCTGTCCATAAACCTGACGATTCACTACGCTCTTGTGCACACAACCAAAAGTGCTATAATGAACTGATGTGGATTCGAGATGACATTATCGATCACTTAAACACACTACGGAGAAAGTAAATGACTTGTGGATTACATGGAAAATTAGATACTGCTATCACAGCAGTAAAGGAAGCACTAACAGCAGCACTGGATGGTGACTTCACGGATAAAGACTTAGAGGATATCCTCTCAGCATACAATACTCTTAAGTCTGTTAACAAAGGACTAGGGCATCATGATACAGGTATCACATTCACACCTGACTCTACGCTAGAAGATGCAATAACATTCAATGATGATATCAATATTGATACAAGCAATGCGACATACGCAGCAGGACCAGTAAATTTTGACCTCGCATCCTATGGGAATGATGTCATAACTTTTGGTGATGACATTAATAACGATTCCTAATGGAGGTGTAGGTATCAACACCTAGTGGGCTTGACGGAATTTTATCTTTGCTATATAATTATGTAACGTTACTTAACATAAGTTAACACGATGACACAATCAGTGGCAAAACGGTACACAACTACCGAATCAGGTGGAAGGCAAAACATCTTCCCAACTGAACCAAGAATCCAAGTCGATTACGACGCAGACTATTGGAAAAATGCTGAGTTACTCAATGGTCGCCTTGCGATGATTGGACTAGTAGCAGCAGTAATCAACTACTCCATCTTTGGATGGATCATACCTGGATTTGCGTAGTCGAACGCAGGTCTCTTTAAATTTCTACCCCTATTAATCTAAGAAAAATGACACCAGAAGCAGAAAAGTTTAACGGTTGGGCAGCCATGATTGGTTTTGTCGCAGCAATAGGTGCCTACGTCACCACAGGACAAATCATTCCTGGAATCTTCTAAAGTATAAATACTTATTCACAAAAGTTAACAATACAAATGAGCGACTTTACAGCCGCAACAGACAGTATATCACCACTAGTAGCACTCCTCTGGGTATTTTACCCGATGGGTGCTTTAGTCGTAGTTGAACTACTTCTCCGTGCCATCAACAATGATGATGACGACGATAGAGATGGTGGTAAAATGATACCAGCAACATTACCTACTTAATACTATGCCTTTTATAGTTTTTGGTTGCGTCTTAGCCGCAACTGCATTCACTGACTTATCTTGGATGGTAATCCAATGATCTTCCTAGCAAAACCATCCGTGTATACCTTACCAGGTACATGGGAGAAGCAACCTTTGATTGAAGCTGGTCTTGCTATACCTATAATAATTGGAGTAATTGTTATAGGACTACTAGGTTATGGAATTTACATGACATTCGGTAAAGGTAAGGAAGGACTCAGAGATGAGATCGATGAGCATTCTAAGATGCATGAGCTAGGCATAGCACATGGTCATAAACCTAAGAAGACATGAAACTTCGTCTCCCACGAAAGAAATTATGGTTAGCTGCCTTGAAACTTCAAAGGTGGCCTGTCAAGTGGTGGGATGAGAAGGTGGAAGAGAGAAGAAATAAAGAAAAGATTCGTAAAGAAAAAGTAGCGAGACTTTATCCTAAAAAATGACTTTTATTATAGCAGTAATGTCCTTTGCAAACTTTGTATTCTATCCTCTAGTGATAGGCACAATCATTGCAGTAATTATTGAGCAAATCTTTAGAGCAACAGGTAACGAAGATGACCCTAACGCAGTACGAAATGTTATACTCTCTATGGGAATTAGAAAGTACCTTTATCGCCAAGCATGGCTCTTTAATATTATTTGGTTTGTCGGCTATGCGATCCTTTTATTTGTAGTAAGACCAGGGCAGGGAATGCCTGATATGATATGGCAGGGTTAGAAACAACATTAATAACAATTCCTCAAGGGTGGCATCCCCTTCTAGAGCTTGCTCTTATAATTACTATTGGAGTAACGTTCGGATGAGTCGTGTACCGTTTAGAGCAATGTATCAAGGAGGAGTGGATCCCCTTGCAAAAATACAGGAACCTTAGTAGAATGAAAGCTGACTTTCTCATGAGCATCAGTAAGATGATGAAGAGAGAGGAAATATTATTGAGAATGGTTGATGAAACTAATCAGATTCACTAGTGGTGAGACTTATACTCCTTTCGCAGCTGCGTGGGAGTATTTCTTTTGTGAAGATGATCTTAAGATACCCCTAGAAGAATTAAAGAAAGAGATATTAGATAAAGAGAAGGGTATAATAGATCAGTATGAGTTTGAGGATGACTGGGGTACCAAACTAGGTGCCAAGAGTCTTACTGCTAGATCAAATAAATATAATCTACTCAACTTTGATAGTGCTTTACCATTAAAGATTGCTATCAAGAAGACACATGATAAATTTATCACAGAGTTGGGTGCACCTGAGATACCTCCAATATATGTCCAGTGTTGGGCTAATGTTATGAGAGAGGGTGATCAGATAGCAGTCCACTCACATGGTAAGGATCCATATGGATACCTGAGTGGTCATGTGTGTGTCCAAGTTACTGATACTAATACAAACTATTATAATCCTTATGGTGGAGACCCTTGGTCATCATCTAACAGTGCAGGTAAGATCACACTCTTCCCTAGTTGGGTTAGTCATGGCACTGATAAGGTAGTGGACAATAAAGAAAGGGTCACAATAGCATTTGACATACTAACTGAAGATGGTTACAATAAGATTGTAAAAGATGACATGAAGGAGCACTGGGTTAAGGTATGAATGAAGACTATCGAATGGAGCAGAGACTAAACGAGAGGAAGATCTGTTTAGGATGCTTCGCTTCAAAACATATACCTATAACATCAGAGGTCTATCAATTTTCACACGACTTTGTAGAGAGTGGTCAACTTGATAAGTATATACCTACCAGAGAAGACCCATTACAAGACGAAGTTAATAAGTATGGTGGAGATTATTTCCAGATGGCATGCCAAGCAATATTAGAAGGGTGGGAGGAGCATAAGAAACGCTTCCCCAATAGAGTATGATCACAGATTTATTCCCAGTTAAAATATATGAGTCCAAGATCTCAAACTATGACATCATACAGGATGAGTTTGAGACTATAGAGAAGGGTATCAAGTGGCAAAACCTATGGGATACTCATTGGATATCTGACCCAAATTTTGAAGAGAATATATTACCTTATCATTTTTCACGAGAGTTAAGGACTCATCTATACAATTACACAGGTAGTGATGGTTGGAATCAACAAGCATCATGGATGGCATGTCTTGAACCAGGACACTATGCTCATGCACATCATCATGGACATGCAGATCTAAGTGGTGTATACTATTACAAGACTACAGGAGATGATGGAGATCTATTCTTCCAGACACCTAACCTAGCATCAACTACTAGTGTATGGTCTAACCAACCACATACTATCTCAATGAAACCAGAGCAAGGTAAGATAATATTATTTCCAGGTTACTTAATGCATGGCATACGTACCAATACAACACCACATACACGACTGAGTGTATCATTTAATATGAGGTTTGATAGATGAAGATTGTTATTGTAGGTGGAGGTACTGCTGCATGGATGGCAGCTGCAGCACTTGCTAAGACATTCCCAGAGTATGATATCACCTTGGTAAAGGGTGGTGATCCTATTGGGGTGGGTGAATCTACAACACCACACATTAATCAATACCTAAAGTATATGGGTATAGATGACAAGACATTCCTTACAGAAGCGAGAGCAACATACAAATCTACTAGTAGGTTTGAAAACTTTACTGAGTTAGGTCATGTCTTCCACTATCCTAATGGTCAAGCACCTGCTTTGAATCTAACTGATGCTACATTCCATGACTGGATGTGTGCAAAGGCATTCGGTCAGGATCCACCTCCATTTGCTGATGTCTTCATGCCATTCGTAACGGTGGCAGAAGAGAAGAAGATGCCATTAAATAACTCGTTGCTTATTCCATATGATTTATCTAAAGACAGATCGTTTCACATCGACGGAAGTAAATTCTCTGCCTATCTACAAGAAACTTTTTGTAGTAATGTTAGAGTGGTCGATAGTCAGGTTAAGTCAGTTGGTTATGACGGACAAAGAATATCAGGTGTCTTTCTGGAGAGAGGGCCGTACGATCTCAGGGCACCGTCAATTGATGCAGATCTCTATCTCGACTGTACTGGGCAAGCATCTACACTAGGTGGTGCTATGACTAGTTGGGTACCATTTGAATCTATTCCAACAGACACTGCTATCGTAAGGAAGAGAGATTATATTGATAAAGATAAGGAGATGGTACCATACACCAACGCAAAGGGTATGAGTGCAGGATGGATGTGGACTATCCCAACGTGGGATTATATCTCAGAGGGATATGTATTCTCATCCAAGTATAGGTCACCCGAAGGTGCTATGCATGAGTCAGGTCTCCATAATGGTAAGGTAATTAAGTTTAGAAATGGTAGACAGAAGGAAGCATGGGTAGGTAACTGTGTGATGATTGGTCTAGCATATAGTTTCATTGAACCATTAGAATCTACCTCATTATTCTCAGCACATCATGGTATCCTTGCTCTTGTTGATAGTTTGAAGGAGGAACCTGGTATCAATCAGTTTATGAGAGATAGATTCAATCACAATATGAATGAGCACTGTGATGGATGGAAAGAGTTTGTTGAAGCACACTATTATTATTCTCGTAGGACAGACACACCATTCTGGGAGCATGTGACACAGAATACAAGGTATGAACTTCAAGGTGCTCACGATCTAGTCCAGTTTCACATGGTAGGGGGTGATCCAGTTCAACATGAGGCACACCCCATACTTTACATTTTGGGCGGAGCAGGGTATACTAGTGTTAGGAGGAGATCATATCAGTACTTCAACTACCCATCAGTACCCTCTAGTAAGGTTGACGGATGGAAACATCTTTACAATAAGAGAAAGAAGTTAGCTGAGTCTCTACCTACAATGTATAAATATCTAAAAGAAAACTACTTCTCATGAACATCCTGCCAGAAATCTTTGACAAGCAAGCTAGGTTTAAACCTTGGTTGTGGGAGAAGTATGGCGATACTTTTGACGATGAAAAGAATCGTCAGAAGACTAAAGAAAAGGAAGCAGAGTTGAAGTATAAAAAAGATCGTATGATGCACGGTAAGAAGAAGACTGGGCACTCAAAAGATTCTCCAACCTACAAACAGTTTGTTGCTAAAGCAAAGGAGACAGGACTGAAGAGAGGAGAGGTCAAGAGATACGATAAAGATAAAAAGAAATGGATCTCTAATAAAAAGTAATGTATATCATCTTCCTCATCTGTAGTTGCTACTTATTCTATCAAGCATTTAGATTCATGTCGATGGGATGGAAAACAGCAAGTGAAGTTGCAGGACCAGTTAGGGTAGAAGAGAAGAAGAAACAGATCACTAGACCTCCTCACCCAGAGATGGCAGATGTGAAACATGGTGATGAACTTCTTGTTGTTAATTTCAAGAGAGAAGTACCAAAAGACCCATTGCTTAAGGCATTGGATGAAAGAATATATAATGGGCAAGAGATCGACGACCCTTGGGACGACGATGAAGATGATGGAGATGGTGACGGTGACGTACCAGCACTACTAAAACCTAGAGTATAATGGAAAGAGAACCTTGGGAATCACCTTTAGATGATGAAGAATGGTCTACCTCACAAGAGAGTGGAGACATTCTATTCGATGATGAACCTGTATTAAAACTAGACTTTCACGACTACAAAGGATGACTTACTTCGCACCAGACAAAGTACCTTACGATGAATGGTTTGATCCTGATTACAAATACAAACCACACCCTTATGATAATTGGCCCATGGCAAAAGATAAAGACAAAGAATTAGAAGAAGAGGAAACTATACACGAGAAAATGTATAAGATTGCTACCTCTAAGTATAATCCCTTCGCAGTAGGTGGGTCAGAAGAGTGGCACGATTCTAAGCCAGGTTGATAACTGGCACACACAGCTTGACAAGAAACAAAACTTCATATATAGTAATAGTGTCTTCATTTTAAGACATTCATCTTACTCCTGACCAGGACTAAACGGAGATATCAGTCCTTATTATACCGTTCACTTTAACGTTCTATTAATGACAACTCTAACTCGTAAAGAGCAAGGATTGCTGTCAGGATGGACCGAGTTTTGTGAGTGGGTTACAAGTACAAACAACCGCATTTATGTTGGTTGGTTTGGAGTTCTTATGATTCCTTGCTTGTTAGCTGCTGCTACTTGCTTCATCGTGGCATTTATTGCTGCTCCTCCCGTAGATATCGACGGGATTCGTGAACCAGTTGCTGGTTCATTCTTATATGGTAACAACATCATCTCTGGTGCTGTCGTTCCATCTTCCAACGCTATTGGATTACATTTCTACCCTATATGGGAAGCTGCCACACTAGATGAGTGGTTGTATAATGGTGGTCCTTATCAGTTGGTTATCTTCCACTTCCTTATTGGAATCTCTGCCTACATGGGTAGACAGTGGGAGTTATCATATCGTTTAGGTATGAGACCTTGGATCTGTGTTGCATATTCTGCACCAGTATCTGCTGCGTTTGCTGTATTCTTAGTCTATCCATTCGGACAGGGGTCATTCTCTGACGGAATGCCACTAGGTATATCAGGTACATTCAACTTCATGTTTGTATTCCAAGCAGAGCACAACATATTAATGCACCCCTTCCATATGGCAGGTGTAGCAGGTATGTTTGGTGGAGCACTCTTTAGTGCTATGCACGGTTCTCTTGTTACTTCTTCTCTAATCAGAGAGACAACAGAAACTGAGTCACAGAACTATGGTTACAAATTTGGTCAAGAAACAGAGACCTACAACATCGTTGCTGCTCATGGATACTTCGGTAGATTAATCTTCCAGTATGCATCATTCAACAACTCAAGAAGTTTACACTTCTTCCTTGCTGTATTCCCTGTGGTCTGTGTATGGTTAACCTCTATGGGTATCTGTACAATGGCATTCAACCTTAATGGATTTAACTTCAACCAAAGTGTCGTAGATGCTAACGGTAAAGTTGTTCCTACATGGGGTGACGTGCTTAACAGAGCAAACTTAGGTATGGAAGTAATGCACGAGCGTAATGCTCATAACTTCCCACTTGATTTAGCATCTGCTGAGTCAACTGAAGTTGCATTAACCGCACCTAGTGTTGGCTAATTCCTATACATATGTTATAGTTGGAGGGTCTAACGACCCTCTTTTTTTATATGAAAGTAGCAATCATCGGAAAAGGATTAGCAGGTATACTAACTGCAATGGCATGGAAAGCACACGTCCCTTCCTCCGAGATAGAAATTTATTATGACCCCGATGCACCTATTGAACCTGTAGGGTCGGGGTCATGGCCTAATCTGTTAGATCTTATCACACAGTTTGAAGAGAGATCACCAGAGTCTTGGTCATCTATTGGTCCTATGTTGTATAATAATTGGCGAGATGCCAAGTGGGATCAAACAGTTAAGACAGGTATAAGTTACAGTGGATGGGGTGGTAAGGATTGGTTCCATGACTTCGGTATTAACAGAGTGGCAATGCACTTTGATCCTAAGATGTTTTGTGATGACATGTCACAATACTTTAAGTGCATCCCTAAGAAGGTAGGATATAATATTGATGCTGATTACATCTATGATTGTGGAGGGTCACCCTTCAGTGGAAGGGAGTGTTCAAGTGAGTCATGGGATCGTTATACACTGCTGCAAAATCCCCTCAACAGAGTACTACTGGCCGAAACTGACCCATATACTAGAGTCTATTGCACCACTGATAATGTTGCCACTAAAGATGGTTGGTGTTTTGTTATCCCACTACAGAGTAGGACATCAATGGGATATCTTTTCAACAGTGACATCACAACTGATGAAGAGGCACTAGAGAATTTTCATGAGCAGTTTGGTGAAGCAAAGGTAACTGGTTGGAGATCATTCCATAACTATTGTGCAAAGAATCCTGTCATGGATGGTAGGATCTTTATGAATGGAAACAAATACTTCTTTATTGAACCACTAGAAGCAACAAGTATTACAGGATATATGGTGTGGATTGAGAGAACCTTGCGTTATATTATGCAAGGTGCTAGTATACAAGAGATGGTTGCAGATAATCAGCGAGACATCTGTGAGAATGCTAACTTCCTTCTCTATCATTATGCACATGGATCTAAGTATGACACACCTTTCTGGGACTATGCTAAGAGTCTTTGGAAACCTACTGATACTTGGAATAATATATTAAAGGATGCAAAGCAAGGTAACTGGAAGCATAGGGTGCAAGGCACAGCATATAATTACAGTTACTTTAGTTTCTTATCAGTGATTGCTACCTACTGCAACATGGAAACACAACAAGACTTCAAGTCTTTATTAAGGAATAATTGGTAATGATTCATTCAATAGCATTAATTTTAATCGTAGTTTTATCAGTAACTATAATAGTATTAAAGGTATACAACCCTCACTAAATAAAGTGTAGGTGTATGTAATGCATGGCTGGCGAAACCATAAGAGATATAGTAGAGAGGTGTTACTCAACACCGAGTGGGATACTGGCAGCGAATCCATTAGACCAGTTAAATCCTAGTGTACCTACTTCTGGATCGTCAGGTAATGTTGTACCTCCTGTCAATCCTGGTGATGCAATAAGAAATATAGTTGGGAGATGTTACAGTGTCCCAGTTTATAACCTACCTAACGTATTGGATGAACAGAATCCAATACCAGTACAGATCCCTCCTACGGTACCACCCGACCCTAAACCTGGTGATGTCATAAGAAGGATAGTTGAGAGATGTTACTCTACTCCACCAGAATTACCACAAATAATAGATCCACCAACACCCCCTGATATTGGATGGGGTTGGGAGTTACCTCCTTGGGGACCGTGGATGCACAGAGAGTTTGGATGGCTCCCTCCAATAAAAATAACACTTCATCCACCATACAAAGGTGGGTCAGCAATCATAGTCAAGACTGGACCTGAAGACCAGTGTGATAAGGTTAGGAAGTTATTAGAATTAAATTTACTCAGAGCATTAAAAGATTACAGTGAACCTGGATTCCCTTCACCTGGATGGTGGGAGCACATAGAAACTGGTGAGAAATATTATTGTGATTTAGATCAGGGATTACCTGGTGACCCATTCAAAACTTGTGTTAGGAATGCATTAGACTGTCTCTTTAGACCTTACCTTGGTGGTCAATGGGAACCACCCAAGGCAAACTGTGATGCTTACTGGCCTAATGGATGGAGTGGTAACCAGACTGAGGTATGTGTAGAGAATTGTTATCCAGATAGGATACCAATCTATGAATCAACCATGTCCACAGGGACATTAGCATTCTCATTTGATGGGTCGGGTAATCTAGTTGCTACTGGTAGTGGTACTGCTGTTGCGGTACTAAAACTACAGTGGAATGATAACCCCAACACATATAATGTTGCCATCAATAATATTCAGATGGGAGGACAGCAGTGGACAAGGACAGGTAGATCTGGTGAAGAGATTCATACACTTAACATCAGTGGTCCTGGTACCACATCTATCACTATGAATGGTAACTCTGGTGGGTTTACTATCGTTGATAACAACACCAGAATATGCATGAAGGATCTGGATGGTAATGATTGTAATGCTAACTTCAGTATCGTATCTATTAACACTGGTTCTGACCATGCATACGATCCTAATGGTGCCAAGTCAGGTTACACTTTAACTAATTCTAAACCAGCATTCTATATCCTTGCACAACCTATAGAAAATGTAACTGTCCCACTGTTTAGATTCTACTCAACAACACAGCAAGATACATTCTTAACTACTAACCCAGGTCAACCTGATACTGCTGGTGCAGGTGAGAGAGCAACCATGAATGCTTCAGGTATGGCAGGTGGTGAAGTCTTAGGACATGTATTCCCAACTGCTAGTGCAATGAGAAGTTATCTACATGATGATGAGCAAGCAGAGGCACTCCATAGATTCTGGAGTACTAGTCCTTTCGATCACAAGTATACTATTGATGGTGAGATAGTAGGTGGTAACCCTCAGAAGATACCTAAGAGGTGGTGCTATCGTATACCTATAGAATCTAAGGCAGACCTTAACATCTCTATGGATGTTGAGAAAGGAGGAGCAGGATATGATAATGCACTTGGATTCTACCTAGCAGATGCTACAGGTCCTAAGTATGGACGCATCGTTGTAACTAGTGCTAGGAATGGTACCAATCTATACAACGCATGGATGACCAGTCTAAAACTCAACGAGTATGCTGGAGGGACGATGGGATTTTTCCTCATCCCTAATGGTGGTGGCCAGAATTCACTCAGCATCATGCAAGAGGTAACATTCAGTCCACTTAACTCTCCTTACTCAGGTGGTTTCAGTGCAGTAGGTATCAATACAGCACAGAATAACTACTGTCTCTTCAGTGATAAGACATGGAATCCTATGCAGAAGGATCAAACTAAGTGGCAAGGAAAGAACAATCAATTCTGGGAAGACCTTATCGCTGGTGACGATGACTATGATGATCTAAGACTATGGCACAGGTTAGGGTGGACGTATGGTGGTTACACCTACGAGGGTATCCAATGCTATTTGTATGAGGGTGCTGCACCAGAGAAGGTGATGAGAAAGATAGACCCTACTACAAAATGCGATGCTAGAATATTAAAGGCCAGCTTTAAGGATGTAATTATGAGACGCATGGACTGTGGTAACAAAGTCCCTGCTGTCTTTGGTAACGATGTGGAATGGGAGTGTGGCACATGTAATGGTGAATACTCAGTCAAATTAAATACCAACCAGAGTATTAAAGCAGCAGTCGGTGGTACCTTTAGGTTTGTATCTATGGGTGGTATTAATGGTGGTCTCTTCGGAGCATGTATGAAATTTACTGTGGAGATGAGGAAGAAGGACAAGGATGATGTTGTTACAACTCTATTCAATAAACAGTTTGAAGCACAGTATTGGCCTGCAATAGGTAGAGACTTATACGATCAGGATATTATTTTAGAACCAACTGATGAGTTAACCTTTGAGGTAGTAAGTATTGATACAGGTGCAGTTACAGGTGACATATCACTAGAGGCAGCACTCTATGCTCTTGACACTACTATGTTTGAGGGTGCATTTAAGATCATGCTTGGCACTCAGTCACATGACAGTGTGATAGCAGCTCAAACAGGTAACCCAACACTTAACCCAATTACTAAAGAGGGTGGACTGATAGAAGGATTTGCATTCTCATATAATCCTACCAACAGACTAGAGTTTGAGTGGGAAGCAGGTAGTAAACTGTCTGAGACATGGAGTGAGGACAACGTGCCTGATCCAGGAGATCCATACACATATGTCTGGGCAAATAATATACCAGTGGCAATGCATGGATCACTCCAAGCAAACCCAGAGATACCAGGACAGAGTAGGATCATAGGTAACACTGCGATGCCTACATTACCTGGTGCTTACATAGACACAGGATATCTTTATGATGTTGAGTCTAACTACTTCTCTGCTACAGTACTAGAGTCTTATAACTATAGGAATCTCTCAGGAGTATACAATCACCTTGTTGAGGACTATCTCTTCACTAGGTTTGAAACTCTGAGTGGTACCAATATATCACAGGGATACAGAGACATCCTCAGTGAAGCAGCCCCCACCACGTTTGCAAGAGGAAGCAAACCGTGGTATACTATTGGTGCTAACTCTGTTGGCAGTCATTACCTCACTGTGGTGAATAATATATGGGATGGTGCAGCACAAGCACCACAAAGAGATACATACTTCTCTCCTATCACATTCATACAGGACTACACCCTTGATAACTATCATGGTACAGGTGGTGGTAACTATGCTGACGCTGCTAAGATACGTGTAGGTATCACATTCTACCCAGTTATCTTTGATCAGACTACCTCATCTAAACAGGTACACTACTGGCAAGCAATGATACATGTCATTGATGTTATAGATCAGGGTAAAGGATACACTAAAGGGTCAGAGTTTGTGTTAACATGGCCTCCGATGAGAGATAGAGCGAGTGAGGATCCCTCACAGACACCATACTATCCTGATCAGGAAGCAGGTTTCTCATTCCCATTAGGTAAACAACTAGCATGGTGGGAGAATGAAGACCTAGTAAGAAGAAGTCTTAAGGAAGCCTTCTATCAAGAGTCACACAATAAAGACTCAGTTGTATGGTATTCAGGTACCGACAAAGCAAAATTCAGAGTTAGATTTAAAGTAACTCTCACACAATGTACAGATCCACCTTAAATTATGGCAGGTTTTAATCCAAGAGAGGTCAATGCAGAAAGATCTCTAGAGAAATCATCAAAAGAGTTAAGGACTCTTAAGAAGGTCATCGAAAAGTATAAGGATGATCCGAAGGGTAAGAAGAAGATGCTCAAACAGATGCAGAAGTACTGGAGGAGTCCTTTGGCAGAGGTGAGGTCTCTCGACTACAAACCGAAGGGACCTAACTGGACACCGCCTAAAGATCTTGAGGCAAATCTGGAGGCAATGGCCGAATATGTTGACCCACGTAAGGAATGTGATGAAACCGAGATAAATAACAGTTCGTTAACACCTGACCAAGAACAGGAGTTACGTGCTAAACTGTCCAAAACAAACAAAACCGATGATTAATCTGGAGGAGAAGTATGGGTCTTACATAGGAAGCAGTAAGACTTTTAAAATTGATGGAGTAAGAGAACCAGTAACAGGGTATGGATACCACTGTGATGGGTCAGATATAAAAGGTTACTGGGTTAACACTCGTAACTATAAATTATTCTACAATTTGAATGAACAATTCATTAAGATGGTACCATTAAATGACGTGGAATATACAGAACCTATTTCCAAAGCCCCTAGCATCGTCGAAGATTAATCCAGAGGTCTGTGACATTCTTACTGAGATGTTACAGGACTATGATTTCTCAGAGGATGAGGGTGGACTGAGTGCTGTTACTGTTAATAAGCATGTCTTACAAAACAAAACAGCAGTCCACGACTACCTTTATAGGAAGGTGCGACAGGTTATATGTGAGTTAGGATATCATTGTGATGTCCAGATCACTACCTCTTGGTTTACTGCTACACTTAGTGGTGGGTCAGCAGATGAGCATGCACATTGCAACTCTTGGTTTTCTGCTGTAGTATATTTTGATGAGTATGATAAAGATACTTCTCCAATCCAGTTTGTAAACCCTCCACAAGGGGTCTACGTGAGTCCTTCACAGGACAATGATTATAATGCTACGGATGAGGTTATAGTACCTGAAAAGGGTACTATATTATTGTTCCCTAGCAATGTAAGACATCGAGTGTTAAAGAATTACTCTCAGTATGAGAGATACTCACTAGCATTTAATGTGTTACCAAAAGGTTATGTAGATGTAGGTGATTCATCCTACATGTATCAGTGACACAACTGTCACAAGGGGGGTTGACGGATAACCCTAATGTATACTATTATAAATACTTCTTAACAAAGGACTCGAAAGATCGTAACCCTGTGTTGGAATTAAAAGACTCCCATGTCGGGGCAGTCTATCATCCGCAGGGTCTTTTAGTATCCTTGCGAGACACTTAAAATCAAAAATGATTAAATCAACAATCGCAGCTCTTGCTGCATCACCTCTACTACTCTCTGGAGCCGCTTTTGCTGGTCCTTATGTGAATGTAGAAGCTTCAGGTTCATATCCAGACGGAGCATACACATCTGGTACAATTGAAACAGTAATCGGATACGAAGGAGAAACTCCAGCTGGTCTTGGTTGGTATGTTTCTGGTGGTCCTACAGTAACTCACAGTGAGTCTACAGATGACTTCGGTGACGTTGAATTAGTAGGTTACCTTGGTGGATCTTACGATAAGTTCTACGGAGAAATCTCTGGAACAACTAACGAAGATGACATCGACTGGGGTGCTAAAGCAGGAGTTAAGTTTACTTTCTAAGTTAAACTCCATACTAAATACAAAGGGTCACAGAGTGACCCTTTTTTCTTTCCCACTTATAATAATATGGCTAAACAACCAGGTAACACCGCAATTTATACACGAGAAGGATGTGGATTTTGCACAAAGATTAAGGAACTTTACAAAAGTAAGGGTTGGTCCTTTGCAGAATACAAATTAGATGTTAACTTTACTAGAGAGCAGTTCAAAACAGAATTTGGACAACGTGCTACCTTTCCTCAAGTTATCATCGCAGGATATAAAATGGGTGGGTGCACTGAAACTGTTAAATACCTCCGAGAAAACACCTATCTATGACCTACATGGACCCCAACTCTGAAGAGCTTTATACTATTATTGATCGAGCAATCGATGAAGCGATGCTCAATGGTAGGTTCCTCTTTAATATGAAGTCGTATCTAACTGGCAACAAGTGGACACGCAAACAAACAAAAGAATTAATAGACTCATCCTCTATGGTTGAGTTGACACAAGTAGTGGATGAGTTATCTCAATACATTGCTCGTGATAAGTATATGTCTGAGGCATATGGTAACGTACCTAAACCACAGGCAAGGAAGATCAGGAAATATTTCGAGACGGTTATAAATGATGCTAAAGAATATTATGAACACCGTAGACCAGGCAGACCTAAGAAACCTGCTAAATAAAAAAAATAGTAAGGGAGAAATCTTATGTCCGACATGTCATTCATGTACATTGCTTTCTTCCTAACAATAGGTAGTTTTTTATTAGGTTTTGTGCTATCATGGAACCTAAAGGATGTCTTTGATACATGGAGAGAGGACGCAGAGTATGCCGCAATCGTTATGCATCCTGAGATGCAGACCGATGATGGACCTGTTGACCCTAGTGAGTTACTATACTTGCGTATTCATGACGAAGATGATACAATGTATGATGACGAGACTGAGTAACTATGAGACTTATGATTTCTGAGGTGCTTCAGAAGGCTCACAATGCCAAGACGAAAGCACAGAAGATAAAGATCCTACAGGATAACAATACTCCTGGACTACGATCTGTCTTCATTATGAACTTCGACGAGAGTTTAGAAGCACGTGTCCCATTAGGTGAGGACGTACCTTACCGCAAGAATGAGGCACCAAAAGGCACAGAGCATACACTACTAGAGAAGGAGTCTAAGAAACTCTATAGATTCTTTAAGGGTGGTGATGATACACTGAAACCTATGAAGATAGAGAGTATGTTTATACAACTACTAGAAGGACTTCATGAGAGTGAAGCAGAGGTAGTAGTAAAAGCAATTAACAAGTCGTTGCATAAGAGATATAGAATCACTAAAGCAACAGTGCAAGAAGCATTCCCTTCTATAGAATGGGGTGGCAGAGGTAGATGAAGTTAACTGAAGAGCAGATCCTTCAGATTAATGAAGCAGGACAGGGTTGCTCCATCATTAAGACTGGATGCACACCTGATGCAGCTAACGATAAGACGTTGCCAACTAATGCATATCTGCTAGAATTAAAGGTGAAGGATGATACATGGTTTGACATAGTAATGGGTGAATCTGTTGGAATCTTTGACACCTACTATGATATGTTTGGTAACTGCATGCAGAAGATGTCCTATACCAAGGGCACCAGACAACCAGGCATGTATAATAATCCTTTGACTACACTTCCTAAACCAAAAAAGAAAAAGAAATGACAGAAGATAAGCATAGATCAACTCTACTTCATCTACTGAAGGAGAGAGCATATAGATATGGGGAATATTTTCTATCATCTGGACAGAAGTCACACCATTACGTCAACTGTAAGCCTGTGACTCTATCGTGTGAAGGTAACGCACTTCTATCACATCTAATGATCGACTTGATTGATCCTGATGCAGTAGCAGTGGGTGGACTGACACTAGGAGCAGACCCATTAGTCTGTGGTGTAGCACAGAAGGCATACTACACAGGTAACAAGCACATCGATGCTTTAATTGTTAGAAAGAATGCCAAGGGATATGGTACAAAAGAATACATTGAGGGTAATAAACCACCCAAAGGATCAGTTGTAACAGTCCTAGAAGATGTCACTACCACAGGTAGTAGTGCAATGCAGGCAGTCAGAGTGCTACGCAAGGCAGGTTATATTGTTAACCGTGTCGTTGCTATCGTTGATAGGATGGAAGATCATAAGACATGGAAGGATAATGATCTAGAATTTGTATCAATATTTAAGTTGGAGGACATTATAGAATGACAGTATATTTTGACCCTCGGAAGGCAAACAAACCTGTCGAGGAAATGACAGAAGAAGAGAAGAATCAGGAGCTTGGTAAGCAAGCTGTGCAAGCAATCGCTAACCTAACTCTATCACCTTTGGTTCTTATGTTAGTATGGAATGCATGTATTCCAGGTATATTTGGACTAGCAACCCTAGGTTACTGGTCAGCAATGGGACTCTATATAGTCTCAAGAATATTATTGAGGAAGTATGACTAGATGGTGGAGGGTATGGAAGTATGCTTTGGGTTCGTTCTCTGATGAATCGACGAAGCGGTATGATAATCTTGTATTGCTTGTACGATCTGGCATCTTTCTCACTTATCTCATTACTAATTGTTTTATTATTAGCGGAGTAATCAGGCATTGGAATGACTAAAGTATGTTTAGTGAGCGTCACACCTGACGCAGAAAAAACTATTGGATATGTTGCAAGAGTATCCAATCCAAATAATCAAGACAATCCAAAGGTAGATAAACTACTAGCGTATTGTATCAAGCATGGACACTGGTCTATCTTTGAGCAAGCACACATGACGTTGGAGATTAATACGACACGTGGTATTGCAGCACAGATACTAAGGCATAGATCATTTACATTCCAAGAGTTTAGTCAGAGATATGCTGACACTAATCTACTTGATCAACCAGAGGTACCTGACCTTAGAAGACAGGATGATAAGAATAGACAGAATAGTATAGATGACATCGCAGAAACCGAGAAGGCGTACTTACAAGGCCGAATTTCGCAATATTTCAAAGAAGGGATGGACTTATACAATGACCTTCTATCTAAGGGCATTGCGAAGGAGTGTGCGAGGTTTGTTCTCCCCCTAGCAACACCAACTAGGATCTACATGACTGGCAGTGCTAGGTCATGGATGCACTACATACAGTTACGTACTGCTAACGGTACACAGAAGGAACACATGGACATAGCAAACCTATGTCGTGACCACTTCATCTGCAACTTCCCAACCATTGCTAAGGCATTGGACTGGTGTCCCCAAGTAGAAGACGACTGTGACTGTCGCTACGATGGGTGGGATGACTTACAACCTTGTTTACGAATAGACTAATGCCAACATACCCTGTCATAAATAAAGATACAGGAGAGAAAAAAGAACTCTCTATGTCTATGTCCTCTTACGATCAGTGGAGGAAGGACAATCCCGAATGGGATAAAGACTGGTCTGAAGGGACTGGTGGAATAACATACGGAGATCCGAAGCAATCGGATGGATTTAAAGAAGTAATGAGTAAAGTCCAAGAGAAACACCCACGTGCTAACCTTTCGAGGTTTACTTAACTATGGCAGTAAAGAAAAGGAAGAATGGTAACGGTAACGGAAACGGTACTGTGTCAAGAGCAATGAAGAGAAAACCACCCATCAACCTTGAGCATCTCAGGGTCATCGAACCTTTGACACCCAGTCAAGAAGATGTCTTCGCTGCGTTCAAGAGTGGCCAGAATCTAGTACTACATGGGTCAGCAGGTACAGGTAAGACATTTATCAGTCTCTACCTAGCATTACAGGCAGTATTGGAACCATCTTCTCCTTATGATAGAGTATATATTGTCAGGTCTCTTGTCCCTACAAGAGAGATCGGATTCCTACCAGGTGATGAGGAAGACAAGTCTTGTCTCTATCAGATCCCTTACAAACATATGGTACGATATATGTTTAACATGCCTGATGAGGGAGCATTCAAAGTATTATATGAAAACCTAAGAAACCAAGGATCAATAGATTTTTGGTCTACTTCTTTCTTGCGTGGCATAACACTTGACAGAGCCATTATAATAGTAGATGAGTTCTCTAACCTAAACTTCCATGAGTTAGACAGTATTGTCACTCGTGTTGGTCAGGATAGTAGAATCATATTTTCTGGAGATTACACACAGTCTGACCTCGTTAAGTCACATGAGAGGACTGGTGTGCTAGACTTTATGAAGATCACTCAGGCAATGGAGTCATTCACTTGCACTGAGTTCGGTATCAATGATATCGTGAGGTCTGGTTTCATACGAGACTACCTCATCTGCAAACATGAAATGGGATTTGATTAATGTTTAATTATGTTGGTCCTGCTAAACCTCTTGAGGAGGTTGAGAGTAGGACTCTTGACTCTGGAAGATTCTATAAGATAGATGACAGATGGTGTCCTAGTGTCACCACAGTGTGTGGAAACCAATCGAAGCATGGTATACTAGCATGGCAGAAGCGTATTGGATTTGCTGAAGCAGAAAAGATCAGACGATCATCTGCATGGCGAGGCACACAGTACCATAACTTAGTGGAGAAGTATCTTAAAAATGAATTGGAAGAAGATAAGAAGAGCGAGGGTCTTCCCACATACCTTTTTAGGTCTGCTCGTGAGACTCTTGATAGGATTAATAATATTCATGCTATTGAAGCCCCTCTTTTTTCTCGTAATTTATTTCTGGCTGGTCGTGTTGATGCTATTGCTGAGTTTGATAGGGAGCTTGCTATAATAGATTTCAAGACCACAAAGAATCTTAAAAAGGAAGAGCACCTTGATAAGTTCTTTGTCCAAGAAGCAGCGTATGCTTACATGTATTACGAGCAGACTGGTGTAGAGGTTGACAAACTTGTTACAATATCAGTAGCAGAAGACGGAAGCATGCAAGTGGTAGAAAAGTATGATAAAATACCATACATAGACACTCTTATTGATTGGATAAGAGACTATTACAATGAGAAAACTGTAGCATGAAGCAGGAAGTATTAGGTATCCCTTTCTTTAAGTTTGATATTAATCCAGACAAGATTGAGGAGATTGCTAAGATACTTACACTCCTACCTTGGAGAGAGAATGACACCAATCTAATTTGGGAAGGTGTTAGTCTTGATGGTCAAGGAGGTAGTGACCTCTATAAGAACCCAGACCTCGCCTATCTTTTCGACTGGATGCAAGACTGCATGGCCGAAGTGTGTGATGAGATGGGTATACCGAATAAATTGGTATGTAATGCTGCATGGGCAAATCTAAATAAAAAAGGTGATTGGTTTTACGACCATACTCATTCCAACTGTTTCATGAGTAGTAATTACTTTGTATCGGGTAATAGTGGTACTACTAAGTGGTATTATCCTAACCCATATTATGATAAGAGTAACATCTGGCCCTTTAATTCTAAGGACTGGGATGATAAATTTAATCTAACTCATGAAGAACCAACTGTACCTGGTAGGTATATGGTTTTTCCACCTACTATTAGACACAGAGCTACTCCAAACAATGGTACTTGTGATAGAATAACAGTAGCAGCAAATTGGTTCCCGACAGGGATCATCAACTCAAGTGGTGTATCCCACCTTAACATTCAGGTTATACAATGAAAGAAATTGAAGAGAAATTTATGACACAAGGTAAATTCACCTCGCTCGTTGAGGACAGGGTAAAGGACAGTAATGGTCTTATAAATTATATCGAGGGTGTAGCCTCAGTATGTGAAGAGTTTGAGATTGAGGTGGAGACAGTAGGTAAACTGATCTCTAAACCATTAAAAGACAAGATCAAATGGGACGCACAACAATTAAACTACATTAAACGGACAAGTAAAGGTATTTTAAACCTATGAATGAAAATTTCTTCCAATCAGACGTAGTGCAACAGGAACTAGAGTCAATTCAAGAGTGTTATACTGAACTCTTGAAGATGTCTGCTGGTTTGAAAACATTTAATCCACATGAAAGACTTGAGCACATCGAGAAGACATTAGAGTTAGTAGCGAAGCAAAAAGTATTCTATGCACGGTTACAATTAGCAGCTAATGAGTTACAGGATGATGACTCAGCAAAAGAAATAAAGAATAGAATTGAGATGATGTCCACCGAGTATAGTGGTGGTCTTAACCTCAATATGGTACTAGATCAGATGGAAACAAAACTACGTCAGTGGAGAAAAGATCTTAAAGATGAGGGTGTTGACAAGCCTAAATAACTATGCTACTATAATCCAGTAGCAATATCACAATACAAATTCGGAGACAAATACGAATGTCATTTGCAAGTCTAAAGAGTAAGTCAGGTAAATTTGCCAAGCTTACACAACAGATAGAAAACCTTTCCAAGCCTCAAGGAAGGGGTCCAGACGAAAGACTCTGGAAACCAGAGGTAGATAAAAGTGGTAACGGTTATGCTGTTATCCGTTTCCTACCAGAGCCAGATGGAGAAGATCTCCCTTGGGCACAGGTATGGAGTCATGCATTTCAAGGACCAGGTGGTTGGTACATAGAGAATTCTCTTACCACACTTAACCAAAAGGATCCTGTAGGTGAATTAAATAGGACACTATGGAATAGTGGACTAGACGCAGATAAAGATACTGCACGTAAGCAAAAGCGTAAGCTTTCTTATTACAGTAACATCTATGTTGTAAAGGATCAACTTCATCCAGAAAATGAAGGTAAAGTATTCTTATATAAGTATGGTAAGAAAATTCATGACAAGATTGCATCAGCGATGCAACCGCAGTTTGAAGATGAAACTCCAATCAATCCTTTCGACCTATGGAAGGGTGCTAACTTCAAGATCAAGATTCAGACCATTGGTGGATACTGGAACTATGATAAGAGTGAGTTTGACTCACCCTCAGTGTTAGGTGGATTGGAAGATGATGCACTTGAGAAAGTGTGGAAGTCACAGTACTCTCTTAAAGAGTTTACTGACCTTAAGAATTTCAAGTCCTATGAGGATTTATCATCACGTTTGAATATTGTGCTTAACAAGTCAACAAGACCTGTAGTACAAACTAATGAAGAGGACGAAGAACTAGCTCCTCTTACTAGTCCAGTTGTCAAAGCGGACCCTCCTGCACCCACAAAGTCAGGTTTTGGTGCTAAGATAAAGGAAGTTGAAGAGGCAGGTGATTCACCTGATTTATCCTACTTCGCTGCCCTTGCTAACGAAGACTAATGAAGAAACTACTACTGCTCCCACTTCTACTGATTGGTGTTGCTACACCAGTCCGTGCAGAAGCATTAACTTGGAAGGAATTCTGGGAACCGTTTGTAGAATCTTATCATCATGGACATGATCATGGAGGTGGACACTGGCATGACTGGAAGTACGATCATCGTCATGGACACCGCCATCCTCATTACGGACCATACCGTAGGAGATGTGAAGTTACAATCACAAAGAAATACTGGGTACCAGGTCATTACCTAGGTCATGGCAACACATGGGTACCAGGATATTATGAGCGACGTGATGTGATTGAGTGGGAGCGTTGTAGACGCTAACTCGTATATTATTCGACTTTTTGAACAAGCAAAACCCCCGAAAAAATCGGGGGTATTTTTTTGTCTGTGGGGGTCGAATAGGTATTAATGCCTATTCTTAAAACAATAGTAGCCACAATTTAGAGGATTGTTAATGCTCTTAACTGCACGAGTATTCCAACCATGTGGAGCACTAGGACGACCTTTGCCTTCTTTCATATCTGCGAGAGGTTTTGGTACGAAGAAGGAATCTGCTGTCTTCCAAGGCAATTCTGGTGCTCTGCCTTTCCTATTGTTAAATGACTCAAAAAGACTTGGGTCAGGGTTTAATTCAAAGTTTCTATTCATGATTAGTAGGGAAATAAGTGACTACATTGATACTATAAAGGGTCTGCAATAAAATTGCAAACCCAAATTTTGTCGTGTCCCCTTGTGTCCCCTCGTGGCACAAACTCAGTCAGGGCCTCAACACATACGTCGTATCAGGGTCTAGATCCTGACACGACAAATATTGAAACAATTCTTAACATTTATGATGATCCGTATTGATTAGTTGTAGATCCATCATCACTCACACCTGCTGTAGTATTTGATGTTACTACTGTACTTCCATCTGATAATACATCTCCTGCTTCAATACTAGCAGCAGAGGTGTCAAACTCTCTAGATGAGTAATCTGCCTCTGAAGCAAATTCGATAGAACTCGTTTCACCGATATTTGTGCTATAAGTCGGTTTAACGGTCTGAAACTGCTCTTGGGTAGTATTGAGTGATTTCTTAGCTCCTGTTGTATCGTCAGTTTCGCTATTTGGAAGATATCCGCATAAAGTGCTAAATTCTTCAATAAACCCATTTACGAATTCTTTCTTCAAAAGGTAAATATTGCGTTTATAGTCATTTTTCATAGTTTCGTGGTCATAGACAGAAATGGGTCTAACTGTCTCTTCCTTTGGTATCAGTGTACCGTCAGGTCTGGTATATGTGTAATCTTCACCCACAACACGATCTTCTTTAACAAGAATACGTCCTCTTGTATCTGTGATTCTTTGAGTTACCCAATGATGAATTGAATCAGCATCCTCTTCATATGTGTTGTCAATATACCTTTCTAACTCATCTTCTGCCATGGGCCATTCTTCATATACGTTAGTTATGTTATTGCATAGCAAAACAATCCAATCAAATTGCATATTGCCATATTTCTTATAAGCAACTTGATCAGGTCTTTCATTGATGCTAATGGTATATTGGTCAAATCCCAATATGACATCTTCCAGTTTTTCACGTATTTTAATCCTTCTAAAGAGGTTTTTAGCAAGTTTATAAGGATCTACATTATTCTGACGATAACTAGATGTCCTGACCATTACGTCAGGTAAGTAAGTAAAATATGCCATTATGCAGTAGAATTTGAATTGTATGAATTACCATAATTTAGAAGATCTCTTCGATTCAATTCATCTGTAGAAAGAGTTGAAAGATATTCATTCTCCCTTTGTGTATATGCTTCTTTGGCATCGAAACCGTATGTTTCCTTTGTAAGGAATTCAGTCTCTTTGAAGTCTAATTTTAATGAATACTTTAAAGCACCAAAATCAAAGAATCTTTGGTTGCTCATTGCAGATCTCAAAGAGGTGAAATCTGGCATATTGACAGAAACACCAGTGCAAACCATTTTGGTTGGGAATTGCATTACTTGACTTAAGATACCTTTTGAATCTCCCTGATCAGGGTTAGCGATTGATTCGTTACCGCCACCTTTATCAACATATCTTACAGTAGTAAGACGGAAGTATTCTGGTAATGTTAACCAGTTATCTCCATCTTTACCAGGTAGTGAGTATCCTCTAAATTTACGAATAATGTCATATATGGTTAAAGCATCATCAGTGCTCTTTGGTACCATTTCCCAAGTCCAAGAATGTCCCCTGAATTCACCCTGACCTGAATATGTTGCTTCTGCATATGGGTTGAATATCGTTTTATTAACTATTGAGCTTAATTGATTCTTATTAAGACTTGTATCACCACCAGCAGTAGCAATAGCAGCATTAATTACCTTACTTGCTGCTGTATAACCTAATTGTGGTAGTGCTGCTTCTGCTGCATCCTGAATATCATCAGCAATCGAATCAGTGTTAATACCGCCATCAGCACCAACTACTTCACCTGCCATACCCATTAATGCATTTCCAAATTTTCCAAGTTCTACCTTACCCCACCCTTGTGAATGACTTTCACTTAGCGACTTGGGTAAATAGAGATATATCGTATCTAACAGCGTTTCTTCTTTATGGTGATATACATCAAATTTTAGATAATCGATTACTTCAGTCGGAAAAGCCGCACCATCTGTAATTGTTTCTCTACTATTTGCTGAATTGACACCTAGGGGTTTAGCTTTTGGAAATACTAAAGTTGACATGGCATACAAAGGAAATTTTAGACCATCAAATAAACATAAGTACAAAGGTGATCACACTAATGTTATTTATAGAAGTTTGTGGGAAAAGAAGTTTATGATGTGGTGTGACCGCAATACCAACGTATTGGAGTGGGGTAGTGAAGAGATTATTATTCCTTATAGGTCTCCCTTGGATAATAGGGTTCATCGTTATTATCCTGATTTCTATGTCAGAGCGAGGACCAAGGATGGAAGAATCGCCAAATCGATCATCGAGATTAAACCAGATGCACAAACTAAACCCCCTAAGCGTAAATCGCAGAAAGCAAGGACTTTTTTAACAGAAGTTAAGACTTGGAATGTAAATAGTGCTAAGTGGAGAGCAGCAAGACAGTATTGTGCTCATAAGAATATGCAATTTATTATACTGACCGAAAAACACTTAAATGTATGAGTATCTTCACAGACGTAAAAGACTTAGCAGGTGGTAAGTCACAGTCTAAACAATGGTATAGAGAGCAACTACAGTATGGACTGGAGTCATATCAAGGTGGATTTATTGTGGGTGATATTATATTCTTCAATTATTCAGCCCAGACACCAGATCTTAAATTTTGGGATACCTTCCCTATGGTACTAATCACAGATGTAGATTATGGGAATAGGCAGTTCTCTGGCGGTAATATGCACTATTTGAGACCTAATAGTAGGAAAAGTATGGCAAATACCTGGGCTGCTGGTAGTATTTCATATCCTATGCGTTGCCATCATAAATACTTTATGAATAGTGTCACATCAGCATATAATGTACCTCAAGAAGAGTTGCGAGAGATGACACCTCTCCCAGTGGAGCAATTTGTTATTAGACCCAAAGGACTTGGAAGAACTATGGAAGTGCCAAGTAGCATAATCTGGAGTAGATTAAAATGAGTCAAGAACTAGAAACCTTTAGTAACCCGAATAGCTTTGAAAAATGGAGGACTCAAGTCCAGACTGGTAAACTTGAACCCTCTAGATCTAACCTGTACGGAGTTAGGTTATTTCTACCTACATGTTTGAAGGCAAACACTCAATTTATAATGCAAGACCAGAGACATGCATTTGATTCCATGAATTACATGGCAGATCAAGTTACTATACCTGGTAAGAGGATACAAGATCAAAAGGTAGCAGCTGCATGGCAAGGTGCAGCATATTCACATGCTAGGACTCAGCAACATGGTGATCTGGATATTACCTTTATAACAGACAAGTATCAATACCATCGTCAATTCTTTGAGCATTGGATGAACTGGGCAGCACCAGACATGGAGAATAGATCAGGGATATATGAGGAGTATATTTGTAACCTAATAATAACAAAGTGGGAAGTTGGATCCCCTATTAGTTGGGAAGGTCTTACAGAGTCAAATGCAACATATAGGACAAGACTTAATGCATCTATGGCAGTTTGGCAATTCTTTGGAGCATGGCCCTATGACATGGGTGGAGCATCATATAGTAATGGTCCTACCAATTTAGTTAAGTTTAGCGTTAAGTTTAAGCACGAGAGATATAGATTTGATGGAGTAGGAACAGAAGGACTGGGAATTAATACACCAGATAGATACATAAACACTTCATCAGGATTAGGTACTACTGGCGTTGCAGACGATCAGAATGCAGCAGCTGGATTTGGTGTCTAAATAGAATTATAATAATGCAATCGTTATGCCATTACCTAAGTTAGCCATACCTGAGTATGAAGCGACCCTGCCTGTAACAGGCACTAAAATATCATATAGACCATTCCTAGTTAAGGAAGAGAAACTACTCTATCTCGCTATGGAGTCGCAAGACAACAAGCAGATGGTCAAAGCAGTGAAGACTATTATTAAAAACTGCACTAACCTAAAGACTAAGGTTGAGTCACTCTCTACTTTTGAGATTGAATATATCTTCCTTAAGATTAGATCTGTTGCTGTTGGTGAGACAAGTGAATTTAAAGTCACATGTCCAGATGATGAGAAAACTCAAGTGGATGTCAGTATCCCTCTTGCAGAAGTCAAAGTTGAGATCCCTGATGATCACAATGCTGAGATTGATTTAGATGGGAATGTAGGTGTGAAGATGAAGTATCCTTCATTGGATGTCTTTATTCAACAAAACCTATCAGATAACCCTGATATAGAGGATGTATTTGAATTAGCTGCAGGATGTATTGGTCAAGTATATGATAAAGAAGAGGTTTATGATTCTTTCACTAAGAAGGAAGCATTAGAATTCTTGGAAGATCTGAATGCAGACCAGTTTGGTAAGATTCAGCAATTCTTTGAGACTATGCCTAAACTATCTTATAAATTAAAGGTAACAAACCCAAATACAAAGGTCGAGAGTGAATTAGTGCTTGAGGGACTAGCAAGTTTTTTCGAGTAGCGTTAATGCATGACAGTCTTGAGAATTACTACAAGACTAACTTCGCATTAATGCAACATCACAAATACTCTCTGACTGAGTTGGAAAATATGATACCGTGGGAACGTGATGTATACGTGAACCTTCTTATCGCTCATATTCAAGAGGAAGAAAGAAGGCAAAAACAAGACGAAAATAAAATGTCTCTCTAATGGCAATTAAGAGTTACGTCAAAATTAAACCCATCAAGGATGATGGTGCTTATTCTGGAACTTTCAATCAGATTCGGAAGGGTATCAATCGTACAGGTAAGACAGTAACTAGTATTAGTCATAATCAGGTAGAGACAGAGAAACTTATTACATTTGAAAGAGATTGGTTACGTACCAAATCTTTTAAAGAGGTAGAGGAGGATCAAAAGGAAGAGAAAGAAGATCTGAATGTGTTCCAGAAATGGAGAAAAGGTTTCTTGGGCATGTTCAAGTTTGAGCAGAGGAATAAGAAAGAAAATAAAGCAGAGACGAAAGGTACTAAAGGAAAAGAAGAAAGTCCAATACAGAAGAAGGCAAAGAAAGCAGCTCTGAGCTTTCTTGAGGTTTTATCTGGGTTCTTGACACCTATATTTGATGTCTTTATTAAGATGTCATTATTTTCGTGGTTAGCTAAGCCAGAGAAAGCAAAGAGAGCTGCGAAGGTGTTCAAGTTACTTACTGCTATAGGTAAGTTTGGATTCGCTATATTGGGGTTTGGTGTTGGAAGTCTTGCTAGAGGTATTACTGATCTCTTTGGTGCTAGTAATAAGACAGGTATTGCTAAGGTATTAGCACCACTTACAGGATTCCTACAGTTAATTGCAGGTTTTGCTACACTTCGATATCTATTAAATCCATTAAAACTATTCAGTGATGGTAAGAAGGTAAAGAATCTCTTCCGAGATACTTCTGTGAAGGAGTTGGAATGGAAGAAACAAGAGCAATGGCGTAAGTTTGGTTATAAGGATGCAGAGTCAGGTAAGATATACACTGAAAAAGAATATAAAGCGATGAAGAAGTCTGTCGAGAGACAGCAGAAGAAGTTAAGATTACAGGGTCGAAACGATCAAGCAAGAAAGATTGGTAATAAGTTTAATGCGAGGATGAAGAATCCTACCAGATTACAGTCTGGTAAGAACTTTGGTAGAAAGATGGGGAAACCTGGCATGCAGAAGGGACTTGCAATAGCAGGTGGTCTTACTCGTATGATGTCTGGTATTGCAATGGGTGAGGATAAGACTGAAGCAGTCGGTGCAGGTGTTGGACAGGCAGCAGGTGGAATGATAGGTGCTGCAATGTTAACACCATTCTTAGGACCATTTGGACCTATAGTTGGTAATGCATTAGGTGGTTTCTTAGGTGAGTGGGTAGGTAAGACATTCTTACCAGTAATCAAACCACTATTTAAACCTATTAAGCAGTATTTTGAAATGATGTGGGGATTAGTTCAGGGTATTGCTAGTGAAACAGGTGTAACAGAGTTTCTTGGTACCTTATTTGATTTCATAGGTCAAATTGGTAAGGTAATGTTTGACATTATAGGGTGGATAATGAAACCTATCGGTTGGTTATTAGGTGGTGTCATTAAAGTACTGGCAGGTACAATCAAGTTTATTATAAGTGCTGCTAAGAATATATTTGCGTTTATGACGAATCCCATAGGATTCGCATGGAAAATTATAAGGGGTAAGGATCCTGGAAAGGATGTAAAACTGGAGGAGATGGCAAAGGGTGGACCTTTGAAACTTCCTCAATATTTCCTTGGTGGTTTATTTAAGAAGAAAGAGAAGTGGGAAGTAACGGATGAGGTTCATGTTGAGGGTGTATTAAGGTCTATAGAATGGCAGGATATGAATGCACTGCCGAAATACAAAAAAACTAGATCAACAATACTAGAAGGTAATACATATCCAGAATTTGATGCAGAGCAAATTCGTCTAGGTTTGCATAAAGCACAAAAAGATGGACAGGAACCTGGTGAAACTGGTGAGAAAGGAGAAAAACGTGGTTGGAAAGGTGTATTAGGTGGTGTTGCTGACACTCTAACAGGAGGTATATTTGACTTCGATGGTAGGGGTAATAATGCTTTGCAGAATATACAACAACTTCCATTGAAGTTGGCAAGTATGGCAGCTAAGGGAGTAATAGGTACTGGTAAGAAAATAATTGGTGGTATAGGTAATGTTGCTAAGGGATTATGGGGTGGTGTAAAGGGACTCTTTGGAGGTAATAAGAAGGAAGAGATAACACCTACACCAACTCAAGAAACACCTGCATATTCAGATATGGATATAAGGTCACAGATAGAGCAGCAGGTACTTCAACAGCAAGCACAACATGATGCTCTTGAATGGAAGAAGAAAAAGGATGCATCAGTTCAGGATGTAATATTACCACCTAGGACAGTTGTACAGAGGGTGACGGTACCAACGATAAATACTATCAAAACTGGTACTAGATCTAGAAGGGTTACTAAAGTCCCAAGTCCAATGTTTGTTTGTTAATAGATGGCAAAAGTATCTGCAAAAGTTAAAAAGGCATCGATGTATAAGATGATCTCTTATAAAGGGATCACTGGCGTTCAGTCAAAGTATACACCTATAACTGCTGCTGCAAGATTACCAAAGGTTGAGAAGAGTATAGGTAGAGGACTACAATCGATTGTATCTGGTCTTAACTCATTAGGATCTACTCTTAATAGTATTGCTGCTAATACACAGAATTCTCTCACCAGTTGGAGAGATAATATTAGGACTCAAGTTAAGAGTGCTGATAAGATAGCTAAACAAGAAGCTCTTACTGATAGGAAAGACAGGAAGAGAAAAGCATTTAAAGATAAACAGACAAAGAAGAGAAGACTGTTTCAACTAAGGAATAGTAAGGAAGAGAAGGCAGAGAAGAAGAAGGGTAAGAAAGCAGGATTTGGTGAGGGTGTCATTGGTGCAACTAAGAAAGCAGCTGGTGGTATCTTTGGTGCTCTTTTTCAATTCTTTGGTGTATATCTTGCCTTGGTTAAGTTCAAGATATTTGAATGGATAGCAAAGAATCCTAAGACAGTAGCAAAATTAGGGATGATACTGGGTGGTATAGGTAAGTTTGTATTCAATGTGTATTCATTCCTAGGTGGAATGGCACTTGATGGACTTGTCTCTTTCTTGGAGAATCCTATTAGTTTGAAAGGATTCTTTGGTGCAATCAAGTTTGTTCTTGGTGCGGTACCTATATTTGGTACCATGCTATTCTTGAAGAATCCTAAGCTGATGCTTGATGGTGCTAAGAAGGTAATAGGAGGTATAGTAGGAGGTCTGAGGAGACTATTTGGATTCCAAAGTAAAGACCAAAAGTTTAGAGACTTTAAACTTAAGAAATTAAAAGGTGGTAAAGGCAACTGGTTTGGTAGTAAAGTAGGTAAGATTGCTACTGGATTAGGTGCTGGTGCCTTGGCATTTACAGCAGTAAAAGGTGAAGGTGGTAGTAATGCTGAAGCAGCAGGTGCTGGTGTAGGTGCTGCTGGTGGTCAGGCACTTGGTGCTAAAGTTGGTGGAATGCTTGGTGGACCTGGGGGTGCTGCTATTGGTGGTCTTGTTGGTGGTTTGGCAGGTGGTAAGGTAGGTAAGGCGATTGGTGGTCTTATAGAACCTATTGTTAAACCTATAGGTGATTTCTTTAAGATGATTGGTGATACATTTAATGGTGTTATTAAAGAGATAAAGGAACCATTGGAGGAATTCTTTAGTACTCTTGGAAAATTCCTAAGTGGAATTCTTGATGCAGTAGAACCTCATATGCCCATCATCACTAAGATTTTAGGTATTGGATTTAAGGTACTATTCTGGCCTCTATTCTTAGGGATGAAAGCATTAACCGCAGTCCTTAAACTCTTTACAGGTGGTGAGAAAGGGGAGGATCCTGGTAAGGGAGATGGGAATAAGAAAGAGGATGGTACTAAAACTACCCACTATTCTACTACTGATCCGTTTGAAGCTGGTACTTTTGATAATGTTAGGGTTACTACAAAAGATGGCAAAACACTTAAGAAAGGTGATGAAGGTTGGAAAGAAGCAGTAATAGAAAGTCGGGAGAAATTCCGACAAATGATGCAAGATCCCTCGGATAATCCCCCAAAGGCAGCTGGTGGAGAATTACCTAAGAAAGCTAAAGGTGGTTGGATCAATGGTCCTCAGTCAGGGTATCCAGTAACATTAAATGGTATTACACCAGCATTTATAGGTCATGGTCTTGAGTGGGTAGGAAATAAGAAGGCATCTGGTGGACAATATATTGTTCCATTTGATACTCCTGCTACTAGGAGTGATAAGGGTCTAACATCTAGACGATTAAAGCAAGCAAAGAGAGCAGGTTACAGTACTCCATTTGCTGCTGGTGGTGAGTATAAAGTAAAACATCTACACTCTTATGAGAAAGGTGGAGAATCAAAGGATGATACTAAACCACAAGGTATATGGAGATGGTTAGCAGGTGCTGCTGATCATATGACTATGGGTCTGACTGATTTTGATCAACGTGGTAGCATACTTGATGGTGCTAGAAGATTAAAGGATAATATAGGTCAGAAGTTAGAAGATTCAAAACAGAAAGAGCAGCAAGTAAGATATGAGAAGTTGAAGAATGCTCTTCAAGATAGTTCTTCTACTGTTATTATAAATGGAGAGACAGCAGAAGTAGGAAGTAGTGTTGATGCTTCAGAAGATAACCCTATCATTGTTCCTGGTAAGGAGCACCATGATGCTGATAAGTATATCTATCCTAAGTTTGGTATTATCAATGAGTTTATGACAGATCCTGTGGAGTTTATGTAAATGTCAGTAGTAGAAATAGTTAATAATATTGCTCAGACATGGGAGTCTATCACCTATGGTATAACAGAGGGTGATGGATCAGGCACGTTCGATAAAGATAATGCTAGAGACTTTGAGATTCAGAAGTTACAACTAGAGACAGCAGATGGTAGCACAGTATATGATATGACTGAGATGGTATTGGAATTTCAATACCATGAATCTATTGAGTCTTCTTTCTTGAGATGTGATATCAGTATATTAGATGCTATTGACTGGAATAAGAATTTACAGGGTGGTGAGAAAGTTACTATTAAGATACTAACTGGTACTTCTCTTAGAAAGGATTACTTAGATACTGAGTTAACAGTATATAAGATTGGTAGTGTATCTAAGACTGAGAGAGGACAGTTATATGTCTTACATTGTGTATCTCCAGAGATGTATAAGGATGAGGGTAATAAGATCTTTAAAGCATTTGGACCTGGAGAGAAGTCTATTGATGCTGACAATGTACCAAAGTATATTTGTGATAATTATCTTGGGACTGCTGGAACTAAGAAGGCAAACAAGTTTAATTTTGAGAGTCATTCCAAATATACATTCATAGCATGTAGTTGGAAACCCAGTGATGCTATTCACTTCTTATCTGATAAGGTAACTAGACTTACTGGTAGTAGTGGTAGTAATAAACAGTCTGGATTCCTATTCTGGTCAAATAGAAATGGATTTAATTTTAGATCTATTGATAGTATTGCTAAGGGTGAGGCAACTAGGAATGGTGTCTACACATACACTTATGTTCAGGGTGCTCAGGAAGGAGCAGATCAAAGGTATGCTATTGAGTCAGTAACATATCCTGATAAAGCAAATCATTTATCTAACATGAGGATGGGTACCTATAAGACATCTGCTATAGGTATATCAATGGGAGTACAGAAGGATAGTTATACACCTGTCTCTGGTGCTAAGGATGAAGCAGATGCAGAAGAGTCAGTGGATGCTGTTACCAGTGAAGGTGGTGTGGTTTCAGGGACTGGACTTTCACATGTACCTAGTGGTACCATCAGTGATCTTAAGGTACTCACATTTAATATGGTATTTGGTAAGGCAGATAAGGTGGTAGATGGTATAGATGGTAAAGGTAGACAATCACAACCACCATTTGTTATGCCAGCATTCTTTGATGTAGAAAAGGCACAACCTACTAGGATGAAGATAAGAGCATTACCTGGTGCAACTCATCAAACTAGTACTGCAAATGTGAATAACGGAACAAACTCTGATGTTGATGTCATGGCAGTTGCACAATATGCAGCAGCAAGGTATAATTTATTCAAGGCAATCAAGTTGAATATAACTGTCGCTGGTAATACAGCATTAACAGCAGGTAATGTAATTGATATAAAGATCCCTTCTTCTACACAGGAAGGTGAAACAGTTTTAATGGATAGGAAGTTCAGTGGTAAGTTTATTATTGCGGGACTAACACATATCTACCAAAGAGTAGGCATGACTACCAAATTATACCTAATTAGAGACTCGATACCGAAGAATATAACATAAATAACTACACACTCTCAATAGGAACTATGACAACTATAGAGCAACACATACAGCATGATAAAGAGATTCTTGATGATCCTCTAACTAATCCTGCTGCTCGTCGTCACTTTAAAGAAGAGTTGCACGACCTTATAGATTATGCTGACCACCATAAAGCAGAGATAGAAGCTGGTGATCACCATGATCCAAATGCACTGGAACTATTTTGTGATCAGCATCCAGATGAACCCGAATGCTTAGTTTATGACGATTGATCTTTGGTTTCCAACCGCAATATATCATGAAGACTTAAAACCTACTCAACATACTAAAGATCGAATGATCGAGTATTTTGATAGTATACATCATGAAACAGACATAAAGGACGGTAGATATTCTGGTGACATTCATCAGAATTATCAACTGTTCAATGATTCGAGATTTCATTGGTTAAACACTGAGGTCTCTTTTCATTGTAAGAAATTTCTTAGTGCTTTTAATGTTGATGTAGATAAGATTTCAATCTACGCATCTAAGGCATGGCCTGTGATTATAAAACAGGGAGGAGATATATTCAGACATACACATCCAAACTCAGTATTATCTGTAGTATATTATCCTCAGTCATCTAATCCTTTGAATGGAGGTAAACTTAAATTCCATTCACCTAATCCTAGGCATATGCCTGTGCATCCAGAAGAATTAAATGACCTTACTTATAGTGACACACTATACGTACCTGAGGAAGGTAGACTATTCATATTCCCATCTCATATAGAGCATGAGGTAGAAAAGTATCATGGCATAACTCCCCGATATTCTATATCATATGATATAATAGTTACATCATCTAATAGTAAACATAATAATGAATTTGCTATTATAGATCCATATACTTGGAAAAATATTGATCCAGTGAATACGAATGCTATTTAATGAAGTAGTAGGTCACTATAGGAATAGAAATCAGGCATTCTCTAATCCCTCACAGTGGCCTCAGATAGATATAAGAATAACTGAACCTGAATACGGTAGATTACATGTTAAGTCATGGTATAAGTATAAGGGAGAAGATGATCCATATAATCATATTGAATATCAGTGGGCAAAAATGGATGAAAACATCGTCTATACTAAAACTACTAATCTTATCACCAATACTCCTAGTTGTCCTTTCATTTGGAACTGGGATGGAGTTTGGTGGAATGGTAATACTGATGGAGAATGCATCCAAGGTGATACAAGGATGGACTCAAGAATAAGATTCGATGGACTCAGGTATCGTGCTATAGATACTGGTTATGATCTAAAGACTGGAGACTTTCGATGGGGCAAGCCACCTGAAGAAGGTGAATTTCTCTTTGAAAGACTTGATAAATAAAAGAAACAATTAATATACTATGGGCGTACGTACCGACTATCTTGGAAGAGATACATTTACTTGGTGGGTAGGAGAAGTCGAAGAGATTCGAGATCCTGCTGAGCTGGGTCGTATTAAGGTGCGTATCCTTGGTTGGTATACTGGTAACAGAGAAGGACAGGCATATTTAAAAGAAGTCCCACCAGAGATATTACCTTGGGCAACAGTATTACTACCAACTGACCAACCACAAACCAAGGCGGCTGGTACCACAACAGAATTACAACCAGGAGCATGGGTATTAGGTTTCTTCCTTGATGGTGAAGAAGCACAACTACCAGTTGTTATGGGTGCATTCAGAGGATTTGCACAAGAAAAATCTGATGGTGCCACAACTATTGCTGATGCTACTGCTGCTGTAGAATTACAGACTGATACACCACAACAGACTGACCTTACTAATGTTAATGCAATGTCTGGTAATCCATTCCCTAAGAATGAGAATACATCTGCATCTTTAGAAGGAGCACAAGAGGAAGCAAGAGGTGGTGGTATTAATATGGCAGAGGCAGTTACACCTGGTAACTCTGTAACAAATAGTATTAAACCACCCACTGAGATGATGGGTATTGGTGATGGTGTTGCTGGACCTGCTGGTGGTGGATTTGAGAAAGATTTAAAGAGAATGCTGACTGAATTAGGTAATATGTCAGCAGCATTAGGTAGAGCTGAGAATGGATTGATATCCTTAATTAGTGGTAAGACTATTGCAGGAGATAAGATTAGAGAGCACCTAGGGAAGACAATGAACTTCCTCTCTGGTGGTATAGCAGGTATTCTTGCACCTTTGAAAGAGGTGATGGCAAAGTTAATTGCTGAGGTTGTAGGAATGTTAGTGAAGATTATATCTTCATTCGTACCACTGATAGTTGTTAACCTACTAATGTCATTCTTGGATCAGATCTTCGCACTATTCTGTGCTAAGACACCAATGTGGTTAGGACTGGTGAAGGGAGCACTGAGTGATACGGCGAACTTCGCTAACCAAATGGCGAGCCTTGCAATAGATAAGATAGCTACGTCTAAATTAGGTCAGAAGATTGACTCTGCTGTTAAAGGAGTAAGCAACCGTATACTTGAGGGTATCACTGGAGCAATGAATCGTGTTAAGGACGTTGCTGGTGATGTTATCTCTGCTATCAGCACTGCCAAAGGAATGCTAGGTAAGGCAATGGCACTGGGTGAGACCGTGCAGAGTATATTTGAATTTGATTTCACCTCACTAGACTGGGGTAGTCTCCTTCAAATCCTTATGGCAATACTAGGAGCACTATTTAAAAAGAGTTGTAACAGGAAGATAAAGAGGCCGAAGTCCAAAGGGTGGTTCCCACTGATAGGATCCACCGAGTGTGACAACATAGAAGATGCTATTAAAGGTACTCCCTATGCAAATGTAGATAACCTTATTAATAAGGAATCAGGGGCAGATTTAACGTCATTAAATATGTCTGCTACTCCTACCTCATCAGGTGAGATGGGTAGTTATATTGATCAGATGTTTAAGGATACTAATCCATATCTGATGCAGGTTACCAGTCACCTTAGTGGTACTAGAATTATAGATGATGCTACTCCTAAGAAAGAGAAGAGAGTAGTAACTGGACCTGGTGGTGTTAGTAGTTTTGAAGATAAGTTTGGTAATGTTCACTGGAATGTACCTAACAATGAGACTAAGATCATTGCTAAGGATAAGTGCGAGAATATTAAAGGTAACTATTGTTTAACAGTAGAGGGTGACTTCTATGTTAAGGTCATGGGTAACATGCACCAAGAGGTAGCAGGATCATGGAATGGTCACTACTCTCAAGGTCCACAGTCAGAGGCAGAAGGATCCTCTAGTTCACCAGATCTTACTGGTACTGGTGCTGCTATGGCAGCAGTTGATACTAATGTTACTCAAGGTACAGTATCTGCTGATGTGGTATCACAGGCACAAGACATAGCAATGTATGGTCAGAAATCAAGGGATAGGGTACTAAAGAAAGAGAATCTAGGTGGTTTCTATCCAGTAGAGGAGATACCATTCGATCCTGGTGCTGACCACATGGGTAGGACACAGTTTGGACCTCAGTTATCAGGAGGTCTACAAGATTCAACTGAGCAGAAATCTTCTGAAAGATTTGAGGGTGACAGAGACATCGCAGTTAGTGGTGAGTTGAAGGTACAAGCAGCGAAGACAAGTTATGCTGCTATTGAATCGTTGATGATTAACTCACAAAACGTCAAGATAGAAGGTAATACTATTGAATCGGTTGCGGACGGTGAAATTATACAACAGGCCAACTGGATATCATCATTCTTAAACTCAGGTAGATTTGAGTTTATTGCACTATTCAATATGACTGCAACTTCCTTGACTGGACAATTCTCTATGGTTAAGGGTTGTATCGTTGATATTACTACAGACTTACCATTCCCAGGTGTTGCACCACCAACACAGGTTAGGATCTCAGTGGGTCAGCAAATGCCTAGTAGTATGGCAGACATTCTTGCTGGTAGTACCAATGCATTCCATGCGACGTTTATCTCAGCACCTACTGGTGTCATTGCAGAGTTTGTCCCACAGGGTGCTATTATTAACCAGTGTAACAATGGTCTAGGAGCATACGTCGTCAACAACGGTTACATGGCAGTCGGTTGTGCAGCTGGACCTTGTCAGGTCTTTGGCTTGCCAGTTCTGCTAAACTAGTGTATACTGAATCCAAGTAGACTCTTACTATGGCAAAAATCACAGGTGACAACGAAACTTATCTAGAGCATATCTGGGTGAACGTTGCAAAACGAGAAGTTAAAATTATGGATAATGAAGGTTATGATGAGATCGTAACATGGGAATTCAGTCCAGACGGAGTGGATGGTTTCACTGAGACCTTGAAGCACTTCCGAGAGATGGTACCCGAAGAGCAGATCACATACCTATGAACATCATAAATTTAACACAAGAAGAATTTCAAGAGAATGTACCCTTCTCACTTAGATTAGTGGAGAAAGGAAATACATTAAAGGTAACTACAGTCAATGGTATCGTCTGTATTATATCACCTGTAGCATCTGTTGCTCAAGACCCAGAGAAACCAGAGCTAAATATACCAAACCCTGATGAGTTTGTCCCTGATCCAGTGGGAACACGAGCATTTGTGGACGGAGCATTGAGGGAAATGACACAGGGTCTGTAATGAAAGGACGTATTACTAGGAATTACTGTTATTTGAATGACAAAGTAGTTGACATGTGGTATGTTCAAGGTATCCCTTTCACCTTTGATGAATTGCCAGCACCAATGGCAATCGAAGAGATACAGCAGGAAGCTGCTAGTAATCAAAGTTACACAATGGAGGACATGTATAGGTACTCTCAGTATCTTATATCTGAATTATGTCATCCACTACTGTTTACAGTAGAAGATTTTATTGAAAATTATGAAGAGGTTCCCGAGTGAAGATTTTTTTAGATACTGCTGATGTCCCAACTATTCTCAAACATTTTGAGACTGGTTTGATTGATGGAGTTACAACTAACCCATCTCTTATTCGTAAGAGTGGTAGAGATCCAGAGGATGTCTATCGTGAGTTAGCAATGGCAGGTATACCTGACATTAGTATGGAAGTAGTGGAGGATATGATAGGAGAGGGTAGAAGACTCTCTAAGGAATTCCCCTACGTGTGTACAGTTAAGGTGCCATGCACCCCAGAAGGACTGAAAGCATGTAAAGTATTATCAGATGATGGAGTTAAAGTAAATGTTACGCTTATTTTTAATGCAGCTCAGGCTATCCTTGCTTCAAAGGCAGGTGCTACGTACGTCAGTCCTTTTATTGGGAGGTTGGACGATAATAGCGTTGCTGGGTTGGAGGTTGTCAGATCAATAAGCGAAGTATATAGAGTGCAAGGAGTTAAGACTCAGATACTTGCAGCATCTATTCGTGACGTATATAAAGTATCAAGATCATTCTGGAATGGTGCACATATAGTTACCATGCCACCTAAGATATTTGAAGGAATGTATAACCACATTCTTACTGATAAAGGACTAGAAATATTTGATGCTGATTATCAAGCAACTATTTCGAGATCTAAAGCATTTCCCATACCAGAGATAAATAATAGGAAACCTGGTAAAGATTTAGATGCAATCTGAATGGTCACTAGAAGAGTTAAAAAGGTCCATAGTTGACAGTGCTGAGGATTATGATAGAATAGTAAATAATATGAATAAAGATGACACTAAAGTCAAAACTGAAGAGGGAGAAACTCAGAGCCCAAGTGAAGAGTAGATGGTACTACATCTTTTGGGGTGCATGCACTGTCTCAGTTTTTGCAGGACAAATTTACGTTGGTGAAGGATTTCGTCGTATGGCCGAATCATTTAACAGACTACTTGACGAAACTGTAGAAATATTACAAGAACCTCAGAAACCACGTGGATTTTATTTACCACTTATACCAAGACCAGGAACTGGTCCTGACTATAATGAAAGTGATATGGTGATATAATGTACTTGATGCTTCTTAGTTTAATAGCCATCGGTGCACCACTTGATTGTGATCATGCTGCTGAACTAATAGACACTACAAGAAATAATCCTAATAAATCTGAGCAATTAGAAATAGTCAGGGTTGTGATAGCACATACTGATCCAGCATGTTTTCCACCTAAAGATGAACAATAAAAACCCCCTTTCGGGGGTTTTTGTCTACGCATAACGATAGCCGCTATTGCAGATTGAAAAAGATGAAAACACTCCAGAGTTAACAGAGCAAATCTCTACAGAGTCGTTCTTGCTCATATGTGTCACTCTCAATAAGACAAGAGAAGTAATCATCGATTAATTCATCTTGTGGTGTGTTTAAGCAACGGTCTGAAGAGTGCTTCCACTCAGCTAATTGATTTTGCGGTCTAAGGTTATGCATAGGACAATCGAATAGGGGAAAATAACAAAAGAGGTTTCAATTCATCTTGTTTATCCTAATTCTACCACTATTTATATGTTGGTATCAACAAATACCATTATTTACTTAACAAATATAAATGCCTACGAGGTTATACCTAGTTAAAACGGTAGCCCGTAAGTCGTATAAATAAAACTGTAGCAAATTGTGTTGAAATTTCGTGGCAACTAAACGAATATCCCAGTTAGAAACTATTGCAGATGGATTGGTAACTGGTGAAGCTATTCTGCCTATCGTTATTTCCGACCCACTAATACCAAACAGGAAGGCAAAGATAAACCAACTGTTTCGTGGTCTTAGTGCAGGAACAGCGACCCAGCCAGGACTAGCTTTTGACTTAGACCGTGATAGCGGTATATACCAGTCAGCAGTAGATGAAATAGGTATTACTTTTGGTAGTGCATCACTCTATAATAGTAGAAGAGCAAATACCGATGGATCAAGCACTCTAATTATTAGAGCGATTGATACTGCATCGGCAGTTTCTAGTATAGAATTCACTCCACAAGGTAGTGGATATCTTACTGTTAACGGTGATTTAATTCAAACTGACGCACAGTTCTATCTTTCAGGTGACCAAAACCCTGCTAAGAGAGCACATTTCAACGTAGATACTATATCTACGCAGTCAGGTACACGTCGTTTTGACTTACCTAATGTAGGTACTAACACAAGTACTACTATTGTTGCTAATGACACATTCCAGACTCTAACTAACAAGACTATCCTTATTAAGGACAGTGAGTTACAGATTACTGGATCTACAGATACATCAAAGATTGCTAAGTTTGAGACTGATGCATGGGAATCACCAGGTTCTCACACATACAAACTACCTGACTTTGGTGCTGCTAATACACAATCTACGCTACTTGATGACATTACTGAGCAGAATGTCTTCAATAAAAACTTGGTTAACCCAACATTCTCAAACACACCTTCAAATGATGAGAATAACCCTACCAAGTATGTAATATTTGATTCTTCACAATTATCTCAGGATCGTACTGTTATTTGGCCCGATCTTAACATTAAGGTAGTTGGTGAGGCATCAGCTCAGACTGTATCTAATAAAGTCTTTAAAGGTGCAGTATTCTGTGACACTGACGTTACAGATGGAGAAGGTAGAAAGATCCAATTCGATCTATCTAATATAGAGGATAACCAGACATACGTCTTTAGTTTCCCAGATAACGAGGTAACAGCTCCGTTAAATAATGGATCTGATCCCAACATGTTAGTTTCAGAGAAGAAGACTCAGACTCTGACTAATAAAACGTTGGAATTGATGAAGATAAATAATCCAGACGATCTTAACGGAATAGTCTCGATTGACACTAGTAACATCGATAATGCTGTTACTATTCAATTCCCAAATGCCGATGCAACATTACTTTCTACTAACAACATTAGTGAAGTTGCTATTACATTCGGTGGAGCACTCGCAGCCCCTGTCCTTGGAGGACAACTAAGAATACAATCACACTTTATGTCTGGATGGTAAGATGACAGCAGGAAGATTAGCCGCCAGCAAGCCTGGTGCAACTACAAATACGGTTCTGTATAGGACACCCATTGATAAGAGTGCAAGCACAGTATTAAATGTTTGCAACCAATCAGGTAGTGGTGTTTCATATAGAGCAGCACTTCGTGACTACGAACAAGTGCTACATTTGGATGGATTAAACACATCCGCATATAAGTTTGCTAAGGGTAACCCCATATCAGCATACAAGATTAACGTGGAACCTGGATTCCAAGACTCAGCAGCAATCCCAGGTACTACATTTACAACTACTAATGGTGCTACTGCTACCATATTAGATGTATTTAAACCTACTAATGACGTAGATTACTTTGTAAAAGTATTACCTATCAGTGGTACTGCGATTGATGGAGACAACCTTGCTGGTACATTAATAGGTGGTGAGACACTAACTGGAGCAACTTCAGGTTTCACAGCAACATTCAGGGGAATGAATGCTACCATCGCTGTATGGACAGAATACGCAGAAATTGCTGCTGGTGGTACTACAGTAAACATCTCAAGGACAACAGGTCTTGCAGATGGTATGTATCTTACAGGTGTTGGTACAAACCTTGCAACATTGCAAGATGGTGAAGTAATGAGTATCAACTCTTCTGGTATTAATACAACGACTAATGTTTTACAGTTATCAAGAGGACAACTAGGAACTACTGCTGCTGCCATTCCTGCTGGTAGTCAGATTAATGCTTGGTCTGCTTCTGCTACTGTATCAACTATCGCTGAGGGTGCAACTTATGTTGCTGGTGATAATGTATTAACTGTTGCTAACTCTACTGGATTTACTTCTGGATCTATCATCATCGTTGATAACGAATTGATGCAGATCAGTGAAGTTAATGGTAACGACCTTAGTGTTGTAAGAGGACGTTATGGTACAACTGACGTTGATCACAACGATGGTGTTAACGTAACTCTTCTAACAGATAACGGAATTTATCTCTTAAACTATTTTAGTGAGGGTGAGACTGTAACTGGATCTCAATCTAATGCCACTGTTGCTTTAAACTTTAACACTGCACAGGGTGCAACTATCGATACAAAGTATGTTTTATCAACTACTAGTGTTGGAGCAACAGATCATATCATTCAGACTCTTAACACATATGACTTGAATAGGACATACAAGTATAACCTAGAAGATTCTACTTGTACTAACTATCCATTGAAATTCTCTGGAGATGATACTGAAGGTACAAATGGATCAGGTACTGAATATACTGCTGGAGTCAGCAAGGTAGGTACTGCTGGTTCAAGTGGAGCATACACAAGTATTGATATTACTGCTGATACACAGGCAAACTTAAACGTATACGCAGATGGATCCCCTGCTGGATCTACAACTGGTGTTGGTTTCGTTGCAAGTGTTAACGACAACCCATCATATAATGAGATATACATCTATGACGTAAAGGGTGAAGCACTTGCTGCTGCGGATACATTCACTATATCTGCTACTACTCAGACTATTCAGCAGAATGGTATTACAGTTGGACCTTTTGGATATGTCCAAGATTGGTATCCAGCATTATGTCATTTGAAGGTAACTATTGGAGAAGGATCAGAGGCATTTGCTGCTAATGATTCATTCTATGATACACCTACATTAAATCTTGGGACACGTGTTCTTACAACAGCAAGGACTGGTAAGGCACTCAGCATTAATAATATTGGTGGTGCTGACGCATCTCGTACTGCTGGTACATACACAAACATTTCACCTAATTCAACAGGTGGATCTGGAGATATAGCAACTACCAAGGTCACTGTTGTGGTGGATGGATCAGGTGCAGCGACTATCACACTATTAAATGGTGGATATGGACATGCTGGATCCGATACTCTTACAATTAATGACTCCCAGTTAGGAGGTGGAGGTGGTGCTGCATTGACATTTGATGTTAATACAATCAGCACAGCAGTTCACACAGATCAAACTGCATTATATTCCGATGAAGATTACTTCTTCTATGGTAAGGCAGTTGCTGCCAACATTACAGATAAGAATACTTCAATAATAGTGGGTCCTGGTCAGAATCTACTTGTTTATTCTTCAGCAGGTGATATTAGTTACGTCCTTAATGGATTTGAAACAACAAGTGATGACTATACAGTAGTCAACATGACCAAGATACAATCAGGTGGTTAGACCACAAATAAATAACTGAATAAGGGTTTCATTAGATGGCACTAACACGTCTTAAAAATATCATAACGTCGAGGACTGGTCGTATTATATACGTCAACCCCGACGACTTTGATGCATCGGATGCTTATGATAACCGAGGTAACTCAGCATTGCGTCCCTTTAAGACGTTACAACGTGCTTTCCTTGAAGTAGCAAGATTTTCATACAGAGTTGGTCTTTCAAACGACGAATTCGACGCATTCAGTATATACCTATATCCTTCAGAGTATGTTGTTGACAACAGACCTGGTATAGCAGACTATAACCAGATCCAACCATTTAATGAGAATACTAACTTTGACCTCACATCCGCTTCCAACGAACTTTATAAATTCAATTCGACTCGTGGTGGCATTATCGCACCAAGGGGTGTGTCTGTCGTCGGATCTGACCTACGAAGAACGAAAATTGTTCCTAAGTATGTTCCTTATCCTACAGTACAAGGATCACTGGGAATAACTGCTGCTAACGAACCTGTCCCTGCTGGTATATTCAAACTAACTGGTGGATGCTATTTCTGGCAGATGTCATTCTTTGATGGTGACAACACTGGTGTATACTATCGTGATGACTTAGCACAGATTGCACCTAACTTCTCACATCATAAACTCACCTGTTTTGAGTTTGCTAACGTAGAAGATCTAGAATTATATTATCAGAAGATATCAAAAGGTTACGCAGTTATCCCTGATACCTCTGGTATAGTTTCTCAAGACCAAATGCAGTTAAGGGTTGAGGAAAACAGAATTGTTGGTCCAATTTCTGATGAATTCGCTGTCTCACAGATTATCAGAAACGGTCAAACTGCAACAGCATTTACAGTGGATGAGTTAGGTAACCCTAAGAATCATGGATTCTCAGTTGGTGTTGCTGTTAACATATCTGGTGTTACTGGTCCTACTGACCAAGACGCACTATTATATAATGGTAGTTTCCTTGTAACGTCAGCACAAGGTAACCAATTTACTTACCAGATGTCTTCCGAGCCATCAGGTAACGCACTCGGTAACAACGTACTAGTCAAGGTCGAGATTGATACAGTTGACTCTGCTTCACCTTATGTCTTTAACTGTTCGTTGAGATCAGTTTGGGGTATCAATGGCATGCATGCTGATGGTGCCGAAGCAACAGGTTTCAAGTCAATGGTTGTTGCCCAGTTTACTGGCATATCCCTTCAGAAAGATGATAGAGCATTCGTCTTATACAACCAAACTACTGGAGCATATGAACCCCAGGCTTCGGGCTCTGGTGCTCACATTAATGGACTTGCCCAATACCGAAAGGGTTGGAGGCACAGGCACATCTACGCAAGTAACGATGCGTTCATCCAAGTCGTATCCGTTTTCGCAGTCGGATTTGGAGACCATTTCTTCTCTGACTCAGGAGGAGATCTCTCAATTACCAACTCAAACTCAAACTTTGGTAACACTTCTCTCCGATCTAAAGGATTTAAGGCAGCAGCATTTACGAAAGATAAAGCAGGGCAAATTACACATGTAATCCCACCGAAGTCACTCAGTGATGTATCAGAGATTTCAATCAACTGGGTTACTATTGATATTAATAAAACTAAGAGTGTTGCAGACCCGACAAAATTATTCTTATATGGTTATACAGTAGAAACTGGCAAACCACCAGCAAAAGTCCAAGGCTATACCATTGGTGCTAGACGTGATGACGTTAACACCCCAGATCGCCTATATGTGCTCTTAATTGCCAGTGGTGCTTCAGAACCTACTACACACTATGCTGATATTAGTCCTTCAGGACCTACAGTAACAGGTACTAAGGCAGGTGATGATGATTCACCAATTCAGTGGGATAGTGTTAACAGTCAGTGGTATCTACAGGTAGATGGATCCGCTAATACCATATACACAACACTACAAGCAAACAGTATCTACCAGAACTTAGGATTCACACCTACTACATTCATAAGGAGGGTACCCGATGCTAGAAACTTGGTTGATAGGATTTACAGGTACCGCTATGTATTGGACAAGGATGCCTTCCCTGTACCCAGAGCACCTATTACAGGTTTTGTTATCCAACCACGATCTAGCGAAACTAATAGTCCCGCATTTGCCAAAGCTTATTACATATACGCTGTAGAGACATATCAAACATTCGTTAAGGGTGTGACTGATGGAGTATACTATATGACATTATTGAATGCTTCAGTATCACCATCAACTTCTAACTTTAATGACTTCGCATTCTCTCAGGCAGTTGTAGACTTATACCCTGCATTTGACAGAGATAACCCAGTAGCAGACCCAGCAGCAGCAGTTTCAATAGCAAGTAATGAAGTGCTTGGTGTTGTTAGTACTACTGACGGTGCATCTCCTACTCCTAATGAGGATAAGCAGAGATCTCTTACTAAGGAGACATCACAGTTCTTCCTATTGGAGTCAGAGAATAACTTAGGTTATAACACTACATCTAACGTATTGAATGGTATTAGTGTTACTGCTAGACTAGGTGATGCTGAGGAAAGAAAGATAGCATTGAAATTAAATGCTGACAACTCAGTTCAACCTCTATTATGTGAGTTACGAAGATACTCTATTCTTAGAGCATCAGGTCACACGTTTGAGTATCTTGGATTTGGTCCAGGTAACTACTCAACTGCATTCCCATCTACACAGGTGGAAGTATTAACACCAGCACAGGTTAGATTATCACAGTCATTAAAAGAAGCAGCAGGTGTTGCATACTACTCAGGTGTTAACAGTGATGGTGAGTTATTTGTTGGTAACCAGGTTATTAACCCAGTTACAGGTCAGATAACTAACGAAGATATTGCTCAACTTAACGTGTTGGGTGAAGAAGGTACATCTATTGAGACCTTCAGTGAGATTGTGCTTACTGATAAACTAACAGTTATTGGTGGTGCATCAAACCAGTTGGAATCAGTATTCTCTGGTCCTGCTACATTCCAGAAGAAGATAACTTCTCAGGATACATTGCAGACACTAAACTTTACCTTATCTAACGATGATGGTACTGTTTTGAAGAATACATTCCTAGCAGAGGATGATGGTACTGGTAACCCAAGTGTTACTGCTGGTACCGCATTCAATACTGGTGATATTTGTTATAATGTTGACTGGACTCCAGGAACATACCTAGGATGGATATATGATTCAGGTACATGGTATAAGTTTGGTCTAAGTGACACTGAACCCATTACATCTAATAGGTTCTCAGGTGTGACTCATTATGGTATTGGTGAAGCACCAGACGCACTTAATAGAATGAGGATCACAGGTAATGTAGCAATTACAGGTGACATTGATGTATCTGGTAAATATGGATGTGCAGATAAGTATTCACTCGCAACAGGTGTTACTAACAATAACAATGGTGTGATGTATACAGGAAATGGTGTTGCTACATCATTTGCTATATCTCCAGGACACACAGCATACTCACTATTAGTATTCCTAAATGGTGTTTGTCAGAGACCTGGAACTGATTATACTGTTACTGCAAACTCTGTTGACTTCTCTATTGGTACTACACCACAGACAGGAGATAACATACAGATACGTGAACTCGTTATTTAATCTAAATAGTATTAAAAGGTAATCATGTCCACCAAGATAATTGGAAATCAGATTGATGCTTCAACTCGTGCCATAATGGAGGCACTACAGTTGACAGAGCAACTCAATCTGCCTGCTCTTAACCAAACCGCAGTTAATGCTCTCGGCACACCTGCATATGGTACCATCGTGTACAATAGTACCGAGGACATGGCACAGATCTATAAGCAAGATGCTGCTCAAGGAGTTCCAGGTTGGACTGACGTAGGTGGAGGAGGTCCAAGTGTTGGTGAAAATAGTATCATCAGGACTAACGGTACTGAGATAGCAGAAAACTTAACTATAGGTCCAGTTGCTAACGGTGGTGCTGAATTTACAAATGGTTTCTCAGCAGGTCCTATTACTATTGCTAACGGTTTTACAGTCACGATTGAAAATAATGCCACGTGGAACATCCTCGGTGGTGATGACATGTTAAACCTTGAAGTTGTAGATATAATAACTGAAGATTTTAGATCAACTGGAATGCATTTCTCAGGTGGTCGTAAAGAGCATTGTAAATTCTATGCTGAGTACAGTGGTGATGTAACTCATAGTATTAACAATGGTAATACAATATATGTTACAAGAAATGGTGGTGGTAACTGGAGATTAAATCTGACTGATATGGATGAGCACAATGGTGATGGTAGTTTATATCATTTTAGAATTATAACTGAGAATGCAGGTGCCAACGGAATGCCATCTAGTGTAAGTATACTTGGTGTAGACTGTCCAATAGAATGGTGCACCACTAGAGGTGGACCTGGTCAGAGTCAAGACTATGCTATGGTTGATCTTCTCATTATAGATAAGGTACCTAAACAGCAACAAGCAAACGAAGAGTTTGTAGTCCTAGGACATTATCGAAACTTTAGTTAATTGATCTTTTTATTATGAATATATTTAATACTCCTCTTTGGATTAAGAATATTGAATTTGATAATGCTAAGTTAGAAGAGGAGATATATAATTTCTCGAAGAATGAACCCAATCACCCTTACTCCACTAATGGAGGTTATCAGGGTGATTTGTTTTATAACAAAGAATGGATCGACCTTATTGCCGAAAATTGCCCAATGAGGGAGGATAAACCATTAAGTAATATTATGATATATTCTTGGTGTAATATAAATCCTACTGGTGCTAGTAACAGCAGACATTTACATGCTGATACTAATATATTATTATCAGGAGTATATTATGTGAAGGTACCTAAATACTCAGGAGCAATAAGATTTTGGGATCCTCGTGGTCCTTTAGTCCATGTTCAACGAGATTATGAATATTTTGGTGATGGTATAGGATACCAGTCTGTAGAACCACAGGCAGGGACATTAATATATTTCCCATCGTGGTTAGAGCATGACGTAACATGTAATGAGAGTGATGATGATCGGATATCAATAGCATTCAACTTGTCTGCTGATTTTGATGGTAAAAGTAATTGCTTAGATATAAGTGAGCACAACCCTTTTGCCCAGAATCAAGGACATGGTGGCAAATATCTGGTATAAATAATGATAAATAGAAACATACAGGTAGTAGTTTAGTATGGCACAGTTAAACCTGGGAGCTATAAAAGACATCGGTGGCATTGGAGGTTTTACTTTCACTAGTGGGGGTATCACTGCCAATGGTACTCTTAATGTACAAGATATTGAGATCAGTGGTACATTGGCAGGATCGTCTGCATATATCCTTCCTAATCCATCAGGTCACACTGATGAATACATATCAACCAATGGGTCAGCACTCACTTGGGGTACATTATCATCTGCTTCAGGTGTCAGATCTATGCAGGTCTGGACTGGTAACGGAACATGGTATAAACCATCTGACGTTAAAACCATTATGGTTACAGTAACTGGTGCTGGTGGCGGTGGATCAGGATTCATGGAATCAGGTGGTGCTGGAGGTACAGCACAAAGACAATTAGATGTCACAAATGTATCCTCAGTATCGGTAACAGTTGGAAATCCAGGTGGTGGTACAAACTACTCAGGATGTGGTGGTAATGGTAACAGTAGTTCATTTGGTGGATACTGTAGTGCTTCTCAAGGAATTGGTGGTAACTGTTCTCAACAACATGCTGGTGGGTATGGTGGTAATGGGTCAGGTGGATCACTAAATATTTACGGTGGAGGAGGATCAGGGCACGGATCTCACTACACCTATGGTAACCATTCTTGTGGTAAATCATATTGGGGTGGAGGACAACCTGCATCTCATCAACAGCAGAACTATGCTCATAGACACCAATCACATGCTGCCTGGGGTTCAGGTGGTAACGGATGTAGAGAAGGTGGACGTGGTGCAAGAGGTCGTGAAGGTGTCGTAGTTGTTCATGAGTACTACGGATAGATGTCAAAACTAAAAGTATCAGCACTAAAAGATATAACTGGAGCACAGGGATTCATGCTCGCTGGTGGTGGTATCACTGCCAGTACTACCCTGACATGCTCTAATGTTGTTATTAATGGTGCTATTCGTGGTGGATCAACATTCGTTGTACCTCCTATGGGTGGTAACGAAGGAAAAGCATTGAGATCCACTGGTTCTGAGTATGTTTGGTCAGGAGTTAGTGCTGGTACTGGAATTAGATCCATGCAAGTATGGACTTCTAATGGCACATGGTATAGACCCGATGACGTTGGTACGATCATCGTTACTGTAGTTGGTGCTGGTGGAGGTGGATCAGGTTATACAGAATCTGGTGGTGCTGGTGGAATGGCAGAAAGAGTTATAAATGTAGAGAATACTAGTTCTATTTCAGTTAGTGTAGGTAATCCAGGTGGTGGTTCAAACTACTCAGGATGTGGTGGGTCAGGTAATACTTCATCATTCGGTGGATACTGCTCTGCTAGTGGAGGATACGGTGCAAACTGTAGACAACAGCATGCTGGAGGAATTGGTGGAAATGGTTCAGGTGGTAACTTGAACGTTTATGGTGGTGGAGGTAACGGACATGGTTCTCACTGGTCATTCGGTTGCGTCACTGCTGGTATGTCATACATAGGAGGCACACAACCCTCTTCTCACCAACAAAATAACTATTCTCACAACCACCAATCACATTGTGCTTGGGGTGCTGGTGGTAATGGTGCAAAGCATGGTGGTCGTGGTGCTAGAGGTCGAGAAGGTATCGTTATCGTTCAGGAGTTTTACGGATGAGTGTTCTTAAAGTTACAGGAGTTACTGACCTTGCTGGTCTCGGTGGTTTCGATCTAAACAGTGGATCCATTACCTGTAATGGAACACTTAAGGTTACAGATATAAACATTAATGGTACCATTACAGGTAGTTCTAACTTCAACATACCTAGTTTTTCAGGTCAGTCAGGACAATTTCTGAGCAACAATGGTACAAACCTCATCTGGTCATCAGAGATATCAGGTGGAGGTAGTGGTGGTGCTGGATTTAGATCCATGCAAGTATGGACATCAAATGGTACATGGAATAAACCAAGTGATGTAAAAAGTATTAGAGTCCAAGTAGTTGGTGCTGGTGGCGGTGGATCAGGAAAATGTGAATCTGGTGGTGCTGGTGGATTCTCTGAAAGAGTTATTGATGTATCTAATGTATCATCTGTAAGTGTTTCAGTTGGTAACCCAGGTGGTGGTACTGGTTACGCTGGTTGTGGTGGTAACGGTAACGGATCATCTTTTGGTGGATACTGTAGTGCTTCAGCAGGTATTGGTGCCAACTGTTCACAGCAACATGCTGGTGGATATGGTGGTAATGGGTCAGGTGGTAACATGAACGCCTATGGTGGCGGTGGAAATGGTTACGGTAACTGGTCTAAATATGGTAACTACTCTTCTGGTGCATCTTATATGGGTGGATCACAACCTTCTAGTCACCAACAAGAGAATTATTCCCACAGGCATCAATCACACTGTGCTTGGGGTGCTGGCGGTAATGGTGCTCGTGAGGGCAACAGAGGTGCTAGAGGTCGGGAAGGTGTGGTTGTAGTTTACGAATACTACGGTTAATAAATAACATTGAAGGAGATTTAATCTATCATGGCTAAATGGGCAATCGTTTCTAAAGATACAGGTGCATTATCTGATATCGTTGATGAAGCAGACAAATTTGAAATCTATGAAGGTGCTGATGCAACTATGAAGTGGTGTGAAGTGCCTGATGATGCTAACTTTGATCAACAAATGATCAATGGAGTATTAGTTGATCACCACGACAACGAAGATCTTAGAGAAGAAGCAGTTGTTGATCGCATTATTGCGTATGGTGATGTAGGTGAACAATTGGACATGCAGTATAAAGACGCAATTAATGGCACTACACTCTGGAAAGATCATGTTGCTAATGTAAAGGCAACTACGACTAAACCAGACACTATACCCCCATTTGTACAAGATCCTAAGAAGATCCAACTAGAAGGTAGAGCACCTTGGGATCCTTGGGTTGACAACTGGACACCACCAGGGTAAAATATAAGACATAAGAGTTTTGTTATGAAAATTGTTATTGTTGGCGGTGGTACCGCTGGTTGGATGACTGCATCTACGCTTGTCAAGGCATATCCCGATTGGGATATTGTTTTGTACGAAGATGATAAGACTCCCTCAGTTGGTGTAGGTGAGTCAACTACACAATTTTTTAGATTATGGTGTCACTTCCTCGATCTGAAGGATGAGGAGTGGATGGAAGCATGTGATGCAACATATAAAGCAAGTGTAAGATTTCATAATTTTAATAAGAAAGGAGACACTCCTTGGCAGTACCCATTTGGTCCTCCAAGGGGTGATTTGTTTGAACCTGCACAGTGGTGGTACTATCAGAAGAAGTATGGATGGAATAATGCTAAGTTTGCTGAAGACTATAGTTATGCAGCAGCATGTTGCACACAGAATAAACTACCACTAACAAATGACTACTGGGATCTTCACAAGTATACTGGATTCCATTTTGATGCAGTTAAGTTTGGTGAGTGGTTAAGAGAAAACTATGCACTACCTCGTGGTGTTAAACGTATAGTAAAGAAGATAGATCCTAAGAGATTACCTAAAGCGGATCTATATTTTGATTGCACAGGATTCAAATCATTATTAAATGATTCACCTTGGGTGGATATGAGTCATATACTGCCAAATAATAGTGCAGTTGTGACCAGGTTTGCCTATAATAATAAAGAAGAGCAGATGAAACCAGTCACAGATTGCGTTGCTCTTGATAATGGTTGGTGTTGGAATGTACCAACATGGACTAGGATAGGTAGTGGATATGTATATTGTGATAAGTTCTGCTCAGATAAAGAAGCAATAGATGAGTTTAGAGATTATCTTGCAGAGAATGTAGAGTCAGATGTGGGAAGATATAGTGATAAGATGTTCCGTGTTATTAAATGGACAACAGGTAGAAGGGATAAGATGTGGAATGGTAATGTAATATCAATAGGATTATCTGCTGGTTTTATTGAACCATTAGAGTCTAATGGTATACTATCCATACATAATTTCTTACTGATGTTCTTGCGTGTGATGGATCAGAGAAAAGTTGTTACACAGGTGATGAGAGATACATTTAATAATAATTGTAATGGTAGTTTTAATGAGTTTGCTACTTTTGTGGCAGCACATTTCGCATTGACACAACGTAATGACACACCATATTGGCAACATATATGTGATAAACATTATCCTGATGAGAATTCTATGTTTAAATTCCAGAGGAATTTAGGATTACCATCAAGTGTATTTGGTGACGCATATAGTTGGGGAGACTTAGCAGGTGAAGGTTCATTCTATGTCCAGGCAGGTCATGGGTGGAATCCATTTAGTGATTTAATCTATAAAGAATTAAATTATTATCAGGGTGGTGGGGTACCCGAGCATGTTCCTGAACCGTGGAAGGGTATAGATAAATTACAATGTCCATACGATTATTATAAGGATACGATATATGCAAGTTGAATCTATTTGTATTGTGGGTGGTGGTAGTAGTGGATGGATGACAGCAGCACTATTATCTAAGGAGCATCCAGAGATTGAAATGTGTCTGATTGAATCACCTAATGTCAAACCTATTGGTGTAGGTGAATCAACACTAGCATGGTTTAATAGGTATCTTAAGAGGTTAGGACTTAAGGATGAAGATTGGATGAAACAATGTAATGCTACATACAAAGCATCCATAGCATTTAAAAATTTTAGAGAAGGAAAAGGAGAGCAGTTTCAATATCCATTTGGAGCATTTGGTCCACCCAGTGAACATATTGCTGGTCATATACAGAAATTTTTTGAGTTACAATGTGTGTATGGTAAGGAACAATATCCACCAGAGGAGTTTGCTAAGTTTGTAAACAAACTAACTTATGTTGCTGATGCAGGTAAGATGACAATGCAGATACCAGATTCTAATCAGTATATACCAGATGATGATCTCTCATATCATATTAATGCTGATAAGTTTGGTGAGTATTTAAGAGATAATATTGCTGTACCTAATGGGGTACATCATGTATATGGTGATGTAACTAATACTATTAAAGCAATTAATGGTGATGTTGCTGCTATTACCACAGAGGATGGTCAAGCAATTAGTGCTGATCTATTCATAGACTGCACAGGATTTAGATCACTGTTATTAGAGCAGCACATGGGTGTGAAGTTTGTACCATTTACAGATCAGTTATTCAATGATAGAGCATTAACAACACATGTTGAGTATACTGATAAAGAAACACAGATGAACTGTTATACCAAATGTACTGCGTTGGGTAATGGTTGGGTATATAATATCCCCATGTGGAATAATATGGGTACAGGATATGTTTATTCCAGTAAATATATTACTGATGAGGATGCAGAAATAGAATTTAGAAAACATTTAGATGACCAAGAATGCCCATTAATGCCCATAAAGATAAAGCATGGTAAACATGAGAAGGGATGGCATAAAAATGTTATAGGTATTGGTTTATCATATGGATTCTTAGAACCATTAGAGTCAACAGGACTATTAACTACACATGAAAATCTATTGACGTTTAGTGATATACTTGCAACTCGTGATAGACATGTCACACATCACGATAGGACAATATATAATTATAGTGCAGAGAAACTATTGGAGAGCATGAAGAACTTCGTGACTCTACATTATACTCTCAGTCTCAGAGAAGATACAAAGTACTGGAGGGATGCTACTAATACTGTAGAGTTCTTAGGTCTACCTGGTCTCTCTACTGAAGCATCACTACACGCATTGCAGGATTATAGAGCATTTATTGAGTATATCGATAAGAAAGCATTTAATCCTGATCTTATAGGTGAAGGAACAATATATGTTTCTACAGGTATGGGAATCAGACCATTTACTGAGACTATATTTAATGACTTAGCAGATGATGAGAGACGTTTAGATGTCGCAGAGTATCATGATGGTTATTGCAAAAGTAACAAATCCATGTTAGAATGGGTCGATACGTTACCATCACATTATCAATATCTAAAGGATACAATTTATGTGGAATCCGTTTAAAAAGAAGAAGAGGTGGATAAGATTCTACTCGGTACAGAAGGGTGTGTCTGCATTGCAACCTTGGATACCTGCTAAGAAGATAAAAAGAAAGTGGGTAAATGATGCACTAAAGAAATATTATGGTAAGGATAGTGCTTGTCCTGTAATGAAGGTCAAGAAACTATTTAAACATCATACTAATTTATTAGAGTATGGTGTAGGTGATGCTGACTATGATGGTTTATTCCAACACGCAGCAACATGTCCAGCACTACATCAATTATTTGAGAGTGGTTGGGTACTACAATGTCCTGCTGATTTTGTTATATCACAGGATGGTGAGAAAAAGAATTTCTCATGGATATCACAGGTATTGTTTGAAGCAGGTGGTAAATCATTTGTTAAAGCACATGCACCTGAGCAGACTGAGGGTATGTCACACTTAGTTAATCAGCAGAAAGAAACCAATGAAATGGTAGTTAAATTAGAACTACCTTGGAGAGTACAAGCATCTAAAGATGTGGTATTCTTACAGATACCAGTACCATATTATGATGAAGATAGATTCAGCGTACCTACTGGGATCGTTGATCCATCTTATTCATATGAGGTAAATCTACAAATGTTTTGGCATGCTGTTGAACCTGGTGAGTATCTTGTTAAGGCAGGTACACCACTATGTCAATGGATTCCTATTCCAAGACAATGGTTGAATAATAATGAATTTGATGTTATAGTAGAAGATGCTAATGAAGAGGATCTTAAAAATAATGAGATCATGGACTATCATAGGTACATGAGTTTCCCTGAGATGACTACATTAAAAGGACGCATCGCAAATCAAAAGAAAATTCTATCCCTAAATAAAAACAAAGAGAGGTTTGAGTAATGCCAGAAGACGTAAGAGAAGTTAATCTTGCCGAGGAAGCAGGTTTATCAGTTGAAGAACCTGAGAGCATTGAAGGTCTTATTACCTTTGATGAGTTGGTTATGAACTTTCTACAACAGTATGAAGATACTAAAGCAGAATATCATAAACTACAGGAAGCACTGGATAATATGCACTATACTAGTACCATCACTAAGATATCACTAGAAGATTTGCAGACTAAGAAAGATACACTTAATAAATTAAGTGGTGCAGTGGAGGCACTAGCATTATATAAGAAGCACGTTGACCCTAATGTGACTGACAGAGATTTTGTATTTAATACAGATGAACCAGAGGTAGTAGAGGATGCACCTAAAGACTGAGTTATTATTTCCTACACCAATATGGATATTTGAAGATTGCCCCATTGATAATGAGGTTATAGTTGATTTCATACATGAGGTAAAGAAAGAAGATACCAGAGGGAGTATAAAATCTAATGAGGGAGGATGGCAGTCTAATGATTTTGTACCACCATATATTGATAACACACCATTAAAAGATTTACATAAGCAGTTAGTGACAAATTCTTATGCTGCTGCTGATGAGTATGGATTTCAAAACTATACTCTTAAATTATGTAACCTCTGGTGTAATATTAATACTCAAGGTAATAGCAATCACATACACACACATGCAGGTTCAATACTTGCTGGTGTATATTATGCAGATATACCAAATTGTTGTAGTGGTGAGTTAAAATTCCACAGACCAATGCACGAGCAATGTCTCAAAGAATATTGGGGATGTGATGAGAATTTTGACAGATATGAGAAACAACATAATTATAATCAATGGTACGTGCAACCAAAACCTGGTACCATGGTCATATTTCCATCATGGTTAATGCACAGTGTAGACAAGAGCAATACTGAACTAGAGAGAATCTCACTCTCATTTAATATGCACATATTTTCTGATTATTATCGTGACAATGCAGTATATCCACAAAAAAGATATAATAAATCCCAGTTACCTCTCTCGATTAAATAAGATCGTTGGTGGGCAGAATGGATTCCCTTGGTATTTTATATCAGAGGATATATCTTATGATGATGCTACTGATATGAAGTTTGGTGATACTGAACTAAGACATAATATACCTGAGAAAGAGCAATCTATCGGATTTGTACATCTTTTATTAGATCAGGGAGGTGTAGAGAGTCCTTGGTTACCTTATTTCTTACCACTAACAGATGCTATTCAAGATTCTATAGGATATCCTGTAGAGTTTTTTAGATTAAGATTAGCATTAATAACAGATATAGGTAAGAATGGACATCATAATGCACCACACACAGATCATGAGGAAGATCATTATGCAGCACTATTCTATTTACATGATAGTAATGGTGATACTACATTCTTTGACCAGTATGATGATCCAAAAAGTGGTACTGTGGATCAGAGGTGGTGGAAGGCAAGGTCACAAGAATATACTATTCAGAAGAGGGTACCACCTGAAGCAAATAGTTTATTTGTATTTGATGGACATCAGTTCCATGCGTCAAGTAATCCATACGGTGAACATAAGTACCGTGTAACATTAAATATTAATTTTAGATGCGAACATGATATCTTCACTGCTAACTAAATTACATTCATCAAAGAATTGGTCAGAGGATGACGAACCACAATTATGGGAAGGTATTGTCGATGATCCACATCAATTTGCTACATGGGATGATGTAGAGTATTGTTTAAACAACCCACAATTTTATTCTATTACCTTTATTAATAAGGATGAAGTAAGGTTTGTTGAGTTACCAGAGTATGAACGTTGTTGGTCAAGATCAACAGCAGATGTAGAAGAGATAATGAGAAATTGGGAGTATGGTCATAATTTAATTATTAATAATTTCGATCAAGGGTTCCGTAAGAAGCAAGAGATAATAGAACAGTTTGAGAAATATTTTGATGGTAAGACAGCATTTCATGTGTATGCTGGTTTAAAGAAATGTAATTCATTTAATGCACATGAGGATACTGCAAGTAATTTTATATTACAAGTAGAAGGAGAGACACATTGGAAAGTATATAGAAATAGATGTAGTAATCTAGTAAAGAAACAACCACAAAGAAAGGAGGATTTCTCATTCTATCAAGATATAGTACCAGAACCAGAGAAACTAGAATGTGTTATAGATCATGTGTTAAAACCAGGTGATATACTATACATACCAGCACGAGGATATCATCAAGCATTTCCAAGTGGAAAGAGATTATCTGTTAGCATACCTATGCAACACATGTTACCACATCTAAAACCTATCGATAGGAAATATTATGAACTTTCCCATTGAAGTATTTGATACTAAACTAGCATCACAAGAACTATTTGATAAGGTGATGTTTCTACCTTACATGTGTACGAGGACTGATGATCCACCATGTCCATCAAGACCAGAGGTAGACATTCGTAATAATTATTGGACACATCAATTATATAATTTTGTACCAGTTGATGATCCTACTTACTTTGATAACACAGGATTAGATGCAAGCAACGATTCATTATACTTAGAATGTCTCACATATTTGGAGGCAGTTTGCCCAAAAATGCCCCCAAGAGAATGGTTATATAGTTCATATATTAATTGTTTAAAGGCAGGTGATACTCCAGGTGTGCATGTTGATGCACCATATTGGGTAAAGGATAATAAGACAGTATTATTATATCTCAACCCTGATTTAGATCATCCTAATTTTGGTGGTGAAACTATATTCTATGACCATGAATTAAATGCTCAAAGAATAGTATCACCTAAACCTGGCAGAATAGTATTATTTGATGGTCGGGTACCACACACAGGGAGACCACCAACTAATAGGTACCCAGTGAATAGATATATTATGTCATTCAAATACATGGAACCAGACAAGAGACAATCATTATTCACTCAAGCAGAAATGGACAACAAACTTGGTGTCGCACCACCACAGGACATGGGAGTCATCGGTTTTGATTCTCAAACAATCAAAGATTTATTATTGACATGAGTGATAGACTAGATAGACTAATAAATAGTTCCGCACAAGACCTATTGGGGAAGGGGTCAGAAATGTACATGTCAGTTAAATCCGCTATCTTAGATCACGATCAAAAAGAGTTATTAAAGAAAGCACTATTCTTTTATCAAAAGGATGCTTGCGAGCATCATGGCACAGTTCCAGACTTGGATAAAGGAATCATTGAGTCAATAATTGAAAGACTACACATGAAGCATATATGAGTGAACCTCAAATAGTACCATTATTTTCTCAACCATTATATATTAACAAAACAGATCTGACGGATCAGATGATCCAGTCAGTTATGGATACACCTTGTCAATCAGACAATGGAGGATATAGTAATGGTTGGATGAGTCAAACTCAATGGTTGACATCACAACCAGAAATAAGGGCAGTAGTTGAGTATAACTTATCAAAATATGTTTATGATGTGTTGCAAGTCGATGAGACCAAACATCAGTTAGAACATACATCATCATGGGTTAATAAACATAATCATGGTGATAGTGGGCATGGTCATGCTCACAATAATGCTATGTTTAGTGGTGTTATGTATTTCAAGGTACCACCTGATAGTGGAGACCTAATGTTTTTTGTTCCCTCTATGATACCTACATGGTGTACTCAGACTCTATATCCAGAGGTTAAAGAGTACAACATTCATAACATGAGAGAGTCTCGGATACCAGTTAAAGATGGTATGATAGTAATATTTCCTGCACATTTAACACATTCTATTAATATTAATAATAGTAACCAAGAGAGGTATTCTATGGCATTTAATTATATACTAAGAGGTGAATATGGTTATGATGATACCAGATTAGTTTTATGACTATCCCATTATTCATTGCGGAGAGTATACCAATAGAAATGAGAAACATTCTTAAGTCGCTTGATAAAGGCATGAAAGTCAGGACACCTGACGGAGAAGAAGGTTACATCGATTTTATCTCAGATCAATATATTACTGTAGTCACTCATGAGTGGGATGAACCTGGTACTATGCACGGTAAGAGACAAGTAAAAGTATTAGTTTATTCACATCAATGGGATGATATGGAGATAGAGGATGAGCATTTCTATAATCATAAGAATTATAAGGGAAGAATAGTTGAACATCCAGGAAATGAAGACCTACCACCAGATATAACACAATGATTTTACCAGGCACTACAGTTACAATCGATAGTCCAAGTTCAATATATAATGGTTATGTTGGATTTGTACAAAGATGCACAAAGAAAACAGCATCAGTACTATTTGATAATTATTCCCCTTGGGAGAAACTTGTCACATTCAGAATAACTGAATTAAGAGAGGGTGGCAACATCCCTAAATCAAAGAACTACTAATGAAAATAGAATTTGAAAAACAATTTGGTGAGGGTGTAGACCCTTGGCATGCAAAGGCAGAGAGATGGGTGAAAAAGAAATTTAAAAACCCATTTATACAACATCTTGCATTTGGTATTATTGAGTGGTTAAAACAGAAATGGATTGATGTTAAGGTTGCGAATACAATGAGAGATATTGATAGACAATCAGAAGCAATTAAAAAGATATGGGAAGAAGAGGATAAACCTAAGACAATTATAACTACCACACCATCTGAAGTAAAAGGTTTAGATGACATGGAAATAAAAAGAGTGGACAGTCCATAAAAACTATGATATAATAAATTATAAGTACACTAAAAATAATGAAGGATACCATACTATATGGAGACTGTAGGGAAACACTAGGTGCTTTTTTGCCCAATAGTGCCCAAATGTGTGTGACATCACCACCATACTACGGATTAAGAGACTATGGCACAGCAACGTGGGTAGGTGGAGACCCTAATTGCAATCACAGGAGAGATAGTAAAGTCAAACCTGAGAATTGTAACACAGGACATAAAAATCATGATGAAATGGCAGGAGTTGGTGATGCTATTTACAAAACTGTTTGTCCTAAGTGTGGTGCTGTTAGACAAGATAGTCAGATAGGACTGGAGCAATCACCAGAAGATTATGTACAACAGTTAGTCAATACATTTAGACTAGTACGTGATGTATTAAAGGATGATGGCATACTATGGTTAAATATTGGTGATAGTTATTATAACTATCGTAGTGATGGTAATTATCCTAAACAGACAGTATCTAAAACTAGACAAGATCTACCAACTAGTACACCAGTAAGAGGTAATAAACTAGAAGGATTAAAACAAAAAGATCTTATAGGCATACCTTGGATGTTAGCATTTGCATTAAGAGCAGATGGATGGTATCTAAGACAAGATATTATATGGCATAAACCAAATCCAATGCCAGAAAGTGTGAAGGATAGATGTACCAAATCACATGAGTATATCTTTTTATTATCTAAAAGTAAAAACTATTATTACGATAATGAAGCAATCAAAGAACCAGCACAAGACTGGGGAACAAGAGACCGATCAAAAGGAAAGTACCACAATAAAGGAACGGGGTTGGCACCACATTCAGGTCTTACAGAATCATATCCAACAAAGAATAAGAGATCTGTCTGGTCAGTAACAAATAAACCATTCAAGGGATCTCATTTTGCTACATTCCCTAGAGATCTTATAGTACCATGTATTAAAGCAGGTAGTAAGAAGGGTGATATAATCCTCGATCCATTTATGGGATCAGGAACTACAGCAATGGTTGCTAAAGAGTTGGGTAGAAATTATTTGGGGTGTGAACTCAATAAAGACTATGGTGATTTAATTAATAAGAGACTGGGACTATATGCCAGTTTAGAAACTGGTGGAACTGCTGATACAGATGACTCAGATTGAGTTATAATAGTACTATAGAATTAAATGACCTATGAAACTCAGAGAAAAAACATTAAATGAGTGCATTTCTATCATTGACAGAGAATTACCAGCAATGATTAATGAGTGCATCAAGCACTTCATTACTGCACCATATTGTGAGCATAGTACATGGGAGCAATTAGTTGGTGATAGTGAGAATGATAGTAACCAACAAACACAGGCAGCAACTAAGATCATTCAAAACTCAATTAATAACTGCATCACACATATTATTAAGGATTTACCAATTACTAAGGAAGGTATTGGTAAAGGTATGGATTACAAATATGTTGGCAATGGTCAAGAGATACCATTAGAAGTTAAATGCTCAGGTGGTAAGGATGGAGCAACAGCATGTATTGGTAACCTTAAAGTATTAGATAGTAAATGTGAGGTCACATTAGTATTCAGATATTCTATTGAGAAGGATAGAGTAACAGAGTGGCAAACAGTCACCATTGATGGTAGTGCAAGGAAGTGGACAGAGTATAATGACCAGTCAGGTTCCTCTAACTTCAGTGCATTAAAATGTAAGTCAGACATTGACTTTAATGACATAAAGGTGTATAGTGGAGATATTAAACCTAATAAAACTTGGGTTAAATTTATTAAAGAAGCAGTATGCTAGACATTAATAAAACATATCATGTTAATTGTATTGCAGGTATGCAACAATTAGATGATGAATGTGTTGATCTGGTGGTGACATCACCACCATATGATGACTTGCGTACTTATAATGATACATCAAAATGGGACATGACAATGTTCTATGGTGTAGCAGCACAACTCACTAGAGTATTAAAACCTGGTGGTGTTATAATGTGGAATGTAAATGATGCTACCATTAAAGGATCAGAGTCTGGATCGTCATTTCGACAGGCATTACATTTTAAGGATGTGTGTGGTTTAAGATTACATGATACAATGATATATGAGAAGACAGGCACAGCATTTGCTAGTGGTGTTAACTCAGTAAGATATACTCAACAATTTGAGTATTGTTTTATATTATCTAAGGGTAAACCAAAGACAGTTAATTTATTATGTGATAAAAAGAATAAGTGGGCAGGTCACCAGTCATGGGGCAATGCACAGACAAGAGCGAAGGATGGTTCAATTAAAGATCCTGGTAAGAAGAGTAAAGAGATTAAAGAGTGGGGTGTAAGGACTAACATTTGGAGGATAAAGAATAGTGGAGGATTTGGACAGTCAAGTAAGAAGGCATACAAACATCCTGCTACAATGCCAGAAGAATTAGCACGAGGTCACATACATACATGGAGTAACGAGGGTGATGTAGTATTAGACCCATTTATGGGTAGTGGTACAACTGCCCAAATTTGCCTAGAAATGCTCAGAAATTACATTGGTTTTGAAATTGATGATACGTACTATAATATGTGTGTTGAAAGAGTTAAACCTTATCAAGACAATTTATTAACTAGACTACTCATTGAGGACTTAGATCATTGCTAAGACAAAAGGTGTGGGTAACACCCATTAGTGAGCAATCAAAACTCACATATGTACAATATCTTAATTCAAAGAATATTGTAAGATTGGAACATAATAGACAAGATAGACTATTTGTTTCATCACTAGATAATCCAGACTTTTGGTTTTGGATTAATAAAGAAAACGATACTAATTGGGAGTACAAGATCATTGACTAACATTAACATTAAAGAGATAGAGCATCCAGCACAGGAGCATCAACAAGATATAAATGCTTGTGTACATCACATTCGTGATGCAGTACAAGATTATGTTGAGAGTGAGGTGTTAACACCAGGTGAGTTTGTTAATTGTGTAAGGACAGCATTATCTGATGGCATAAACTACCATACTAATAGAGCAGAATTGCTCAAAAATGCCCAAAAATTGTTAACAAATAACATTACAAGTAAGGAGTTTGTTGATTATAAATTATGAATGAAGCAGACGAGGCAGCAAGGGCATTACGCAAATTGCAAGAATTAACTAACAAATATTCTAACCTAGAAATGGATGCTGATGAACTTAATCAGTCAATATCTGAGAGGATAAATGCTACTGAAGAGTTAAAAGATATCATTGCTAAAGCAACGCAGGCGAGGAAAGATCGTGAAAGTAGGAGATCATAAAGTTATAGATAATTATTTCCCTGACTGGATGATTGATAGTGTAAGTGATTACATGGCAATGATACCAGTTAGATGGGATAATTGTAGTTTAGTTGACCCATCATGGAAGAAAAATGCTCATGCACGTTTCATGGGTAATATGATACTCATTGAAGATCAATGGCAATTAAGTGAATCACCACATTGGTTTATTTGGTATTTAATAGATGCAATTAAGAATGATATATGTAAAGAATACAACATAACTAATACTGTTAGATGTTTACATAACGGACAATTTGCATTAAAAGATGATAGTATGAGTGGGACAAATCATCGTGATTCAGATGTTAACAATGATAAGGAAAGTTACCTAAGTGTGATATACATGGGGTATGGTAATTCTGGAGATTGTGTTATAATTAATAAGGACAATCAAGAGGAAAGAATATCATTTAAGAAGGGAAGATTAGTGTTATTTAATGCTAATACTTTGCACAGAGGTGAAGCACCAATAGAAGGATATCGTTGCAGTTGGGGATTAGTTTTCCCATTATTTGACCCAACTGGTATTAAATTAAATGATACAATGTTAAATCCAAATGCACCTAGATCTAGGGCATGGTATGAACAAGACCAACCAATTAACTAATTAAAATGACAGATAAGCATCCATTAAGTGATAAATTAGAGGATAAAATAACCAACGAAACTTATGGTTTATTTCCTATTCCTATCAGTAAATATTCACTTACTAACCACGATATATTAAAGACTCAAATCCTAAATTGGATGGGTAATGAAGATATATTGAAGAAATCTGGTAGAGAAAGTATAACTCACAATGTTGTACAAATTGGTGAAAGTAATAAACTATTAACTGATTTACCTGATGTTGCTGATGCTTTTAAAAATGCAATTAGTCAGCATAATGATAACTCAATGCACTATAATTGTGATCTTACTGTTAATGAGTCATATTTAGAGTTATCAAATAAGGATGCAATTTATGCACCACATGAAGTTAGTAACTGTTTATATCATAGTATATACTTAGTTAACTACAATCCAGAAGCACATAGTTATATTAAATGGAGAAAGAATGTAGGTTCTAATCATTATCCTATTATGCAAATTAATAGTAAACAGTTAACACAATATAATATGACTGAAGCAACATTTAAAATGGCAGAAGGTGATATTATCACATTTCCTAGTAATTTAACATTTGGTTATGATAGTAACCCTAACAATGAATTGATTACACTTAGTGCTAATATAGTTCCAGGATAATGATAGATAATAATAATGTTGAAGATCTATGGGATGACATGGATAGATTAAATGCACTCTATGAAGAGTTATGTTGGAATAATAAAGATAAACTAGAGTTTATCCCTGACTATGATAATAATAGAATAATTATTCGTAACGTGAGCATGAATGGATCTCAATCTTAATCAATTAAAATATTTAAGAGGAGTATTATCCATTTCTAGGATGTATAAACCTTATGAAGATAGGGGTGATTGTAACGTCCCTAAAGGATGTTTATGGAATGATGATAAGGAAGATTTATTCATTCAAATTGAAGCAGAGATCATGAGACGGTTCCCAAAGTGTCCACCTTGGTCACCATACGGTCAGTTTTCGACTATAATAGAAGAGTCAAGGAAATTAAACGAGCAAATGACTCAGAAACAACTCACTAAAGCAGATTTCGATCTCATCAATTTAGTTTTCTCAAGTGCTGCATCACTTGATATAGATACTAAACTAGTTGATGATGGTGACACCACACACGACCACTTTTCAGATGTGTGGAATAAAGTTATCGATAGAGGTAATTAATAATGAGTAAATTCACAGTTAACAACAAAGAATATACTCACAAAGAGTTAAATCTAATGTGGGATTTTTTCACAGAAGATCAATGGGATTTAATAGTCACATCATTGAGAAATATTGAAGATGATGATGCTGACTCACCTTATAATGAAGGTATTAATCCAACAATCGAATCTATTCAACAATTATGGAGATCTGCCTATTAAATTGAAGTGGGATTAGTTTGTATCTATAAAGAGTATTCTTATTAAATTAAGTCAGATGAAGCACCTCTTACTAATCCCACAACCAATTTAATTAGTGTCACATATAAACCCCATTCGTAAGACTGGGGTATTATAATAGTAGTATAAACAAAGGAGATTTATGTCAGTCTTACATCACGAAGCATTATTAGAAACATGCTTTGAAGAAGTATGCGAATCTTTCGCTACTCATAATAAATTAACACCTGAGATGATGGAAGATTTATTATCATTCAGTAAAGGCACTCAAGCAATGTTAGAAGAGAGAGCAAGAATGAGATTTGAGGATTTATGCCAATGAATAAATTTGAAATAACATTTGATGAGCAATATCAACTCATTAAATTATATGATCTCTTAAGAGATACTGGTATGATGGATGATCTACCTAAAGAAATAGAAACCTTTTTTGAAAAACTACAGGACTAATGCCACAAATTAATCTAACAATCGAAGAGCATCAATCACTCACTCAGTTATTATGCCATCCTAAAACAGACAAATACAGAAATGATTTGTATGATAATGCAACTTTTGATTCAATGGAAGATAAAGTATTTGATGCAGTAAACAATTTAACAATAGGAGACTTTTAAAATGAGTTACACTAAAAACGAAATCGCACTTGAGACATTTATCTCAAACACCAATAACCAATTTTATTATATTGGAGAGGAAGATGATAAAGTAGCACCCATTGATGTGAAGAAATTTACTGAATATTGTGTTGCATTTATTGATTCTTTGGAGATCGAAAGATGAAATTTCTAGTTACTGATATTGAATTCCATTTCGATGAGGATGAAGGTGATAGTGTTTGCAATCAAGATTTAGATACATTCTTTATTGCTCAAGAGTCAGTTAGACAAGAGGTAAGGGATGCACACCTCGGTGTGTGGGAAGCAGATGATGATAACGATTTATTAGATGAAATAACAGCATCATCTGGATGGGATATTAAAAACATTTACTACGAGATTCAATTAAAATGATGGAGAATTACATAACAAGATATGCTAATGAGAAGGGATATAGCACTAGGGAGTGTTATAAACCGATCAGAAGGACAGAAGTCCCCGATCAATTTAAGCATAAATATGCTACATACGATGAATACATCGATGCACTTGCAGATTACATTAACGGATACTAATTATGGCACTAAGTAAACAAGTTGAAGAAAGTTTAGTTGAAGCACAAGAGGATTTACGCAATGCGTTATCATTTAGTGCTAGGACTGAGAAACCTTACATATCAAAGCATATTGCAGATATGATGGCACAAATTGATAATTTAATACAAATAGTCCCAATATTAGATAAAGTTGAAAACATGGATTTTCCTTATCGATTAGATGAGTTGCAAGAATGAAACAAATAACTAACGCAATTCGGGATAACGATGAATTAAAATATTATGAGTCAGTATATATTACTGATGATAATATTGTAGTTAATGATAAACAATTATCAGCATTTACTATAGTTGATAACACATATTATAGTGACCAAACTGATGAAGAATATCGTGTAAATGCTAGGATAGGATGTAAACTAGGTAATACTGAAGGTATGAAACAATTCATATCAGTAACAGATAAAGTATTAAATCCTATGGTATTCCAGGAAAATATATTGTGGACATACGAGAGAATTGCATCTTTCCCTACTGTTGCATCATGTAAAGAATACATTGAAACATATATCAATGAGGATGTGACACAATTAATATTGGATGAGCAAGTGAAGATGAATCAAGCATAGTGTTACAGTTTGTTACGATATGCTTATACTATGCCCATTAATGCCCATCAATGCTTATAATGTGTATGGGAAACAAACATACTAAGTCATTAGATGACTAAAGACTTAACTAGTATAGTTAAGACGGTATATTTTGTTTCTCTCACCCATTTACATAAAACTCAACTTATGCCAGTTGCTAAAAAGACCACTTCTGCTACTACTCGTAAAAGAAGGACTCGTAAAGCACCAGTAAAGCAAGTTAAGACAGTTGAGACAAATGTAAGACCATCAACTCTACTCAAATCCACTGATTATCTCAATGATATTAAAATCAGATGGAGTATTCACACTTACGAGGTAAATGCACTCGTAAATGATATTAAATGGTCTTACAATCAAGTCTCAAACTACGTTATTAAGGTTTATCAAGCAGAATTTGTTAAGTAAACCACTCTACAAACTGTCCACTAAGCACCCCATCGGGTGCTTTTTTTGTCTATAATGATAATAGTTACAATAAAATCACTTGAAAGTTACACTTAGACCACATCAATCTGAAGCATTAAATGTTATGAATCAGAATGATATAGGTCAAATAATAGTGCCTACTGGTGGTGGTAAAACATACATTATGATTGAAGATTTGAAGGCAAATCTTAACAACAATGTAACTGTAATTGTAGCACCACGCATACTATTAGCACAGCAATTATGTGATGATTTTATTACATCAATCGATGAAGATTTGAATGTATTTCATGCACATAGTGGAAGGACTAAGTTTAATAGTTCTACCAAACCTGATGAAATTGAAGATTACGTTAACAACAATTCAAACGTAATTATCTTTACAACTTATCATTCTCTATCAAAGATTGTTGACTCAGGTATTAACATTGATACAATATATTTTGATGAAGCACATAATGGCACAGCAAGATCTTTCTTTGTTAGTGTTAGTGCTATGAGTCAAATTGCATCACGTTGTTATTACTTTACAGCAACACCTAAAATATCATATAAGCACGATAGAGGGATGAATAATGTTAACATTTGGGGTGAAATATTACTAGATGTTGATGCTAGGGACTTGATAAATGGAGGTGCTATTATACCACCAACAATACAATCTTTCCCAGTTGATTTACATTTTAGCAAGTATAATGCACATGCTCATCATTCAATAACGGTGCAATCTTTCATTAAAAGTATTAACAACTATGATGGTGCTAAAGTATTAGTTAGTGTCCCATCCTCGAAGATACTTAGGAGGATGATTAGTGAGACTAAATTATTATCAACCCTAGAAGATTTGGGTTATGAAGTATTACACATTACAAGTAAATTTGGTGCTTATGTTAACAAAACTAAAGTCAATCGGACGGAATTCTTTAACACTCTTAAGGAGTGGGGAGAAGAAACAGCAAAGAAATTTGTTATTTTTCATTATTCAATTTTATCGGAAGGCATCAATGTTAGTGGATTATCTCATACGTTATTGTTGCGAAATCTTAACATCGTGGAGATGTCGCAAACTATCGGTAGAGTTATTAGGTTACACAAAGAGGATAAACAAAACATTGCTAAAAACATTATTCCTAGTGGGGTGCTTAATTTGTATCGTAAACCCTATGGTAATTGCGTTATTCCTACTCACAAGAATTATGGGACAAAGACTATTAATAGAATACAGAGAATAGTCAACGATATCTTTATCGATGGTCACCATACTAGAGCATATTGTTAAAATGTGTAAACCGCAACCAGTCCGCATCCAGTTGACAAAGTGTCCACTAAGTGCGGACAGAGTGCGGAGATCTGCTATAATTAATATATCGGAAGCAAAGCAACCGATTTCAATCCTTAAACAACTTTTTCAAACATGCGTAAAATCGAAACAGAAATGAATTCAGCAGTCCTATCAAGACGCAACTTTTCAAAAGCGAATACATCTGTATCAATCAATGACCGCATTGCTGAAGTAAGACTACATGGCAATTTAATTGCTAGAGTAGGTGACAATTTCGTCCAGATCTTAGATGGTGGATGGCAATCAGTCACTACTAAATCCAGATTAAATGCACTTCTAAGTGATGTAACACCTGATGGAAGTGTATTTCAGAAGGATTATGTGTGGTATTACAACTCAAGCAAAGTTGGCACAGTCCCATTTTTCTCAGGTATGGAAGCGGTCTAACCGCTTACAGCACCTGAGTTTTTACTGGCATTTCATTTTAATTAGACTACGCAAAGTGGTTAGGATAAATGATATGTAAGTCCAGTAATTTGCTCCTTTGCTTAACACTTAAATGTCTCAAACTGTTGCCTTTAATTTCCTAGTTGAATCACTATCTCGTGCTGAAACTGGTAACGAATTACTTGCTCTAATTGATACATACCTTGAAAATCAAGGTTAGTTAAATAACAAGTAGGGGTGAAATTCCCCTACCATTACTAACATTTAATCATGTTAAATCATCTTTCAGACTTATTAGAAACTTGGTGTAAATCACAGCAATTAGAGTTTATTAGTGCTGACGATTTACTCTATCAAAGTTATAATGAGTTATCTCAATCTCAAAAAGAGTGGTTAATTAAATACATCTCAATCTGGGATGCTACACAAGAATTTGAAGTTGATATTAATACCAATAAATTAGAAACATTCATTCCTACATTTCACGATTAAATGACATCAATTCCAAAGAAATTAGCACTCTTATTAGATGCTTACGATGGTGGATTATTACCACCTGATTTACAAATAGAGATGGCACAATTTTTGATAGATTGTGATCTTTATAATGAATTAACACAGTATCAACAATTATGTGATTATTTCATTGCTGAAGGTATATGCTACGAGGTGGCATTATGACTAACAAAATGTTACTTACTTCACAAATTGAAGAGATCATTGAATCCTATGTTGAGATAGTTGTTGATAGATTTGACACTCAAGAGTTAATAGATTATGTTACTGAAGACCTAACAAATAGGTATTCTAAAATGACACAAAATGAGTTAAAAGAGTGGATTTATGAGCATGAAGATGAATATCTTTATGATGAATTAGTAGAAAATGTTAACATTGAAGATGTTAACCAACAATACCAAGATTTCCTGGAAATCAAATCAAATAGGGAGGTTATTTAATCATGAAAAGTTATTTAATAGAGTGTGCGGAGATTAACTACTTCACCATCGAAGTTGATGCGGAAGATGAGAATCAAGCAAGGGATCTTGCTAAAGAAAATATCAATAAATTTGAAGTAATTGATGAATGGGTATCAGAGTGGGATATCAATGATATAAAAGAATTAGACGAAGATGGGTGTGCTATTTAACAATGAAAGTTGTAATTACACCTGACTCAGTAACATTAACTAACTACAAATCATCTAAGGAAACTAACAACATGACTAAGTTAAATCCTCGTCCAGTTTATCATCAAAAAGCAAATCCTAACGCAACTAATAGTGAATTAGATGCAAAGTTAGTTGTTAACAATAACAACAAATTGCCTAGACTAAATGATAATGAATGGGATGCAATTCTCTCATTAGTTGATAACAAATTAGAAAGGCAATATAACCTACAATTTGCAACAATTAGAGAGAAGTTAAAAGCATACAGAAATGAAGATGAAATTGTCAATCGCTTGTGTGACACTAATATTAGTGACTACTCACGCATCCCAAATAGATATTAATGGACTATAATATTAATATAAACAAACAGGAGAAAAACTTGAATCCAGTCCTAAAAAACTTCATTGATTATGTTTACTCTTTCTACGGATGTCCTGATGATGTCCTTTATCCACTTGTTAAGGATAACAGAATGGTAACCAAACTTGAAATTTATCAAGCATTTAAAGTTTATAAAGCAAGATTAGAAACAGCATCCGCAGGATCTTTTTATACATGGGGTGATGGTGATTCACTAGACAGAGAGAGAGTAAGAGATATTTTAATTGACCAATTTAACTTCACACTTCAGTAAACGATTTTTTTTAAAACTATGCCAAATGCTTCTCAAACACTACAGACAGATCTTTTTAACATTGCTCTACATCATGATGGAATTCTTGATATGATTGTTTACGGATTTGTTAATGATATGTCACCATCTCAGGTTAGAGAATATCAAGATATGTTAAACACTAATTTCCCTAATCAGGTCACTAAAGTAACACAAACTAAGGTGAATGTATCAGCATTATATGATATTAAGACAGAGAAAGATACATCTGACGATGGAATTAAATCACTAAATTTCAGATAGGAGGACAAATTACAATGTTTAAATCTAACTTTTTTGGACGAATCTTTTGGATAGATGATAACAATGATTTCAAATCTTGCCCACTATGTGTAGATAATACAGGTGATTTTGATCAAGTTGATTATGTATCAGAGTGGACAGATTTAGAGGGAGTTAATCTATCTGAATTGTTAAATATTCACCACGCATGTATAATTAACAAAGTTAATCATGCTGGATCGTTATCATTAAATGACTTCGCAATTAACCCCTAAAATGTTAACAATTCCCCAAACATGCACAGTAGATAGTAACACTTTGCTCAAAATCTATCTATCAGTTACTAACAACAAACCTAGGCAAAGTGTATATAATCCCCCAAGATCACGCAAGGTAAATATACTTAACGATTATTAATTCATTCACTAATTAACACAAATGACCCAAAATTATCAAGACAAAGTATCAGCATTTAAAGAGCATCATGTAAGAAAAGACTTTGCTTATGATGCCAAAGTAATAGAGAAAAATGTTAATAAACTCATGGAATGTATCAAAGCAGACTATCATCGTAAATGGGATAATCGTGATTACAATGTATCATATAAGAAGGGTAATAAGTATTGGAAAGTTATTACTGATAACAGTGTACATTGCTTTGTTGATAGAATAACAGGAGACGTATTTAAACCTGCTAGTTGGTCTAAACCTGCCCCTATTCCTAGGTTTAATTTGTTAATTAATGCCCAAGATTGCCTTACTAAATGTGATTGGAATGGAGGATATTTGTATATTAGATGATAACAATTAAACAACACTTTTCCACAGGTTTTCCACAATTAGCGGAAGGATTAGCATTTAGTAGTGTATATTTTAAATGGTTAATTAAATATAGGTTAGTGTTATTAATACCCCCATAAATAGCACCACAAAGTGTTATCTTAGAGCGTAACATAGCGAGGTTTTTTTGTCAACAACTGCTAAGAATTGCCACAATTTGCTTATAACCCTTGACATGACAATCGTCTTGCTATATAATAACAATGTAAGCACAATTACCAATGGGTAGGACATACAAACAAAATGACCTTTATAACACAAATAGAGCAAAAAGTTTGCATGAAAAGAGAAAACAATCAAAGACTAAGTATAGGAGGGAAAATGTAAACAATTCTACAGATTATGTGGAAAAGTATAAACAATCCCGCACTGATTACCATCCCCCCGCTAACAACAATTAACCCCCTAATCATGTCTACTAAAGTAACAACAATTAGCACTAATCCCCCTGTTAATGTTAAAACATGGGAAACACGCAAAAAGTACTATTGGGCATACGATTATCCTGGTAATAGTAAGAACGGACCATTCAAATCTGAGAAGTTAGCATTACTTGATGCAACGCAATTTAGCAGCGATTCTTAACACATAGGGGACACACAGTTATTAACAATTAGTGGGTGTACATGCAGGCACTAATTAACATTTAGTGTGTATATGTACATGCACTAATTAACAAGAACTGTATATTCACTAAATGTTATATAAGCAGTAAATAAGTTTTCGAGTTTGTGTAACCTACAAAAGTATAGGATCGAGAGCAATATATAAAAATTTTCCCATATAAAAAATTCCCCCATAGGTTTTTTCAGTGTCAGAGTTTAATCAAAATCCAGTAGAGATCGCCCTAGAGAAATTAGAGGAGGAATTCGCAGACCTCATAGGGATCCCTTGGTCTGGTAGGAGATATCCAGGTTGCTATAAGATAGTCCAGAAATATGCCCAGACACGTCTAGGAAGGTCACTGAAGGACTTCTCAGGATTATATACATCCTTCATGGATGATGCTGTGAGTGAAGAGGATGGGGTTTGGATAGACAGACCTACATGGGGAGTAGACTGGGATATGTCTATCTTACAGAAGTCAGACCTTCTACTGTTTAAGGTATATGACACAGAGATGGGAGACGTAGAGAAATTTAACAAGAGAGCACCCAATCATGGAGCAGTTTACCTAGGTGATGGATTCATGCTCCATCAGTTATGGCAAGAAGACTCATGTATTGTGAGGCTTGATGTACATTATCGCAAATGTTGTGTAGGTATAGTGAGGGAAAATGCTACATAAAGCAGATATACAAGTAAAATATGAAATGAAACGTTTCACACTAAGAATAGAAGAAGATGATTATGGTGAAAATTATATACACATACCTGATGATGTTATGAGAGAGTGTGGTTGGGATATAGGTACTATGCTAGAATATGAGGAAGAGACTGACGGATCAGTCATATTGCATAAGGTGGAAGAATGAGGTATAATCAAATATGTTTAACGCTACTTGTTATTATTAACTTAATCAATTTGATAAAAAATTAGCGTCTGAAAAAAATCGAAAAAATCGTCGTGGAAACTCCAAAGTTTAATAGTGATGAGGAATTCTTTGCTTGGACATTTGAAAAAATTAGCGAGGCAATCACAAACCTTACCAAAAGATTAGAGCAAGTAGAAGGGGGACTAATGAAAATACCTCCTCCTGGTGCTGATATGATAAAGTATAAACCTCCTGGTAGTCCAACCTACTTGAATATGAAGGAGTTGTTGGATACTATGTTTGCTACGCTAAATCATCTAGAGAACAGACTAAATAAGATAGAGGAAAAATTAAGTGACTAATGCCAGCCTATATTCAGGAAACTGGTAGGAGCTACCCCAATCCTATTAAGGGTGGCGGTTTCAATCAGAATTTTAAAAGACCTAGTAGTGGTAATTACAGGACTTCATCTGACTATCCAGGTGTAGGTACTAGTATGGCGTACGCTATTACCTTTGAGGATGGTGGTCCTGGTAGTCTCCCTATGGGAAAGGACGTAGTGCATTACATTGGTGATGAAGAGCCAACTAATGTAAATGCTAGTGGAAACGAAAGAGTAGGTATATACAGGTTTTATAGGGCAGCAAAGGATGATCACAAGTATAGTCGTGATCCTCAGTTAATGAAGAGAGACTTCGGTTGCGAAAACGAGAGTTGGAAACGTGCTGCTTCTGGGTATAACCCTGAACCTAGGAGTGGTAAACCTGTCTTCTATATTATGATTGCACAGGTAACTAATAGTATACCCCTTAAAGCATATTATTCTCATTGGCCCGATGATACACAGTTGTGTGCTGGTACAAACGTCCCTACTGGATTAAATGGGGTAGGTTGTGGTAGAAACTTATATAAGGAAGTAGACACTCTAGGGTATGTCTTTGCTACAGAGGCAGAAGCACAAGCATACTGCTCTGCTGGTGAGGTTCCAGCACCCATCTATGAGTATTTGCATCCAGACCCTGATCATTTCTATACTATAGACCCTGCTAGAGAAGTAAACTTAGCAGACAATAGTCCTATTCCACCAGCAGAGGCATTAGGAAAGCAATACTCTTACTTGGGTATTATAGGATGGGCATTTAAGACACGTGCATTAGATAGTCCAACTGATACCATCCTTGATATTGGTAAGATTGGACCTACTGGACAGTCTATTAACAAGAGTGGTTGGTATGACTACACTGATGATGATCAATTCTCCTATGGTGAAGCTGGATTTGGGTCAGGTGGATGGTCTGAATTCATGTATAGGCAGATGCGTGACTCTGCTGGTAATAGTGTAGAAGGTCCACCTAATGTTAATGGTTGGGGATGGCCCGATAACGTAGACATATTAGATAACGAAGCACTATTCGAGTGGTCATATGGTCTGAGTGGTGCTGTAAAGGGTGCTGTACCTCGCTTCCTTGGATTCGAGGACATGTATGACTCTCAGTTTGTATTCTATCTGTATGATACGACTTATCCTTGGAATGGTCCTATATTCTCCTCACAGTATATCATTAGTAATGCTAAGTGTTGTCCTAATACTACTGACCCAGAGGGTTGTCCACAGTGTCAACCAGTATGGACGTACCATTCTCACTTCTATGAGATTAATTCAGATGTGTGGAATACTACTAAGACTAAACTATCCATCCATGATGCTAGTAGTGCTGGTGTAAACGAATCATTCTGGACTGTAGATACGGATACTCCTATTATATTCTTCCGTTACTTAACACGAACTGGTGACTATGGTCCAGGTGAGAAGATTAATGGTTGGGATATAGTGTCTGTCTATTACTTTGGTGATGAGCTTAAGTGCGGAATAATGGAATTAACGTGGGATAGTCCTGCAAATAGCACTGCAAATACGTTTTCTTATCAACAAAACTTCACTTCTTCCGACGGTGGTCAGATAGAAGTGCTTGCTGGGTATGGAATACCTAATAAATCCGCATTCTGCGGGACTTATGAATTCCCTAAGAAGATATCTTACTGGAAAGTAGAGATAGATCCTAAAGCACTCATACCACGACGCACTATGGATGAGGCAAAATTAGAGGCAGTAGTGGGTGATGACGGAGAAATTAAGGCAGTTGTTATTATCAATGGCGGTAGAGGGTACGTAAATCCGACTATACAGGTGATGGATCCGCAAGGACTGGATGACTTCTCCCCTAATGATAGTGCAGACTTCATGGCAGATAAGTTAGGAATGGATCCTGATGCGGAGAAAGCAATAGCAGACCCTGATAAGGAAGACCAGTCTATGTCTACACAGGACATGAAGTCACATACAAGGGTGTGGCAGTCCTCTACAGAGGCAGTAGATGCAGAGGATAAGAATAAGGATGTATACAGACTGAAGAGAGCAGAGGTGGAGATATCACAGTTAGATGATGAGGGTATTATCAGAGCAGTGCGTGTCGTAGATCCTGGTGCGGGTTACAGTCAGGCAAATACTGTATTAGTGCATGTAGTAGATCCTGAGATAATAGAGTATGAGGGTGTGCGTGATAAGGACGGTAACTTCCAAGCTGGTGGTAAGGAGATGGAGGAAGCCGCAGAGAATATGGATAAGGCATGGGATCATACCTTTGAGAAGAGGGATGTAGTGTATGGTGTGAGGGATGAGGCAACTATGGATGATTACTCCATGCAACCTCTATCCTCCAATATGGATCCTATGACTAGGGATATAGTTAAGGAGTCTATGAGTCACTCATCTGATATGCCAAGTAACAATGCTACTCAGGTTTCTGTAACAGTCCCAGATAGTTACATCAGAGCAGCGGGTGATGGTATAGATGATGACATAACTAAACTTTGCTTCAATCTACCAGCAGAGTGTGTTGAGGTTAATGGTACTGCCAATATGAAGGCAGGTATGCCAGATGCAAAGAATTTAGAATACGTTACTGCTAATGACTCTGGTGTGACTGAATTCCAAGATGGTGCACTAGGGTACGCATTACAGGGTGTGGATCAGGCAGATACCTTTGGTGCCAACATGTCTCACTTATATGGTCCTTTTGGACAGAAGCAGTGTATAGAGGTTGCACAACCAAAACTGTATAATATTACTAGATGGTTTGATATGCCTTGTGCATACTTAGATACTAATGAGGATGGGGAGCGTAAAGCATTCGGATGGTTACCCTATAAGTATTGTGCTTCTAAGGAAAAGGAAGCAACATTCCGTGTATCTATGGAGATAGAGGGATATGTTGGTGGTAGTCAGGGACCAGCATTTATGGACTTCCTTAAGAATATGCCAGTGCCTTTCTTACAAGCGAAGAGACCCATAACTACTAATGCTGGAGAGAAAACATGGAAGTGTAAGAGAAGTAGTATAGATGGTAGATGTTACAGAGATCCTCAAGATCCTGGTAACATGGTCTTTGTTCCTGTGGGGTTAGATGAAAACACTTACGACTACAATAGATCTAACTATACAGAGCTGGAACAATTGCAGATGTGGGCAGGTAGTAATATCAGTAGTAATGCAGCAGTGCAGACATGGTTAGGTCATCCTACTGCTGGTGACCCAGCTGGTACACCGCACTCTGTAGATTATACTGCTATAACCGTGGCAAGTTGTACCAATGGTGTACCACCCAATGAGTGTTGGGATACATACGTGCGGAATGTTAATGCATCAGATGGACCTCTCACTGTGTATAGTGGTTATGATGCTAATGGTAATGGACAATCAGGATCAACATTCTGTGGTACTAGTGAATTGTATGATTCCTGTGCTGCATTAGATAAATGTATGGATGCTTCTATTGCTATTAACCCACAGAGAATAACTGGTTCTGGTGCAAATGCCAGAATGAATATGGGATCTTATAATGGTATTATGGCAGTTAGGAATTATCTGTCTGGTGGTGTGATAGCACTAGGAAGAGCATTGAGGAATTATGGTAACCCATACTTTGATGAATGTAGTGAAGATAATGCATGGACTGATGGTGAAACACTTAATGATATAATTTTCCCTAAGAGGTTATAATGGCATTTGGAGCACTATTACCAGTATCATCTCTAAACGGACTACCTTGTAGTGGTCATGGATTGTGCATACCATCCACTATCCACTCTGTACAAGCGTGTGGCACCCCTCCAATCCCCTACAGCATAACCATTAAGGAATATACGTGTTGGTGGCCCCCTCAACCCCTAATTCCTATATTCCCTGTTACTCCCTATAGGGCAACTGTGCTAGTAAATCGTATTCCTATCATGTTACATGGGGATACCTTCACTCCACATATAGCGGTATGTACTAATATTGTTGTTTATATGTGTCCTTGTGGTAAAGCGATGTGTCCAACCCCCACTCCTATCCCTTGTAGCACCCTTACAATAGAAGATGGAGGTGGTGTAGGACATACTAGAATTCTTATGGCAACAACTTTAACAGTATTTGCTCTGAAATTACCAATTGCTCGTATCCTAGATCCTTTAGGTGTTGGTTTTTCAGGATTTAGTTACCCTTGTTCATCTGTGGTTGCCTGGGGGCATGCAACTGTGCTATCATCATAGTAGTTTAGCTAATAAAAATGGCATTATATACCTCAGACGGTGGTTATCAGTCTCCTCCAGCAAAGAAAACAAGGCAAGGAAACTCAAAAAACACTAAATTGAGTGCTACTTCACGTAACGGAGCAAGGAAGAAGTATAGGGGTCAAGGAAAATAGTCGGGAAACCCTATAAATAAAAGATATAACGCTAAATATCTTGAAAAGGTAGACAAGAATGCCTGCTTATAGGTTCAGATCTGAGAAATATGTCAGTAGAGGGTTTAAAGACCTAGCAATTTCGTTTAATGCTAACCCTTCTACTGGAGATTTTGGTGTGGTTAAGAATGAGAATGCTATAAAGCAATCTGTTCGTAACCTCATTTTAACTATGTTCGGTGAAAGACCCTTTCAACCTTCGATTGGGTCAAGAGTTAAGATGCTTTTGTTTGAACCATGGGATCCATTCGCAGTTGATACCATAAAAAGTGAGATATTCAACGTCATTAAACGACTAGAACCACGTGTTAGATGCACTGGAGTCGGACTTCGTGATGAATCTGATATAAATTCAGTCCATATTTCGATAGATTACACTATTGTTGGTCAACAAGAAGTACAAAATATCGATTTTCTACTAGAAAAGGCATAAAATGGCAGCCATTCCATCGCAATTAACGTCGCTAGACTTCTTTGAGATCAAAGAATCCATCAGATCGTACCTCAGAACTAGAAAAGAGTTTACTGATTACGATTTTGAGGGTAGTTCTGCATCTTATTTGATCGACATACTTGCTTATAACACGTATTACACAGCATTTAACGCTAACATGGCGTTAAACGAAGCATTTTTAGAGACTGCAACGGTTAGAGATAACATTGTAAGGCTCGCAAAGCAGTTAAATTATACTCCAAGGTCAATTAAAGCACCTAGGGCATGCGTGAAACTCCTTGCACAGACTAGTGTTGGACTAAGTGGGACTAGTTATCCCGAATTTGCCACTCTAAGGAAGGGTGATGTCTTTGTTGCAGACAATGATTTCGATTCTTATACCTTTGCATTGACTCAAGACATCCAAGTGCCTGTAGATAGTGGCACAGGATTAGCAACTTTTGATAATGTACTAGTATATCAAGGTAATTTACTCACTTATAACTACACAGTTGACTATACAAAGCGTCAGGACTTCATTATTCCTGATGAAAAGGTTGATACAGGTCTTTTGACAGTGGATATTTCTCCAACTGAGCAATCTTCAGAGACAGATACCTATAGTCCTGCTACAAATGTCACAAATGCTGATGGAACTTCCAGAATTTACTATTTGGAAGAGACTGATGACATGAGATACCGTCTTGTTTTCGGAGATGGGTCAATTGGACGTAAATTAATCGATGGAGAATACATTACTATCTCATATGTCTCTACAGATGGGGTTGAAGCTAACGGTGCGAGGGGTTTTAACTTCATTGGTAACGTAGTTGACAGTGATTTACGTGTTGTAAGTCCAAATGCCATTAGTTTGACCACTAAAGACGCTGCTCAAGACGGTGAAGATCGTGAAACATCACTTTCAGTCAAGTTTAGAGCACCTAGAGCGTATGCAACCCAAAATAGGGCAGTTACAGAGAATGATTTTGAGCATATTGTCTCTGAAATCTACCCTCAAGCAGCATCAGTGACTGCATTTGGTGGTGAGAAGCTAAATCCACCGATTTATGGAAAAGTTTACGTTGCAATTAGACCAAAAACAGGAACTAAGCTTAATGCGACTACAAAACAGAAGATTAAGAAGGATTTACTGAAGTATTCCATCGCTTCTATTGAGCCAGTCATCATTGACCCAACTATTTTCTATGTTTTACCGAAATCTTACGTTTATTACAATGGAAATGACACTAGTTTGACTGGTGCACAACTTGGAACTAAGATTTTACAAGGAATTGACGCATTTAACAAAAATGGTGCCACAAATAGGTTTGGAAACCGTTTAGACGGATCTAAATTCGGTGCAATGATCGATAATGCCGATAATGCCATTTCTGGTAACGTAACTCAAATGACTTTGGGTCAAAATCTTGATAAATTTGCTTTTGGGCAAGTTTTCACACAATGTTTAGATTTTGGTAACCCACTTTATGATCCATCAGGTTATTCTGGCACTCCAGACGATGATGACAACGGAACTGGTGGAAAATGTAAACCATCCTTCTCTGTAGTCAAATCTGGGACATTTTATGCCACTGGATATACAGAAGATCTTGTAAATCTTACTTTAAGCGACGGATCTACGTCTGCACAGGTTTCAACACCTGGAATTAGCACAAGTACTACTAATCAAGTCTTGGTGCCTGTAAATATAAGAGATGATGGTCGTGGGAACCTAATTCTCGTTACTGTAAGGGATGAAACTGAATTAACTCTTAATCCTTCAGTAGGAAGTGTCAATTATGGCACTGGTCAAGTCTGTGTTGGTCCCGTAGCGATACAAGGAACCCCAGATGGCACTACAAGGTTGCCTATTCAGGTTTTACCTGCTGGTGGATCAATTTCAATTCCACCAGGAGTAGATCCTACAATCTTTAACCCACAAGTCAATCCAATTGACTACACAATCAACGATGTGTCAATCCCTACCTTCGATCCGAATAACTTTAATGGTTATAATTACGGTGACACAAGTGGGATAAATATTATCGATTATCCAAGTGATACTTTCGAGTATCCAGTCAGCGAATCCTGTTTCTAAGATAGATGCCGATTACAAAGAATATCAACGTCTCTGATAGGGTCGAAAATCAGTTACCTGAGTTTATTCGTCACGAAGATAGACAAATAGTCAACTTCCTGTTTGAATATTATAAATCTCAGGAGAAAACAGGTAGACCTTACGATATCCTCAATAACTTATTGAGATATCTAGATTTAGATAACTATACTTCCGAGCAATTAGATTCTGCAACTAGTTTGCTTAAGGATATTGGTCTGTACGATTCTAAGATTGAAATTGAAGGAATAGATGGATTCCAGGAGCAAGATGGCTCCATAATGATTGATAATGAAGTAATTTACTACGAAAAGGTCACTCGTGGTCCTGATGTTATCATTACTCCAGGTATTTCGTATCCACAGTTTAATAAGAAGAAGCAACAACTAGAAAACCCTTTTACACTGTTTGATGGAGTCCAAAATGTCTTTCCATTAAGTTTTTTAGGTACTCCTGTTGCTCCTCCTTCAGCAGAGCACTTAATTGTGACTGCTTACAACACAATGATGATCCCTAACGTAGATTACTACGTTGAAGGTCTTAATATACGTTTTCAAGAGCCTCCAAGAGATCAGATTGGATCTGATGACTCAGAATTCACTTCATTGACTTATTTGGTCGGATATTCGGATCAACCGATCAAAACTTGCGATTCTATTCCTTATACAGAGTGGCAAGGCACAAAATTCTATCCATTAAGGATTAATCAACAATCTTACACTCCAACTTCCGAAATTGGACTTGTAATTAATAAAAATGGACGTTTACAAGAACCTTACACCGATTTTACCGTTTTTGAAGATAAAGTTGTTTTCAAAAATGAAATTGGAGCTGCTGATGCTATTCATATTAGGTCTGTCGAATATACTCCTCCTTCTTACGGTTCAGGAGCCTCAGCAATTGCTAAGGTTGCTGATAATGGCACAATAGAGAGTTTGATCCCCAAAACTGGTGGATCTAAGTATAGAATTGATTTTGCACCTAGAGTTACTATCACAAGTACAACAGGAGCAAATGCAACTGCCAAATCACTAATTGGTGGTATTAAAGACATTAATTTGATTGATGGTGGTCAAGGATACTCTTCATACAACCCACCAATCCCTGTAGTTGCTGCACCGTCTAATGCTAACGGTACACCTGCTCAATTGAGTCTAACAGTTAATGATGAGACTGGAATGGTCGATTCTTTAACTATTACTAACAGTGGTAGTGGATATGACTTCATTCCTGCTATATCCTTCAAGAATCCAGGTGGAGCAACCATTTCACCTCCTACTATTGATGGTGAGGGTAGAATCAACATAGGAACCATTACCGTTGATACAATGGGTAGTGGTTATAGTAATGCACCTGTAGTTTACATTGATCCTGCTCCTATAGGTGGAATCAATGCTGCTGCTATATCAAAAATCAACCAGGATGGTCAAGTATACGAAATCCAGATTACCAACCGTGGTAGAGGGTATACAGCACCTCCTAGAGTCCAAATTGTTAACCCTATCGGTGCACAAGTATTAGACGTTACTGTAGCATCTGGATCAGTCACAAATATTGAAATGTTGACTGGTGGTATGGGTTATACCGATGCACCTTCAGTTTATATCGTAGATGACAGAAAAGACGGATATGGAGAACCAATAGGTGGTACTGGTGCTTTAGCAGAAGCAACCATCTTTAATGGTGAAATAACAGATATTAATATTACTAGTTTTGGATCTGGTTACTCTACAGAGTTTCCACCCAAGATTTACATTGCTGAACCAAAAGCAGCAAGGTCATCTGTAGATGTTGGATTTGATCAGGTTACAGGATTTGATATACTGGAAGATGGATCGGGATATGCTTCTAGTGCCTTCCTAGGGTGCTCCAGAGGCGTTTCTGGACCTGTAGGGTATGATAACCTCCATAATGAGATATATGCTGGAGAAGCAGCTTTAAGACAGTCAAATCATGCTGCTGGTGCTGCTGTTACTAACCTTGACTCTTTATTCATTAAAGAAGTCTTTGATAAGTTTAGAAGACAGTATCTTCCAACCTTAGACATCGATTTTGGTAAAGTTAACCCAGTTCAGGTTATTAAAAATATTACTGACTTCTATATCTCAAAAGGTACGAAGTTAGCAACTCAATATCTCTTTAAAATCCTATTTGGAGAAGATGTTGATCTTTACTATCCTAAAGATGAGATTATAAGTCCATCTCATGCAACTTGGGTTGTAGACACTATTCTTAGAGCAGAATTACTAGAAGGTGACGCTGCAAACCTAATAGACTCTGAAGTTAACCAATATGCCGATGATGTTGATGGTAGTGTTACTGCTGCATCAGCATTGATTGAAAACGTCATTACTATCATTGAAGGTACTGACACAATCTATGAATTAGCAATATCTGAAGAAACCTTAGAAGGTAACTTCATTATTCCTTATAAGACTCGTCTAGTTGAGCCTTTAACCACTACTGGGCAGATAATCACGGTTGACAGCACAATTGGATGGCCCGAGCGTAATGGTACTATTAGAATCAATGATGTAGAGCAAGTCCAGTATAAAGAGAAGTCCCTTAACCAGTTCATAGAGTGTACACGTAGTAAGAATGGAATAGTCGAAGATTGGGATCCTGGTACTATAATTCAGTCCGATATCTTCGTTTATGTCAACAGAGGCACTGCAACGGAATGTAAGTTAAGGATTCTTGGTATTGCTGAAGCAGGTACCACAGTACTAAACGATACTGGTAGTTACTACCTTGGTGGAGATAAACTGAAGGTTGCAAACCTTGGATCGACTGCTGAGGAGTTAAGACTCCAATCTTGGTTATATAACGTTAAGAAACTGATTCAGGTCACCAGTATCACTCCTGGTGGTGTTAATAACCAGACTGCTACTGTAGTTTGCGGTAACCCTCATGGTTTGCTAGTTTCTGACCAAGTTACGATATATGGTGCAAACCCAGTTGTTTACAACGGTACATTCACTGTAACATCGAGAATTGACCAATTTACCTTCTCATATCAGATAAACACTCCTACTGAGATTTTACCTCAAGGAAACATCCTTTTATCGGTTGATTTGAATAGAGGTAAGTCAGATATCGCTTCTATCAATTCTGTTGTATCTGAGTTTACTACAAACATCCAAAACTCGTTTTTCAACGATAATTACGTTTATGTCGCTGCATCTGGACTTCCTAACTACAAAATAGGTCCATTTACAGGATCTGCTCTAATTCCAGGAAACCAAAGAAAATTACTTAGATTTCCAAGATTAGTCCAAACTATTTCCGAAAGAAAGACAATTGACCCAGGAACACCAATTGGTGCTTGGGTAAACGGTGTTTCTATCTGGTCTTACAAATCTAGAGAATTTATCCAATTTGGACCTCTTACTAGCATCGCAGTTACCAATGTTGGTGAATCATACGATGCTGGTGCTAAACCCAACGTAGAGATCACTGGGGGAGGTGGATCAGGTGCTACTGCTGAAGTTATCGTTAATGGTAGTCTAGTATCCTTTGATATGGTTACTGAAGGTACTGGTTACACAGAATCACCTCTTGTATCGATTGTTGGAGGTGGTGGATCAGGTGCTACTGCACAAGCAGTTATTACTGGTGGTAGAGTAACAAGAATATTAGTTGAGCAACCAGGACAGAATTATACTACACAACCTCTAGTTTCTATCACAGGTGGCGGTGGTACTGGTGCAACTGCTACTGCAAACGTCCGTGGTCCTATTTCTAGTGTAAACATCACTAACTTCGGTAGTGGATATACTTCACTTCCTGCTGTTAAGGTTAACTCTGGTGAAGGTGCTCTAGCACAACCAATCGTTATTAATGGCAGAATCGTATCTATCGCTATTATTAACTCTGGTGAATCTTATACAACTGCTCCTAACATCATTATTAATGGTGATGGATTTGGTGCTATTGCTAAAGCAACTATCGGTACAATTGGAGAAGATAAAGGTCGTGTTTTAGGTGTAACTATTACCAACAAGGGTATTGGGTATACACAAGGTTTAACAACCGTTAGACTCGAAGCAGTGGGTCAATTAGCGTCATTCTCACCTACAGTTTATCAGTGGAATAAAAACCTTCAGTATGAATTAGTAGACAATTATGACTTTGCAAGAGGTTATGTATTTACTGGATATAACAACCAGTTTGGTGGTGAATATGCTCACCTATCAGATCCTAAAGAATTAAGATATGTTGTTGGTGATAACGTATTCCTAAACCCTGTTACTCAGCAATTCCAAGAAGTTGCTGCTAACTTTGAGCACTCACCTATTATTGGTTGGGCATTTGATGGTAACCCAATATATGGTCCTTATGGATACATTGATCCTACTGATCAGAATAGTGGTATTAGAAGGATGCGTACTTCCTTCAAATTGAAGTCTAATGTTGTATTTGATGCTGCTACTAATCCTAACCCTTCTAGAATAGATGGTCCTCCTATTGCCACATATGCTGCTGGTACATTCATCGATGACTACTATTATGATTTCCAGTCTGGTGACCTAGACAACTATAATGGTCGTTTCTGTAAGACACCTGATTTCCCTGATGGAGTCTATGCTTACTTTGTAACTATCGATGCTAGTGATGCAGGTATTGCTGAATTCCCATATATCCTTGGACCTCAGTTTAACTCATTACCAGATAACTGGAACTTCTCTCAGGCTGCAACACAAGAGAATATTCCTAATGGAGTTGTCCGTTATAGAGATCCATACACTGATGTTGATATTGATGTTGATCGTCAACCAAACCAAGAGGCAGATGTCCTTACTACTGAGAAAGAAGGATATCCTATCATCTTTGAAATACAAGACTCTAACAATGATGGTTTGATTGATGCTAATGAGCAACAAGAGATTCTAGAGATGTCCGAAGAGGCAACTCTACAGATATATGATTATTTCCCAAGAGTATCAGCAGAGTCTAGAGTTGATATCGAAGTTGAGACAACTACTCAATTTGAGAATGCTCAGATTGATGGATTCGTTGTTGAAAACCCAGGTGTTTCTTATCAGGTAAATGACACTGTATTCTTCGATAATGAAGGTACTAGTGGATTTGGTGCATCTGCTATTATTGATTCTGTTAAGGGTCAAAGGATCACTGCTTATCAGAAAGAGATTATTGGTGACCGTCCATACGGTAAGATTGTAACTGAAGAAGGACATGAGTTACGTCAACAAGATGAAATCATTGTAAATTCACGTCCTGTAATTGATAATACTAATAAGACCTATAGAGTTAAGGTTGTTGCTGGTGTTGAAAGAATTAACGTAACTCAAGGTGGTACTGGATATAACAACGATATTCCACCTACATTTGAATTGATTACTGCATCTGGTAAAGATGCTGAGTTATCTCTAGTCCTAGAAGGTACTGGTCAGATTAACACTGTTAATATCATTAACTCTGGTAATGGATACGATGCTGACAATCCTCCTCAAATTAGGGTATCTCATCCTCAGCAATACAAGAAGACTCGTTACTGGATCACTGAGTATAAGGAAGCAACAGGTCAAGTTACTATACATCATACATTAACTACTGCTGATCGTTACACTTATATCTGTGGTAGTGTCCTTGAGACAGATGGCGATCAAGCAGCATTTCTTGCCAAGTTTGACGACCTAGGCCAAAAGGTTTGGGAGAGAAACTTACTACCTACTAATGGAGGTGTTAAGAAGGCAGAATTCGTCAAGATGTATATTGATGAATCTGAAGAGGATGATCTAATCTATCTTGTTGGTCATACATATGATCCTAACAATTCACAGTATAATCCTGATGTTTGGTTAGGTGTATATAAGTCTGGATTTAACAATGCTAATGCTCCTGATGGTATTCTACAGTGGCAGAAGGCAATTGCAGGTATCTCAGGTCTTTCTAGAAGGGACTGGGTAACAAGTATTGCACTTGATCAAGAGAAGAGAATTTACATTGCAGGTTATACAGATAGTAACTCTATTGATCCTAACGATATGTGGATCATTCAGTGTGATCTAGATGGTGACCTTGTAGAGAAGAGAAAGATTGCATCTGCAAATGATTCTGAGATGATCAATCAGATACAATGGATATCTAATGATAGATTCTTCTTTGTTGGTGTTAATGACCAAAATGATGACTGTATCTTCGGTGTATTCTGGTTTGATGGTGCAAACCTTGAGATTGAGTATATTAGACAAGTACCTACAGTTGGTGGATATGTAAGAAACCCAGAATTCATAATTGATAATTATGATGATGTAGTTTGTATCTGGGATGTATATAATGGTGCTACTCAGAAGTTTGAGAAGATTCAAGTTAATAAATTCCCATTAGCAACTGCTAATAGTCAATGGACTTGGAGTAAGACAGTTAACATTTCTGGTACTGTTGAGAATATTCAGCATGCAGGTATTACTGTAGATGTATTTGGTAACTATACAATAGTAGCTGATGTCCAAGAATCAGAGAATCAGAGATTCGCTGTTATTCATTATCTTAAGTATGATGGCACAGTTATTAAAGAGACTAAGGTTGATGATACCAGTAGGATTGGTTTCCAAGCTAAGTCACATTCAGTAGATAGTTCTGGTGACTGTATTATTGCAGTAGATCGTAGACAATCTGATCAATTAGCATCATATCGTTTCAATAACGATGCTGATCTTGATGAAGATACTACAAAGCAACAATTAGTAACTCCAACATTACATACTCCTTCTAATGCTTCTATTGACACTTCAATACAGAAGTTTGGTAATGGATCACTTAAGTTAAGTGGAGTATGTCCTGTTAAATTCCCTGCTTATAATTTAACCACTAAAGAGTGGAGTGCAAGAGCATGGATGTCAATTGCTACTGCTCATCATGCAGGTAACAACAAACCACTATTATTTGATGTAACTCCTATTGCAGGTGATTCTATTCAAGTTGAATTGGATGGAGATACTACTAGTGGTAACTATGAGAAAATTGTAATTTATGTAAACTCAGTAGAGGTTGCAACTTCTGCTACTGCTACTCATTGGACTACATTTGCTGGTGCTGCATGGGTGCATGTAACATTCCAGAAGAGAGAAGAATCTCTTGGATTATATCAGTATGAAGTATTCTTGAATGGTAACCTTGTATGTAATTTCCAATCTACATCTGATATCAGTATTGCAGATCTTACTGTTGCTGGTAAGTATAGTGGACCTGTTGTAGCAAATTCAATGATTGGTTGGATTGATGATCTAGTCATTGATGATGTTGCTCCATATAACGGAACATATCTTGTCCCAACTGCTGAGATTCCTATTACAACATCTATCTCAGATTGTGCTTTAATTAAGTTTGATAGATTACATGATAAGAGAGCAGCATATACTCTTAGTGGTCTAACAGAATATACTAATATTGAATTCTCTGATATTGAGACTCCTACTATTTGGACTGACGTATCTGGTGCTGCATTAAGCAACTGGACAGTTGGTGCTGGTGGTCTACAGATATTGGATATGTCTCAGGTTATTTCTACATTGAATCCTGCCACATATACATTCAGTAATGCTCTTACAGAATATGCTACTAAGACTTCTACTATTCCATCACCTTTAGGTAAGAGACTTGAGATTACTGCTGATGTCATCAGTAAGTTCTACATGCGTGATGCATTATATCAGAAGATTGATAATGTCCTTGAATTTGAATTTAATCAGGATGTTAAGTTAACTAAGAATTCTATACTTCAACAGTATACTAATACTGCTTCAGGTCAAGTTGTTAGTGCATATGGTACTATCGTAGATATTCCTAATGCTAATTCTCTAACCGACCCTGGAATGGGCAAGAAGTATCAGGTTGGTAAAATATATGGTACATTTAATGATACTGATCTCTTTAAAACTGATGTTGGAGATGTAAACCAGATTGCTGGAACATACTTTAATGTTGAAGAACCTGAAATACCTTGGGCTGCAGCTACAGCTGTAACGACTGGTGAAAGAAGGTATTATGATAAGAAGATTTACCAATCACAAGGCACAGGTAATACTGGTACCATTCCTCCAGTCCATACTGGTGGTGTCCAAAGTGATGGCGTAATCAACTGGGCATTTATAGATGATGCAGGTAAGTTTACTGTTGATCTAACTCAGCATCCATATCCAATGCCTCAGTATCTTGACTCTGATATGCCAGAGTGGGATTCAGGTATTCTATATGTTGTAGGACAAAAAGTATGGCATAAATTGAATGTATATGTTGTAGGTGCAGGTGGTGCTGGTGTATCAGGTACAACTCCTCCAACACATACTTCTTCTACTGCATCTGATGGTGGTGTTACATGGACATGGGAGTCTACTTCAGAACCAATCAGTGCTTATGCTAGGTCTCTTCCATATGACCTAGGTAACAACTATACAGTACAGATTGTAGAGATCCAACCTGGTTCACTATACATTCCAGAAGATGTTATTTCTATTAATGCTGGTAATATAACTGAGGCAGAAGATCAGAAGAGTGTAGTTATTTCTGGATTTGCTTCTGTTAAGAAGATTCGTGTTACTGCACGTCTTGAGAAGGATATTATTAGGAGTAATAGTATAAGGACAAATCTAGTATATTGCACATCAAATGATGCTCATGGATTTGATGCTGGAAATATTATATTCTCTGAAGGATTCCAAGGTGATCAATTCAATGGATCATTCTTTATAGATCAAGTAATTGGATCTAGAGAATTTACATATGGTATTAGAGCAGTTGCTGTTAGTGACCCTGCATTTAATTCAAATGCTATTAATAATGTTAACATCTATGCGAAGCACCCAACTCTAGAATTTACTAGAAGTCATCAATATGTCTTTGATGTATCTGATACATCTAACTTCGGTTACTACTTGTCATTCTCACAAGATAACCAGTACAAACTAGAATACTCATTCAACAATATTACAAGATCTGGCACACCAGGTATTCCTCTTGGTGGTGATAATTATCCATTCGTTAAGTTCTCTGTATTGGGTGATGTAACTAATATCTCTTACTACTTCGATCCATCAAGGACTGGTGACGATTCTCCAGTTGGATCTAATTCATTCATAGATGTTATCACAACTCCATTCCAAGGTACCTTTACTGTTGCTGAAGTACTAAGTGATACTGAATTTAGATTCCAGTTAGATAAGGAGCCCGAACGATTGAATGCAGAGGTGGGAACCGACCCATTCGATAATGTTTACTCATATTATTCAACTACTTCTGTAAGAGCAGTTGGACCGATCAATACTATTAAACTAGTATCTGCTGGTGGTTTCTATCAGAAGTTACCTATTATTAGTGACATTGCATCCTTCAGACAAGTTGAGAAGGTTGTTGTTAATGATGGAGGTACAGAATATGCTGTTGGTGTATACTATGATGTCCCTATAGCTGGAGATGGTGAAGGTGGTAAAGCAACCGTTACTGTTGAATTTGATGCTGAAGTTGGATCAGGTACTATTACAGGTGTTGCTGTAGCAGATCCAGGTAAAGGTTATACTATTGCATCTATTGATATAGATTCTATTCCTGGTATCTTAGGAGCAACTCTTGCAGGTTCTGGTGGATCTGTAACTGTTGTTATTCCTTCTGAAGGATCTGGTGCATCTGTATTCTTAACAGGTACTAATATTGGTAAGATTAAGAGACTGAAGAATAATGAATTTGGTTTCGGTTATTCACATGACTATACTTTAAAACCAGAGATTACCTTCCCTGTTAACTTACAACTCTTCAATACATCAATACTAAGTCAGATTAAGATAACTGACCCAGGTTCTGGATATACTTCTACTCCTGCTGTTGTAATAGAAGGTGGTGGTGGATCAGGTGCTGATGCAGAAGCAATTGTTAAGAATAATCGTCTTAGTGAGATTATCATTAAAAACAGTGGTGCTGGGTACTCATCAGAACCAACTGTTACTCTAAAATCAGAATTTAACTATGTTGTTAACTTAGACCTTAACTATCTACAGTTTAACTTCCCACATGGTATTACCACTGGTGCAGAAGTCCAATTCCGATCTGATGATGTTGGTAGCACAGAAGGTGAATTACCAAAACCATCTACCGCAGGTTTAACTAGTTTAGTTGCTGGTCAGACATATTATGCTATTGCTGGTGAGGTAGCTGGTCTTGAAAATGATCAATTAAGATTTGGTCTTACTTTAGCTGCTGCACAAGGTGGATCTTATATCACATTCTTAACTCAAGGATCTGGTAGACAGACACTTCTAACTGAGGTATTTGGTGGTAAAGCAGTTGCTGTTATCGAGACTTCAAGATTCTTAGAAGGAGAAGAAGTATTCCAAGGATCTTCTACTGAGACTTCTACTGCAAGAGGTAAGGTTTCTACTAACACTGGTTGGCAGATTGGTCCTAAGATTCTTAAGATCGTTGACTATGAAGGTGACTGGGCAGTTGGTGAGAAGGTAACAGGTGAAATATCTAAAGCATCTGGTGTTATCGATAACTTCTCAATTGCTCGTGGTGTGCTGAATATTGGCTCCCTAACGAAGACACCAGGCCGATTTATTGATGACGTTGGTAAACCATCTGAGATTGTCCAGAAGATTCAAGATAGTTTCTTCTACCAGAACTTCTCATATGTTGTTCAGTCTGAGATTCCTATTACAGAATGGAAGACACAGGTATTAGAAAATAACCACCCTGCTGGTTTCAATATGTTTGGTCAGTTACAACTGACTGGTGGTAAGGACGTATCTGGACGTAAGATCGGTACTGAGTTTACTAAGAAGGTTAACATTAACAACTATAGTAATGTAAACCAGATTACATCATTTGGTGCTGCTCAACCAATCTATACTGATTATAACAATACTGAGGTTCTCTTCCGTAAGAAGCGTTTAACATCTTCTGAGGAGATCTTAACTTCTATTGTTAAGAAGATGGATAATGTCCAAGATCAGTTTGATGGTATTAAGAAGTCATTCCCAATCACTGTTGAAGGTGAAACTGTAATCGTTAAACAAGACCAGTTGATGATAACTCTGAATGGTATCATTCAGTCACCTGGTACTGCTTATCAAATTGTTGGTGGTAGTTTAGTATTTGCTGAGCCACCTAAACCACCATCTAAGGTTAACTATAGAACTATATCTGTTACACCTACTACTATCTACAGAATTGCACTTTACAATGATGGTGGTGGATCTAACTATGGTATTTTCCCAACATTAGGACAACAAGTCCAAGGTGCTCTATCAGATACCATTGGTACTGTTATTGATTCGGGTACTAATCATTTAGACGTTATTAATTTAACTGGTACCTTCCAACTTAACGAGCAACTTAAGAGAGGTGAATTATTCGCTGCATTGATTGAAACAGTTACCCCTCTTAACACTCCTACCATATTTGAGTTTGGTGAAGCACTTACTAACTTAGATGGTGACACTGCATATGTTGAAGAGACTAACGTAGATAATCAAGGTAATGTAACAGATAGACTAGTTGTAAGTAAGACTTCAGGTACTCCTAAGTTTGAAACTGGTATATTTGACTTTAGACTTAATGAGTACATTTATTCTGCCTCATCAGGAATCGCAGGCCAGATTACATTCATTGCTCCTTATCAAGATCCTATTAATGGTGAAATTGTTGATGAATTGATCATTAACAAAGGAACAACTTTCTTCGGACTACTATTCGAGCGTTTAGTTAGTCTTGAAAATCCTAATGTCATCTTAGACGACATTTCACAGTCTTCTATTACTCCTACCGAGCTTTATGATTCTAGTCAAAGAATTAATGCTGACTTCTTGAATTTTGAGCAAGTAAGGACTACTGAAGTCACTTATAGTCAATTAACTGGTGGTACTTTAACTGATGGAATGATTATCCGTAATAAGAAGGCGTTTTACGGAAATCCAGTTTCTACTTATCATGGAATCGCTGCAAATAGATTCCTTGATGCAAGACGTAATATTTCCAATAATAAGCAAGAAATCATCGATTTTGCAGAAGCTGCAATTGCAATTGACTATCCAGACTATTATTTCCCATCTGACATCATTACTAACTCTTGGAGTCGATTTAAAGACGCTTACAGGATGATTCAGAAGAATAAGGCAATGATTGCTGGAATGGCGTTTGATGACATGAAAACTCAATATCCTTCATCTTCAATTCCTTCAGATGCGAAATGTAAGCGAGATCTTGAATATTTCATCGATGCAGTTTCTATAGACATCTATGCTGGTGGAAACCGCTATTCTCGTAAGTTTGTCCAACAATACTTCGATGAAAACGGAACATTCACTTATGTTAATGCTGAGGTTGCAGAAACCAAATTTGCTTACGAAAAAGCAAAAGATCGCATGAATGTTGCGATTGCAAACGGATATTCAGGAACAATCAACGCTGTTAACTCTGGTGACTCTTGGACTGCATATCAAGACCTTACAATCACTGCTGACCAATCACCTGGCGATCCTTACGGTACTGCTGGATCTAATGCTTCAAATACTGATTCTGCAAATTGCTCAGACGTTCAAGCTGCAATTACAACTTTACATCAGTTTATCAATGAAGTATTGAATAATGCAAGTTTAAATGATCTTCCTGCTGAAGCAAGTGGCACATACTCACCACACCAAGAAAAGTGCAGAAGAGATCTTGGATACATGATTGATGCTATTGCTAATGATGTTGGATCAGGTGGTAACTTCAATACAGTTGAATTCACTAAGAAATTCTTCGATGATGCTGGTACTCCTTTAACTAACGGTATTGTTGGAGAAGAGGCAGAAGCAGTTCATGCATTTACTGCTGCTGGCACATTCATGCATAGAGCGATTAATAACCTAATGTATTGGAAGGATCTCTCTGGACAAGGATATAACCTTAATGATCCTACTACTTACTCTGGTGGATCTGCTCCTGCTAATAACTATGATCTTAACTATGCATCTGGTAATAACCAAGATATCAACAATTGTGCCAATGTTAAGTCATATATCGATACCTTAAGAACCATTGCTACAACTGCAATGACAGCAGGTAATTTAACCAATGTTAATGCTCTTGCTGTTACTGATGGTACATTTGAAGCAAATGAAACTATTAGGACAACTAAGATCGGTTATAAGGATAAGTCAACTGGTTTATTCGTAATGGGTGACCAGATCAAGGGTATGACTTCTGGAGCACTATTCCAAGCATTAGGTGTTAATTCTGGTCTTAAATGGTTATTCGCTGGTCCTGTAACTGGAGTATTCCAAGCAGGTGAATATATCACTAACTCTACTCTAACTTTCACTAATTGCACTCAAAGTGTAATTGTTAAGAAAGCAGAATTAAGTGGTACTAAATCCATCTATATTCCGACAAATGGTGCATTAAGCAGTCCTGCTTCTTATGATTACGCCTTTGGAACTGGAGACTTCACTATTGAAGGTTGGTTTAGATCTGCTACAAATACAACCCTACAAACACTATTTGACTTCCGTCGTTTAAGTGCTACTCAAGGTTTAAGAATTGTCCAAGATGCACAAGCAATTAAGGTTTATAATGGCACTACCCAACTATTAACCAGTGGTAACGTAATTACTACAACTGGCACATGGCATCACATTGCTATTAGTAGAAACAGTGGAGTTACTCAGTTATACATTAATGGTGCTCAACTTGGTGGAAACGCTGCTGACACTAACGATTACCTCTATGCTGCTCTATATGTTGGACAAGATTTCAACGGTGCTACTAATTGGTCTGGACACGTTGATAACGTTTGCATCTGGAAGGGTGTTGGTGCTTATACAACTGGATTCACTGCACCTACTCAGGTAGATTATACCAATGCTAATATCGTATTTGGTCTAGATGGTGAGGCACCATTTATATTGTCTACTGAGGAAGTATACGCTAAGTATAGTGGTCAGAGATCATCTTCTACAACTGCTAAGAGAATTGATTATGAAGGATTAGCAATCATTGCTGAGGACGTTGATCTAGGTCGTCAGGAATATAGAGACTGTGCTGATATAATTGACCTTAACGGTGCTTACATTGCTGAAGAAGCAGTGGGTCGAATGAAGGCGGCATTTAGTGATTTCAACATTCGTGGTGATGTCCCTGCTCAAAACAGTTATGGTGGTACTGATACATGTATCAGAGATACTAAGGACTATATTCTTGGTGCTCTAATTAAAGACCTTAGAGAAGGTGGTAACTATCATACAATCTATACTGCTAGGACTTATCTAACAGTTGGTGGTAAGTTAGACTTCATTGGAGAAGAGATTCTACAATCTTTATATGTTTGGAATGAAGTAGCAAAACTTACTAAGGAAATAATTACTACAACTAGTGCAACTCTAACAGGCACATATACTACAAGATATAGAATACCTAACAACTTCACATCTCCTGCATCACAGAATGTCCAAGATGAAGTTGATACTTTGATGACTGATCTTCTTAAGGTTATTGCACCTAACGATCAGAGATTTAGAGAAGGTGGATTCCAACTTTGGAAGAATAGAGATTATATTGCAGAAGAGACTGCTGGATATATTCAAGATAAGTATCAGCAAACTATTGATGGTGTTGTCTTTGACTTCTTAGAGATGCCTGGATATGGTCAACCATATTGTGAGAGAGATATTAAGGACTTCATTATTCCTGGTGTAATTGCTGACTTAGTTACTGGTGGTACATTCCAAACTCAAGCTGTTATTGACAAGTATCTTGATGATCAAAAGAATATCCTCCATGTTGAGCATGAGCTTGCTGCATTGAATGATGCATTTGACTATACTAAGATGCTTGCTATGAAGGCAATTAATAACCTTCTAATGTCTCCTGGTGAAGTTGCTGGTGCATTATTAGATAATGATGGTGCTGCTCTTAATGCTGCTGCATGGGCACATGAAGAATATTATACTCCTCAGTGGACTAGTAAAACTGCATATAGAGATTCTGCAATCGTTAAGGATACTGAAGGATATCCTAACAACCAGAACAGAGCAAACAATGATAGGTATCTTGATGCTGCTGATATGATCTGGAATAACAGATCAGTTATTGCTAAGGAATGTGTCAGCATAATGAATGACCTTTCTAAGTATGGAAACCTAATGATTCCTGATGGTCATGTTAACTGTGAAGATGATGTCTTAGACATGATCGAAGCAATGGTTCATGATATACGTTTTGATTGTAATGAAAAGGTATGGGATGCAGCTGCATTATATGTTGAGACAGAAAATAACTCACTTAAGCATATTGAGACTGAGTGGGAAGCATCTATCACTGTAGTTAAACTTCTAAGAGATATCTTAACTTGCACAATGCGTAATGCATTTGGTGCAGATTATGACATGACTCAATCAGATGGATCATCAGCAGTTGAAAGTTATAATCAGAATCCTAAAGATACTTTATTTGCTCTTTGTGGTGATGCTATTGATGGCAATATCAGATACATTGCAGAGCAAGCAGTTGCTGCTGGTTTAGTCCAATTCCCTAACTTAGCAATTCCTGGCGGTCCTGTTAACTGTGTCCATGACGTTACTGATATACTCAGAGCAATGGTATTCAACCTCAAGTATGGTGGTACTAATATGCTTCAGTATGCATCTGAGTTCTATACCAATTACTCTGGTAACTTAGATCACGTTACTAATGCTCCTACTGAATCTCTTTGGATTATTAACAAAGCACAGGAATTTGCAATTCGTGCAATGAAGGGTCAGGTAATTAGTAATGATGCTGGTTGGACTGTAGATCAGAGATTCTATGATGCTGTCCCAAGACCTACAACTGCATTATTCAATTCTGATGAAGATGGATTAATAGAAGGTGAAGATAATAATATTATTACCAGATCATTCAAAGCTGGTGAAGATAAGATCTCTACAACTGATAGTGGATCTGGTTTAGTACCTAATGAAGATGCTGTATTCCGTTGTGTTGCTAAATTAGCATCCAGTCCTATTGATGGATGTATATTTGAAGCAGGTGGAGCATCAGCTGGTGTATGGTTTGGTGTTAGAGATAGTGGCACATATTTAAGACTTAGAGCTGGTGATGGATCTAATAGTTACTCTGGTGGTGCTAGTCATTCTGAGAATGGTCTTGCAATGCTTGATCTACAGATCAGTAACCTATCAACATACTTTGATGATGGTGACCATGAATTAGTATGGCAAATAAATGTTGGTGGTAACCAAGGTTCTGGTAAAGGTAGAGTTGAATTATGGATTGACGGTGTATCTGTTGGATCTGCTGAAACTCAAGGTGGTGGATATACTGGTTTAGCTGGTGGATCTGGAATATGGGCAGATGCAAATTATGCTGGATATGGTGTTGGAAATTCTTCCAATCTTACTGGTGAGACTGCACCTGTTAATACATTTACTGTTAATGTTGGTCCTGCTCCTACTATCAAGTATGACTGCACCCATGCTGCATATGATTCCAGTACTGGTGATTTAATAATGAATGTTGGATCACACAATCATACAGAGGGTACATTCCTTAGATTGACAACCAACTCTATTAACTTCACTTGTGATATGGATGGTAATGCTTCAACGCATTCTTATCCTAGATCTGGTGACCCTGCTGGTAATACTACTATTGAAGTGTTAGAAACATATGGTAGTGACCATAAAGCAACTAATGCTGTTTATACTCCTGATACAGGTATTATGAGGTTGACCATTCCTGATCATGGAATGACAAACCATTCAGTTCATACTGCACAAGATTCATCATATGATCCTGATAGTGGAGTATTAACAATTAAGATTGATGATCACGGATTTAAGACTGGTGATCAAGTAAGAATTGAAAATGGATCTTTAATATTCACATGTGCTCAAGATAATCATTCTTCTAAGCATGGATATCCAAGACCAAAAGATCCAGCTGGTGATCAGTGGTTGTTAGTTGAATCTGTTGAGAGTAAGGATCTATTTACAGTTAATGTAGGATCTACTCCTAAAGTTGAGTATGATGTTTCTGATGCTATTTACGATCAGAATACTGGTGAGTTAGAAATGGATATCGGTCAGCATCGTTTCGTTGGTGCTTCGACTCATGTAGCAACTTATGCTGAATATGATGCATATACTGGTGTATTAAAACTAACTGTATCTGGACATAAGATTGCCCCAGGAGAGCAGATACAAATCATGGAAAACTCCATGACATTTACTTGCTCAATGGATGACCATTATTCTAATCACGTTTATCCAAGATCTTCTGATCCTGCTACACGTAAATGGTTAGAAGTTATTGAGTCTAATCAAGAAGATGGTTGGTTTACTGTTAATGTAGGTCCATCTCCAATTAAAGGTTGGACACCTACTGATGCTACATTCAACTCTACTACTGGTGCTCTTACATTAACAATTGGATCACATAGTTTAGCAGTCGGAACACATATTAAACTGTCACAAGGAAGCTTGACATTTACTTGTGATATGGATGACCATGCTACTAAGCACTCATATCCAAGACCTAAAGATCCAGTACATAATGAGCCTATTGCTATTACTGCTGTAACTTCAGATTCTATTACTGTTAATGTAGGTACAACACCTCAAATAGCATACAACATTAATAGTGCTTCATTTAATCCTGCTGATGGTCATCTAAATTTAACACTTGATAGAAAGCATGGATTCCGTAGAGAAAGTATTCATAATATTACTGGTGGTGAATATAATGGTCAAACTGGTTTAATGAGATTAACAGTTGCTGACCACAACTTTGCTGAAGGAGATTACGTTAAGATTGCTGATGGTGGAGTAACATTCACTTGCTCAATGGATAACCATGCAACAACTCATGCTTATCCAAGACCAACAGATCAGATGAGTGGTAAGTGGATGGATGTTAGAAACGTTTCTAAGGATTCATTCGATGTATATGTTGGAAGAACACCTGCATTACCATTTACAATTTCTGCTGCTACATTTACTCCTGCTAACGGTCACTTAGTTGCTACTATTGGTGATCATGATCTAAGAAGAGGACAGAGTGTAAGACTAGCAACAGAATCTATTAACTTCACATGTTTCTTAGATGCTAATAATAGTTACCACTATTATCCACGTCCTAATGGTAATGACCCATTCTATAACAAGTCAATAGAAGTGCTATATGATGGTGCTCCAATGACTGCTACTGGTGGTACAACATATAATCCAACTACAGGTATAATGACCATCACTACTGCTAATCCTCATGGATTACAAGAAGGTGATGATGTTAAATTCCTCCTTAATTCATTAGTATTCCGTTGTGATGAAGATGGTCAATCATCTGATCACTCATATCCAAGAGTAACAGACCCATATGCAAATAGATGGCAACGTGTATTAGGATCTAATTTAACTGCAAATACATTTGACGTACAAGTATTATCATATGCTCCTTCCACTAACACAACAACTCACGTATTTGCGTCTGCTGTTTCAAATGGAATTACTAAGAGAGATGGAACTATAACTCTTAACGTTGGTGATGGTGCTATCTCAGATCAGAGTGTCCATACCTATGTCCCTAACTCAGGATATACTCCAACAAATGTTAATCATAATCCTACTACAGGTGTTATGACAGTGACTATTGCTGGTCATGGAATGGAAAATGGTGACATGATTAAGATCGATGATTATGGCATAGTATTAACATGTGCTATGGATGATCATCAGACTACTCATGCTTATCCTCGTCCTGGTGATCCTGCTTCTGGATCATGGTTGAAGATTCATGATGTTACTGAAGACACATTCGATGTTACAGTCAACACAGTTATTCCTCAGAGTAATACAACAACTCATCTATTCTCTAGTGCTGTTGGTAACTGTATTACTAGAGCACAGATTGTAAGTGGTGGTATTTACGATCATACTTACTCAACATCTACTGTTGGTGCTCTACGTCATGCTGGAGATAGCGTGAGATTAGATGAAGGTGCAGTTACATTTACATGTGGTGCTGATAGTCATGGATCTAATCATTCATATCCTAGAGCTGGCACAACTCATACACCAACTGATGTATCTTACGATCCTAATCTAGGACATCTTAAGTTTACTCTTCCTGATCATGGATTCCTTCCATACACTTACGTTAAGATTGCTAACGACTCCTTGACATTCACATGTGCTAAGGATGGTAATTCTACTAACCACACATATCCAAGAGCAACAGACCCTGTAAGTGGTAAGTGGATAATGATTCATGATGTTACTGCTAACACATTTAACGTAGAAGTATTAGATGTAGTACCTTCAACAAATACTACAATTCATGCTTTCGTAAGTGCTGCTACAAATTGCATCACTCATAAGAAGGATTACTTCTTCGATACAAATATTCCTATTCATGAAGTAGGTAAGACATCACATAGTCCTACAAATGTAACTTACAATCCTACTGCTGGTACTATGGTAGTTACCATGAGTAACAGTTTTGGTAACCATAGTACCATGACACCTAGTGGTGCTACATTCTATCCTGCTACAGGTACCATGAGAATTAATCTTAATGGTCATTCTGTTAAGAATGGAGATATGCTTCTTCTTGCTGATGGTGGATTTACATTCCGTTGTGATGAAGATAGTCAAGCATCAGATCATGCATATCCAAGATCATCTGACCCTGCTAGTGGCAAGTGGTTGAAAGCATTTAATGTTGGTAGTAATTCATTCGATGTTAACGTTGGTAACTTCATGGGTGAAGGTGCTATCTCTAACACTACAACTCATGTGCTTCAATCTGTGGCAACTGATGCTGTTTGGAAGGCAAATGACTTTGTAATGTTTGATGAGAATGCTATTACATTACAATGCACAAAAGATAATAATGCAACTAACCACACATATCCTAGAAGGACAGATCCTACATTTGGTAAGTGGTTACCTATCTCTAATGTAAGTAATACAAGTTTCACTGTCCATGTAGGTAAATCTGGTGTTAATGATGTTTACGATCATACATTTGTATCTTGTGAAAATAACTCATTACACAGACAGAATGGTACTATCACATTAGATGTTGGTAATGGTCAGATCACTCATCCAACTGGTCATAATTTTGTATCTGCTTCTGCTAATAGTCTGAAGGCAGGTGGTGCATATAACCACACCTTCCATGCACTTGGTGAATCATATACTCCAACCGCTATTGATTATAATCCAACAACAGGTTGGATGACCATCACAATTCCTAATCATGGATTCATGGAAGATGAGAGTATCAAGATTGGTACTAACTCATTAGTATTCACATGCTTACAAGATGTTAACCAAACTAACCATGCATATCCTAGATCTGGTGATCCAGTAAACAACAAGTGGATACCTATTAAGAACGTAACTGATGACACATTTGATGTCCATGTCCTTGATAATGTCCCATCATCTAACCAGACTCTTCATACATTTGTAAGTGCTCTTACTGGTGCTATTACCAGAGCAACAGTTGCTTCTGGTGGTGACTACAGACATAAGTTTGTTGCTCCTGCAAAACTAACACCAACCAATGCTGCATATACTCCTTCTACAGGTATTATGACATTGACTGTTGCTAATCACGGTCTTAAGAATGGTAGCAGAGTTATGGTGGATGATGGATTTGTAACATTCACATGTGATCAAGATAGTGATCAAACTAAGCATGCTTATCCAAGGGCATCTGATCCATATAGTGATGAATGGATGACAGTTAAAAACGTTACTAAAGATACCTTCGATGTCCAAGTCCTATTCAACATTCCTTCTAGCAACACTACTACTCATGCATTTGTATCTGCTAGACCACAAAGTATAACTGTTGCTACTCTAATGAAGGGTAATGATAGTATTAAACTTCCTGAGAATGCTTTAACATTCACATGCTCTAAAGATGGTGGATCCACAGAGCATTCTTATCCAAGAACAACTGATCCTGCATACAATGATTCTCTAAGAATTGTTGATGACGGTGTTACAAGACATACTCCAACTGCTGCTAGTTACACACCATCAACAGGTATATTGGCACTAACATTATCCAAGCATGGATTCTCAAATGGAGACTACATTAAGATTGAAGATTATGCATTCTCCATGTCATGTAACATGGATGATGATTCTAGCAGTCATGCATATCCTAGAGGCACAGATCCTATCAGTGGTAAGTGGGTACAAATTTCTAACGTATCTACAGATGGTTTTGATGTTAATGTAGGTACAACTGCTGCTGTCCAATACACACCTGTAGATGCTTCATACGAACCAACAACTGGTCACTTAGAGATTGAGATTGGTACTCACCCACTTAAGGTTGGTCAGAGTATTCAGATTGCTGACGGTGGTATAACAATGGAGTGTAGTCAGGATAACTATCAGACTACTCATGCATATCCAAGGACTACTGAAGATACTTTCACTCCTACAAATGCTGTATTTGATGGAGTAACAGGTTACTTAACAATTACTTCTAATGCTCATGGATTAGATGAAGGATCTCTTGTTAAGATTGATGACAATGCAATAACATTGCGTTGTACAATGGATGGTAGTACCAGTGACAAGACTTATCCTAGATCTACTGATCCTATCAGTGGTAAGTGGAAGCCTATCGAGTATATCGATGATAACACATACAAAATCTTCGTTGGTAAATCTGAGTTTAAGAGTTATGATCCTCAGAATGTAGATTACAATCCTAATACAGGTGTAATGGTAATCACTGTTGGTCCTGATCATGGTATTACAACTGATCATAGTGTATACATTAACCATAAAGCATTATGCTTTACTTGTGGATTAGATAACTATCAAACTGATCACTTCTATCCTCGTGCAAATGGAGAAAGTGGTGCATCTGGTGACGACCCAGCATATCAAGATGCTGTTGCTGTAACTGCTGTTGATGATAGTACCATTACGGTTAATGTTGGTGTATCTTCTAACACTACAACTCACGTATTCAAACCTGCTGTCGGTGTAACGCCAACTGCAATTTCATATAGTGGTGGTACTGGTCTTATGACTGTTACTATTGCTGGTCATGGAATGTCTAATGGTGAGCAAATCATGTTTGCTGATAACTCATTAGTATTCACATGTGGTAAAGATGATCATGCTACTGAGCACAACTATCCAAGAAAAGGTGACCCTGCAAGTGGTAAATGGTTAACTATTGATAACGTAACTAACGACACATTCAGAGTCCAAGTATTAGATAATATTCCTTCTACTAACACATCTACTCATACATTTAAGAGAGCAAAAGTTGGTGCTGTTAAGAGAGGATCAATCAGATCTGGTGGATCATTCACACATAGTTTCCAATCATTTGCTCCTAATGGACTTAGAGCGTTAAGAGATAGAGCACATGATCAAGCTATTGAAATTAGAGCAGTAGGTCATGCTAAGTACTCAGCATCTGATGCTACATACAATCCTACTACTGGTAACTTACAACTAACAGTTGCTAATAACCCATTTGCTAATGGTGACCATATAAGAATTGCTGATCATTCTCTAGTAATGACCTGTGCAATGGATAACAATGCAACTAATCATTCTTATCCAAGATCAACAGATTATGCTTCAGAGAAATGGTTAGAAGTTTCTAATGTTTCTGGTAATACATTTGATGTTAATGTAGGTACAACACCTCGTGCTAACTACCTAGTTTCTGATGCAACATTTGAACCTACTACAGGTGATATGGTGCTCACCATTGGACCACACAACTACAAGGGTGGTGGTGAAACTACAATTACTGATGCTGCTTATAATCCTACAACTGGTATATTAACAGCTACTGTTGTTGGACATGGAATGAAGATTGGAGACAGAGTTAAGTTTGACGATAACTCCATCACATTCAACTGTGCTGCATCTACTGGAACTCACGTATTCGTAAGTGGCACTAACAATGCTATTAACGATGGTACTACAACATATACAGCTGCAACTGGTACAACATACGATCCTAATACTGGACTTTTAGTCTTGGAAATTGGGTCACATAGTTTGACAACTTCTGATACAGTTAGCATTGTTAATGGTGGTGTAACCTTCACTTGTGATGCTGATAATAATGCAACTAACCATGCATATCCACGTGCGACTGACCCTGCATCTGGAGTACAACTTGCAGTAACCAACCCAACTCCTACAACAATTACAGTCCAAGTTGGTATCGCTAATGCTGATAATCCTACTGACAATCATACATATCCACGTGCTACTGATTACCCAAGTGATAGATGGTTAGAAGTAACTAACATTACTGATGATACATTTGATGTAATGGTATTAGCATCTGCTCCTCAGTCTGTTACTTCACCACACACATTTGTGTCTGCTACAACTAACGGTCTTAAGTATGCACATGAAGCAGTTTACATTGAGGAAGAGTCATTAGTATTCAAGTGTAATGCTGACAGCTTCGGTAGTGAGCATAAGTATCCAAGATCTACTGACCCATTCTATAATACTTCAGTACCTATTCTTGCTGCTACTGCTGATACAATCACAGTACACGTTAGCAAGTCAAGTAACACATCAATTCACCAATTCGTAAGATCTGAAAATGCATTCACTCCATCAACAGCATCTTATGTCCCTGGAACAGGTATACTAACAATCACTCATAATGCTCATCCATTCACAAGTGGTGATAAGATTCAGTTGATGAATGAGAGTTTTGTATTCAAGTGTCAGGAAGATAGTTTTGCAACTGAGCATGCTTATCCTAGAGCACAAGATCCTGCTGCTGGTGATTGGTTAACTCTTACTGTTGTAGATGCAAACACATATACAGTTGATGTTGGTATTTCTTCTAACACTACAACTCATCAAATTGAAAGGGTTGAAACTGGTGCAGTTATCAGAGGAACAATCAGAGGTAATGGTGATTATGCACACACATTCGTAAGTGCTGTTACTGATGGATTAGAGAAGAAGAATTCTACAATTACTGTTAATGTAGGATCAACTGTTGCTGGAAACCACACACATAGATTTGCTTCTGCTACAAATAATGCTATCACTGCTGGTGGTAACCACACTCATACATTTGAGCACTTCAAGAATAACACATTACACAGACAAAGTGGTAAGATTACAGTTAACGTAAATATCGCAGCTACTGCTGATCTATACGATCATACATTTGTCAGTGCAATACCTGGTGCTGTTATTGGTGGTGGTAATTATCAACACTCATTTGTATCTGCTAAGACTGATGGTATATGGAAAGCAAATGATTACGTTTATATCCAAGATTATGCTTTAGGATTCTCATGTGATCTTGATGCTGATAGGACTACTCATTTATATCCAAGACCTACAGATCATGCAAGTAATGAATGGTTAGCAGTATCTAATATAACTACTGATCAATTTGATGTCCAAGTACTTAAGGGTGTCCCATCTACCTTCTTAGGATCACATACATTCAAGTCATGTATTGACAATGGTATTAGAGTCCAGAATGGTAAGATAAGAATCAACGTAGGTGTATCACCAGCTGGTAAGACATATCAGCATACGTTTGTAAGTGCCAACAGTGGATGTTTAATACAGGGTGGTAATTATAAGCATAACTTTGTAAGTGCTGCAACAGGTGCAATTAATGTTGTTAATGATGGCACTCAACTTACACCTACTGATGCATACTATGAGCCTACTACAGGTCAGTTAACATTGACTGTTGCTAATCATGTATTACGCACAGATGATGCTATAACGATTGACACTAATGGACTCACATTTACATGTAGTCAAGATAGTAATGCTACTAACCACACATATCCTCGTGTGACAGATTATGCTGACGGTAAGATATTACCTGTCCAATCTATAAGATCTTATGCATATCCATTAAGGACAGATCTATCATACTATCGTGCACGTAGAGTTTCAGAGGATTATACAGGCACCGAAGGTTCTGGTGTAGAGAGTGAAATTGGTACCTTAATGGCACTTGTAACAGATGCTATTCAGAATCCTAATAACGTTGCGGGTAGATCTTACTCACTACCAATTGTTTGGCCCGTCAAGTATACTCCTGACGTTGTAATTAGAGATAAGACTGTTACTTATGACACTGTAAATGGTGGTCAAGGTAATAGTGGTTCATGGAATCAGACATGTCAAGAAACTGCATCTGCTATTAACACATTAGCTGATATCTTTATCGAGACAATTGATAAAGCAGCAAATGTCCAGACTAATCATCTGTCTACTATAACTCAGACATTCCCATACAATAGTAATGCTGACTTCCAGTCAGGTACTTGCTATAACGTAACTTCAGCAGTTGATACATTGATGGATCTGTTTACCGATGCACTTGGTAATGGATCTAATAATAGTAAGTTGATTTCTAATATGATTCTCTTCAATAAGCAAGCAATTGCTGGTAGAGCATTTGCTGAGACTCAGACTAACTATCCAACTACTAACTTAACAATTGACTTTGCTAATGATTGTGTTAAAGCAATAAGATATGATTTAGTTACTGAGGGTAATGCTGGTGCATTCAGAATGACACAAGACTGGTTTGATGGAGAAGGTAACTTTATTGCATACACCAATGTAACAAGGACTCATCTTATATTCTGTCTTGCAAGAGTTCGTGAATATGCTAAGAGTGTATTGTTTGACTTTGCTGAAACTGGATGGAGTCCATATGATGTTTATACAATTGAATCACCAGAGAAACTTGAGTGGAATAAAGAAGCTGCTGAGTTTATGATTGACTCTTCACTCAACCCAATTGAGTATGCTTTAGAGATGTCTCAATTCCCAACTGAAGCAAGAGTAACATTCGTAGCATCTACAGACTGCACAAATAGAGTTACTAATTATGAGATGGGTATTGACTATAATACTGATCCTGATCTAGTAAGTCTAACTCCAGAAGTTGATGTAGGTTATGATCGTGCTGAATATAGAATTAGAATTGAGCGTCCTAACAACTTCAGACGTGGTGATGTATTAACATATATCCCAGCATCTGAGAATTCATTAAGTGGTCTTACTAAGCAACCATACTTCTATGTGTTGACTGGTACTGCTGACTGGTTTGAGATTGGTGCTTCTTATATTCATGATGGTAGATTTAGACTTCTACAAGTTGATAAGTCCAATTCTGGATCTCAAATAATGGCAGTCACAAGAAGAGATGGAGTACCTAGGACTGCTGCTACATTTGGTACTGATACTTCAGAGTGTCCAATACAAGGTGGATTTAATGCTGCTGATGTTGTATTTGGTAGCACCTCAAATGCTAATGCTGAGATCGGCACAATCAATGCAAATGAAGGTTTAATTTATAAACTCTTTACACACTTCCCAACAACTGCTGCTCAGACAACTCCTGGTACATACGACCAGTTTGTAAATGGAGAATCAGCACAAGTCCAGAATAGCACTGCTAATAATGGTACTGTGCTACAGATGTTAAAACCTGATTCTGAGAATGGCACATCATTTATCAAACTCCATACTATCGCTGGTACTATATCAGACGGTGATATCTTAGAGGGTGTTGATAGTGGTGCAGTTCATACAGTTGGTGCTCCATCTGATAGATTCTTGATCAATGTTAAGAAAGGAGCATTTGCTACAGGTGATTGGTTCTTCAGTAAGGTTGGATCTATCGAAGCATACATGGACAACTACACAAGTAAGTCTGGATCTTTGGTAAGTAATGAAGGTGGTAGAATCGCAATTGATGTAGAAACAATTGAGGAACCATGGGTACCTGGAGACGTAATTTACGGTAGTGTTACTGATTACATCTTAGATATTAAGGGTATCACTGGACAACAACTTCAATTGAATCAGTGGATACATGGTGTCCAAGTCCTAGAATTGAATCTAGGTGTGGCAATCATTGACACTGGTATTTCAGATACATTTAATGTTGGTGATGAGGTTTCACTCTTACAAGGTACAGTCCAGAAGAATCCAGGATTCACTGCTGTAGTAACCAAATATGTTAATGACCCTGATAATGGAATCCACAAACTCTGGATTGCTAATATTAATGACGTGGGTGTTGGTGCTCCTCTAACAGATCTAACACAAGCTGGTAACAATATCGGTAAGATAGAATTGGGATCTAACTTCCCAACCATATATGCTGGTGTTGCTAGTTACACTGCTACTGACTATCAATCTTACGCACAGGTAGTTGCTATAGAGCAAGCAGGTATTACTGCTACTATCTGGGTACAATCTGCTAGTGGTACATTCCTTGATAATATGTCACTTAAATCTGACTTCGGATGGGGTGCAGGTATTTCTTCTGCTCGCACACTTGAAGGTAGAGTTGACAGATACTTCAGAGGATTTGATGGATCACAAACAATATTTGATCTAACTGTTTCTAACGGTGAAGCATACTTCCCAGATCCTGCGGGTCACTTACTTGCATTTGTTAATGGTATCCTACAACCTCCTGGTGGTAATGCTTCTTACGTTGCATTCTCTGATAAGATACAATTTGCTGAGGCACCTGACATTGGATCTGAATTCATCGGATACTACGTTGGTAAGTTACGTCAGTTAGATGATATCTCCTTCGAGTTTGACTCATTGAGATCTTCATTCAACCTTAAGCGTGGTGGATTATTCTACTCCTTGACACTAACTGAAGGTGTTTCTTCTAACACTATACGTCCTGAGAATAACATTATCGTTTCACTTAACGGTATTATTCAGGAACCAGGAGTCGCATACGAGATCGTTGGTTCACGTATCATCTTTGCTGAAGTCCCACGTGCGGGATCAACCTTTGTTGGTTTCTCATACATTGGATCTGACGCAGACGTTATAGCTGCAACTGTTGTTCCACCAATCGAAGCTGGTGACAGACTAGACATCGAAGGTGAGGAATTCTCAAGAGAAGTTGCTCTAATTGAATCTTCTAACTCACTGATTACATTTGAATATACTGGATCAGTTAAGGGTAGAAATGCTGATGCTATCTCAGAGATTACCTCTGGTCAAATCACTAACGCAGTACTAACCAATCCTGGTGATGGTTACACTGATCGTCCTAACGTGGATGTTATTTCATCCTCTGGATTTGATGGTAAGTTAAAAGCATTGATGGGTATCACACGTATTGACGTTAAGACATCTGGTGTTGGTTATACTGCTCCTGTTGTCGCAATCGATAACGTAGTCCCAGATGACTTTACACCTCCTGTTGGTGGTCCAATTAACGGTGGATTTGACGTACTCGCTGGCGAAGGTCCAAGTGGCGAAGCTGGTGGTGGAGGAGGAATTACTCCTGGCACAATTGCAATCACACAAGATCCAGTTAACGTAACTGTTAACCAAGGTCAGACTGCTGCATTCACAGTTGTTTCTACTGTAACTAATGATCAGACAATGAATTATCAGTGGCAGAAGAAGGAGTATGGTACACAGACTTGGAGCAACATCATTGGTGCAAACCAAGCAACATACAACACAAATGCAGCTCAACAGGCAGACGATGGTGACGAATACAGAGTCGCAATCACTGCTGCTGGTGCAACTCCAGTTTACTCACTATCCGCTATCCTTAGCGTCCAGACAGGTGCTACTGTAATCAGTAACTTCACACCTAATCTGATCTTTGACGACATCTAAATAAAAGTAAAACAATGGCAGCAACTGCTTCCTACGATAACGCAACCAAGATAATCACAGTAGCATCGGATGCCCTCCCTGCTCCTGTGATTCCTGGTGCGTTCCCTAATGACAATAACCCTAATACAATACAAGAGAAGGATTGGGATCATGATTTCTTATACCGTGGAGGCACATTTGGAATTACTCGCACATTTGATAATAATGGATATACGCATGATGGATTTGTTAGAAGAGCAACAATCTCAACAAACGATTTAACTCTTTTTACTGGTCCAAACCCTGATATTGATGTCAATGATGAGATAATGGTTGTTTTTAGTGATGGATTAAAGCAAAAATTCATCTTTAGAAGCACAACATTTACTTCAATTGATGGTGAATGTTGGTTATCTACTGATACTACACTAGATTTCATCGTAGCAGACCAAGCAACTACTCCTGTTAGCGGTACAATGGAGTATTATGACCAAAGAAATGGAAGAGGTGACACTCCTTTAGGTCAAATTGGCATTGCTGGTAATGGAGTTGCTATTTTTAACCCTTCTGCTGGTGCTGGACTCAATCCTCCATCAGGTTTTAGTTGGGTTGCTGCTGGAGATCTCACTTTTGTCAACTCTGGAGAGGATAATTGTGGTGGTCACCCAGAACAATCAGGTCAATATCACTATCATGACCCACATTTCCTAGATTGTTGGAGAGCAGGGTCATCTATGGCATCATATAATGATTATTATGGTGGTACTCAGTATAATGGAGACAATATTCGTCACCCAGACGGTCATTCTAAGATAATTGGTATAGCATTTGATGGATTTCCCATCTATGGACCTTATGGTTATGCTACACCATTCAATAATTTGAGTGGTACTAGGACAATGAGGACTGGTTATGCTGTAAGAGACACAGAAATAGCAGGAAGACCTGATTATGGTAATACAAGTGATAATCCTCCAGCTGGTACTCTTATGGAGGACTATGAATATGTCGAAGGGACTGGTGATTTAGACCTTCATAACGGTAGATTCACCATTACACCTGAATATCAGGACGGTACATATGCATATTTCCTAACAGTAGATGAAACTAACACCGATATCACTAAGTTTCCATTCATTGTTGGACTAAAAACTAGAGAAACTATTGACACCACGTTCACCGTTGAGGCTCCTCCTGCTGGTGGTGGAGATGGTGGAGGTGGTGGAGTGGTACCAACCCTAACATTTACCTTGCAACCACAAAATGCAACGGTTAATGCTGGTCAGACTGCTACATTCACAATTCAGAAACAGGTATTACCAGAAGACGGACCTGTTGCATATCAATGGTATAGATCCACTGATGGTGGATTCGCATTTGCTGCTATAACTGGTGCAACAACTGACACATATTCAGTTACTGCACTTTCATACATGACTGGTTACAAATTCCGTTGTAGGATTGCTGGACCTGTAGGTGCACCACAAGCTGCAAGTAACTCACCACTAGATTCTAATGCAGTAACATTGACTGTTGCGGGTGCTGGAGATGGTGGAAGCACTGATAATAGATTCGATAGTACCTCAGCTACTATGGACTCTACACTACAAACATTTGATGGCACCTAAATAACACTGTAAAGACTACTATCATGGCAAAGCAAACCCTAGCAATTGGATCGTCGGCAAACGATGGGACTGGAGACAGTCTAAGAGATGGTGCTATTAAATTGAATAGCGTCATTGATGAGTTGTATACTAATCTCGGTAACGATACCAATTTACAAATCAACGTTGGCACTCCAGCTCAGGATCAACTACTTAAGTGGAATGGTGCTCAGTTTGCTGAGGGGTCATTTAATAAGTTTACAGAAGATGTAGACGTTGGTGGTCATAAAATCATATCAGCAAACAATGGTGATATAGCAATCCAAGCAAATGGCAGTGGAGACATTCATCTCTGGGCTGGTGGCACAGGATCTGCTTTAACATATATTGATGGTGCTGATGGTAAACTAAAATATAGTAATCACTTCCCTACAACTGGTGATCTCCCCGATGCTGTTACTCATCATGGTATGTTTGCATATGTATCAGGTGATGGAGCAGCTAGATATGCTACTAGTAGTGGTTGGAAGAAGATTATAGGTGAGGATCACAGTCTTGGTGATCTTGGCGACGTAGATATGACAGTAGGAGGAGGTCCTAGTGATGGTCAAGTTATTAAGTGGAATGCTGGCAACAGTGCATGGGAGCCTGCAAATGATGATTCTTCGGGTGGAGGAGGTGGTGGCACCACTCAAAATCTATTTGAAGGATTCACTGCTGACACTGGCAGTACTACTGCTAGTGCTGCTACTGATGTCCTTACAGTTGCGGGAGGCACTGAAATCTCGACTGCAATCGTCGGAGACACCCTCACAATAAACATGACAGGGGCATTGGGTGATGCAAACCAAAATGCCTACGGAGTAATAGGAAGTGACTCAGGAAACAAAACCGCAAGCAGTACGACTGCTACTATTAACCTCATTGGTGGGACTGGTATTAGTACTGCTGTTAATGGAGATAATCTCACAATTACAAATGACTCTCCTAATGTAGAGCAAGTAACGTATAGGACAGTAACTGGAGACAGTGGTACTACAACTGCTGCCCTCGCAACATCCTCTCTTAGTGTCGCTGGTGGCCAGGGTGTAACAACTGCTGTAACTTCAAACACAGTAACGGTTAACGCAGATGTATACATTTCTAACACTGCACAAGAAAATAACAATCTTATTCATAATGGTACTTCTTGGGATGCCACAGTATCACCTACTATAGGATTTAATTTCACAGGACCTAACAATAGTGTTTACAGAGTAGCAGGTGGTGGTGTCGATCCTTCTACAGATAACCCAACAATATATGTCTATAGAGGATTTACATACAGGTTGAATAATACTACAACAGCAGCACACCCTCTTGCTCTCAGACAGACAGCAGGTGGTACAGCAGTGACTGAAGGAGTAACAGGAGACCAAGAATCAGTCCAGTATTGGACAGTCCCAATGGATCTAGCAGCTGGTACAACTTATGTTTACCAGTGCACAATGCATCCAGCAATGAAAGGTGACTTGGTAGTAGTATGACAAGAACAGTCCCAGGTAGCGGTGCTCAGATTATCCCAATATTCAATAGTATATTTGGGGTGAGGGATGTTTACGTACAAGCAAAAGGAAGTGGATATGATCCTAATGATCCACCAAGACTAAGAGTTGAGAATTGTGGTACTCCTATAAGAGACGCAGTATTAAGAGCAGTCATTGAAGGTGACTTAGGTGAATTGACTGCTGTAGAAGTATTAGACCCAGGTGAAGGATATGATCCATTACGTCTTAAGATAGAAGATGATGGTTCTGATGGATCTGCAGCTGGTAAGATCTTCCTTAAAGATGATGGTGGTATAGATTTCATCCAGATGACCACACCTGGTGATACTTATTTTGATGCCACTGCACAGATACTTGGAGGTGGTGGATCTGGATCTGAGTTAGTTCCAGTAACAGGTTTGATAACTTCTCTTGCTATACAGGAACAAGGTAGAAACTACACAGAGGAAGACGTAAATATCATCATTAGCGGTGGTGGTGGCCAAGGTGCTACTGGTGTTGCTAATGTTAATCAGTTTGGTGAAGTTTCAAAGATTACTTTAACTAATGAAGGTGAATTCTTTGAGACACCTCCTCTTATACAAATTATTAAAGGTGGTGGATCAGGTGCTACTGCTGAAGCATTCATTAATCTTGGTAAGATTACTAGTATAGATCTATTGACAGGTGGAGGTGGATATACCACTCCTCCAGAGATTATCTTTACTAGAGATACTAACCTGATTAGAGAAGCAAGAAATAGGCAGTCTCTAAACTCTACTGTATATGATATAACTGGACTAACATCTAATGTTACGTCTAGTGCTGGTACAATAACTGTGCAGACTACTGATCCTTATCCAGGTTCAGGTAAGTTATTGATAGGTAGAGAGATTGTAAGATATACAGGTAAGACTGCTGTATCACTTGGTGATGATTATGACTCATTTACTGGTGTTGACAGAGGTGTTAACTTCCGTTTTGACCAGAAAGTTATCTTAGATAACCTACAGGATGATCCAAATACAGGACTAACTGCATATAATTTCCAAGTAACTGACAAGGTTAGAAGGGTTATTGAATCATCTAATAACCGAGTTGCTATAGTATATGACTGGGATCCTGTGCAAAGAGCACTATATTTAACCTTTGAGGTTGATGAACTAGCGTTTATTGATGGTGGTAGATCCAATGAAAAGTCTAAAATTATAGCATTTGTTGGTGGTACTGCTGGAGCATCAGGTACTGGTATTGCTCCTCACACATTAATAGAGTTTGATGGTAATGATATCGTTGCATTCACTAATCCTTTAAGTCTTATTCTTAATAGAAAGTTTGAAGATGATGATGAATTAGACGGTGTAGGTGATGGTATTATTGATCTAATTAATACTGGTACTGAGTTTGAAAACCAGATTAACTTAGATGGTGGCATTGCCTCGTCTAAATATGGTATAGAGGAGACACTTGGTGGACAGAATACTACTCTATTCCAAGCAGGTGATCAGATATATGATGGTAATCCACAGTCTCTAGTTGCAACTATTCAGTCTGCTGGTGCTTTAGGTGATGGAGATACTCATACATCTACTGCTACTCTAATCGTTGAATATATTAATAGTAATACATTCACATCATCCGAGCAAGTGCAAGGTCAAACTTCAAGTATGACTGCTCATTCTACTGGTATCACCGCAGGTCCTGTGATAGGTACCAATGAAGGTTTGCACACATTAACCATAAAAGATCTTGTTTCTCCAAACGGTACAACTTACCTTTGGACTGTGGGTGAAACATTACAAGGGAACACCTCTGGTGCGACTGCTAAGATATTCTCTGTTGAATATACTGGTGCTGTCAGAAATGAGGATGAATAACCCCTATAAATATAAAGAAGGCAATCGTTAACAATGGCGTTACTTACCGACCAATTTAGAATCTTTACTGCCGAAAGGTTTAGGAAAGCACTTGAAGGACCAGATCCTACGCAGTCTGACCTGTTGGCAGGTAGTGCTAGAGATCGTCTTTATGTGTTCATAGGCAGACCCCAACCTTGGGATAATGAGAATGCACCTCCAGACCCAGTAGATTCATTCCAAGAATTTGCGGATGACTATTCGGACATGATCTCCTTGAAGAGAGTGTTAGCAAATGACACTATTCAGGTTATCAGGCGTACCGACTGGATTCCCCCAGAGCAAACAACTGGTGGATTGGGTTATGTTTATGATATGTATCGCCATGATTACTCCTCGACTAAAACTGCATCATCGGGTGCGACTAAACTTTACGACGCTGACTTCTACGTTGTTAACTCGTCCTATCAAACCTATAAGTGCATTTACAACGGGACATCTCCTTCTGATCCTAACGGTAAACCTTCTACTGTTGAGCCCACTGGGACATCAACATCTATCATCACGACTGCTGATGGCTACCGTTGGAAGTATATGTATACGATCCCTGTTGGTCAAGTCTTAAAATTCTTCTCCAACGAGTATATGCCTGTGCTTGAGGATACTGCTGTTGTAGCAGATGCTATTGGTGGAGAGATTGATACTATTATCATTGGATCATCTGGTAGTGGTTATAATAATGGTACATATGAAAACGTCCCTATTAAAGGAGACGGTGTAGGTGGTAGAGTCTCACTTGTTGTAGATGGTGGTAGAATTGCTTCTGCTACTGTGACATCTGGTGGATCTGGATACACCTTTGGTAAAGTAATTATTGATGAAGTCAACGGTATTGGTGCTGGAACAGGTACTGGTGGTAGCGTTGAAGTTGTAATACCTCCATCGATGGGACATGGTGCATCACCAGCAACTGAGTTGGGTGGTTTCCGTGTGATGATCAACACAAAGTTCACCTACGATGAAGGATCTGGTGACTTCCCAACTGATAACGACTACCGTCGTATTGGTTTGGTAATTAATCCTAACAAGTTTGGTACTCAAGAGTTAACCTCAGATTTAACATTGAGTGCAACAAAAGCGTCTATCTTTGCACCTACGTTTACTGGTAACTTCCAAACAGATGAGATTATCACACAATCTCGTACTGTAGGTGGACAGCAGGTAACAGCAAGAGGACGTGTCATATCATGGAATAGTACTACTAAGGTACTTAAATATTATCAGAATAGAGTTGATGGTATCTTCCCTGAATTTACTGGTAACCTAATCGAGTTTGAAGGTGGTAACCCTATAGTAGGTGCAACCTCTGGTGCATCTGCTGACCCAGATATTAACTTCCCAATTGTTTCAGGATCCTCCACGAGGGTTATAAACAACGCAGAATATGATCTAGGTATGGCGTTCACTAATGGTTATGCAAAAGCAGAAGTAGATCCTAACTCAGGTGACGTTATCTACATAGATAACAGAGGAGCAATCACTCGTGCTGGTGACCAGATAGAGGATATCAAAATCGTAATCGAGTTCTAATTCAATGCCACAGAATACTAATCTAAATATTAGTCCTTATTTTGACGATTTCGATAAGGATAAAAACTTTTACAGAGTCCTATTCCGACCAGGATATCCGATTCAAGCAAGAGAACTCACGACTATGCAGTCGATTCTCCAGAATCAGATGGAGTCGATTGGACAGCACTTCTTTAGAGAAGGTGCTATGGTTATACCTGGTCAGGTTGGTTATGACCTACAGGTTCAAGCAGTCGTAGTCCAACAGTCTTTCTTAGGAGTAGATGTTGAGACATATCGTACCCAGATAACAGGACAAATTATCGAGGGTATTACAACAGGTATTAAAGCAAAAGTATTATATTCAATCCCCTCTACGGAGTCTACGAAGGGATATATTACATTGTACGTTAAGTATGTTGAGTCAGGTGATACTGTAAGTGGCACTGGTATCAAGACTTTTCAACCCAACGAGCAATTATTGGCCGAAAATGAAATCACTTTCGGTACAACATTGATTGAGGTTGGATCTCCCTTCGCTCAATTACTTCCAACAGATGCAACAGCAGTTGCTTCTACTGCATATATTAATGCAGGTGTATACTTTATCCGAGGACATTTCGTTGATATTCCATCATCATATCTCATCCTTGACCAATACTCTAACAATCCCTCATATAGAGTTGGATTGGAAGTATCAGAGTCAATTGTTACGCCAGAAGATGATCCGTCTCTTAATGACAACGCAGCTGGCACATCGAACTATTCTGCTCCAGGTGGTCACAGATTTAGAATTAAAACTTCTCTCACTAAGAAGCCTATCGCAGACGAGACAGATAAAAACTTCATTGAATTACTGCGTATTAACAACTCAAAGGTTGAACAGTTTGTTACTCACACAGCATATTCAGAACTTGAAAGATCTCTCGCAAGAAGAACCTTTGAAGAAAGTGGAGACTATGTAATTGACACCTTTACTGTTAAAGCAAGAGAGACTCTTGATGACGGATTTAATAATGGTGTTTATAGAGTAGGAGAAACAACACAGTCAGGTAATTTAGCATCAGATGATCTATTAACATATGAGATTAGCCCAGGTAGAGCATATGTTAAGGGTTATAGGACTGAGTTTTTAGTACCACAATATGTGGATGCTCCTAAACCAAGAGACTTTGCATCGGTAAATAACGCCATCTTAGCATTCCGTCTAGGACAGATGGTAAAAGTTTATGATGTATATGGATGGCCCGAGCTAACTGGTGAGGGTGTATCACAAGCATATCAAACACTTGAGTTGTACGATGAGTGGACTTTAAATACCACTAATACTGTTACTGGTAGAAAGATTGGTAGAGCACGTACTGTCCAACTTCAGGAATCTTCTGTAACAGGAGTATGGGAACTATGGATAATGGATCCCACTATGTTTACTGCCATCAACTTTGCAGCTGGTAATAACTCTGTAGCAGTTGGTGATGTGCTAGTAGGAAGGACTTCTAGGGCAAGAGGATACGTTGGTGACGAAGGATCTGCACCAGGTTCAACAGACTGTATGCTTGAGCAAGTCTCAGGTGCCTTCATAAATGGCGAGGTTATCGAGCGTGATGGCCGAGTTGTTGGTACTCTAGAAGCAGCTCACACATATAACCTAACTGATACTAGAAAGTGTCTTGGTAGACAAAACTCTGCTGGATCAGGTACTGTAGTATTTGGTTGTAACTGGATGCTCAATGATGTAAGAGTTATTGAAGGTGCAACTGTTACTATCGATAGTGCTGGTAATGGTAGAATCGAAGGATTTAGAACTAAGTTTGCAGAAGACCTACGTCCAGGTGAAGTTATAACATCAACCAACACCTCTGATGAGGGTGAAAATACTCTTAGAATTATGAGAGTAGACCCTGGTGCTATTAATACTACAGCACAAAATGCTGCATCAGGTCAGTCATCATACATCTTTGATTACTTACAACAGCATGCACTAGTAGAGACTGGACTTAAGAAAGGTAGTGGAAATACCGACGGTGAGGTAACCACTCTGGCTAGAATGCGTCCTTTCATCTTCCAGAAGGATTATCAGAATGGTGAATTATCAATTGACTGTCCTCGCACATCAATGAAGGCAATCTCTGATGAGTCATTCTTTGTATACAGGACATTTAATAATAAGACTGTTGTTTCTGGTGGTGTTACTGTTTCACTACCTGAATCAGAGCAGTTTGCAACACTAGATGACGAAAACTATATCTTAACTATCATTGCTGAATCAGGATCTGCATGGTCTGTTGGTGATAACCTTAACATTGATGCACTCAATGAATTAGGTACATTAACAGTTACCTTTGGTGCTGACAGACAGTCAGTTACTATTGATGGTCTAGCAAATGTTAACACAGTTAAGTTAACAGCATTGATATCTAAGAATATTGTATCGAAGAAAATTAAGACTGCTGCTAAAATGAGATGTCTTAATGTCCTTCGCACAAGAATTAATAATGACCAACCAAAATACGGTCTTGCCTATGGTAACTTGTATGGCACACGTATTGAGGATGAAGAGATCTCATTTGCATTGAATGATGTATACAATATACATGCTGTATATGAGTCTGAGAACGATAGTGATGCTACTCCACCATACCTAGTACTAACAGAATCAACCTTCTTTGATAACGGATCTGTTGTTATTGGTAAGACTTCTGGAGCACGTGGTAGGGTAATTCAATTCATTAACTCAACATTGAGATTGTATGTTGTGCAATTGAATGAGATCCCATTTGCTGCTGGTGAGACTATTGATGGCCAAGATGACGATGGGTTACCATTGAGTGCTATCATTGACGATGCAGAAGGATCTGTAACTAGAGGTAGTAAGGTTGTAACCAGTCAGTATACATTAGAAGCAGGGCAGAAAGCACACTTCTATGACGTATCTAAGATTACAAGATACCCACAGTATACACCTCCAATCCGTAAACTGTTAATCATATTTGACTACTTCGTTCATGAATCATCTGGAGATTACTTCTCATCACAGTCATATACTGGTATTAACTATTCAGATATTCCAACCTATAAACTAGATGGATCTATTAACTTCCTAAGAGACCAAGTTGATTTCCGTCCAGGTGTAGGTGAGTTAGCATCTAGAGATGGTACAGTATCTAATCCATTCTTAGTAGAATGTGCTTCACTAGACTTTGCTGCAAGAGCATTTGACACATCTGGTGGTGCAGGTGGATCTACTATCTTCGATATACCGAAGGTTAATACAGAGATTCGTATGGACTATTCATACTATCTCCCACGTGCAGACAAGTTATATCTAACACATGATAATCAACTTAAGATAACACAAGGTGTATCATCTGAGGATCTTCCACCACCTGACGAGATCGATAATGCTATGTTATTAGCACAACTCGAGTACCGTCCATATGTTTATGATGTAGAAAGAGATATCATCATTAACCCTGAGATTATCCGTCGTTATACTATGAAGGATATTGGTGATCTTGAGACAAGACTAGAGCATGTAGAATATTATACTTCTCTATCTCTACTTGAAGTCCAAGCAGAAAACACCAAGACCTATGACGATAACGGATTTGACCGTCTCAAAAACGGTTACGTTGTTGATGACTTCACAGACCATAATGTCGGTGACGTACTTAACGTTGACTACAAGTGCTCCCTTGATTTCAAGGAGGGTCATCTAAGACCATCACACTTTACAACTAACGTCCCACTGATATTAAACACATCAGCTTCTACTAATATTGTTAAGACTCCTGGTAACATGGCACTCCTACCTTGGGAAGACCATGCAATCATTACACAACCATATGCATCTAGGACAGAGAATGTAAACCCATTCAACGTTTTCACATTCATTGGACGTGTTGACTTAACTCCTGCATCTGATGACTGGGTAGATACAAAGCGTATGCCAGCTAGGGTGGAGAATGTGGAAGGAGACTTCTCTGCTGTATCAAGAGATATGCAGGTTGATGGAGATGGATTTGCTCCTATTCAGTGGGGATCATGGAAGACTAACTGGACAGGTGAATCATTAATATCAACATCACAATTTAGAAATAGATCAGGATCATTCAGTGCAGGTGGTCGTAGACTTGGTAGATTGGGTCACGGACAAGGAAGACAGGCATTGTTTGTCCATGAAAGAAGGACTTGGAGGGTTGTTAACAACCAAGCAAGACAAGGTATCAGGACTAAAGTTGTACCCAAGATTGATAGAAAATCTTTAGGTGACTTTACCTTATCTGAGACAGCGATTCCTTGGATTAGATCACGTAACGTTGCATTCAACGTTGAGAGAATGAAGCCTAGAACAAGAGTCTATGCTTTCTTCGATGGTGTGAATGTATCTACTTACATCGTACCTAAAGTTATTGAGATAGTTAAGTCATCTACTGCTGATCCTAACACTAACGAGACACCTTTCGTTGTTGGAGAGACAGTTGTAGGACAGATTTCAGGATGTCGTTTGAAGGTTGCTCCTGCTAATGAGGGGTATACAACCGACCCATATGGCACTGGAACTGCTGCTTTAGCAGAGTCATATGCATCTCAAACTCCATTCATTAACGTTGATACTGCCTCACTATCAGAGAGTGTTAACCCCAACTTCTACGGTAATATTAACGTCGGTGAGGTGCTATTAGGCCAGACTTCTGGTGCACGTGCAGTTGTTAAAGATCGTCGTCTATTAACTGATAACGTTGGTAGTCTAAAAGGTACATTCTTTATTCCTAACCCAGGTAATGATTCCAACCCACGTTGGGCAACTGGTACTAGGACATTTAGATTTACTACATCAAGTACTAATGCTAAGGGTGGTAGTAGTGTAGATTCATCTGCTGAAACTACTTACACTGCTGCTGGTCAGTTGAAGACAGTTAGAGAAACTATTCTTGCTGTAAGAAATGCTGAGTTAGTTAGAGACACAGTTTCTGATACTAGGACAGTTACTACAACAAGGACTGAGACTAGACAGATTGGTTGGTATGACCCTCTTGCTCAATCATTCATATGTGATGAGGAAGGTGGTGTATTCCTAACTGGTGTTGATATATTCTTCAAGACTAAGGATGCTAACATTCCTATCTCTATGCAGATAAGGACAATGGAAAATGGTTATCCTACTAAGGATATTCTTCCATTCTCTGATGTAACTATTAACCCATCAGCTGTTGAATTATCTGACAACGCTGCTATCCCATCAAGATTTACATTCAGATCTCCTGTATACATTAAGCAATCTATTGAATACTGTTTCGTGTTACTGTCTGACTCTAATGAGTATACAGTATGGATATCACGAATGGGTGATATAGATGTCACAGGAACAAGGACTATATCTGAGCAACCCTATGCAGGTGTGTTATTCAAATCACAAAACGCATCTACATGGACAGCAGACCAGTATGAGGACATGAAGTTTACTGTCTATCGTGCTAACTTTACTAGCATGACTGGTACTGCAATGATGAATAACGCTGAGTTAGGACGTGGTAATGGTGGTACCAAAAATCTCATAGAGAATCCAATACTAACACTGAAACCGACACAACAACTAACTTTGCCCAGTGGTAATAACTACAACTTTACTATCGGTGCGAGAATAGTTCAGCAACCATCTGGTGCTTCAGCAACTATTAAAGAGTTTGATGCTGTATCAGATCCTGAGAAGATTACAATCACTGATATAGATGGTACGTTTGCCGCAGGTTTTTTAGATGCTAATAACGATCCATTCCAAGGAATAAGATCATCTCAGTCAGTTGTAGTCTTTGAATTATCAGCAATATACAATGGTGTATTCGCTGAAGGTGATGCATTAAGTGGATCAACTTCATCAGCAAATGCTACAGTTACAGCATACTATGCTGTCGGTGCTACACTCCCTGGTGGAGGTACAGCATCTGCTATCACAGTCTATGCAAATTATGTTTCTAAACAGTTTGACTTAAGTGATACTATATCAGAAGCTGGAGGCACAAGTGCTACTCTAACGAGTGCCACATATAGTGGTGACTCATATGTAGCATACCCAACTGCTTCACCATCATTCCCTGCGGATGATAAAGAAGTATTGGTATACCACAGAAACCACGGTATGCATCAAAGGACTAACAACGTAGAGGTATCAGGTATTATATCTGAAGTACCAGATACAACACTAACAACTACTCTTGCTGCTGGTGCTACTACTATTCAGTTATCTGATGCAAGTCAATTCCACTCACTCATTGGTGGTGCTGCAATTAGTAACTTAAATCCAGGATATCTTAAGATCGACGATGAAATTATACAATATTCTGCCATTGCATCTGATGGTAAATCTATCACAGTTGCAACAAGTGGACGTGGTGCTAGTAGCACTGCTGACGTTGAGCATGGATCTGGATCTATAGTTCAATGTTATAACCTAGACGGTATTCCTCTCATTGAGTTGAATAAAGTCCATACTTCAATATCATGTCCTTGGTTAGATACCTATATGTTACACATAGATCATGTGGCAACTAATGGTATTCGTGGTGGAGGTACAGATGTCTGGGCATCTCAGAACGTCCAGTTTGAATCTCTAACACCTACTGTCTCAACGATGGTATTACCAGAGACAAGTATTACTGCTCGTGTTAATACTACTACTGCTACATCAATAGGTAATGGATCAACTGTTGTTGACCAGAACTCATTCATTAACAGTGGTCAATATCTTGATGTTGTATTGAATCAACTCAATCAATTCGAGCAACCTCAAATGGTTTGCTCTAAGATAAATGAGCAAAACAAATTAGACGGTAATAAGTCCTTTAACATGGCACTCGTCTTAACTACAGAAAAAGAGACTCTATCTCCATGTATTGACTTAGATAGACTCTCGTTGATTACTACCTCAAATAGAGTCAACTACTGGCCTGGTGGTCCTGAACCATACGGTCAGCAGAATAATATAGATACGACACAAGATGTATCTACATTACCTCAAGGTGATCAGAATGATGCTGTTTATATAACACGTCTCGCTCGCCTCGGTTCTGAGGCTAGATCTCTGAAGATAGATTTCCAGACTACTAGACATCCTTCTACAGAGATTAGATTATACTATAAGGCATTTAAGACTGGAGACAACACAGATCCTGCTACTATTGGTTGGACTTATGTTGGCGATCCATTACAAAGTGCCAATGCTGTTGACTATGATACCACTCCAACAGATGAATATCTTTGGAAGGACTATCCTTATGAAGTCCGTGGGTTAAGTTTTAATGCTTTCCAGATTAAGATCGTTATGCGATCCAAGAATCAGGCACGAGTTCCTTTAATCGCAGATCTACGTGCTATAGCGTTAGCTACATAGAGTATTGATCCCAACCCTTACATGGTTGAGTATAATTAATTATTATTCTTTTGTCAAGTATGCAAGAACCCGAAGATCATATCCAGGTTTTCAAACCTGACCTAATCCCAGTTGACAACAGGGATGGATGGTATCGAGATCCTGCATCTAATGCAGTTGTGAATTGTAACAAATCACAATATGATCAATATATGGCATCATATAACAAACGTGAAAAAAAGGAGAAGCAATTCACCTCTTTACAAACCGACGTTGATGCATTAAAATCAGATATAAGTGACATGAAAAACATGCTTTTAAAATTAGTGGAGAAAAACAATGCCAGTTGATGTGACAGAAACAAAAAGTCCAGGTGAACTAACAGCAGAATTCAAACAACGTTATTCAGATCTTATTAACGAGAATCAGTCTCTTGCTAAAAAGATTAAAGATAATGAGCAGACTGCTCTCAAATTACTCGGTGCCATTGAGACACTAGAGTATCTTAATCCTCCAGTTGAAGAGGAAAAAGTTGAAGAGGCACCTGCGGACGCATAAATAAACCAGTAAGACTGTGCTCTGAAGGATCCCTTTAAGTAAATGGCAAATAGACTACAACTAAGACGTGATGGTGCACAGCAGTGGGCTAACGTCAATCCAATCTTAGCTCAAGGTGAGTTGGGTATCGAAATAGATACCTCCCGACTGAAAGTAGGAGATGGTGTGACCGCTTGGAACTCTCTTAAATATGAGAGACCAATCGAAACTGAATCTAATACTGCAAACACCCTAGTTAAGAGAGATGCCGACGGTAACTTTGAAGCAGGTGCCATTACTGCATCACTTGTTGGTAACTCTGCTACTGCAACTAGATTAGCAAACGCTCGAAATATTGCTCTTGGTGGTGATATGTCGGGTAGTGGTACGTTCGATGGATCCTCGAACCTAACTATCACTGCTGAGTTAAACTATGTTCCAACTCTTCCTCATTATGATTCCAATGACCTAGGTGCAACAGGTTCATACAGTCAGGTAACAATTGACTCTCGTGGTCGTATTGTTGCTGCTGATAATCCAACAACCTTGGCTGCATATGGAATTGCTGACGCACAACCATTAGACAGTGATCTAACTGCGTTAGCAAACATGACTACCTTTGGTATTCTGTCTAGACAGTCAGAAGGTACCATTGTTAGTAGAAGTATTACTGGTGGATCTAACCGTATTATTGTACAAAATGGTACTGGTCAGACTAACAATCCATTCATTGACCTCGCTGATACAACAGTTGTTGTCGGTACTTACAACCCTGTAGGTAACGCAGACACACCTCTTTTATCTGCAACGACAGGTGATGAGACAGTCAACACTACAAACTTTACAGTAGATAGATATGGTCGTCTGACATATGCTCAGACCTCTGCTATTGCTACTGCAAAGCAAGGTAGTCTTGATCCAGTATTTGATAATGCTGCTACTTATAGCAGATACGACAAAGTTAAAAACTCAACGGATAAACTTTATGAAGCAATTGCCGACGTATCGGCTGGTGGCGGGGAGCCTTCTCATACAGATACATCTGACACTAATGGGTGGAGATATCTTGGTACTGCATTAGCACCTCAAAAGGGTGTTGCATCTTTTGACCAAGAAGACTTTGATGTAACTCTATGGGATAATGGTAATGCTATAGAAGGTGGTTTTGTTAGTATCGCACAGAGAGGTGTAGATAATCTTCAACTACAAAACAACCGTGTCTCTTTTGCAGATGGTAACACAAAAGAAGACTTTGAATTAGACCAGGAGTTGACTGCTACTACTGGTTATAGAGGTTTCAATTATTTAAACTATGTTAAAGTCAACGATACTTCAGGCAATCTTCTCTTCGGTGCTAATAACACTGGTGATGGTGGTGCTGGTGAAGTTGATATTAATGTAAAAACATTATTCAGTGATCCAGATTTCATACTTGATGGTGATGTAACTCAGGATATTGAGAAGACTGGTGAAGGTAGTTTCTGGATAAAGAATACACAAGACTCAGATTCTAATCAAAACCTTAACATCCAGATGACCAATGCTGGTACTGGTGAAGCAAGGATTGCGATTTCTGCTGATGACGGTATTACACTTCATGCTACTGATGCCACAGGTGGTTATCAGCATGGTCGTGTATGTTTTGAAAACTTCCATAGTAAGCAAAACGTATTAGCATGTGACCCTGTAGGTAACTTCATACTTGACCCTAATGATACTAATGATTCATCTTCAGGTGTTGTTGAAATTTGGGGTGACCTTTTAGTACAAGGTACAACTACTACAGTTAACAGTACCACATTGACTGTAGATGATCCAATTATTACATTAGGTGGAGATACTGCACCACAAGCAGCTGATTCACTTGATCGTGGTGTAGAATTCAGATATTACCAAGGATCTGCAAAGGTAGGATTCTTTGGTTGGGACTCAAGTTATGCAAACTCTAATATATGGACAGGCACTGGCGGCTATCGCTTTCTCGTCGATGCCACAAACTCGGCTGAAATCTTCTCTGGAACTGATGCTCCTGTCATTGCTGGTAACCTCGCTCTCACAACAAACACAGGATCTACCTCGACCACTACGGGGACTCTGGTAGTTACGGGTGGTTTTGGACTTAGTGAGAATGCACATATAGGTGGTGAAGTCACCATTGCAGGTCAGACAGAAATAAATGATACTGTATTAATTAAGTCTGATAACGAAGACTTTAAGATTCAGACTGCTGCTGGTGTAGATAAGTTTACTGTAGATACTGACACAGGTAACACAGTTATAGAAGGTACACTTGATATTCAGTTAGAAACTGAGATCACAGATAACCTTATTATTAAAGCAGACAATAAGAAATTTGATATTCAAACTGCTGCTGGTGTCAGTGTATTTGATGTAGATTCTGACAACGGTAATACACATACAGATGGTACTCTTGACGTAGATGCTGGAGTAACATTTAATAGCACATTAGATGTTGATGGTAAGACAACTCTTAATGATGAGTTGGATGTTGATTTAGATGCAGTATTCCATGATGATATAACTCTTGATACCAATGGTAAATTCTTTACTATTACCAATGGATCAACACAGACATTTAAAGTTACAAGTGCATCTGGTAATACAGATATTGAAGGCACATTAAATAACCTTGGTCTAGCAACATTTGAGACTACTACTAACATAGCAGTTGATACTACTGCTGATGATGCTATCACCAAGACTGGAGAAGGTGCAGTAGATATAGACGGTGGTCTTAACGTAGATGTAGACGCACGTGTTGGTGGAGATTTATATGTTTCTGATCGTATTGTAGTTAAGGATGCTGGCACTGCTCGCACACGTCCTTCTCTACTTAATAACTTAGATGTATTGTATCGCACCTACTTAGGTGGTGGTGCAGCACATAATGCAGACTTTGCTAACGATGCTGATGCTCAGTTAAGAGTTGCAGGTGGTGTAGGTATTGTCCAAGATTTACATGTAGGAGATGACTTCTATATTGGTAAGGTTGGCACTAACGATAACGTAGAATTCTCTGTCTTAGGTGAATCAGGATTCACAACTATAGGACGTGCAGGACAAGGTAATGCTACTGATGGTGCTATCATAGTCCACGGTAATGCAACATTCAATCGTGAAGTTAATATTACTGGGGCACTAACAACTATTGGTGATGCTAATACTGATGTATTAACAGTCAATGCAGTATCACAATTTACTGATGATGTCACAGTTGACGGAAGTTTAACAGTCAACACCAACGCATTAATCGAAGGTAACCTCACAGTTAATGGTACTACAACCACAGTTAACAGCACTGTAGTTACTATAGATGACACTGTATTTACTCTTGGCGGGGACACTGCACCTGGTCAGTCAGATGCTAAAGATCGTGGTATTGAATTTAGATACTATGATAACTCTGCTAAGATTGGATTCTTTGGATGGGATACTTCTGCTTCAAGATATGCTTTATATCATGCTGCAACTAATAACTCTGAAGCATTCTCTGGCACAAGATCAGGTTTAGATGCTGGTAGTTTAGCACTGTTTGATACTACCAATGCTTCTAACTCAGGTACAGGTACCTTAACAGTTGGTGGTGGTGCTGGTATTGGATTAAGTCTATTTGTCGGAGAGAATTTAGACGTATCTGGTAATGCTGTTGTAGATGGTAATGTGGACATCGGAGGAGATGTAGATATTACCGATGACTTTAGAATTAATAGTAATAAGTTTGTTGTTACTGCTAACACAGGTAATACAGAAGTCGCTGGTACTCTTACAGTTGATGGCAACACAACTATTGGTAACGCAGCTGGTGACTCTCACTCTGTAACTGGTGTTGTCCAGTTTAACCAAGCGATTACTTCCACAGATATTACTGCTGATAATATTCAGATCGGTGTATCTGGTGCAACAGAAATTGATACAACCTCTGGAAATCTAGTCTTAGATTCAGCAGGTGGCACAGTAAACGTTACAGATGATTTAGATGTTGATAATAATCTTAATGTCGATGGGAATACCAAGGTTGATGGTACCCTTACCGTTGATGGTAATACTACTATCGGTAATGCTTCTGGCGACAGTCACAGTGTTACAGGTACAATACAATTCAATCAAGCAATCACTTCCACTGATATCACAGCTGATGCTGTTACTATCGGTGTGGACTCTGATTCTGAAATTAGCACAACTACTGGAAATAACCTTATCCTCGACTCCGCAACTGGAGAGACTCAAGTCGATGATAATCTCACAGTCACTGGTACTTTAGATGTAAATGGTAACACCACTATTGGTAATGCTAATACTGATGCTCATGCATTTGTAGGTACAGTCCAGTTTAATCAGGCAGTTACATCTACTGACATCACTGCTGATAACATTCAGATTGGTGTATCAGGTGCTTCTGAAATTGACACCTCTTCTGGTAACTTAACTCTTGACTCTTCTACTGGTGAGACAGTTATAGATGACAACACCACTATTAATGGTACTCTTGACGTAGATAACTTAACTACTATTACAGATGGTTTAACAGTTAAGGCAGATAACAAGTTAGTTGTTATTCAGAATGCTGCTGGTCTAACTAAGTTTGAAGTTGATACTGATAACGGTAACACAGATATACAAGGCACTGTAAACATAGAGGGTGCTACAACTGTTGATGATACTCTTAATGTTACTCAAGCAGCTGACTTTGATTCTACACTTAATGTAGATGGTAACCTTACCACTAGAGCATCATTTAATTTACAGGCAGATAACGAAGAATTTAAAGTCCAGACTAATGCTGGAGTAGATAAGTTTGTAATAGACTCAGACAATGGTAACACGGATATTCAAGGAACACTGGATGTTAATGGAGCTACTAATGTTACTAACACTGTTGGTATCACTGGTGTTACCTCCGTTACTAATGCTACTAATCCTGCTAACCTAATTGACACTGCTGCGTTTAACGTAACAGGTGGTGCAATAATTGCTAAGGATGTCTTCTTCGGTGAAGACTTCTATATGGGACCAAATAATGCTCCTACGGTTTCTATCGTTGGATCATCTGGTAACACTCTCATTGGAGGAACACTGGGAGTAACAGGTACAACAACTCTAACGACTGCTGATGTTAACACACTTAACCTTACGTCTAATGCTAATATCACTGGATCTATTATCGTTAACACTAGCAAGTTTATTGTTGCTGGTGCTACTGGTAACACCACTATAGATGGCACCTTAGATGTCGCTGGTACTACTGTCATTGATGACACTCTTAATGTCACACAGAATGTAGACTTCGATTCTGATCTTAATGTAGATGGTAATCAGCAACTAGATGGCACACTTACTGTTAACTCTACTTCACTATTAAAAGACAGTGTTGTATTGCGTGGTGGATCTAAGACACTTAAGTTACAGAATGGATCTAGCACTGACAAGATTACATTGCATTCCACATCTGGTAATGCAGAGATTACTGGTACCTCAACTCTTGGTACTCTTGACGTAACAAACAACACCACTATAGGTGGCACACTTGGTGTAACAGGACAGATCACTGGTGATGTAACTGGTGACCTAACAGGTAATGCTGATACTGCAACTCTAATTGACGTTACTGAGACAGCATCTTCTAACCTAACTTACTATCCTACTTTCGTTTCTACCACATCTGGTAACACTGAAATCAGGACAGACTCACAGAATTTACAATACAACCCATTTGAAAACAGACTTACTGTTACTAACTTCAAGTCAACAACTGACTTCGAGATTCAAGGTAACTTGAATATCACTGGTAACATTACATTCTTCCAGTCACAGGTTGGTAGTATTGCAAACCACACTACTGATGCATTAGCAGAAGGTAGTACAAATCTTTATTATACTGAAGAGCGTGTAGACGATAGAGTCGCCAATTTAATTAATGGTGGCACAGGTATTACTGCTACCTATGACGACGCAGGTAACATGTTAACCTTGAGTGCAACTCAGTCAGATCTAAATACTGACAATTTCACTGAAGGATCTACCAACCTCTTCACCACTGCAGCTAGAACGAGAACTCACTTCACGTATGGTAACGGTGTTGAGTTATCGGGTGGTGGAGAACTTTCTGTTACTCAGGCAGACATTGACACTGACAACGTAACTGAAGGATCTACTAATCTCTTCACAACTGCTGCAAGGACTCGTGGACACATCTCTGTATCTGGATCACTAGCATACAATGCTTCCACTGGTGTTATTTCTTACACCACTCCTACAACTATCGCATCTCTATCTAACCATGATACAGATGACGTTGCTGAAGGGTCTAATCTATACTATACAGATGAGAGAGTTGATGACAGAATCAATGCTCTAATCATTGCTGGTACTGGTGTTACTAAGGTATATGATGACGGTGCTAATACATATACATTATCAGTCACACAAGCAGATGTTAATTCTGACAACATAACTGAGGGATCAACAAATCTCTTTACAACTGCTGCTAGGACACGCACCCACTTTACATATGGCACAGGTATTTCACATTCGAGTGGAACACTTTCTGTTACTCAGTCTGATATCGACACCGATAACGTCACAGAGGGATCCACAAATCTATTTACAACTGCTGCTCGCACTAGAGGGCATATAGGTGTATCTGGATCACTAGCGTACAATAGTAGCACTGGTGTTATTTCATACACAACACCTGATACTGATGGTGTTTCTGAAGGATCATCTAACCTCTACTACACAGATGCTAGGGCAGATGCTAGAATCGCAGCTGCTGACACTGGAGATCTTAGTGAGGGTAGTAACCTTTACTGGACTACTGCTCGTGGTGATGCTCGTATTGCATTACAAGTTGGTGCAAACCTTGACCTATCAAGTAAGTCAACAACTAACCTATCTGAAGGCACAAATCTTTACTATACAGATGCTAGGGCAGACGCAAGAATTGCTGCTGCTGATACAGATGACCTATCTGAAGGATCAACTAACCTTTACTTCACTAATGCTCGTGCTGATGCTCGTGTTGTTGCAGGTATCACTGGAAAACTTGATGCTTCTGCTGTTAGTACCTTCGGTGGAACTCTAATTGATGACGCAGACGCTGCGGCTGCAAGATCAACTCTTGGTCTTGGATCTGCTGCTCAATCTGCTACAGGTGACTTCGCTACTGCTGCACAAGGTACTAAAGCAGATGATGCTGCACCATTAGCATCTCCTACACTGACAGGTACACCTGCTGCACCTACTGCTGCTCAAGCAAC